>Ga0164243_10010503_pt1 | contig 13300 bp, 8 predicted proteins | sample OricompcompostOP_FD_108781 | JGI IMG/M metagenome (GOLD analysis project Ga0164243, IMG submission 108781) | Organic Plus compost microbial communities from Emeryville, California, USA - Original compost - Organic plus compost (OP) | ecosystem: Engineered > Solid waste > Mixed feedstock >... | reverse complement strand
GGGGGTGACCTGGAAGGTGAAGACGTCCGCGCCCGCCCCGCCGGTCAGCACGTCGGCGCCGTGGCTGGCGACGAGCACGTCCGCGCCTGCGCCGCCGGTGAGGGCCGTCCCGCTGTCGTCGGGGGCCGTGATGGTCTGGCCGGCCGCCCCGGAGCCGTCGTCGCCCGAGCCGCCGCCGGACCCGCCGTCCTCGCCCGGGCCCGAGCCGCCCGATCCGTCGCCGGCCCCCGGAGCGGGCGTGTCGATGGTCCCGTCCGAGAAGGCGAGCTTCTCGACGTTGACCAGGACGTCGGTCCCGTCCGCGCCGGAGACGGTGGTGGAGCCGTCCTCGGCCGTGGTGATCAGATAGGCCGCCCGCGCGCCGGAGAAGACGGCGGTGTCCGCACCCGCCCCGCCGTCCAGGCGGTCGTCGCCGCTCCCGCCGGTCAGCTGGTTGTCACCCTCGTCGCCGGTCAGGATGTCGCCATGGGCCGAGCCGATCAGGTTCTCGACGCCCGACAGGGTGTCGTGGCCTCCGGCCCCGGTGTCCTGGGCCGCACCCTGGAGCGCGAGGCTGACGGTCACGCCGCCCGCCGCGGCGGCGTAGGAGACGGTGTCGCTCCCGCCGGCGCCGTCGATGAGGTCGTCGCCCGCGCCCGAGGCGACCGTGTCGGCCCCCGCGCCCCCGTGCACGGTCCCGCCGTCCTGGCCGAGCACGACGGTGTTGGCGCCGCCGCCGAGCTCGATGGAGCCTTCCAGCGTCCCGGCCGCGCCGTCGTACAGGGCGCCGCCGCCAAGGTGGACGTCGCCGATGATCCGGCCGCTGTTGTGCACCTCGGAGCCGGCCCCGTCGCCGAGCTCGATGTCGCCCTGGATCTGGCCGCCGTTGTCCAGCACCACCCTCACGCCGCCCGAGCCGGCGTCGACCGCCACGCCGGCGGTGATGGTCCCGCTGTTGTGGATCGTGGCCTCGCCGCCGCCGGACAGCTGGATGCCCCTGGACGAGAACAGCGGCGCGGAGCTCGCCAGCAGCTCGCCGCTGTTGTCGATGGCGAGGCCTGCCTCCCCGGCGGACGCCGAGACGCCCGTCGCGACGGGGCCGGAGACGTGCAGGCTGCCGGCGTTGGCGATAGCGCCGCCGCCGTGAGCCTCGATGCCGACGGCGGCCGCGCCGGAGACATCGAGCTGTCCGGCGTTGGCCACGTCCACCGGGCCGGACGCGCCGCCGGACACCCCGGCGGCCATGCCGATCGCGGACACGTGGACCTCGCCGTCGTTGACGAACCGCGCCGCACCCCCGTCGTATGCGGTGGCGCTGGAGACGAGGCCGGTCGCCCTCACGGTGAGCGAACCGCCTGCCGCGACGTGGACCAGCCCGCCGGCCAGGCCCGCGCCCGCCTGGTCCTCGACGCCGGTGGCCGCGTGCAGCAGCCGGTCGTCCTGCACCACGACGGAGCCGGCGATGGAGAGCCTTGGCGCCGCGCCCGCGGAGCCGTCCAGCAGATAGGCCCCGGAGGCCAGGTTGTGGAACCGGGCCTCCTGCCCGGCGCCCACGAGATAGTCGCCGCCCACCTGGACGGAGGCGGACGAGCCGGCGTCCGAACCGGAGCCTCCGCCCCAGCCGCCCCAGCCGCCCGAGGTGAAGCCCCCGGAGTCCCCGTGGGAGGAGCTCCCGGGGCCCGATCCGGCCCCGTCGCCGCGGCCCCATGCGTTGAAGTCGAACGTCGTGACGCGTGTCATCCTCGTCTCCCCAGGCCCAGCTCCGGGGCGCGGCCGGCCGCGCACGCAGGGCGCGTCAGGTCCCTGCGCGCCGAAAGGCGCGCCCGAAAGCTCTCCGATCTGTCGCGTTATGCGCCAAGTCCCGTCAGGACGGTCCCAGTCCTCGGCGACGGGGCATCGAACGCAGTCACATTCCGTCTTGTTCCAGACGCAATTACGCCCAATGCGCAGCGGACGCCCATGGCAGCGTTTCTATGGGTGACTGACGAAAAGCTGAGCCGGAGCCGCCAAATCTGCTTTCCACCCTGAGGGTGGACTGGCGGCACGACTGTACTTTGCTTGAGCACGGCCGTAGCCGGCCCGCCCTGTGGACCCGGCGAGCGAGCCGGACGAAAAACGGCCCCGGGATCGCTCCCGGGGCCGCTCGGATCGCAGAGCCGGACGCCGGTCAGGCGTCGGCGGGGGCCTTGCCGGTGATGCGGTCGGTCTCGGCCTTGGTGGAGGCGATGCCGGTGTTGCGGGTCTGCAGGCCGGCCATGGTCGGGCCCTTGGTGAAGGGCTCCGGATCGCCCTCCTTCAGCTTCAGGCCGAACAGGGTGTGCATGCCCGGGTGCCGCCCGAGCCCGCCGTAGAGGTCGAAGCCGCGGTCGAGCCAGTCGCGCAGCGGATCGTCTTCGGTGAGCGGCGGCGTGGTCGCGACCGAGGCGCACCACAGGAACACCGACAGGGCCCGGTAGTCGGCGTAGGTCGGCTTGTCCCCGCCCAGCCAGGGCCGGTCGCGCAGGATGTCGCGGAAGGGCTGCAGGGTCGGCGGCACCTGGGCCAGCTGCTTCTTGCCCTCCTCGGAAACCTCCTCGAGCTTGCGCCCGCCGAGCATGCGCTCGCGCGTCTCGGTGACGTACTGGTGGTCCTGCGGCAGGGACAGGTTGCGGTAATCGACGATATAGGCGCGGAACCAGGGGCCGATGGCGGTACGCCACAGCCAGCCTTCCAGGAACTCGATCAGCGGCTTGGAGCTCGGGTCCGGGATCAGCCGCGGGCGGTCCGGATACTTGCGGTCGAGGTATTCGGCGATCAGCCAGCTGTCGAGCACCCACTCGCCGTCGTCGACGATGACCGGCAGGCGCTCGGAGCGGCCGCCGGTGCGCTCGGCGATGCCGGTGAAGCCGCCAGGGACGGCCTCGATCTCGAAGCCCTTATGGGCGATGGCGTACTTGGTCGCCCAGACGAAGGGGCTGATGGTGCAGCCGGACGCCAGCTGCAGGTCATAGAGGGTGATGGTGTCGTTCTTCGCCAAAGCGGGATCCTCCCTGGAGCTCGGGGGTGTCTTAGCGGATTGACAGTGTCAATGCACGCCTCTCCGCGCGCACGCCAGGACAAACTTCACGGGGCGCAACCCGTAGGCTTTGGCTTACCGCAGCTGCGGGGCTAAGAGCGAGCTGAGCAGGACGGAGGAATCTTCCAGATGATCGATCGGCGGCAGTTCATGGCGTCCGCGGCGGCCGCGGGCCTGGCCGGGGCGGTCCCGGCCCTGGCGGCCCCGGCGGCGGGCGGCGCGGCCGGGCTGAACCGGCTGCTGGACGAGATCTCCGAGGAGCTGCTCAGGGAATATCCGGACGACGCCACCTTCCTGGGCCTGGACACGGGCGCGCGGGCGGCGCTGCATTCGAGGCTCACCGACCGTTCGATCGCCGCCGACGATGCGCGGGCGGCCTCCTGCGCGGCGCGGCTGAGGCGGCTGCGGGCCTTCCCGGGCCGCCAGACGCTCACGGGCCTGGACCGGGTGAACTACGAGACCACCCTCTATGCCCACGAGCTGGCGGACGAGGGCTACCGGAACTTCCACTTCGGCGACAACGCCGTGCTCAACGTCTGGCAGGCGGAGAGCAACAGCCCCTACGCGGTGAGCCAGGGCACGGGCTGGTTCGCGGTGATCCCCGACTTCCTGAACAGCATGCACAAGGTCGAGGACGCCGCCGACGCGGAGGCGTACCTGGACCGCCTGTCGGCCCTGGCCCGCGGGATGGACGACGAGAACGCGCGCATGCGTCGCGACGCGGCCGTGGGCCCGATCGCGCCCGACTTCCTGCTCGACACCACCCTGCAGCAGCAGGCCGGCTACCGTGGGCGGCCCGTGGCGGAATGGGGGCTGGTGACCTCGCTCGCCGACCGGGCCGCGGCGGCCGGGATCGCGGGCGACTGGCGCGCCCGGGCCGAGCGGATCTGCGAGCGCGAGGTGGCGCCGGCCATCGACCGGCAGGTCGCGGCGCTGAAGGAGATGCGGGCCCGCGCCGCCCCTGACGCGGGGGTTTGGAAGCTGCCGCAGGGCGAGGCCTACTACCGCTGGCTGCTGAAGGTGGGGACCACCACGCCGATGAGCCCCGACGAGGTGCACCGGCTCGGCCTGGAGCAGGTGGCGCAGCTGAGCGCCGAGATGGACGCCCTCCTGAAGGCTCAGGGCATGACCCGGGGCACGGTGGGAGAGCGGATGACGGCCCTCGGCAAGGACCCGCGGTTTCTGTGGCCCAACACCGACGAGGGCCGGGCGCAGCTGCTGGCCTATCTCAACGGGGTGATCCAGGCGATGCGCGGGCGGCTGCCCCAGGCCTTCGGAATCCTCCACAAGGCCGACCTGGTGATCAAGCGGGTGCCGCCCGAGATCGAGGCGGGCGCGCCCTCCGGCTACGAGCAGGACGGGCCGATCGACGGCTCCAGGCCGGCGTCCTACTACATCAACCTGCGGGACACCGGGAACTGGCCCAAGTACAGCCTGCCGACGCTGTGCTTCCATGAGGGCCTGCCCGGGCACGTGTGGCAGGGGACCTTCGTGCACCAGCTGCCGACGATCCGCTCGCAGCTGATGTTCAACGCCTATGTCGAGGGCTGGGCGCTCTACGCCGAGCAGCTCGGCGACGAGCTCGGCATGTACGCCGACGACCCGTTCGGCAGGCTGGGCTACCTGCAGTCGATCCAGTTCCGCGCCTGCCGGCTGGTGGTGGACACAGGCCTGCACGCCAAGCGCTGGAGCCGCGACCAGGCCATCCGCTACATGATGGAGAACAACGGCAACGCCTACGACGACGCGCGCGGGGAGATCGACCGCTACTGCGCCTGGCCGGGCCAGGCCTGCGGCTACCAGGTCGGCCACCTGCACATCGACGGCCTCAGGACCAAGGCGAAGACGGCGCTTGGCGCCAGGTTCGACCTGAAGAGCTTCGACGACGCCCTGCTGACGAGCGGCAGCGTGCCCCTGACCCTGCTGGACGAGGTCATCGACGGCTACGTGCGACGGCGGATGCGGGCGTGAATCTGAAATCTTCCCCCTTGGGGGGAAGCGGCGGTCCGGCGGAGAGACAGCTGGCCCCCCTCCCCGCCCTTCGGGCGCCCCCCCCCCACAGGGGGAGATGTTCAGGCCGGCGCCTTGGCGGCGTCCTGAGCCATTCGGGTGATGCCGGTGAAGCCGGAGCTGCGGAACAGCTCGCCGAAGGGATCGTCCTTCTCCTTCGGGGGCTCGCCCTCGCGAACGGTCGTGCGGCGCATGTCGCGCCGGTACTTCAGGTCCTCGAAGTCCCCGCCCCGGTGCATGGTGCAGAGATTGTCCCAGATCACCATGTCGCCCGGCGCATAGGTCACGGCGAACACGTACTGCGGCTGGGTGGCGTGCTCGATCAGCTCCTTCAGGAGCGCCCGGCCCTCCTCGCGCGGCATGCCGACGATGTCCCGCGCGTGGGCGGCGACGTAGAGCGTCTTGCGGCCCGAGCCCTTGTGAACGTGCACCAGCGGATGGGTCGCGTGCGGCTTGGCGTCGATCTCCTCCTCGGTGAAGGGATAGCCGGCCATCTTGCGCGACCACCACAGCGAGTGGCGCGCCTGCAGCCCCTCGATGCGGTCCTTCATCGACTGGGGCAGGTCGTCGTACGCCGAGCGCGTGTCGGCGAACCAGGTCTGCCCCCCTTCCGGCGGGGCCTCGTAGCAAAGCAGGGCCGAATAGGCCGAGCGCAGCTGGATGAAGGAGGAGTCCGTGTGCCACAGGCGGTCGCCCGCCTTGTGCTTGCGGATCAGCTCGTCGGTGATGATCTCGCCGCGGTAGTCCAGGTTGGAGGCGTCGAAGATCTCACGGTGCTTGTGGCGCGTGGGCCGGGTGCTCTCGGGCAGGGTCTCCAGATGGCCGAAGATGCGCGAGAAGCGGATGTGGCTCTCGTCGTCCAGGCCGGTGTCGCGCCACACCGTGACGCCCCACCTGTCCTGCGCGGCGATGATCTCGCGCTTCTCCTCCTCCGTCAGCTCCCGGGTGATGTCGATGCCCGACACCTCCGCGCCGAAGCGCGGAAGGATCGGCTTTGCGGTGAGCGCCATCGGGCGTTCTCCTCCTGAACTACTCGGCCGCCATCTTCTTGGCGGCGCCCTCGGTGTCGATGCCGTAGAGCTTGGCCGCGTTGTCGTGGGTCAACTTCTTGATGGTCTCCGGCGGCAGGTGGCCCATGGTCTCCTGCATGATCCGCTTCGAGTTCGGCCAGATCGAGTCCGGGTGCGGATAGTCGGTCGCCCACAGCAGGTTGTCCGGGCCCCAGAACTCCAGCAGCCGCATGGCCGTCGGGCTCTGCTGGAAGGTGCCGTAGACCTGGCGCTTGAACAGGTCCGAAGGCTTTTCCTTGTTGTGCGGGATGCCGCCCTTGTCGGCCCAGAAGTCCTTGGCCTCCCACAGCCGCCAGTGGCGGTAGTCGAGCTCCTCGACCACCCACGGCACCCAGCCCACGCCGGACTCGGCGATGACGATCTTCAGCTTCGGGTGCCGCTCCAGGATGCCGTAGGCGAACAGGTCCACGAATGGGTCCAGGAACTGGGTCACGAACGACTTGGCGTGCAGGAAGGTGAGGCCGGGCTTGCCGCGCAGCGGGTCGAAGGCGGCGCCGGCGGAGGCGAACACGGTGACGTGGAAGGACAGGATGATGCCGGTCTCTTCCAGCAGGTTGAACAGCGGCTCCCAGCGGGCGTCGGAGATCTGGGGCTCGGCCGTGGCCACCTGCAGGTTGGCCTGCTTGACCCAGCCCTGGGCGGCCAGGCGCTGCAGCTCCTTCACCGCCGATTCCGGGTGCGGCGGCAGCATGGGCACGCCGAGCAGCCGGTCCGGCGCGACCGAGCAGAAGTCGCGCAGCCAGTCGTTGTAGACGCGGTAGCAGGTGTCGCGGAGCTCCTCGTCGTCCAGCACGATGGAGGTCACCGGGCCGAAGATGACGTGGGTGTAGACGCCATCGCGGTCCATGTCGGCCAGACGCAGCTCAGGCACGCCCGGGCGGCGCTCGGTCTGGTCCTCGACCCCGCCGCGGTCCAGGGCGGTGAAGATCGGCTTGGGGCCGGAGAAGCGCTTGCCGCGGCCGGACCAGGACCCCCAGTTCTGGCCGTCGCAGACCCAGAACCAGCGGCCGTCCTTCTCCTCGACGTGCGGGGCGCGGTCCTTCAGGTGCGCCGGCATGCGGGAGGTCCACAGGTCCTCCGGCAGCATGTTCAGGTCCAGGTGGTCGTCGCAGGAGATGAGCTTGTAGTCGAGGTTCATGGCGTTTCTTCCCATCCAGGCCCGAAGCCGCGCGGCGGCGCTTTCGCGCGCCCGGCCGCAGGTGGTATCACAGCCGCCAGGATAATCCTAGCATGCTAGGATGAAAACCGTTCGAGTCCGGCTACAACGGACGCACACAGGGAGCAGCGCCATGAGCCAGCCGGGAACGGTGGACCTTTCGCAGCTGATCGAGGGCCGGCGGCCGTCCGGCTTCGCGGTGCGGCTGGTGGTCGTCTCCTGGCTGGTCACCTTCTTCGACGGCTTCGACATGAACGTGATCGCCTTCACGTCGAAGTACCTGAAGGCCGGCTTCCAGCTGGACGACGCCCAGCTCGGCTATGTGTTCACGGCGGGCACCCTCGGCCTGCTGTTCGGCGGCTTCCTGTTCGGCTTCCTCGGCGACCGCTACGGCCGGCGCCCGGCGATCATCCTGGCCACGGCGGCCTTCAGCGCCCTCACCATCGGCTTCGCCCTGTCCCGCAGCTTCCCGGTGCTGCTGACCCTGAGGTTCCTGAACGGCCTGGCGCTGGGCGGCGCCATCCCGCTGATCTGGGCCCTGAACGTGGAGTTCGTGCCCAGGCAGCGGCGCGCCACCGTGGTGACCCTCATCATGCTGGGCTACGGCTTCGGCGTGGCCGCCGCCGGGCCGATCGCCCGGCTGATCCTCCCCCGCTGGGACTGGCCGGGCGTGTTCGTGTTCGGCGGCGTCGCCTCCTTCCTGGCGACCCTGCTGCTGGTGGCGACCCTGCCCGAATCCCTGAGGTACCTGGCCGCGAAGGGCGGGCACGAGGCGCGCATCCGCGCCATCCTGCGCCGCATGGGGATCGACCGCAGCTTCCCCGAGGGCGCGCGCTTCGTGCTGGCGGACGAGGCGACGGCCGAGCGCAAGCGCGTCCGCGCGAGCGAGCTGTTCGAGGGCCGGCTGGCGGCGATCACGCCGCTGCTGTGGCTGGCCTACATCTTCTCCTCGACCTCCACCTTCTTCATCAGCTCCTGGGGACCGCTGGTGCTGGAGGAGCTGGGCTTCGGCGCCAACGGCGCGGCCTGGCTGTCCTCGGCCAATTCGCTGTGCGGCGCGACGGGGGGCCTGCTGCTGATGCGGTTCACCGACAAGCACGGCCCCCTCTCCATCGCCGTGCTGCCGATCGTGGCGGTGCCCCTCCTGTTGACCGCGGGCCTGGTCCCGATGAGCCTGTCGATGTTCCTGCCGCTGGCCCTGCTGATCGCCACCTTCCTGGGCGGCAGCCACTACGGCATGACCAGCATCGTCAGCCTGTTCTACCCGAGCCGCGTGCGGGCCAACGGCGCGGGCTGGGCCTCGTCCATGGCCAAGATCGGCTCGGTCGTGGGGCCGCTGATCGGCGGCTATGTCCTGAACAGCGGCGTGCCGGTGAAGATGACCTACGCCCTGCTCGCCGCCTGCCCGGCGGTCTACGCGGCGTGCGTGATCGCCATCGGCCTGATCGAGCGGCGCGCCGGACGGGCGGAGACGATGATCGAGGCGCCGGAGAAGGCGGTGCTCGAACCCGCCGCGGAGTGACGGCCGGCGGGGCCGGATCAGTCCCTCGGCGCGTCCATCCCGCCGGAGCGCTCGAGCAGCTCGTCCAGGACGGACATGCAGGCCTCCAGCTTGTCGGGGTCGACCCCGGCCAGGAACTCCTGGCGCACGCGTTCGGTGATCACGCCCATCTCGTCCAGCACCGCCTGGCCGGCGGGGGTGAGGCGCACGCTCTTGGCCCGGCTGTGGCTGTCCGCCAGGGCGCCGCGCTCCAGCAGGCCCTCCTCCTCCAGCCGGTTGAGCAGCCGGATCAGGGTCGGCAGCTCCACGCCCACGCGCTCGGCGAGCTCGGAGTGGCTGGCCTTGCCCTGCAGGATCGAGATCCACAGCAGGGTCGTCCAGCGCGCGTGGCTCTGGCCGATCTCGCGCAGGCCGTCGTTGATGGCGTTGCGCCAGCGGCGGGCGAGGAAGATGACCCGGCGGGTGAAGCCGAGCTTCATGTCCTCCACCGAGCCCGGCGGATGCTTGTGGATCTCCAGGAAGGCCGCGCCAGGCCTGGGCGCAGCCGTCCGCCCGGCGGCGCGCGCGCCGCGTCCGGTCCGGGGTTTCAGCTCTCTGGAGCCATCGGCCATGCGACACCCTTACCGGGCGCCGGTTGTTTGGTCCACCGAGGGGGGAAACGGCGGCGGGCCGCAGGGCCCGCCGCAAGTCGACAGGGAGTGGACGGGATCGCCGTCCACCGACTCTGAGGAAACAGCGGCCGTCCGCCGGAACGGACGAGGCTGCACCGCCGTGATCGCCCGCGTCGGGCCTGCCTAGCCAGGACCAACCCTATGCTGGCGCCCGCAGCACTCCGATAAGGGTCCCTGCTAAGGCTGCAGGCCGGCGCGGCGGGCCTGCTCGGGCAGGCGCGGATCCAGGGCCACGGCGGCCGCGATATCGGCCTCGCCCTTGGCCTTGAGGCCCTTGCGCAGCTCGGCCAGGCCGCGCCCGTAGAGCGACCAGGGGCCCTTTGGCTGCAGCCTGAGCGCTGCGTCATAGTCGGCGATGGCCTGGTCGTACTGGCGAAGGCGCAGGCGCGCCAGGCCTCGGCTGTCCAGCACAGCCGAGGCCTTCCTGAGCTTGAGCGCCGCATCGCAGTCGGCCAGCGCCCTGTCGAGCTCGAGGTCGCCCAGCGCCCGCGCCCAGCAGCGCGCGTTCAGCGCCTCCCATCGCCGCTGGTCGCGGGGATGGGCCGAGATCCAGACGTCGTATTGCCCGATGGCGGCCCGGTAGAGGCCGGCGCGGAGGTAGACTCCGCCCGCCTGCAGGCGCGCCAGCGGCTCCAGCCGCGCGGCCGCGTCGAAGTCGGCGGCGGCGCCGGCGAGGTCCCGGCCGGCGACCCGCAGGGAGCCGCGCGCGATCAGCGCCTCGGGATAGTCGGGCCTGAGCTTCAGCGCCTGGTTCACGTCGTCCATCGCCAGCACCGGCCGCCCGGCCCTGGCGCGCGCCCCGCCGCGCTCGAAGTGGAGCCGCGCGTCGTCCGGCGCCAGGGCGATGGCCCGGTCGTAATCCTGCAGGGCGCGGTCGAGCTGGCCGCGCGCGGCGAAGGCGGCGGCCCGCCGGGCGAGGCCGGCGGCGTCCGCAGGACCGTCCTTCGCCGGCGCGCCGGCGTCCTCGCGCGGAGGCTCGCCGGACGCCACGGTTGCGACGGGCGCCGCCGGGGGAGCGGGCGCGCCGGCGCGGTCGAGCCGGAACACCGGCCCGCCGTTGTAGGTGAAATAGATCCGCTTCTGGCTGCGGGCGACGTAGATCCGGTGCGACAGGAAGAAGTCCGCCCCCAGCAGCATGTCGGCGTCCGGCAGCTGGATGTCGCCGATGCGCAGGCGGGTGTTCTTGATCTCCTCCTGGCCGATCCTGAAGTCCTGCACCGGCGCGATCCAGGTGTCGATCGGGCGCCCCCCGATCCCCGCCGTGAGGCCCGCGGCGACCGCGCCGGGGTCCTCGCGCGTGACGCCCGCGCGCCGGGCCGCGCCGAGGTTCAGCACCGATCTTGCCGCGCCCGTGTCGAACACTACGCGGACGCGGACCCCGTTCACATAGGCGGTCCCGGCGATCTTGCGCGCATCGTGCTCGGGCGGGGCGTAGGACAGGTCCGAGTAGCGTCCGGCCTGGTCCCAGTAGGCCAGGGGCTTGCCGCCGCAGCCGGAGGCGCGGAACAGGCGGATCGCGCCGCTGGCGAGGTCGTACTCGGTGTCGGTCCCGCTCAGCACGTTCTCGCCCAGGATGCCGTCGCGTCCGGGCTCGTCTGCGCCGCCCACCAGGAAGTCGACGTCGCGGATCGGCGCTCCGGCGAAGGTGAAGGTCTTGACGTGCACGGTCCGCACCTCGGCCTCGCCCGTGACGCCCATGACCCTGAGGCCGGACGGCGGCGGGCCCGGGCGCAGGCCGAGCCGGGCCACGGCCCCGGGCGAGAGCATGCTGAAGAAGCCGCCGCTGTCGGCAGTCAGGCGCACCTCCTGGCCGTTGATGGCGCCGGCGACCACCGGCCGCAGCCCCTCCATGACCACGGGCAGCTCCACGATGCGCTCGAGCTTGCAGGCGGCCGCGGCCGGTCCGGCGGCGGCCGCCGCGGCGAGCGCGGCCAGGGCGGCGGCGAAGGGTCCGGCGCGCATGCTTGCCTCCCGCGAGGAGGCGTGCAGCTTAGCCGCGCAACCTGCGGGGCGGAAGACGCCGACCGCTCGCGCCCAGATGGTTTGCCGTAGCGGCGGCGCCCGTGGGATGATGAAGTGCGCGCGCGAGGGGGAAGGCACGCATGCAGCGGATACGTGAGCTCACGGTGGCGGACTTCTGCGAGCAGGTGGCCTCCACCGAGCCCGCGCCCGGCGGCGGGGCGGCCGGCGCGGCGGCCCTGGCGCTCGGCGTGGCCTGCGCCCGCAAGGCCTTTGCGGTCACCCTCCGACGCGCCCCCGACCGGGAGCTGACGGCGGCCGACCTGCGCCTGGCCGAGATCGCGCGCGAGGCGCTGGACGCGGGCGACCGGGACGCCCGCTGGTTCGCCGAGCTGATGGCCGCCTTCAAGGCGCCCAAGGACACCCCCTCCCGGGCGCGCGACCGGGCCGCCGAGATCAAGGCCTGCGCCGGCGAGCTGGTGCACGTGGGCGAGACCCTGATCGCGCTCGGCCAGGAGGTGGCGGAGACGGTGGAGCGGCTGCGCCCCCGCCTGGCGAAGGCCCTGGCCAACGACGTGGCCGCCTGCCTGTCCCTGGCCGAGGCCAACCGCTCGATCCAGGCGGACAACGTGGCCGAGAACCGCAAGATCCTGGAGAGGCCCTAGGCGCGCTCAGGCCGGAGCCTGCGCGGCTCCGGTCGGTCCGAACCGTCGCACCTAGCCCGCCAGGGCGAGCCGGTCCTCTCGGCCGCCCCCGCGTCCCCGCGACGCGGCGGAAGGGGGCTCCGCCTGGCCCGTGCGGAACCGCGCCACGAGGGCCTGGAGCTCGGACGTGCCCGCCCGCAGCCGGGCCGCGGCCGCGGTGGTCTGCTCGGCCATGGCGGCGTTCTGCTGAGTGGCCTTGTCCATCTCGTTGACGGCGCCGTTGACCTGGTCGAGGCCGGTCGACTGCTCCTGCGAACCCAGGGCGATCTCGGCGACCAGCCGGTCGATGTCCATGACCTCCTCGGCGATGCTGCCGAGGCTGGCGCCCGTCTCGCCGACCAGCTTGACGCCGTGGCCCACCTGGGCGGAGCTGGTGGAGATCAGGGCCTTGATCTCCTTGGCCGCGTCGGCGGAGCGCTGGGCGAGGGCCCGCACCTCCTGGGCCACGACCGCGAAGCCCTTGCCGGCCTCGCCCGCGCGGGCGGCCTCGACGCCTGCGTTCAGGGCCAGAAGGTTGGTCTGGAAGGCGATCTCGTCGATCACCCCGATGATCTGCCCGATCTGGACGGCGGACGCCTCGATCGCGCCCATGGCCTGGACGGCCTCCTCGACCACCTGGCGGGAACGGGCCGCCCGCTCCCGTGCGCTGACCACCCGCTCGGCCGAGCGGCGGGCGCCGTCGGCGGTCTGGCGCACCTGGCTGGTGATCTGGTCCAGGGCCGCTGCGGTCTCCTCCACCCGCGCCGCCTGCTGCTCGGTCCGCCGCGAGAGATCCTCGGACGCGCCGGCGATCTCATCGGAGCCGGCGGCGATCACGCGCGCGGCGTCGCTGACGGCCGCCAGCGCAGCCCGCAGGCTGGCCACCGCGGCGTTGAAGTCCAGGCGGATCTGCTCGTAGGCGTCGGGGAAGACCGTCGCCAGCTCGGCCGTCATGTCCCCCTCGGCGAGGCGCTCGAGACTCGCGGCCAGGGACGTCACCACCAGCACCTGCTCCTCGGCCGCCCTGCGCTGCTCCTCCTCGTGGCGGCGGCGCTCGGCTTCCACCGCGGTCACGTCGGTGGCGAACTTGACCACCTTGAACGGGCGCCCGTCGGCGTCGAACAGCGGATTGTAGGAGGCCTCGATCCAGACCTCCCGGCCGCCCTTGCCCAGGCGCCGATACTTCGCGGCGAAGAACTCGCCCCGGCTCAGGGCG
>Ga0164243_10010502_pt1 | contig 13300 bp, 11 predicted proteins | sample OricompcompostOP_FD_108781 | JGI IMG/M metagenome (GOLD analysis project Ga0164243, IMG submission 108781) | Organic Plus compost microbial communities from Emeryville, California, USA - Original compost - Organic plus compost (OP) | ecosystem: Engineered > Solid waste > Mixed feedstock >... | reverse complement strand
GATGATGCCGATAATGAAGATGAAGACCGAGGCCGCGGCGAAATTCCTGTCGCGGAAGAGGGCCGGATCGAGGAAAGGCTCCTTTGCGGTCGCCGTGTGGACGACGAAGACCCATGCGGCGGCGAGCGCGAGGCCGCTTTCGATGAGGATTTCGGCCGACTGGAACCAGTCGAGCTGCTCGCCGCGATCGAGCATGAGCTGGAGCGAGCCGACTGCCAGCGATAGCATGGCGAAGCCGAAGAAATCGAAGCGGCGGATGCGGCGAACGGTATCCGGCATGAAGAAGAGAATGCCGAAGAAGGCGAGGGCGCCGATCGGCACGTTGATGTAGAAGACCCAGCGCCAGTCGAGGTTTTCGGTGAGCCAGGCGCCGAGTGTGGGGCCCACGATCGGGCCGATCATGATGCCGGCGCCCCAGAGGGCCATCGCCTGGCCCTGCCGCTCGCGCGGGTTGATGTCCATGATGACGGCCTGCGAGAGCGGGGCGAGCGCCGCGCCGAAGATGCCCTGCAGAAAGCGGAAAAGGACCATCTCCTCCAGCGAGAAGGCGGTGCCGCAAAGCGCGGAGGCGACGACGAAGCCGGCGACGCAGCCGAGGAAGAGCTTCTTCCGCCCGATATTGTCCGACAGCCAGCCGGTGATCGGCATGGCGATGGCCGCCGCGACGATATAGGAGGTCAGGACCCAGGTGATCGTGTCCTGTGCCGCGCCGAGGCTCGACTGCATGTGCGGCAGTGCGACATTGGCGATCGTCGTATCGAGGACCTGCATGATCATCGCGACCATCGCCGCGACGGTAATCAGGCCGCGATGCTTGACCTCCTGAAAAGGCTGGGCTGCGTCGGCACTCATGGCGATGGCCTTACTTGGTGGCGGCGGCCGCCGGCGAGGTGAGGAGGCCGCCGGTCTGCGTCGGCGCGCTGCCGAGCTCGACTTCGACATCGGCGCTGAGGCCGGCGCGAAGCGCGACGGAGGATGTGTCGCCCGAGATGCGGATGCGGACCGGGACGCGCTGGACGACCTTCACCCAGTTGCCCGTGGCGTTCTGGGCGGGAAGGACCGAGAAGGTCGCGCCGGTGCCGGCGCCGATGCTCTCGACATTGCCCTCGAAGCTCTTGCCGGGAAAGGCGTCGAAGCTGACGGTCGCCTTCTCGCCGGGGACCATGCGAGTGAGGTCGGTCTCCTTGAAGTTGGCCTCGACCCAGAGTTCGTCCGTTTCCATCAGGGCGAGGAGCGCCGTCGGGTTGGAAACCGGGTTCGTCACATACTGGCCGATGCGGAGCCTGTCGGTCTGCGAGACAATGCCGTTGGCGGGGGAGCGAACCTCGGTGTTGGCGAGATCGAGCCTCGCCTGGTCGCGCTTCGCCAGCGCCGAGAGGACCAGCGGGTGCTTCTCGGTCTCGATGGCCGGGTTGCCGCCAAGCGCGGCGAGAGCGGCCTGGATCTTCTGCTCAGCCTGGGACAGCGTCTGTTGGGCGGCGTGGAGATCGTTCTCCGCCGTGTCGAAGGCCGCCTGTGAACTGACGCCCTTGGCGAGAAGCCCCTTGGCGCGGTCGAAGGCCTTTTGCTTGAAGGTCAGGTCGTCCCGCGTGGCTTGGGCGGCAGATATCGCCTGCTCGTAATTGGCGCGCAGTTCTTCGACCTGCAGCCGCGCGGAGGCAAGCGCCGCCTCGGCGCCGTCGAGCGCGATGCGATAGGGCTCGGGGTCGATGCGGAAGAGGAGGTCGCCGGCCTTGACGGCCTGGTTCTCCTTCACCGCCACGTCGACGATGCGGCCGGAGACGCTCGAGGTGATGGTCACCCGATCCTGCTCGACATAGGCGTTGTCGGTCGAGACATAGCGTCCGCCCGTCAGCCACATATAGCCGCCGATCGCGGCGAGGAGCACGGGCACGGCGGCCATCAGCATGATGCGCCGGCTGCCGCCGCGCTTCGCCGAGGGGGCAGGCTGGGTTTCGGTTTCGGGCGCAGTGGCGGGCGCGTTGGTCGTCTTCATCTCGACGACATTGCCGGTGGCGCTTTCACTACTCATCTATCGTTACCTGTCTTTTCGAGAGGGAGGTCGCCTTCGGCGTTTCCTGTCTTGTTGTTGTCCGGCTTGCCCGAAATGTTGTCGCGTATGCGGGTGAGAACGGCGATGGCGGTGGCCATCTCCGCCTCGTCGATCCCGGCAAAGGCTTCCGACAGGACTTCCGCACCGAGCGCCCGGAACGAGGTCACCAGGGGCCGGGCGGCTTCGGTGAGGAAGAGCCTGTGGGCGCGACGGTCCGAAGGATCGGGCCGTCGCTCGATCAGCCCGGCCGCCTCGATCCGGTCGATCTGGCGGCTGAGCGAGATAGGTTCCATATCCAGGAGGTCGGCGAGCGCCGCCTGGTTCATGGGTTCCTGATTCCTGGCTTCGCAAATGGCGATATTGGCGAGAACGCGCCATTGCGCGCTCGTCATGCCGATGCTCTGGGCGCGCTGGTCGAGCTTTCGGCTCAGGAGTCGCGCCGTGTCGCGGATGAGGAAGCCAAAGGTTTTGGCAGGAGAGAGTGGTTCCATGGGCAAGGATATAATAAGCAGGCTTATTATAAGCACGGTGCATTTTGTCGCAGGGATTTGCCCTACCCGCTGAAGGGCAGCCCGGCGGCCTTTTGGGTGGCGCGCGCCGGACAAAAACTGTATCGATCCGCCGGCCGCGGCCCGTTTTCCGGCCGCCTCCGGTCCCAGAGAAAAGCTTCCGAATTCCAATGAACGACACCGTCAAGACGAACGTCTATCCGCCCGCCGATCCGAGCCCGAGCTTTCCGAAGCTCGAGGAGGCGATCGGTGCGATCTGGGAGCAGGAAAAGACGTTCCAGAAGTCGATCGACCGTCGGCGTGAGCAGGCGGCGAAGGAATTCGTGTTCTATGACGGCCCGCCCTTCGCCAACGGGCTTCCTCATTACGGGCACATCGTCACCGGCTTCGTGAAGGATCTCGTGCCGCGCTACCAGACGATGCGCGGTAACATGGTGGACCGCCGTTTCGGCTGGGATTGCCACGGCCTGCCGGCCGAACTGCATTCGGAGACCGAGCTCAACCTCAAGGGCCGGCAGGACATCCTCAATTACGGCGTCGCCCGCTTCAACGAGCATTGCCGCAACTCGGTGATGCAGTTCCGCAGCGACTGGGAATATTACGTCAACCGGTCGGCGCGCTGGGTCGATTTCGACAATGATTACCGCACCATGGACCTCTCCTACATGGAGAGCGTCATGTGGGCGTTCAAATCGCTGTGGGACAAGGGCCTCGTCTATGAGGGCTACCGCGTTGTGCCCTATTCATGGGCCGCGCAGACCTCGCTCTCGCAGTCGGAGACCCGTCTCGACAACGCCTACCGGTCGCGCCAGGATCCGGCGCTGACGGTCGCCTTCCAGCTCTACAGGAAGGCCGACGAGGCGGTCGCGCCGAAGCTGCTCGCCTGGACGACGACGCCCTGGACGCTGCCCTCCAATCTCGCCCTCGCGGTCCATCCGGAAGCCGATTATGCGCTGATGGAGAGGGATGGCGAACACTGGATCCTCGCCGATGCCTCGCGCGAGCCCTACGCAAAAGAGCTGGAAGGCTTCGTCAAGATCGGCGCGATGAAGGGCGCCGATCTGATGGGGCGCGGCTACGAGCCTCTCTTTCCTTTCTTCGCCAAGACGGAGAACGCCTTCGTCGTCATCGGCGGGTCCTTCATCGAGCTCGGCGAGGGAACCGGCGTGGTCCATATCGCGCCCGCCTTCGGCGAAGACGACATGGCCGTTGCACAGGCGGCCGGCATCCCGGTCGTCGATCCGGTCGATCTGGAAGGCAATTTCACGAGCGACGTGCCGCCTTATGAGGGCAAGAATGTCTTCGAGGCGAACAAGGACATTATCCGCGACCTGAAGGCGCGCGATGTGGTCGTGCGCCACGAAACCTATGAGCACAATTATCCGCATTGCTGGCGGACGGACCAGCCTCTGATCTACAAGGCGATGCCGTCCTGGTATGTGCAGGTCACCGCCTTCCGCGACCGCATGGTCGAGCTCAATCAGGATATCGACTGGACGCCGGCCCATATCCGCGACGGCGCTTTCGGCAACTGGCTGGCAAACGCCCGCGACTGGAACATCAGCCGCAACCGCTTCTGGGGCGCTCCGATCCCGGTCTGGAAATCGGACGATCCGCGCTATCCGAGGATCGACGTCTATGGCTCGCTCGACGAGATCGAGCGCGATTTCGGCGTGCGCCCGACGGACCTGCACAGGCCGATGGTCGACGATCTCGTGCGCCCGAACCCGGACGACCCGACGGGCAAGTCGATGATGCGCCGCGTGCCGGACGTCCTCGACTGCTGGTTCGAGTCTGGCTCCATGCCCTTCGCGCAGGTGCATTACCCGTTCGAGAACAAGGAATGGTTCGATCACCATTTCCCCGGCGATTTCATCGTCGAATATGTCGGACAGACGCGCGGCTGGTTCTACACGCTGATGGTGATGGCGACGGCGCTCTTCGATCGCGCGCCCTTCCGCCGGGCGATCTGCCACGGCATCGTGCTCGACGAGAACAAGCAGAAGCTCTCCAAGCGGCTGAAGAACTATCCGGACCCCGTCCATGTGTTCAACACATACGGGGCGGATGCGCTGCGCTGGTATATGGTGTCCTCGCCGCTTCTTTCCGGCGGCGACCTCGCCATGCCGAAGGACGGTCGGGCGATCGGCGACGCTGTCCGCGCCGTCCTCCTGCCGATCTGGAACGCCTATTCCTTCTTCACCCTCTACGCCAATATCGACGGCATCGAGGGACGGTTCGTCACCAACGCCGAGGCGGAGCTCGACCGCTACATCCTCGGCAAGACGGCGGAGTTCGTCCGCGGCGTCGAGGCGGCGATGGACAGGCTCGATCTCGCCGCGGCCTGCGATGCGCTGCCGTCCTTCATCGAGGTGCTCAACAACTGGTACATCCGCCGGTCGCGCGAGCGTTTCTGGAAGGCGGAGAAGGACGCCGACAAGCAGGCGGCCTATGACACACTCTATACCGTCCTCGTCACCATGACACGGGTGATGGCGCCTTTCCTGCCCTATGTCAGCGAGCACATCCATCGCGCGCTGGTGAAGGGCGAGAGCGTCCATCTGCAGGACTGGCCGGATGCGTCCGCCTTCGCGGTGGACGAGGCGCTGGTGGCGCGCATGGACATGGCGCGCGGCGTCGCCTCGGCGGCGGCCTCGATCCGCACGGCGAAGAACCTCCGCAACCGCCTGCCGCTGCGGAAGCTGACGGTCGCCCATCCAAAACATGCGCTGCTCGATCCGCTCCGGGACGTGATCGCGGAAGAGGCGAATGTGAAGGAGATCGTCTTCGCCGACGATCCTTCGGCTTTCGGCTCGGAGGTTCTGGTGGTCAATCCGCGCGTGGTCGGCAAGCGCCTCGGCCCGGCGATGAAGGACGTTCTCGCCGCTTCCAAGGCAGGCCAGTGGGCGAGGCTCGATGGCGGCGCGATCGAAGTGGCCGGCCAGCGCATCGAGGCGGACGAGTACGAGTTGAAGTTCAGGGCGGCGGATGGTCTCGACGCGACGAGCTTCGACGGATCGGCCGGCGTCGTCGTGCTCGATACGGCGGTCGATGCCGAACTCGAGCGCGAGGGGCTTGCCCGCGACTTCATCCGGCTCGTGCAGGTGGCGCGGAAGGATGCCGGCTTCAACGTCGCCGACCGCATCCATATCGAGGTCAAGGCGGGGCCGGAGGGCAGCGCCGCGATCTCGGCCCATCTCGATACGGTGCGCAGCGAGACGCTGGCCGTCTCGCTCGACGAGACTGCGGATGTTCCGGGCGGAACTCTTTCGGAGGGCAAGCTCGGCAATGAGGCGATCGCCATCGGCGTGCGCGTCGCGGGCTGAGCCCTCCGACCCGCCATGCTATGATGCCGTTATGACGGCATCGGGCTTCTGCCTTTTCGAAACGCCGGTCGGCGCATGCGGCATCGCCTGGGGCGATGCCGGCATTGCCGGTGTGCAACTGCCCGAGGGTGGAGAAGAGAGGGCCAGGGCCCGCCTTGCGCGCCGGTTTCCCTCGGCGGTGGAGAAGCAAGCCCCGCCGCCGGTCCGGGAGGCCATCGATGCGATCCTGAGACTTTTGTCGGGGAAGCCGGAGGATCTTTCCTTCGTCATCCTCGACATGGGCGGGATCGCCGATTTCGAGCGCCGGGTCTATGGCGCGGCCCGGCAGGTCCCGGCGGGCGAGACCGTGACCTATGGTGAACTGGCGGGACGGATCGGCGAGCCGCGTGCAGCCCAGGCCGTCGGCAAGGCGCTCGGCCGCAATCCTTTCCCGATCATCGTGCCCTGCCATCGCGTGCTCGGCGCGAGTGGAAAAACCGGCGGTTTCTCGGCCCGCGGCGGGATCGACACGAAGCTCAGGATACTCTCGATCGAAAAGGCACGAACGAGCAGTCTACCGTCATTGTTCGACGATCTGCCCTTGGTGGCGCGCTCGCGAGACTGAATTATTCGTCTGACATAACCTGCGCCGGTAGGTTTTCTACCTTGCACTCGCGCAAAACACCTTGCTTTTATTCCTGTTCTGATCCCTTATCAGGGATGTTCGGGCACTTTTGCACCCGGAGACTGGAGTACGGCGCGAGCTCAAGGGCTCGCGAGTCGCGGGTTAACCGGCGACTGTCGCGACAAGACGCTTAACTTCCTTTCCCCGACACTGAAGCTGCCGATCAAACTGAATGCATGTCGCATTCGCACAGACCGGGAAAGGTTACCCATGCGCCAGACTGGCACCGTAAAGTTCTTCAATACCTCGAAAGGCTTCGGCTTTATCACCCCCGATGGGGCCTCCAAGGACGTCTTCGTCCATGTGAGCGCGCTCGAGCAGTCGGGCATTTCTCAGCTCAATGACGGCCAGCGCGTCAGCTTCGAGACCGAGCCGGACCGTCACGGCAAGGGCCCGAAGGCGGTCGCGATCCAGCTCGCCTGATCCGAGCCTTCTGATCCAGGCAAGGCCGGCTTCGGTCGGCCAGCCACGAACAGACTTGAGCCGCCGGCCTTCCGGCGGCTTTTTTGATGTGCGGAGTGGACCGGAAGCCCCGGACGACAGAAAGGCGCCGTTCGGGTTTCCCCAACGACGCCTCCCTGTCAGGGTTCGTTTTTCAGAGCCAGCCTCGCCGAAGCGCGACGGCAGAGAAAAATCAAAGCCTGAACGTGACTGGCGCTGCCACCATTTCTGACGGCGCTGCCCGCCACGCGGCTCCCGATCTTTCGATCGATAGCCGGGCCCATCTTCATCCGCCGCATCATTGCTGAAGCTGCGGGTTCCGATGGTCCGCGGGGCATCCGGTTTGTCCGACTTGCGTCTTCCTTGCCGGCGCGGTCCGCGGGAGAACCAATCTCGATCGTCCGGCTTGCCCTGCCAGGCTCGATTGGCCCTCGCGGTGATTGAATGGTCGCTCAACCCGGCCCGGATGGAAAGTGCCAAGTCGCGCGATTGGGATATCTGGGGATAACGGGGACCCGGCGCAGATGTGATTATGGTCTGCGTCGAATCGCCATGATTGCGGACTAGGCGAAGCGCGCGATTTCCTCGAAGTCGAGCCGGGGGTTCCTCGGGAAAATCTTGGTCTCGTCGCCATAGCCGATATTGATGATGAAGTTCGACCGGATCGTCGTGCCGGCGAAGAATTCCGCATCGACCTTGGCATTGTCGAAGCCGTTGATCGGCCCGGCGTCGAGTCCGACCGCGCGCAGCGCCAGCAGGAAATAGGCGCCCTCCAGCGTGCCGCTCTGCGCGGCCGTATGCTGGATGAAGGCGTCGTTGCCGGCGAACCATGCGCGGGCATCCGTATGCGGGAAGAGCTTCGGCAGCTTTTCGTAGAACTCGAGGTCATAGGCGATGACCGCCACGACCGGCGCCGTCAGCGTCTTCTCGTAATTGCCGGGCGAGAGGGCGGGCTTCAGCCTTTCCTTCCCTTCCTCGCTCTCGATGAAAAGAATGCGCATGGGCGAGGTGTTGGCGGCGGTCGGGCCGAGCTTGGCGAGATTGACCGCCTCTTCGAGCAGCTCCTTCGCCACCGGGCGCTTCTGCCAGCCATTATGCGAGCGAGCGCTGCGGAAAAGCTGGTCCAGCGCGGCGTCGTCGAGTACGTCGTTCAAAGGCTGCGCCTCGCCGAGACCCGCCTGATTGAGCACCTGATTCATCGTTTCCCTCGAATTTCTGTCCCGCCGGTATGGTGGACCCCTTGTCGGGGAAGCATGTGGCGCAATATTCCATCATGTGAACTGGCCAAAATATGATGGTATCCATCAGTCTGGACGATAGATCATGCTCGACCCCCTGACCCTCGACCAATTGCGCGTCCTGATCGCGGTCGCCGAAACCGGCAGTTTCTCCGCGGCGGCGCGCCATCTCGGACGCGTCCAGTCCGCCGTGAGCCAATCCGTCCAGTCGCTCGAGACGACGCTCGGAACCTCGCTTTTCGATCGCGAGGGGCGGGTGCCGCAGCTCAACGAGGCGGGCCGGGTGATCCTGAGGGATGCAAGGAACCTCATCCGCTCGGCCGAGGCCCTCAAGGCCCGCGCCGAGAGCATTGCGTCCGATGTCGAGCCGGAACTGACCCTCGCCGTCGATGCGCTTTTCCCCAACCAGGTGCTGACGGCGAGCATCAAGGCCCTGACCGAGGTTTTTCCGGAACTGCCCGTTACGGTCTATACGGAGGCCGTGGGTGGCGCCGAGCAGCGGCTCCGCGACGGAACGGCGAAGCTCGGGCTCTATGTGCCCTATGCCGGGATTTCCGACGACCGGGAGACGGAGTTTCTCGTGAACATACCGCTGGTTCCTGTGGTAGCGGCCTCGCACCGGCTGGCCAGCGTGGAGGGGCCGTTGTCCCGGGCCATGCTTGAGCATGAGGTGCAACTGGTGCTCATGGACCGCAGTCCGATCAGCAACGGCATCAGCGGCGGCATCATCAGCTTCCGGACATGGCGCTTCGCCGACCTCGCCACGCGGCTGGATTTCCTTCTGGCGGGCTTCGGCTGGTGCAACATGCCGAGCCATCTGGTGGCCGATCACATTCTGGAAGGCCGCCTGAAGGTGCTCGATATAGAGGGGCAGTCATCCCGGCTGGTGGATATCCATGTCGTGCATGAGCGCGGACGGGTGCCGGGCCGCGCCGGGCGTTGGCTGATCGAGGATCTCCGCGAGCGGGTGAAGAGTTGCCGCGAGCCGGCTGCCCGGATGCAGGAGCTTGTGGAGCGGGCGTTGGGTCCTAAGGCCCCGCTGGCATTGGCCGCCGGGGCTGTCGATTGGCACGGCAGGGTGGGGGAAAGCCTTTGAACGCCTTCGATATGCAGGAAGCGGCGCTCGGCCCGGTGGTCGATTCGACGCCGGCACAGCCGCCGGAAGCGGTCACGCTGGAAGGCCGCTTCTGCCGCATCGAGAAGCTTGATGCCGGGCGCCATGCTGGCGGCCTCTGGGAAGCGGTGAAAGATGACGACAGCCTCTGGCTCTATCTCTCCGCCGGCCCGTTCCGGGACCGCGAGACCTTCAGGCAATGGGTCGAGGAGCGTTCGGGGCTGGCCGATCCCTTCGCCTATGCGGTGATCGACAAGGCCCGTGATGCGGCGGTCGGGATCGTGACGCTCATGGAAATCCGCCCCGCAATGCGCGTGATCGAGATGGGCAGCATCCTCTATGGCACGCCGCTCCAGCGCCGTCCGGCGGCGACCGAGACCCAGTATCTGATGGCGCGCCATGTCTTCGAGACGCTCGGTTACCGCCGCTATGAGTGGAAATGCAACACGCTCAATGCGCCTTCGCGCGCCGCGGCGCTGCGTCTCGGCTTCACCTTCGAGGGCATCTTCCGCCATCACATGATCGTCAAGGGACGAAGCCGCGACACGGCATGGTTTGCCATGCTCGACAGCGACTGGCCGGCGCGGAAGGCCGCTTTCGAGCGTTGGCTTGCGCCGGATAATTTTGATGCTGAAGGCAATCAGTTGAGCCGGCTGTCGGCCTTCAGGGAATAGGCGCTTTGGCCGATTGAGAATGTGCCTCTCATCGGCCACCATCGCGGCATGATGCTGCTTCGCGCCCTCCTTGCCTTTCTCCTTTTTGTCCCTCCCGTTTTCGCTCAGACGAGCCAGCCGGCGCCCTATCGCCTCGCCCCCTACAAGGACGAGCTGTTCGCCTATCAGCGGGTTCTGGAAAGCGATCTGGATGGCGCCTATCGGGTCGTCGAATACGACCGTCCGCGCGACCTCTATGCCCGCGATGTCGAGCGCGGCACCAGGGTCGACCCGAAATATGTCTCGCTCGAAACAGAGGCCGTCGAATCCGATCTCGTGTTTAGGGAGGGCAGGCTTTCCGTCCGTCATATCGCTGTCGGCCGCAGGGAAGGCGCGAAGGCCATCGTGCTTTTCGTCCACGGGCGCGGGGCCAACCGGCACAGCGGCGCCGATGACTGGATTCACGGCGGTAATTTCAACCGCATCAAGAACCTGATGATGCGGAATGATGGCCTCTATCTCTCGACCGATTTCAGCAATTTCGGCGACAAGGGCACGCGGGAGGTCAGGGCGCTCCTGCTGGATTACGCGAAACTCTCCCCCGGCGCGCCGGTCTTCCTCGCCTGCGGCTCATGGGGTGGACGAATCTGCTGGCGGCTCTTTCGTGACCCGGCGATCGCGCCGCTTCTCGGCGGTTTCATCCTCTTCGATGCGGCGACGCCGGAAAGCTTCATCGCGGAGGCGGCACGCACCCCGCCCGAGCGGCGCATCCCGATCCAGATCAGCACCTCTGCCGAAGATCGCGTCATGGGCTGGCGGTCGCAACGCCGCTTCCTGAGCGCCCTCAAGGCGCGCGTGCCGGATTATCCGGCCCGGCTCGTCCATTTCAGCGCCGGAACGCATGGCCTGTCGCTCCGCATGACGGACTGGCGCGAGACGGTCAATTGGATGCTGTCTGTCCGCGACGGCGAGCCGTCCTGAAATTCAGGCAGGCCTCGGCCAAGGCGTTTCCGGAACTGGCGTGATCGGCCGCCCTTCGCGGAACCAGCTCGTCAGATTGTCCACGACCAATTGGCCCATCGCGTCGCGCGTCGTGACCGAGGCCGAGGCGACATGGGGCAGGAGCACCGTGTTGGGCAGGGCGATCAGTTCCTCAGGCACGTTCGGTTCGTTGGCGAAGACGTCGAGCCCGGCGGCGAGAATGGTGCCGTCCTTGAGGGCGGCGATCAGGGCCGTCTGGTCCACGGCATTGCCGCGCCCGACATTGACGAGGATGCCGTCCGGGCCGAGCGCCTTGAGGACTTCGGCATTGGCTGCGTTCTTCGTCGCCTCGCCCCCGGGAAGGACCATGACGAGCGTGTCGACATCCGCGGCCATGCTCTTGATGTCGGCATAGTAGCGATAGGGCACGTCCGTCCGCGGCGAGCGGTTGTGATAGACGACGGGCACCTGCATGGCGTCGAGGCGGCGGGCGATGGCAAGACCGATGCGGCCGAGCCCGGCAATGCCGACCGTCCGGTTGCGGAGGCTGGCGGTCAGCCGGTAGGAGCCTTCCTTCGCCCAGCGTCCCTCGCGGAGATAGCGTTCGGCGGCCGGCAGTTCGCGCACCGTCATGATGAGAAGGCCGAGCGCTGTGTCGGCCACCTCCTCGGTCAGCACGCCCGGCGCGTTGGTGACGATCACGCCGTGATCGGCGGCGGCGCCAGTATCGATCCCGTCATAGCCGACCCCGAAATTGGCGATGATCTCGAGCTTCGGAAGACGCTCGATGAGGTCGCGGCCGACCTTGGCGCGGGCGCCGAGTCCGAGGGCGATGCCGCGCACGCGCGGGGCGACATCTTCCATGAAAGCCGCTTCATCCTGCGCCAGCCAGCGCTTGTGGGTGACGAAGGCCTCGTCCAGCGCGGCGAGGGCGCGGGGAACCATCGGGACCGGGACGAGAATTTCAACCTTGGACACGGGCTGTCGCCTCCTTCTTGCGCCCGCGGAAAGTGGGCGAATCGATTGCTTCTAGCTGCGAAAGGGTCAGGATTCCATGCCGGCATGGAGGGCGTCCGAGACCTGCCGGCAATGGTCGTTATAGGCAGGAGAGAGGCGGAAAGCCTCGCTGCGGGGATAGGGCTTTTCGATGGCGATGTCGGCATGGGTACGGCCGGGGCGGGCGGTCATGACGACGATGCGCTCGGAAAGATAGACCGACTCGAAGACCGAATGGGTGACGAAGACGACGGTCCAGCCGAATTTTTGCCAGAGCGAAAGCAATTCGTCATTGAGCCGGAACCGGGTGATCTCGTCGAGCGCCGCGAAGGGCTCGTCCATGAGGAGAAGCTGAGGCCTCGTCACCAGCGCCCGGGCGATGGAAACGCGCATGCGCATGCCGCCGGATAGTTCGCGCGGGTAGGACTCGGCGAAGGATTCGAGGCCGACCATGGCGAGCGACTCGATGATGGGATCGCGCGCGGCAGCCCTTGCGACGCCCTTCAGTCGGAGCGGCAGCCAGACATTGTCGAAGACGCTCGCCCAGGGCATGAGCGTCGGCTCTTGGAAGACGAAGCCGATCTCGCGTTTTCCGAGGGACGCCGGGCCGAGGCCGTCATGCCATTCGACGGTTCCCCCGCTCGGCTCGGCAAGCCCGGCAAGGATGCGGAGCGCCGTCGATTTCCCGCAGCCCGATGGGCCGAGAAGGCTGAGGAACTGCCCCTTTCCGGCATCGAGGGAGAATCCCCGCAGGGCCTCCGTGCCATTGTCGAAGGTCTTCGAGACGCTGCGGAGCGAGACGAGCGGAGACAGCGCCGGGCGCTGCTGTCTTATGCCATCCGTTTCAGGTGGTGCGATCATTGAAGAGGCGAGCGGTGATCCGAGCGGGTTTCATCGCGTTCCATGGAAAGGGCGACCGAAGAGACATGCCACGGACGGGCGCGGATTGCATCCTGCCCGACGGTGGGCGGACCTTGCCACCATGCTCCGGACAATCGTAGCGTTCCGGCGGTGGCTCTCTCGGATGGCGGCCGAACGGTGAGGTAGGGAATGCGCGTCTGGATCAGGGACCCACTGGCAATTCTGGCCGAAGAAGCCGAAGGCGGCGTTGTCGTCCAGCATGGACGGATCGTCGAGCTTGTCGGGCGGGGGCGTGAGCCGGCGATCCCGGCCGACCAGACCTTCGATGCCTCCGGGCATGTCGTCGTTCCGGGCCTCGTCAACACCCATCACCATTTCTTCCAGACGCTGACCCGCGCCCATCCCGAGGCGATCAACAAGGAGCTCTTTCCCTGGCTGAAGACGCTCTATCCGATCTGGGCGGG
>Ga0164243_10010501_pt1 | contig 13302 bp, 12 predicted proteins | sample OricompcompostOP_FD_108781 | JGI IMG/M metagenome (GOLD analysis project Ga0164243, IMG submission 108781) | Organic Plus compost microbial communities from Emeryville, California, USA - Original compost - Organic plus compost (OP) | ecosystem: Engineered > Solid waste > Mixed feedstock >... | reverse complement strand
CGGGGGTGCGGCTGACGCCGAGCCAGGCGGCCAGTTCGGTGTCGCGGAGCTGCTCGCCGGGGGCGAGGCTGCCGTCGACGATCGCGTCTCGCAGGCGGTGGTAGACCTCGTCGCGGAGGAGGTTCCGGTCGATGACCGGGGTGTTCTCAGGGATGGGCATGCAATATATTGCACCACCCGCAGTGCGGGATCTTCAAGCTGGAGCCCGTTGACACTGTACGCAATATATCGGATATTGAATGCGATCAGTTCGGAAGTCAGTCGAAGGAGAGGCACGATGAGCACCACGAACGGGACCGCCCCCACCGTCGTCCTGGTCCACGGGGCCTTCGCCGAGTCCGCGAGCTGGAACGGGGTGGTGGCCGACCTGAAGCGCCGCGGCTACCCGGTCATCGCCGTGGCCAACCCGCTGCGCGGGCTGCACGAGGACGCCGCGTACCTTCGCAGCGTCACCGACGACATTCCCGGCCCGGTCGTGATCGCCGGCCACTCGTACGGCGGCTCGGTGATGGGCGAGGCCGCCGAGGGCGCGGAGAACGTCGTCGCGCTCGTATACATCGCCGGCTTCCACCTGGACATCGGGGAGAGCACCGGCGAGATGGCGGCCAAGTTCCCCGGCGCGCAGCTCGGCCCGGCCCTCAACCCGGTGCCGTACCCGCTGCCCAACGGCGAGCAGGGCACCGACCTGTACATCCGGCAGGACAGGTTCCACGAGGTGTTCGCGGCGGACGTCGACCCGGAGACGGCCGAGCTCATGGCGGCCACGCAGCGGCCGATCGCGCAGTCCGCCCTGACGGACAAGGCGACGAAGGCGGCGTGGAAGTCGATCCCGTCCTGGGCGCTGATCCCGACCGAGGACCTCAACATCCCGCTGGAGGCCATGCGCTTCATGGCGAACCGGGCCGGGTCCACGATCGTGGAGATCGACGCCTCGCACGCCGTCGCCGTCTCGCGGCCGGCCGCCGTCGCAGAGATCATCGACACCGCGGCCCGCGCCACCGCCAACCGCTGATTCCGGCGGCCGGACGGACCCCTATGGCGGTGCTTTCGCAGAGACGTCCCAGCCTGTGGCCGGGCCGCGTCGTTGCCTGGGTGGAGGGCTTTGGGCGGCGATGGCGGTACGACGGCGGTTTCGGTTGTCAGGGGGTGCCGGTGGCGGTGGCTTCGCCCCAGAGCAGGCGGTGGTGGAGTTCGACGGCGTCGGCGGCCAGGGCGGAGACGAGGGTGCCGGGGGCGGCGAGGGGGAGTACGGCGACGCCGTCGGCGACGGTGGCGGTGGTGGGGCGGCGGTCGGGCGGGGGGGTGAAGGCCGGGCCGGCGAGCAGGGTGGTGCCGGTGCAGCGGGCGGTGCCGTAGACGGCGGGGCTGGTGTCGATGGCGGGGTCGCCGATGGCGAGGTGCTGGCGGAGCAGGGGGGCGCCGTCGATCGTGGCGTCGAAGTGGGTGTGGCAGCGGCCGGGGGCCTCGCCGTGGCGGCCGAAGACGATCTCCTCGCGCCAGAGGACCGAGGCGGTGGGGGCGAGCGACAGCCGTACGGACAGGTGGTGGTCGCAGCCGGCGGCGAGGACGGTCGGCTCGGGGACGAAGCGGAGCGTGGCGCCGGGGCCGACCCGGGCGTTGACGATCATGCGGGACGGGCCGCCCTGGCCGGGGAGGACCAGGGTGGCGGCGACCGAGCGGAGCTCCAGGGTGGTGCCCGCGGCGACGTCGACGTCGAGTTCCAGGTGGTCGCCGCCGAGCGGGCCGGCGGCGGTGGAGATGAGGTGGACCTGCCCCGGCCCGGTACGGCGCAGCGTGAGCGGCGGCTCGGAACGCAACGTGGCCAGGACGGTCTCGCCCCGCGCGGACGCCTCGGTGACGACGACCGCCCGGGCACGCAGGGCACGCCGGGACGGTCGTGCGCCCCCCGCCACCGCCGGGGCGGCGGGAGGCGGCGGAACGACGGCGGCGTGCCGGTTCGTCACGGCTGCGGCGCCGGGTGCTCGTGGGCGTGCTCCGACCGCCAGGCGCCGAGGACGCTGGTGACCCATTCGGCGACCGCGTGCGCCCGGGAGTCCTCGCGCAGCGAGGTGAACAGGACGGGCTTGCCGTCCCGTACGGCCTTCGCGTCCCGGGACATGACGGTGAGGTCGGCGCCGACGAGGGGGGCCAGGTCGGTCTTGTTCACCACCAGCAGGTCGGCGCCGGTGACGCCGGGACCGCCCTTGCGCGGGACCTTGTCGCCGCCGGACACGTCCAGCACGAAGATCTGCTTGTCGGCGAGGCCGCGGCTGAACGTCGCGGTGAGGTTGTCGCCGCCGCTCTCGACGATCACCAGGTCGAGCGGGCCGAAGCGTTCCTCCAGGGTCTCCACGGCGTCCAGGTTGGCCACGATGTCGTCGCGGATCGCGGTGTGGGGGCAGCAGCCGGTCTGCACGGCGATGATGCGATCGGGATCGAGCACGCCCGCCTTGCGCAGGAAGTCGGCGTCCTCGGTCGTGTAGATGTCGTTGGTCACCACGCCGAGGCGCAGCGAGGGGCCGAGGGTGCGGCACAGCGCGGCGACCAGGGCGGTCTTGCCGCTGCCCACCGGGCCGCCGACGCCGAGACGCAGTGCCCGCCCGTGCGGGTCGGGAGCCTCATGCTGATCGCTGTGGTTAACGCCCATGGGGGGTTAGCCCTTCTGTCGAGGATTCGGCCGGGTCTGCCCGGTCCTGCCTGATGGTGCGTCGCGTCATGGGGCGCGGTTGCGTCAGGAGACGAACAGCCGCACCTCCCTGCGCAGGTGGCCTTCGGCCAGGAGATCGAGCGCCGGAGCGCCGGTGGACGGGAGCGCCGCCCAGTGGTGGTCGGTCGTGCGATGGCGTGAGGCGCGGCCGGGGAGGTGGAGCGGGTCGGCCGGCGCGTCCTCGCGTTCGCGGACGTCCTCGCGCGGATGGGGGTCTTCGGGTACGACGAGCGGCTCGCCCGTCCCGGGGGAGTGCACGGCGTCCAGGGCCGCGGCCGCGTCCGAGGCCGTGCCGTCGAGCTCGGGCGCGAGTACGGCGAGCAGCCGGTGGACGGTCACGGGGTCGAGGCCGAGCAGCCGAACCGCCGCCGTGGCCGGTCCGGTGACCGTGTTGTACGCGGCCGCCAGCGCAGCCTCCCGCGGCGGGCATCCGGCCGCGTGCGCGACCGCGCCGAGCGCGACGGCGTGGTGCGCCCCGTCCGGCAGCGCGCGGGCGAGCCCGTCCAGCATCGGCGACGGCCAGATGCGGCGGGCGCTGCGCACCAGCAACCGCCCCTGGGTACGGCTCGCCACCCGCATGGCCGGCGACGCCGTCCGCGCGTCCGCCTCCGCGTCCAGCGCCCGCCAAAGATCCTCCGAAGCCGGGGGCCGATCCGCGCCATCGAGGAGGCCGGGGCCGACGGCCGCTTCGGTGTGGGTGCGGTCGCCGCCGACGCCGGTGCGGTCGGCCGAGCCGGTGGGGCTGGTGAGACCGTCGGCGCCCATGTGCTCGCCGGAGCCGAGGGGGTCGACGCCGGTGTGGTCGGCCGAGCCGGTGGGGCTGGTGAGGCCGCCGGCGCCCATGTGCTCGCCCCGGGCGGAGCCGAGGGGGCCGCCGGCGGCAAGGCCGACGCGGTCGCCGCCGGGAGAGCCCGTCAAGCCGCCGGTGCCGTCGCCCCCGGCGGAGCCGGTGAGGCCGCCGATGGCCGTGACGGAGCCGGATGAGCCGTCGGTTCCGGTGAGGTGGGCGGCGAGGTGGCAGGCGGCGGCGGAGAGGGCGGCGGTGACGAGGCCTGCCGTGGCGAGCCGGCCCCGGAGGAACCGCGCCAGATCCTCCGGGCCGGCGATCGCCCCGACATGGACCGCCTCCTCGACTCCCCCCGAGTGGGCGTGCCCGCCGGCGGGTAGCCGGGAGTCGGCGATCAAGAGGAGGGCGGCGGAGATGCCCGGCATGCCGGTCATGGTGGGGGCGTCCGCCGCGCCTCGGGTGTGGTGCATCAGAACAGGAAGTAACGCTGGGCCATGGGCAGCCGCTCGGCGGGGGCGGGCTCGATGAGCTCCCCGTCCACGCGGACGGCGAACGTGTCCGGATCGACGTGGATCGCGGGCAGCGCGTCGTTGAGCGGCATCGACTCCTTTCCGCGGCCCCGCACGTCCGCGACGGGGACGAGGCGGCGCCGTACGGCCAGCCGGTCGGCGAGCCCGGCCTCGATCGCCGGCGGGGCGACGAAGTGCAGCGACGTGGCGGCGGCCGCGGCGGGTGCCGCCCCGAACATGGGCCGGGGGAACACCGGCTGCGGGGTGGGGATGGACGCGTTCGCGTCGCCCATCTGCGCGTACGCGATCATCCCGCCCTTCACCACCAGGTGCGGCTTCACGCCGAAGAACGCGGGCTCCCACAGCACCAGGTCGGCGAGCTTGCCCGCCTCGACGGACCCGACGTGCGCGTCGAGCCCGTGCGCCACCGCCGGGCAGATCGTGTATTTCGCGACGTAGCGCTGGGCGCGCAGGTTGTCCGCCGAGCCGTTCGGCCCGAGCGCCCCGCGCCGGTTCTTCATCACGTGCGCCGTCTGCCACGTCCGGATGATCGTCTCCCCGACGCGGCCCATCGCCTGCGAGTCCGACCCGATCATCGAGATCGCGCCGATGTCGTGCAGCACGTCCTCGGCCGCCATCGTCGTCGGCCGGATGCGCGACTCGGCGAACGCCAGGTCCTCCGGCACCGCCGGGTTGAGGTGGTGGCACACCATGAGCATGTCCAGGTGCTCGTGCAGCGTGTTCACCGTGTGCGGCCGGGTCGGGTTCGTCGAGGACGGCAGCACGTTGGCGTGCGAGGCCATCGTGATGATGTCCGGCGCGTGCCCGCCGCCCGCGCCCTCGGTGTGGTACGCGTGGATCACCCGGTCGCCGATCGCGCCCAGCGTCGACTCGACGAAGCCGGCCTCGTTCAGCGTGTCGGTGTGGATCGCCACCTGCACGCCGGTCGCGTCCGCCACCCGCAGGCAGGCGTCGATCGCGGCGGGCGTGGTGCCCCAGTCCTCGTGCAGCTTGAAGCCGCTCGCGCCCATCCGGAGCTGTTCGAGCAGGCCCTCCTCGCTGACCGTGTTGCCCTTGCCGAGCAGCGCCACGTTGACCGGCATGCCGTCCATCGCCTCCAGCATGCGCGGCAGGTACCAGCCGCCGGTCACCGTCGTCGCCTTGGTGCCCTCGGCCGGGCCGGTGCCGCCGCCGATCAGCGTGGTGACGCCCGCGGCGAGCGCCTCGTCCACGATCTGCGGGCAGATCAGGTGCACGTGCGAGTCGATCGCGCCCGCCGTGACGATCTTGCCGTTGCCGGCGATGACCTCGGTGGACGGGCCGATGACCAGGTCCGGGTGCACGCCGTCCATGGTGTCCGGGTTGCCGGCCTTGCCGATCGCGACGATGCGCCCGTCGCGCACCCCGATGTCGGCCTTGACCACGCCCCAGTGGTCGAGGATCACCGCGCCGGTGATCACCAGGTCGGGGGCGCCCTCGGCGCGGGTGGCGCGGGCCTGCCCCATCGACTCGCGGATCACCTTGCCGCCGCCGAACACCGCCTCGTCGCCCGCCCCGGCGGGGCCCATGCTGAGGTCGTCGGTGATCTCGACGTACAGGTCGGTGTCGGCGAGCCGCACCCGGTCGCCGGTGGTGGGGCCGTACAGCAGCGCGTACCTGGCCCGGTCGATGGTCGGCTCAGACATCGGCGCTCCTGTCCAGCGGGCCGGCCCACTCGGGGCGCAGGCCCGGCACGACGCGGCGGCCGGTGATCGGCACGAGCGTCACGTCCCGCTCCACGCCCGGCTCGAACCGGATCGCGGTCCCGGCGGGCACGTCGAGGCGCATGCCCCAGGCGGCCTCGCGGTCGAACTCCAGGCCCGGGTTGGCGGCGGCGAAGTGGTAGTGGGAGCCGACCTGGATCGGCCGGTCGGCGGTGTTGACGACGCGCACGGTACGGCGTTCGCGGCCCGGGTTGAGCGGGATCGGGCCGGAGCCGAAGACGATCTCGCCGGGCGCGCCGGAGATTCCGGTGGCGCTCATGGGATCGGGTTGTGGACGGTGACGAGCTTCGTGCCGTCGGGGAAGGTCGCCTCGATCTGCACCGATTCCAGCATCTCGGGCACCCCTTCCATGACGTCCTCGCGGCGCAGCACCTTGCGCCCGGCCTCCATGAGGTCGGCGACGCTCTGCCCGTCCCTGGCGCCTTCCAGCAGGAAGGCCGCGATGATGGCGGTGGCCTCGGGATGGTTGAGGCGAAGCCCGCGGGCCTTGCGTTCGCGCGCCACGCCCGCGGCGACGTGAATGAGCAGACGCTCCTGCTCATGTGGAGTGAGCCGCATGGCGGGACACTAGGGAACGGGCGTTTCCGCGAGGTTAATGCGCCATTTCGGCCATGTGTCGTGTCCGGAGTCCGGTCTATCGGCGGATAAACGTCATGGGTGAGCCTCCCGCAAACAGCAATTAACCTACCGGAACTTGCCGGGAAATTTGCCGCAGTCACCTTGTCGGCAGGTAGTAGCGCGGGGGCGGAGCCGCAGGGAGGACAATTGCGGAATTCATCCTGGCTGGGCATATCCAAGATCGGCGCGCTGGTCGCGGCCTCGATCCTCGGCCTCGCCGCGTGCGGGGGCGGGGCGAGTGAAACGACGGGCGGGGCCGCGGGAGGCGCTGCCGAAGAAACGATCAAGGTGGGAATTCTGCATTCGCTGAGCGGCACCATGGCGATCAGCGAAGTGACCGTTAAGGACGCCGAACTCCTCGCCATCGAGGAAATCAACGCCGCCGGCGGGGTGCTCGGCAAGAAGATCGAGGCGGTCGTCGAGGACGGCGCCTCCGACTGGCCGACGTTCGCGGAGAAGGCCACCAAGCTCATCGCGCAGGACAAGGTCGCCACCGTCTTCGGCGGCTGGACCTCGGCCAGCCGCAAGGCGATGCTGCCGGTCTTCGAGAAGCGCAAGGCGCTGCTGTGGTACCCGGTCCAGTACGAGGGCCTGGAGAGCTCGCCGTACATCTTCTACACCGGGGCCACCACGAACCAGCAGATCGTCCCGGCCCTCGACTATCTGAAGGAGGAGGGCAAGAAGAAGCTCTTCCTGGTCGGCAGCGACTACGTCTTCCCGCGTACCGCCAACAAGATCATCAAGGCGTACGCGGCGGCGAACGGCATGGAGATCCTCGGCGAGGAGTACACGCCGCTCGGCCACACCGAGTACAGCACCCTGGTGAACAAGGTCGTCGACGCCAAGCCGGACGCGGTGTTCAACACCCTCAACGGCGACAGCAACGTGGCCTTCTTCAAGCAGCTCAAGAGCGCCGGCGTCACCGCCGACAAGATGCCGGTCATGTCGGTGAGCGTCGCCGAGGAGGAGGTCAAGGGCATCGGCGTGGACAACATCGCCGGGCACCTGGTGGCGTGGAACTACTACCAGACGACCGACCTGCCGGCGAACAAGAAGTTCGTCGAGGCGTTCAAGGCCAAGTACGGCGCCGACCGCGTCACCTCCGACCCGATGGAGGCCGGCTACAACGCGGTCTACCTGTGGGCCGAGGCGGTGAAGAAGGCCGGCACCACCGAGGTGGAGGCGGTCAAGAAGGCCGCCGGCGGCATCGCGCTGGAGCGGCCCGAGGGCATGGTCACCATCGACGGTGAGAACCAGCACATGTTCAAGACCGCGCGGATCGGCGTGATCGAGACCGACGGGCTGATCAAGGAGGTGTGGAACTCCGGGGAGCCGATCAAGCCCGACCCGTACCTGAAGACCTACTCCTGGGCGGGCGGCCTCAGCAGCTAGCCCGGCGACGAGCGGGTTCCGGGGCGCGGCCGCGACCCGACCGGGGAGAAGACCCCGGCGCGGCGACGCGGCGCGGCGGCGCCCCGGAACCGGACCCTCACATCAGGCAAGAACCAAGGAGCCGGGTTGCAGGCGTTTTTCAACCAGTTGCCCGTCGGGCTGTCGATCGCGGCCGTGCTGCTGCTCATAGCGCTCGGCCTGACGTTCACGTTCGGCCAGATGGGCGTCATCAACATGGCCCACGGCGAGTTCATCATGGCCGGGGCCTACACGGCGTACCTGCTGCAGGGCCTGGTCGGCGACCAGGCCGTGCCGGTCGCGCTGCCGATCGCCTTCCTCGTCGCCGGCGGCATGGGCTGGGTGCTGGAACGCCTCGCCATCCGCCGCTTCTACGGCAGGCCGCTGGACACGCTGCTGCTCACCTGGGGCGTCAGCCTCGTGCTGCAGCAGCTCGCCCGCGACCTGTTCGGCGCGCCCAACGTGCAGGTGGTCGCGCCGGGCTGGCTGACCGGCGGGCTTCCGCTGTTCGGCACGCAGATCCCGTACGCGCGGCTGTTCATCCTGGCCCTGGCGGCCGGGAGCGTGGTGGCGATCTGGGCCTATCTCACCAGGTCCGCCCAGGGCCGCCGGATGCAGGCGGTGATGCAGAACCGGCAGCTCGCCGCCACCAGCGGCATCAACACCGGGCGGGTGGACCAGCTCACCTTCTTCATCGGCTCGGGGCTCGCCGGCATCGCCGGCGTCGCGCTGACGCTGATCGGGCCGGTCGGGCCGTCGCTCGGCACGTACTACATCGTGGACGCGTTCCTGGTGGTGGTGGCCGGGGGTCTCGGCCAGCTGCGCGGGGCCGTGCTCGCGGCGCTCGGGCTCGGGCTGCTCAACTCCTACGCCGAGTTCTGGACGAACGCGAGCCTGGCGAAGGTCATCGTCTTCGCCGCGATCATCGCGTTCCTGCAGCTGCGGCCGCAGGGGCTGTTCGTCCTCCGTTCCAGGGCACTGACATGACCATCATCGAGAAGGCACCGCGGGAGCGGGCCGTACCGGAGCGGCCGGGCCGGGTCGCGCGGATCGCCGAAGCGGCGCGCTCGGGGCCCGCGCTGTTCGTCGCCGTCGCGCTGCTCGCGCTCGTCGTCGCGCCGCTGGTGCTGGAGCCGTTCCGGCTCAACCTGCTCGCCAAGTACCTGTGCTTCGCGATCGTCGCGCTCGGCATCGGCCTCGCCTGGGGCCGCGGCGGCATGCTCACCCTCGGGCAGGGGGTGTTCTTCGGCATCGGCGGCTACTCGATGGGCATGTACCTCAAGCTCAACGACGCCGGGGGCGACCTGCCCGACTTCATGGTGTGGAGCGGCGTGGAGACGCTGCCCGCGCTGTGGGAGCCGTTCCGCAGCCCGGTGTTCGCCATCGCCGCGGCCGTGCTCGTGCCGATCGCGGTCGCCGCCGTGCTCGGCACGCTCGTGTTCCGCCAGCGGGTGCGCGGCGCGTACTTCGCCATCCTCACCCAGGCGCTCGCCGCCGCCCTGGTGATCCTGCTCGTCGGCCAGCAGGGGCTCACCGGCGGCACCAACGGGCTCACCAACTTCTTCGAGCTGTTCGGCCAGGACCTCGCCGCCGAGGAGACCCAGCAGGGCCTGTACTTCGTCGTCGCGGTCGTGCTCGGGCTGCTGTTCCTGCTCGCCTGGCAGCTCACCCGCAGCCGCTTCGGCAAGCTGCTCGTCGCGGTCCGCGACGGGGAGGACCGGGTGCGGTTCCTCGGCTACAACCCGGCCACCGTCAAGACGATCACGTTCGCGATCTCGGCGGGCATGGCGGGCATCGCCGGGGCGCTGTTCGTGCCGGTCGTCGGCATCATCTCGCCCGCGCTGCTCGGCGTCGTGCCCTCGCTTGAGCTGGTGGTCGCCGTCGCCGTCGGCGGCCGGTACGTGCTCGGCGGGGCCGTGCTCGGCGCGGTGATCATGAACTACGCCAAGACCGCCTTCAGCGAGGAGTTCGCGGGCGGCTGGCTCTACCTGCAGGGCGCGCTGTTCATCCTGGTCATGACGCTCGCCCCCGGCGGCATCGCCGGGCTGGTCTCCTCGGCGCGGGAGGCGCTGACGCGGCGGAGGCGGAGCCGTACGGGGCCGGAGTGGACGGCGCGGGAGGCGAAGGAGGCGGCATGAGCGCGACCCGCGACAACCCCGCGAACGGCGCCCCCGGCGGGAGGCCGCTGCTGGAGATCAAGGACCTGTCCGTCGTCTTCGACGGCTTCCGCGCCCTCGACGGGGTGAACCTCACCGTCCAGCAGGGCGAGCTGCGCTTCCTCATCGGCCCGAACGGCGCGGGCAAGACCACCCTGGTGGACGTCATCACCGGGCTCACCAGGCCCGCCACGGGAACGGTCCGGTTCGCCGGCACCGAGCTCGTCGGGCGCAAGGAGCACCAGATCGTCCGGATGGGCGTGGGCCGTACCTTCCAGACGTCGGTGGTGTTCGAGGCCTTGACCGTGCTGGAGAACCTCGACCTCGCCGCGTCGTTCCGGAAACCTCTGTGGTCCCTGGGGCGGCGCAGACGTGGTGTTTCGGACGCGGTCGCCCGGGCATTGGAGACCACAGGTCTCACCGATCTCGCCGACAGCGCCGCAGGCGTGCTCTCGCACGGCCAGCGCCAATGGCTGGAGATCGGCATGCTGATCGCCCAGGAACCGCGGCTGCTGCTGCTCGACGAGCCGGTGGCCGGCATGTCGAAGGAGGAGCGTGCCCGCACCGGAGAGCTGCTCACCCAGATCGCCGAGGAGCACACGGTGATCGTGATCGAGCACGACATGGATTTCCTGCGCCGTTACGCGTCGGTCGTGACGGTGTTGCACGAGGGCAAAGTGCTCATGGAAGGCTCGGTGGACCAGGTGCGCACGGACCCGAAGGTCCGCGAGGTCTATCTCGGCCGGGCCGCACAACCGGTCCCCGGGGAGGTGGGGTAGGTGCTGTCGGTCCGCGGACTCGACGCCGGGTACGGCAGGGCGCGCGTGCTCTTCGGCGTGTCCCTCGACGTCGAGCCGGGTCAGCTCATGTGCGTCATGGGGCGCAACGGGGTCGGCAAGACCACGCTGCTGAACACGATCATGGGGGTGCTGCCGGCGTCCGCCGGCACCGTCACCTTCGAGGGCCGCGACGTCACCCGCCTCAAACCGCACGAGCGGGTACGGCTCGGCATGGGCTACGTGCCGCAGGGGCACGAGACCTTCCCGCAGCTCAGCGTGCTCGGCAACCTGCTGGTCACGCTGGAGGCGTCGCCGCACAAGGACGACGGCGCGATCGAGGAGGCGCTGGAGGTCTTCCCCCGGCTCAAGCCCCTGCTCAAACGCCGCGCCGGCTTCCTCTCCGGCGGCCAGCAGCAGCAGCTCGCCATGGCCCGCGCCCTCGTCACCCGGCCCAAACTGCTCATCCTCGACGAACCCACCGAGGGCATCCAGCCGTCGATCATCATCGAGATCGAGGAGGCGATCGAACGGCTGCACGCCTCCGGCCTGGCCGTGCTGCTCGTCGAGCAGTACCTCGACCTGGCCCTGCGCATGGCCGACCGGTTCCTCATCCTCGACGCCGGGCACGTCGTGCACTCCGGCGCGGCCGACGAGCTGCGCGGCGAGGAGGTGCACCGGCTGCTCGCGGTCTGAGCCGAGGCGAATGACCTTGCTCCCGGCTGGAAATGCTGTCCGGTAGCCGAGGAACCCCGGCGGCATCCGTCTCGTCCCACCATGTGACGGAACGTATGTGAGGGAACGCGGGCGATGCCGCCCGCCGGGGATTCGTCGCGCCTATCGGACTGCCTCCGGGAGGGCCAGGTGTATGGGCGGGCTCGTGCGGGTGCCGATTCCGGGCGCCGATCGTCTCCCCGGGGTCCGTGCCCCGCGTACGTGGTGGCACGGCGGGTGAGGGCGGCGCGATGAACGGCCGGGTGGACTGGCTGATGTTCGGCCGGAGCGGGGGGCAGGGCTTCGGGCTGCTGCGCTCGTCGCTCCCGGACGCGGGGGAGCGGGCGCGGTGGGCGGGGCGGCTCGCGGGTCTCGCCGAGCCGCGGCCCGATCTCGCCCACACGGCCGACGGGGCCGGGACGAGGGTGTGCCGGCTGGTGTGGGGCGACAAGGTCATCGTGATGCACGGCCTGCCGTCGCCCGAGCCCGGCTCGGCCGTCGAAGCGGTCACCTGCGTGTACATCGGCGAGGGCGAGTCGTTCGGGCCGCGCGAGGTGCTGGCCACGGCCCCCGCCTGGCGGGGGCTGATCGCCGGGCCGGGCCGCGACGAGCCCATCGACGCCGGTCGTCTTCCCGGGCTGTCCGCGCGGCTGCGGGACGAGTGCACCGCGGCGGCGCGGCGGCCTCCGCACGACGCGCTGCGCCGGCTCGCCGCCGAGGTGCTGCGCGACCCCGGACGCGGCTTCTCCTGCCGCCTTCCGCCGGGCGTCTCGCCGAAGCCGCTGCTGTGGGGCCTGATGGACCTGCTCGGCGACGTCGTCGGGGACGACACCGGGCGCTACTGGACGTTCTCCACCGCCGAGGGCGACGACGTGCGTTCCCGCCTGCCCCGGTTCGTGTTCCTCGACGAGTGGCGGCACAGCGGGCTGCAGCCGAGCCATCTGCGCCTCGACCTCGCCGGTCCGCCGTCGCCGGGCGAGGACCCCTGCATGCGCGCCGCCGACGTGCTGCTCGACGCCTACCTGCGCGGCGCGGCCGCAGGCGTCGGGGTGTTGCTGCGCCGTACGGGGGCGGCCCGCGGCCGGCTCGGCGAACCCAAACGCATCGCCCGCCTCCTCGCCTTCGCCGAGGGCATGGGCGTCCCCGTCGCCGGCGCCGTCCCCGCCGTCAGCGAGGACGCCGACCCCACCGTCGAACGCCGCCTCCCCGACCCGGCCGCCCTCCGCCCCGCCGACCCCTCCGCCACTCCCACACCCCCACCTCCGCCCTCCGCCTCGCCGCTTCCCCCACCCGCGCCACGGCCGCGCGAGCCGTACCCCTTCGAGCGCCCCGCCCCGCGAACCCGCCCGCCCTACCAGCCCGCGCCGCCCCCGGCGGTCCCGCCTCCGGCCGACCCCAGGCCGCTCGAACACATACCGCAGGAACCGGGCGGCGGAGGACACGGCAACGGCGTGCCTCCCGCCGCCGATCCCATCCCGCAGGAACACGCCTCCCGAGAGCCGGATGGCGGGCAGGTCATCCCCGGGACGCCTCCGCCGCCTCCGGCGCAGGCCGACCTCGCGCCCCCGGCCTCAGGGCGGGACGGTTCCGCGACATCCCCCACGATCCCGGCCCAGGCCGAGCCGGGGCCTGCCGAGCGTGTTCCGGAAGGGCCGGGCGATGGCGGGCCCTCCGAGCCGCCTCCGCTGTTTCCGGCGCGGACCGACTCTGTTCCCGCCGAACACGCGCCGGGAGTTCCAGGCGGTGAGCAGCGTGGTGCTGAGAGTTCCGCGTCGATCCCGGCTCAGGCCGAGCCTGGGTCTGCCGAGCGTGTGCCGCTGGTGCCGGGCGGTGAGCAGCGTGGTGCTGAGAGTTCCGCGTCG
>Ga0164243_10010500_pt1 | contig 13302 bp, 13 predicted proteins | sample OricompcompostOP_FD_108781 | JGI IMG/M metagenome (GOLD analysis project Ga0164243, IMG submission 108781) | Organic Plus compost microbial communities from Emeryville, California, USA - Original compost - Organic plus compost (OP) | ecosystem: Engineered > Solid waste > Mixed feedstock >... | reverse complement strand
CGGGAAAACCCGACAATGTGGTCCGTCGCCGACAGGAGCGCCGCGCGCGCCCGGCGCATCACGCCGCGAGCGGCAGCGCGGGCGCCTGCTCCGGCGACGCGACGGCACACAGCGACTGCTGCAGGGCTCGGACCAGCATCGCGGCGGCCGGGCCGGGATCGCGGCGCGTGACGACCGCGACCTCGGTGCTCAGGCCGGGATCGACGACCGGGCGCAGCCGCACGCCGGGCGCGCTGTAGCGGCCCTCGACCGCGTCGGGCAGCAGCGCCATGCCGGCGCCGGCCGCGACCGCGGTCAGCGCGTGGGCCACGTCGCCGTCGGGGAACTCGACGATCCGCGGCGCCTGCTGCGCGACGCGGCAGGTCGCCACGACGCCGTCGTAGAACGCCGGGTTGGCGGCGCGCGGCAGCACGCACAGGCGCTGCGGGGCGATGCGGGCGAGGTCGATGGTCTCCAGGGTCGCGCGCGGATCGCCGGCCGGCAGCGCGGCGACCGCGCCCAGCGTCGCCAGGCGCGTGGCGCGCAGGCCGCCGGTCGCGACGGGCAGGCAGACCACGGCGGCGTCCAGCCAGCCGCTGCCCACGGCGTCGAGCAGGTCGGCGGCGCGCCCGGCCTCGAGCTCGGCGTCGACCGACGACGGCGTCCCGGCGAGCCGGCGCAGCGCGTGGGGGACGGCGATCGGGAGGGCGTCCGGCAGGTAGCCGACGCGCAGGCGCAGGGCCGCGGCGCGGCCGGCGTCGGCCTCCCGGGCGGCGCGGTAGGCGACCTCGGCCTGGCGCAGCGTGCGCCGCGCCTCCTCGAGCATCGCGTGTCCGGCCGGCGTCAGCACGACGCGCCGGTGGTCGCGCTCGAAGAGCTGCACCCCGAGCTCCTGCTCGAGCTTGCGGATCTGGCCGCTCACGGACGGCTGAGCGATATGCAGGCGCTCGGCGGCTCGGCGGAAGTGCAGGTCCTCGGCCACGGCCACGAAATAGCGCAGGTGACGCAACTCCATGTTCCCTCGGTTTGTCGGCGTGTGCGCACTCAATCTCCTCGCCAGCGGTACCTCGCGCCAGCCGACCATCCGGACACTGCGCTCCGATCGTCCCGCTTCGGATGCCCGGCCAGCCAGGCGCCGGAGTTCGGGTTGTCCCTACCTCTGCCGTCGGCACGGGTGGGAAGATCTCGGCGGTGGAAGTCTCAGTCTTGGTCGTCGATGACGACACCGGTTTTCGGGGCCTTGCGGCTCGGATCTTGCGCGCGGGCGGCCTGCGCGTGATCGGGGAGGCGGCGACGTGCGCCGCGGCGATGGAGACCGCGTTGGCCTTGAAGCCGGACGCGATCCTCGTGGATGTCCGGTTGCCCGACGGGGACGGCATCCAGCTGGCGCGCGACCTGGTCGCGCTCCCGTGGCACCCGCGCGTGGTGCTGATCTCCAGCGACGCCGACGTGGCCGCCGAGCTCGCGCTCGACGACCGCGCCGACCTCGCGTTCGTGGCCAAGGGCGAGCTGCCCGACGGCGCCGTCGTCGAGCTCCTCTCGGGGCGGTAGCGGAGGCGGGATGCGATGACCGATCCGGCCACGCCCGCCCCGCTGCGCGTCGTCATCGGCGAGGACGACGTGCTGCTGCGCGAGGGCGTGGTGCGGGTCCTGACCGACGCGGGGTTCGACGTCGTCGCCCAGGCCGGCGATGCCGACGACCTCCTGCGCAAGGGCATGGCCCACCGGCCGGACATCGCGGTCGTCGACGTGCGCATGCCGCCCGGCAACGGCGACGACGGCCTGCGCGCGGCGCTCGAGCTGCGCCGCGCCCGCCCTCAGACGGGGATCCTCGTGCTGTCGCAGTTCTACGAGGAGGAGTACGCGCTGCAGCTCATCGGCGAGCGCCCGCAGGGCGTCGGCTACCTGCTCAAGGAGCGCATCGGCGACATCGAGACGTTCGCCGACGCGGTCTCGCGGGTCGCCGCCGGCGGCAGCGCCCTGGACCCCGAGATCGTCGGGCGCATGCTCGGCCGCCGCCGGCACGCCAGCCCGCTGGACGCGCTCAGCGCCCGCGAGCGCGAGGTGCTCGGCGCGGTCGCCGAGGGCAAGTCCAACCAGGGCATCGCGCGGGCGCTGCACGTGTCCGAGGCCTCGGTGGAGAAGCACATCACGCGCATCTTCACCAAGCTCGGCCTGGGCCAGAAGCCCGACGAGCACCGCCGGGTGCTCGCCGCCATCACCTACCTGCGCAGCTCGTCGCCGCGCTGACGCGGCACGCCCGCAGGGGCGCGCCGCGTCCGCGTCTTGCGCCGGCGGGCTACAGCTGCAGCTGGGGCCGCAGGCGCTGCATCGTCCACTGGCGGTGGCGGGACACCGACCAGACCGACAGCCCCAGGAACACGACCAGGTAGCCGGCCAGGACCAGGAGGTCGACGACGAAGCGGCTCGTGTCCCCGCCCGAGATCACGTAGCGGAAGCCCTCGATCGTGTAGCTCATCGGCAGGACCGTGTGCAGCGCCCCGAAGAACCCGGGGGAGACCTCCAGCGGGTAGATGCCGCCCGCGGCGCTGAGCTGCAGGACCAGCACGACGAGCATCGCGATCTGCGCCGCCGGGCCGACCGACGTGCGCAGGCCGTGGGCGATCGCCGAGAACACCCACACGCCGAGCACGAGCAGCGCCAGCAGCAGCAGCGGCTTCTCGGCGTCGAGGCCGATCGCCCACTGGCCGACCACGAACGCGATCGCGGCGGCCACCGCGCCGACCGCGGCCGCGGGCAGGAACCCGCCCAGCGCGACCGTCGGCGATCGCAGCGTGCTCGTGACGGCGACGTTGGAGACGGGCCGCATGATGATGAACACGAGCAGTGCGAACACCCACAGGCCGATCGACAGGAAGAACGGCGCCACGCCGCGCCCGTAGACGCCGGCCGGGTTGAGGTTCGTCGACGCCACGTCGACCGGGTTGGCGAGCACCATGGCGTCGCGCATCCGCTCCTGGCTTGACCCGGCGTTCGGCGTCCGGCCGAGCGCGGTCTGCGCGATCATCGTCTGCACGGCCGTGTCGATCGCCGCCTGCAGCTCGCGCTCGGCGTTGGAGGCGATCAGCCCGACGATGTAGCCGTTGCCGTCGTTGAGCTGGACGTCGAGCGCCGCGCGCTCGGGCGTCGCCCCGCCGAGCGTGGCCAGCTTGGTGCTGAAGTCCTGCGGGACGGTGATCGTGAAGAAGTACGTGCCGTCCTTCAGGCCGCTGCTGGCCGTTTCGGCCGACACGACGTGCCAGTCGAACTGCTTGCCTGCCTCCAGCTCCTCGGTGAACTTCTGGCCAGCAGCCAGCGGCTGGCCCTGCACCTGCGCGGGCTGGTCGAGATCGACGACCGCCACCGGGATCCGGTCGAGGTGCCCGTAGGGGTTCCAGTTGGCCCACAGGTACACGCCCGCGTACAGCAGCGGCACGACCAGCAGGAAGCCCAGCGCGACGCGCCGGATCGGCCCCCGAAACCGGCGTAGCTCGTACGTGGCCAGGCGCAGGGCGTTCATGACGACACCTCCGAGAGATCGAGGACGCGGACGCCGGCCTCGCGCGCCGCGCGCGTGTCCGTGGTGGCGCCGACGACCGCGCGGCCCTCGGCGGCGAGCTTCTTCAGCACCCGCCACACCTGCGACTCCTCGGCACCCGAGAGGCCGCGGTCGACGTCGTCGACGACGAGCACGGGACGGTCCTCGGCCGCCGAGAGGGCGATCGAGAACAACGTGAGCTGCAACGGGCCGAGCGTGTACATGCGCGCGGCCGGGTCGAGGTCGAGGCCGAACGCCGTCAACCGCGACTGCACGGCCGCGCGGACCGCGTGGCGGTCGCTGGCCAGGACGACGCGGTGGGCGATCGCCTCGCCGATCGTCCAGAGCTCGTCGAGGTCGGTGAGCTGGCCGGCGCGGGCGACGGCGACCGCCCGGCGCACGGCCTGGAGGTCGTCGGGATGCCCGTCGAGGGACACGTGGCCGCCGGCCAGGCGCAGGCGCCCGGCGAGGGCGAGCAGCAGCGAGGTGCGCCCGCTGCCGCCGTCGCCGACGATCGCCAGGGCCTCGCCGGATGCGACGGCCAGGGAGACGGGCCCGAACACGATCCCGTGCGGGCCCTTGGCCACCAGCGCGTCGGCGCCGAGCAACGGCACCGCGGGCTGGGGCAGGTGGATGAGGGGGTCGATGGCGCTCAAGGTGCGGGCCACGCTACGTGCGGGTTCCCGCCTCGGACGGCTCATCTGGCGATCACGTGAGCGTCGATCGGACTCGGCGCCCGCGGGGCCGTCCACAGACTCGACGCATGGACACCATCCCTGTCACTTCCACCCCTCCTGCGCCGCCGCCGCCCGCCCCGGCCGCCACCGTGCCCGCCCGTGCCGCCCCGCTCGCGCAGGTGCGCGTGCGCGACGTCGCGCTCGTCGCGCTCGCCGTCGCCACCGGCGCGATCGACGCCATCAGCTGGCTCGGCCTCGGCAAGGTCTTCTCGGCGTTCATGACGGGCAACCTCGCGTTCGTGGGCTTCGACATCGGCGGCGCCGACGGACCGCCGGTCGTCCGCACGCTCGTGGCGCTCGGGGCGTTCGCCGTCGGCGCGGCCATCTCGGCGCGCGTCGTGCGCACCGAGAAGGCGCAGAGCCTGTGGCCGTCGCGCGTGACGCTCGCGCTGGCGGTCGTGCTCGTGCTGGAGATCGCCTTCCTCGCCGTCTGGGCGCCGGTCGGCTCGGACCCCTCCGATGCCGTCGGCGACGTGCTGGTCGCGATCTCGGCCGCGGCGATGGGCGTGCAGACGATCGCGATCTTCTCGCTGGGCGTGAAGGCGTCGTTCACGACGGCGGCGACCGCGACGCTCGCCGTCCTGATGGGCGACCTGGCGCAGTGGACGGTGATGCGCGAGGAGCGCATCCGCCTCGTCGGGCTGCTGCTGGGGATCGTCGGCGGTGCCGCCCTGGGCGCGCTGCTGGTCGATCAGGCGTACGGCTGGGCGCCGGCCCTGCCGCTGGCCATCACCGCTGCCGTCATCGTGGCGGCCGTCGGGATGACGCGGCGGGGATGATCCGGTCGCCTGACGCCTGCACGAGCTCGTAGATCTCAGCCGCGGCGATCGCCCGCAGGGTCGGAAGTTCGGCCCGGGCGTCGTCGCGGCTGACGTCGTTCAGCGGCCAGGCGCCGATCGTGCCGCCGCACAGCTCGGGATGCCGGGCGTCGGCGGCGAAGCGCGCGAGGATGCTGACCGGCGCGGCGCCGGCGGCGCGGCCCTGGGGCCAGCTCAGCGTCCAGCGCGCCTGCAGGCCCTGGTCGGGCAGGCGCACGACGTCGCCGCCCTCGACGCTGCCCGTGTCGGCGAGCAGCTCGTGATCGAGCTCGTGGAGCACCGCGCGGACGATCGGGCCGAGCAGGACGACCGAGCCCATGAACCGGCGCTCGCGGTCCAGGCGGGTGGCCCCGTCGTCGGCGTCGGCGGTGAACTGGCGCAGGAGGGAGGCGGTGTAGGGATGCACGATGCGTCGAGCATCCGCGTTCGGCGCCGTCGGGCCAGACGCTCAGGGGATCGGATGATCCGCGTCAACGATCATGACGGCGCGATCTGCGGGTGTGCTTGTCCCATGATCTCGACGAAAGCCGGTTCCCGATCCAAGAGAAGCGCCGCCCGCCGCCCGCGCCTGGCGGACCTGTGGGATGCCTGGTGCTTCGCGGCGGCCGAGGCCTCGCTCACGCTCGACGACTGGCGGCGCGCCCCGCAGAAGCAGCGCGCGCTGGCGTTCCTGCATTACCGCCACGCGCTGCTGCGCGAGGAGCAGGCGGCGGTCGCGCTGGAGCAGGGCGTGCGCGCGGCGCGCTGAGGCGCGCCGCCTACGCCAGCAGGACGCGCCGCACGCGCACGAAGGCGGCGGTGCCGAGCACGGCAGGGATGCCGAGCTCGAAGACGCGGTAGGCGAGGACCGCGGCGGTCGCCTCGGGCAGGGACGCCCCGTACAGGACGAACGCGCCGATCAGGCCGCCGTCGGTCCCGCCGATGCCGCCGGGCAGCGGGATCAGCCCGCCGAGCTGGCCGATCAGGTAGGCGAACACGAACACGGCCAGTGGCGGCGTGTCGCCGAACGCGGCGAACGCGGCCCACATCGAGGCCACGTCGAGGATGAGGTAGCCCCAGGCCCCGATCAGCGCCTGCGGGTTGGGCGGGCGGGTGAGCGCGGCCGTGACCTCGACGCCCCCGGCGAGCGTGGCGGCGGCGCGGCGCAGGCCGCTGCGAACGCTCGCCCAGCTCCACGTTCCCTGGCCGGTCGTGTCGGGCGCGGGCCGGCGGGCGAGGCGCTGGTTCAGGCGCGGGAGCGCCGCGACGAGCGCGATCGCGGCGGCGCTGCCCGCCGTGGCGATCAGGGTCACGGCCGGCGGCGCGGTCTGGGAGACGAGGCCCGAGGCGATGATCGTCCCCACGAGCGCGACCAGCACGAAGTTCGGGGCGCTCGTGATGACGAAGAACGCGACGCTGCGGCGCGCGACGTCGGTGGACGGCATGCCGTCGCGGCGCATCACCCAGGCGCCGAGCGCGACGCCGCCGATCCCGCCGACGGGCAGCAGCACGTTGACGGCCTGCTCGGCCATGCCGACGTCGTAGCTGTCACGCCAGCGCGACCGCACGGCGAAGACGCCGCGGAACGCCGCGATGTAGAAGAAGCACGACGCGAGCTGCAGCAGCGCGATCACGGCCAGCCAGGCCGCGTTGACGTTGGCGAAGCGGCTGCGGACGTCGTCGAGCCCGGGGAGGACGAGGATGAGCGCGCCGACCAGCACGGCGAGGGCGACGAGCCCGGCGATGCGTCGGCCCAGGCGGGACGGGGGGACCGTCAGCGGGCTGGCGGCGGCGTCGGGATCGGGGTCGGCCATCGAGGGCGACCGTACGCGCGCTGCGGGCGCCTCGGGCACGCAACTGGCTGCCAAGCGATACTCCCTCGCGATTGATCGCCGGCGGCTATGACCCGCGCAGGTATCGCTCTTACGGCCCCCGCCGCCGTCGGTTGCATAGGTCGCGCACCGCAACCCACGAGGGAGTCTTGATGTCCACCACCGAGGCAGAGCCGACCCGCGACGAGGTCCTCGCCACCATCGCCGCACGCAACGCGCCGCTGGAAGCTGAGAACCCCGACGGCCTGGTCGCGCCCGACACCGACGCGGGCACGATCCCCAACCTGAAGTTCTCGTTCGCCGACGGCCACAACCGCGTGCTGAGCGGTGGCTGGGCGCGCGAGGTCACCGTGCGCGAGCTGCCGGTCTCCAAGGAGATCGCGGGCGTCAACATGCGCCTGCGCCCGGGCGGCATCCGCGAGCTGCACTGGCACAAGGAGGCCGAGTGGGCCTACGTGATCGCCGGCAGCTGCCGCATCACCCTGCTCGACGAGGAGGGGCGCCTGTACATCGACGACCTCGGCGTGGGCGACCTGTGGTACTTCCCGCCCGGCCTGCCGCATTCGATCCAGGCCCTGGACGAGGGCGTCGAGTTCCTGCTCGTCTTCGACAGCGGCGAGTTCTCCGAGAACGACACGTTCCTCATCACGGACTGGTTCAACCACACGCCGCGTGAGGTGCTCGCCAAGAACTTCGGCGTGCCGGAGTCGACGTTCGACGTGCTGCCGACCGACATCAACCACACGCGGTACATGTTCGGCGCGCCGGTCCCGCCGCCGCTGGCCGACGACGCGCCGAAGTTCCCCGCGCAGGCGCCGCCGCTGGCCTACACGTGGCGGATGCTCGAGCAGGAGCCCGTGAAGGTGAACGGCGGTCAGGTGCGCATCACCGACTCGCGCAACTTCACCGTGTCCAAGACGATCGCCGCGGCGCTCGTCGAGGTCGAGCCGGGCGCGATCCGCGAGCTGCACTGGCACTCCAACGCCGACGAGTGGCAGTACTACCTCTCCGGGCAGGCGCGGATGACCGTGTTCGCCTCGGGCGGCAAGGCGCGTACGTTCGACTACCAGGCCGGCGACGTGGGCTACGCGCCGTTCGCGATGGGCCACTACGTCGAGAACATCGGCGACGAGACCCTGCGCTTCCTGGCCATGTTCCGCAGCCCGGTCTACAGCGACGTCTCGCTGAGCCAGTGGATGGCCGTCCTGCCCCGCGAGCTCGTCCAGGCCCACCTCAACCTCGACGACGCCACGATGGACACGCTGGACGCCAACAAGCGGCGGATCGTCTCCTCCTGACCGCTCCTGCAGACGACGTGCAACCGACGGCCCCGCGGGACTCCCGCGGGGCCGTCGCGTCGTTGTGGGGCGGGGTGCGCCAACCGGCGGAAAACGTCGCGATTGCAGTCGATCGACGCAAGCGCAGCACGCCGCCTGCGACGTAGCGTCGGCCCCACGAGAACTCGACCGCAGGAGCCCGCCATGGAAGCGACAGAGACCGTGCATGCCGACCCCGTCACCCAGCTGCTCGCCGCGGCGCGCCGCTGGCCGCTGCTGACCGCCGTCGAGGAGCGTCGGCTCGCGCAGCGGGTCGAGCGGGGCGACCTGGAGGCCAAGGAGCGCCTGGTCAACGCGAACCTGCGGCTGGTCGTGTCGATCGCCCGCACCTATCAGGGCCATGGGCTCGCGCTCGCCGACCTCGTCCAGGAGGGGACGCTCGGGCTGATCCGCGCCGCCGAGCGCTACGACTGGCGCAAGGGCTTCCGCTTCTCGACCTACGCATCGATCTGGATCCGTCAATCCATCCAGCGCGGCCTGGGCAACCACGCGCGGACGATTCGCATCCCCGTCCACGTCGCCGACCGCGTACGCCGGCTGGGCCGCCTGCAGCGCAAGCTCACGCTCGAGCTGGGCCGCGAGCCCGTCGCCGCCGAGCTCGCCGAGGCGACCGGCTGGGAGGTCGAGGAGGTCGAGATGCTGCGCGACATCGACCGCACGCCGACCTCGCTGGACCTGCCGATCGACGACGCCCCTGACGGCGCGACGATGGGCGAGCTGATCCCCTCCGACGCGATGCGTCCCGACGAGGTGCTCGCCGCCCGCTGGCGCGCCCAGGAGCTTTCGGCGACGCTCTCCACGCTGCCCGAGCGCGAGCGCCGGATCATCCAGCTGCGCTTCGGCGAGGACGCCTCGCGCGTGGAGACCGGGCGCAAGGTCGGCCTGTCGCCCGAGCGCGTGCGCGGCCTGGAGGAGCGCGCCCTGCGCCGCCTGTCCGAGGTGCGCGAGATCCGCGATTTGCGCGTAGCCGCCTGAGCACTCAACGCGTCGGCGACCGTCGCCGGCAGGTAGCGTCGCGCCGACGATGCGCCTGACGGTCGCCGAACGCCTCCGCGCGTCCCGCCTGGTGGGGCTGGTCGCCGCCGCTGCGGTGATCGCCGCGGTGACGGCGGTGCTCTATCCCCTGCAGGAGCTCGACCCCGGCGTGTCCAGCGGCGTGCTGTACGTGCTGGGCGTGCTGGTGCTGTCGCTGACCTGGGGGCTGTGGCTCGGCCTGGTCACCTCGATCGCCAGCGCCCTGGCGCTGTGGCTGTTCCACACCGCCCCGGGCAGCGTGGAGGCCGAGGACCTCGTGGCGATCGTCGTCCTGCTGCTCACCTGCGTCGTGGCCAGCGCGATCGCCGACCGCGCCCGGCTGCGCGCCGACGAGGCGGAGGAGCGGTTGCGCCTCGAGGGCGAGCTGCGCCGCCACGACGCCGAGCGCATCCGCCTGGAGGAGCTGCGCGCGTCGCGGGCGCGCGTGCTCGCCGCCGCCGACGCCGAGCGCCAGCGCGTCGTGCGCGACCTGCACGACGGGGCGCAGCAGCGGCTCGTGCACACGGTCGTGACGTTGAAGCTGGCCCGCCGGGCGATCGACCCCGACGCCGAGGCCGCGGCCGCCATCGCGGAGGCGCTCGGCCACGCCGAGGCCGCGGTCGCCGAGCTGCGCGAGCTGGCGCACGGGATCCTGCCCGCCGTGCTCGCCCACGGGCTGCGGCCGGCCGTCGAGGCGCTGGCCGACCGCACCTCGATCCCGCTCGAGCTCGACGTGACGCGCGAGCGGATGACGCCGGAGATCGAGGCGACCGCGTACTTCGTCATCGCCGAGGCGCTGACGAACGTCGTCAAGCACGCCCAGGCGACCTGCGCGACCGTGCGCGCGCAGCCCGAGCACGGCGTCCTGCGCCTCGAGGTGAGCGACGACGGCGTCGGCGCCCACCGCTACGACGGGATGGGGCTCACGGGCCTGGCCGACCGGCTCGCCGTCGTCGACGGCGCGATCGAGGTGCGCCGCGGCGTGAGCGGCGGCTCCCATCTGAGCGCGGCGATCCCCCTGCAGCCACGCTCCACCGTCGCCTGGTAAGCCCGGCGGACCGGAAGGCCCATGTCCGGAAAACCCGACATCGGTGTCGGGTCAAGCGGGCGCGAGCGTCGGGTCAGAGGGACTGTTGCGGGCATCCGGCGCCTGCGACCGTCCCGACCATGAGCCTCGCGATCGTCCCCACCACCCGGCCGCAGCGGCTCCCGCTCTTCGGCCGCTCCACACAGCTCGCCACGATCGGCGCGCTCCTGCAGCGCGCCCTGGACGGCACCGGCGGTGCGCTCGTCCTGCGCGGCGGCCCGGGCACCGGCAAGAGCGCGCTTCTGGACGCGGCCGCCGACCGGGCGGCGGTGGTGGGCCTGGACGTGGTGCGGATCACCGGCGTGCGCGCCGAGCGCACGTGGAAGTACGCGGGCCTGGAGCCGCTGCGCCGCGCGCTGCCGCGCCACGGGGGCGCCGTGCCGGGCGTGCACGCCCCGGCGACGCCGCCCGCGGTCGCCGCGGCCGCGACGCTCTCGGCGCTGGGTCGTGCCAGCGAGGAGCGCCCGCTGCTCGTCGTCGTCGACGACGCCCAGGACCTCGATGCTCCAAGCCTCACGGCGCTGGCCTTCGCGGCGCGACGCCTGGCCGCGACGCGGGTCCTGCTGCTCGCGGCCGCCGCCGACCGCCAGACGCCCGACGCGCTCGAGCGCTGTGAGCTGCCCGAGCTGCGCCTGGAGCCGCTCGAACCGACGGACGCCGAGCGCCTGCTGGCCATGCGCGGCGACGTCGCCGAGGCTGACCGCCCGGCGGTCCTGGCGCGCGCGGCGGGCAACCCGTTCGCGCTCGTCACGCTCGACCCCGACGACGACCGTCTCCCACGCCCGCTGCGCCGGTCGCTGACGGCGGCCGTCGAGGAGCTGCCCGAGCCGACGCGGCGCCTGCTGCTGCTGGCCGCCGCCGACCCGCACGCGTCGCTGCGCGAGCTGCTCGGCGCCGAGGGCGTGGACATCGACGCGATCGCCCCCGCCGTGCGCGCGCGCATCGTCAGCCTGGAGGGCACCGCCGTGCGCTTCGCCCACGCGCTGCAGCCCGTGGCGATCTATCGCGCGGCCGACCCGACCGAGCGGCTCGCCGCGCACGCCGCGCTGGCCGCGACCGTCGGCGACCCCGCCCGCGTCGCCTGGCATCGCGCCGCCTCGTGCCTGGGGCCCGACGACGCCGTCGCCGACGCCCTCGAGCGCTCCGCCGCCGAGCATCGCCGCGGCGGCGACACCGCGCAGGCCCTGGCCGCGCTGGAGCGGGCCGCCGAGCTGGCCGCCGACCCGCTCGCCCGCTCGCGTCGGCTGCTGCTCGCCGCCGACCTGGCCGAGCAGACGGGCGAGCCCGCGCGCGCCCGTCGCCTGGCCGAGGCCGGGGTGGCCGCGCCCGCCGGGGCGCCGCACGCGGTCGCCTGGCGCTGGGTGACCGAGCGCCTGCGCGGCAGCGTCGCGCCGCGCGTCGCCGTGCCGACGGAGTCGCTCGTCGCGGCCGCGCGCCAGGCGCCGACCGCGGACGAGGGCCTCGACCTCCTGCTGCGCGGCGCGTTCGAGAGCGTGTGGGCGCCCGACGAGCAGGCGCGCCAGGCGCTGGCCGATGCGGCCCGCGCGCTCGACGTGGCGGCCGACGACCCGCGCCGCTGCGCGCTCTTGGCCATGACCGCCCCCGACGAGGCGACCATCGCGACCCTGGAGCGCCTGCCGGACGCGCCCGCCGGCGACGCCGACAGCGCCTGGCTGCTCGGCGTGGCCGCCAGCGCCTGGGGCGATGACGAGCGCGCGGTCCAGCTGCTGGGCTCGGCCTGCAGCCAGCTGCGCGCCGACGGCCGCCGCGGCCTGCTGGCCCGGGCCCTGACGCTGATGGCGTGGGCCAACCTGGAGACCGGCCGCTGGCCGCAGGCCGAGGACGACGCCGCCGAGGCGATCGACCTGGCCGCCGCCACCGAGCAGCCGCTGTGGGGCGCCCGCGCCAGCGCCGCCCTGGCGCTCCTGCACGGGCTGCGCGGCGACGAGACGCGCTGCGACCGCCTGCTCGCCTCGGTCGAGGCCGTCGCCGTGCCCGCCCGGGCGACCGCCCTGCTGGCCGACGTCCAGCTCGTCCGCGGGCGCGCCGCGCTCACCGCCGGCCGCCACGACGACGCGCTCGCCCACCTGCGCCGGCTGGGCACGCCGGGCGACCCGGCCGCCGACGCCGGCCGCGCCGCCGCGGCGATCGCCGATCTGGCCGCCGCCGCGCTGCTGGCCAACGCGCTGGACGGCGTGCGCGACGAGGTGGCGGCCGCCTCGGTGACCGCGCGCGGTCACCGCGCCCCGCGCGCCCTCGCCGCAGCGGCCGCCGCCGAGGCGGTGCTGGCCGACGATGAGGAGCTCGAGACGACCGTCGACCGCGCCCTGCGCACGCCCGGCGCCGGCTCGCCGTACCTGCGCGCGCGCCTGCAGCTGGCGCTCGGCGCGCGCCTGCGCCGCAACCGGCGTGTGCTCGACTCGCGCCTCCCGCTGCGCTACGCGGCCGAGACGTTCGACGCGCTCGGCGCCCGCCCATGGGCCGCCCGCGCCCACGACGAGCTGCGCGCCAGCGGTGTCGCCCCGCGACGCCCGCGCGACATCCACGCGCGCGACACGCTCACCCCGCAGGAGCGCGAGATCGCGTCGCTGGCGGCCCAGGGCCTGTCCAACCGCGAGATCGGCCAGCGCCTGTTCCTGTCCCCGCGCACGGTCGGCTCCCACCTGTACCGGCTGTATCCGAAGCTCGGCGTGACCGGCCGCGGCCAGCTCGCTGGGGCGCTCGCGGCGGCGGCCTGAGGGGCCCTCGGCCGCGGGTCCGGCGCAGGACACCCCCGACGGACAGATGTCCTGGTAATCGCGGGACGTCTCAAGTCGCGTCGGGCTCGGGTCGTCTCCTTGATGGATGCGCCTCGTGCCGGTCGAACACCTCCATGACGAAGCGGTACTCGCGCGCGACGTGCGCGCCGGAGCGCCGGGCGCCGTCCCGTTGCTGCGCGCCGGCGCGCAGCTGACCGAGCCGCGCCGCGCGAGCCTGCGCCG
>Ga0164243_10010499_pt1 | contig 13303 bp, 13 predicted proteins | sample OricompcompostOP_FD_108781 | JGI IMG/M metagenome (GOLD analysis project Ga0164243, IMG submission 108781) | Organic Plus compost microbial communities from Emeryville, California, USA - Original compost - Organic plus compost (OP) | ecosystem: Engineered > Solid waste > Mixed feedstock >... | reverse complement strand
GTTTTCCTCCGGTTGTTGCAGCAGCATGCCCTGCGCCATCATTTGCAGCGTGGAAACCGCGATCAGCGGCTTTTCCCAGGCATAGCACAGGCCTTTGGCAGTAGCCACTCCCACACGTAAACCCGTGTACGAACCCGGGCCGGCACTTACGGCAATCGCATCCAGCGTAGCGGGGTTGATCCCCTGCTCTTTCAGCAATTGCTCAATGAATAATACCATCGTAGCTGCATGATCCCGCTGCTCTTCACTGGCGAGGGTCTGGATTACTTTACCGTCGCGGGCCAGGCTTACGGACCCTCTTGCTGTTGCAGTATCGATATTTATTATCAGTGCCATGTTCTATATTGCTTCGTATTCGGTTTCTAATAAGGCAGCTACTTCAAAACGGCCGTCGTTGGCGCTTTCCTGCACTGCTTTCAAGACTTCATAAACATTTTTTACCCCTATCCGCTCGCACCACTCAAAAGGCCCGAACGGGTAATTGGTGCCCAGTTTCATGGAGATGTCAATATCCTCGCGGGAAGCCGTGCCTTCTTCCGCAGTCAGGTAGGCCTCGTTGATGATCATGCATACCACCCGGGGCGTCACCAGCCCTACGGCATCCGCTACCACCCTGTACTCCCAACCTAACTGGTACATGATATTATCCAGGGTGCTGTACTGCGTTTCGTCCAGCACGGAAACCTCTGTTACCGGCATGGTAATAAAACCCGGCAACAGGTTACAGCCCATGATGTTAAATCCCTGCTCAAAAGCAGTATGGTTCATCGTTTCCGCCAGGGATACCTTTACCATACAGGCCAGCACCGGCACTTCCGGGTTACGCGCATAAATGGCCGCGTTGGAAAGCCTGTCGTCAAACAGGGTATCTATTACCAGGTCAAACGCCTTTACAGATAAAACATCTTCCAGGTTGGTTTTCCACTGTACCTCATTTTTTCCCAGGCCTTTCTCCTGCAACTCCTCATACCGCTGGGCGTCTGCAATTACCAGGATATTCATGCGTAAAATTTCAGCAAACCTAATAAAGAATCATTAATTATCACGCAACTCCATGGCCCCACTGGCTTTGAACCTTTTTATTTTATACTTTCGCCTTCATGGAAAAGCAAATTATCAATACCCAAAACGCCCCTGCTCCTATCGGGCCATATAACCAGGCTGTGAAAGCTGGTAACACCCTTTATATTTCCGGTCAGATCGCCCTGAACGCTGCTACCGGCGAACTCGTAAAAAGCGGTGTGGTGGATGAAACCCATCTCGTCATGAAGAACCTCCAGGCCATCCTCACGGAAGCTGGTATGAGCTTCGACAACGTGGTAAAAAGCACGATTTTCATTACGGATATGAACACCTTCGCACAGGTCAATGAAGTGTACGGCAGCTATTTCACGGGCTCCTACCCTGCCCGCGAAACCGTACAGGTATCTGCCCTGCCTAAAGGCGTGAACGTGGAGATTTCCGTGATTGCGGTACAGTAAGAGATTTTCCCCGCAGCGTTGCCCAAAAACAACCGCTGTGCGGACAAAAAAAATCCCGCTCCGTGAGCGGGATTTTTTTTATGCCTTTCTTTCTTAGTTCTTTCCAAATAAAGTGGCCGCCAGCTTGGCATCGTGGCCATACACATCGTCCCTGAAATTGAGGCGCCCCTGGCTATCCACAAAGGCGGTGAAGTAGCCGATAAACACCGGTACTTTCTCTTTCAGGGTCACATATTTTTCCTTACCGGCATTCATGGCCTCGTCAATTTTTTGCTCCGTCCAGGTGGAGTCGTCTCGCAGCAGCCACATGGCCAGGTGCTTGGGCTCTTCCACGCGGATGCAACCGTGGCTGAAGGAGCGTTTGTCGCGCTCAAACAAATACTTCGCAGGCGTATCGTGCAGGTAGATATTGTATTCGTTCGGGAACAGGAATTTCACCTTGCCAAGGGAGTTTTTACCTCCGGGCCGCTGGCGTACCACGTAAGGGAAATTTCCGCCGGAGTACTTGCCCCAGTTAATGGAGCCGGGGGAAATCGGCTTGCCGCTGGCGCCTACGATCTCCATGTTTTGCCGTGCGAGATAGGAGCTGCCGCTGCGTTTGATACCCGGCAGCACCTCTTTGGAGAGGATGCCCGGCGGTACATTCCAATAAGGGCTGAATACAATATATTTCAGTTCATTGCTGAAAATAACGGTATTGGCGCCCGGCGTGCCTACCACCACGTTGCAGCTCCAGTCGAGCTTACCATTCTGGTAAACGTGCATCTTAAATTCAGGCACATTCACAAGGATATAGGTTTTAGGCGGTTCCACGGCTACCCAGCGGAGGCGCTCCATGTTGAGCAGCACCTGCCGGATACGTTGTGCCACCGGCACATTCAGGGATTTTATGACTGCGGGAGATATCAGCCCGTCTTCCTTAAGCCCCATACGTACCTGGTAATTTCGTATGGCCGTGTCCGTAGCCTGGTCAAAAATGCCGGAGGAATCGTGCCCGGGCAGGTCGCCATAGGCTTGCAGCCGCAGTTTGACCGCTGCTACCAGGGCGGAGCTATCTCCTTTTTTCAGGTTTTTAGGGGGAGACGGGAGGGTATCCCATTTTACATGTTCATTGATCACGGCCAATTGTTTCAGTCGCTCCCGGAGCATTTTATACTGCGGGTTAACCGGCGCATTGGTTTCGATATTACCCGACCCGGTGATCATGGAGTCCAGCAGGCTGGACATATCCAGTTTCTTCCGGGGGATGAACCATTCCAGGTCCTTGGCATTATCGCTCGTGAGGCCGCCCCATACCTTATTGCCATAGCTGAAGAACTGGGAGGTCAGCATCATTTCCACCCGGGGGATTTCGCCGGCATTGGCGGCCAGGCTGGAGTCGCTCAGTTCCAGGGTATCAATCAGCATACGAAGTTCCGGCGTATTTACGGAGCTGTCTTTAATTCCGAAGGCGGCATCGTTTTTCATCATATTGATGAAGTTCCCTGCCTGTTCGGTGAGCCCTTCCTTATTGATCCAGGCGTAGTGATAATTCCGCTGACTGTAGAAATTTTTAATGAATTCAGCGTAGGGCTGGTAGGTCGGGTGCGCAGCGAGGAAGGTATTCAGCTGGTTGCTGTCGAGCGTGCGTTCGATATATTCTTCCTTGCTGTAATGGACGGTATCTCTTGCTTTCAGGCGTTTTCGCTGGCCGCCGTTCTGCTGACATGCGGCAAAGGCAAGGATGAACAGGAGGAGCATTGAGGTATAAAAACGTAGATTCATATGAGTTATGGATGTGGTTCAACAAATAAACATGACAATTCCGATGCCTGAATAAAGGGGTGATCGATTGCGTAAATGTATGAATTTAATTGAGTTAAAGATGCCGGGAGGTGCATGTTATAAAAATTTAAAGGGAGAGGTAACCGTGGTTACATCTCCCTTTAATAACTTATTGGTGCATCTGATTGTTTAAAGCTTTATTTCTTCTTCGTTCGCATCGAAGAAACGGTATTCCGTGAGGTGGTAATTAGCGTCGGCTTTTACTTTGATCCATTTCTTGAACTGGAAGTACCATTTCCACTGTTTGGATGTCAGGAATCCTTTAGTGAGGTAAGCAAAGAGGATTGGATGTACGTGAATGCTCAGGCCTTTGTGCTGGTGATTGATCAGGTATTGCAGGTTTTTCTCTATATCGTCCATGATAAGCATGGAAGCGCCGATTTTACCGGTTCCTCTACAGGTAGGGCAATCTTCGGCCACGGAGATGGTCACTTCAGGTTTCACGCGCTGGCGGGTGATCTGCATGAGTCCAAATTTGGATATAGGCAGAATGGTATGCTTTGCCCGGTCGAGCTGCATGAATTTCTCCATTGCTTCAAAAACTGTCTTTTTGTTTTCAGGCAGTTTCATATCAATGAAGTCGATGATGATGATGCCTCCGAGGTCGCGCAGGCGGAGCTGTCGGGCAATTTCAGCGGCGGCTTCCAGGTTGGATGCGAGGGCATTTTGTTCCTGGTTGTTGCTGGATGATTTATACCCGCTGTTCACATCGATGACGTGCAGGGCTTCCGTGGCTTCGATGATCAGGTAAACGCCGGAGTCGAGGTTTACGGTTTTACCGAAGGAGGCTTTTACCTGCCGGGTGATACCGAAGTTATCGAAGATAGGCGAGCCGTTATTGTAGTAGTCTACAATATTTTGTTTTTCCGGCGCTATTTTCTGGATATACGTTTTGGTATCGGTATATATATTCTTGTCATTGATCACGATCCTGTTGAAGCTCTCGTTGAGGAGGTCGCGCAGGATGCTGGTGGTTTTAGCCTGTTCACTGAGAATTTTCTGCGGGGCCTGTGCACCTTTGAGGTTGGACTGGATATTTTTCCAGGTTTCCACGAGGGTGGTGAGGTCTTCGTGCAGTTCTGCCGTTTTCTTTCCTTCGGCGGCTGTGCGCACGATTACGCCGAAATTGGGAGGCTTGATGGCTTCCACAATTTTCTGCAGTCTTTTTCTTTCTTCGGAAGAGTGGATTTTTTTAGAAACCGCAACAATATCATTAAAGGGTGTTAACACGATAAACCTTCCGGGAAGAGAAATTTCGCAGCTCAGGCGTGGTCCTTTGGAAGAAATTGGTTCTTTGAGGATCTGAACGAGCAGATTGGGTTTACCGCCCAATACATCAGTAATTTTACCGGTCTTAACTATTTCCGGTTCATTTTTAAATTTAGTGAAATCAAAGCCTTCAGGTGATTTATCATTGAGGGCCTGTTGAGTAAATTTAAGAATGGAGCGGATATAGGGGCTTAGATCCGTGTAATGGAGGAAGGCGTCTTTTTCGAAGCCAACGTCGACAAATGCAGCATTCAAGCCGGGAATCAGCTTTTTAACCTTGCCCAGGTATAAATCGCCTACTGCGAAGTTAGGATTGCCGCTTTCGTGGTGTAATTCTACTAACTTTTTATCTTCGAGTAAGGCAATTTCTACCCCTGTCGGAGCCGCATTTATAATAAGTTCCTTATTCAAGCGTCCAAAATTTTAACCTTTAATACTTCACCTTTGGGCTATGCACACGACTGTATATCACAGCTTGCTGCATACCAGATTTTAGCTGACTATAAAGTTAGCTTATTTCTTCACGTACGTGATGGATTGCTTAAGGGTTCAGCGATCACTGCAGGTAGTATCCGGAGAAATCAGTTGCGGGATCTATGGAAACAACCTGCATGACTTTAGCAATTTAAGAATTAAAGCTAAAATCATGCAGGATATATGAAAATTTTTATCCGATCGCCGCGCCGGGTTAAATATACCTGGTTAGTATAAATGGCGGGAAACTGGAGTAATTATTTCTTACCTTTTTTATGCCGGTTCTTTCTCAGTCTTTTTTTACGCTTGTGAGTGGCAATTTTATGTCTTTTTCTTTTCTTACCGCAAGGCATACGCTAATACGTTTTTAGATGATTGAAAAAATAAATATTATTGAATACTTTTGATATAACTATCTACTTCTTTCTTCAGTTCCGGATCGTCCATGAACTGCTTGCTTTTCTCAAACAATTCGATCGCTTTCTTCTTATCTCCCTTGCTCCTGTAGGATTCAGCCAGTACAAAGATGACCTTCGCATTGTCCGGATGCTTTTGCATCACCCCTTCCAGCCTTTCAATAGCTTTATCATATTGACCGGATGTAATGGCCAGGTTGGCTAAAGTAACCTGAGCGTCAATATTATCCGGGTGTTTTGCCACTATATCCCTGAGGTTGGCTACGCCCTTCATTGGTTCGCCACTGTTCATGTACACCATGGCCTGTGACATTTTGAGCGTATCGTTCTCCGGGTTGAGCGCAATAGCTGCGTCGAACAATTCAATTGCCCGGTCAGCTTCCCATTTGGCAACAGCAGGATTCTCTGCGTGTTGCAGATGAGTTAAAAATAAATTGGCTGCAAAGGTGAGGCTTTTTTCGGAATTTTCCAACTTAGCTGCTTCACCGAGGTAATAAGCAGCCACCGGGGCCTCGTTGAGGCTGTCCCATGCGTTGTAGAGCGCTTTATATGCGGCAATTTGCTGGGTCTTAACGTCCCCACGCACCACATTTGTTTCGATCGTATTTACTTGAAGAAGCTTTTCAGCGGGAATACGCTTCTTGGCTGCATCGAGCAGCTCAGAAAAAGCAATAGGGGCCACCTCCTGTCCGCCCTGCATAGGAGCGGCAGTTGACATAGCTTTTTTGTCCGGTTTGGGTACCGTACGTCCAAAGGCGTATAATACCACCAATAACGCTACAGCAGCACCAATAAGGAGAACTTGTGATTTTCGCATGGCCTAAATGAATTAGGCTGCGAAATTAAGAACTTTTAAGCTTCTTTACCTCAGCAACAAATTCTTTCGATGGTTTGAATGCAGGAATAAAGTGCTCAGGAATCTCCACAGCAACGTTCTTCTTGATGTTGCGGCCAATCTTGGCTGCTCTCTTCTTGGTGATAAAACTGCCAAACCCTCTGATGTAAATGTGTTCGCCGTTTGCAAGTGCTTCTTTCACTTCCTTGAACATAGCTTCTAGCGTTACTAACACATCTACCTTGGGGATGCCGGTTTTTTCAGCAATGTTGTTAATTAAATCAGCTTTTCTCATATAAAAGCGAGAGGATTACTTTACTCTCAAAGTTAATTTAAAATTTTTAATTGCTGAATTTTAAGCAAATAAATTTTACTATTTTTCCTTATACCTGTATTGTGATTATTTCTATTTATTTGCATCCCTGAAAAGGGTCATCAGATATGCCTCCATAGGGTTTTTAGGCCTTCTTTTGCCATATCAATATACTAAATAATTTTATTAAAATAATATATAAATGCGTGCCGCCCGACTTTTTTTTACCGAAAAATTACTGGATTGGAACCAGGAGCTGAATAATCGCTCTATGCCGTGGAAAGGGGAAAAAGACCCCTACCGCATCTGGCTGTCAGAAATAATCCTCCAGCAAACCCGCGTAGAACAAGGCTGGCCCTATTACGAACGCTTCATTGCCCACTACCCCACCGTGTCGGACCTGGCCGCCGCCAACGAGGAAGAAGTATTCCGCCTCTGGCAGGGACTCGGCTACTACGCCCGCTGTAAAAATATGCTCGCCGCCGCCCGGGAAATCCAACAAACCTATCATGGTCAGTTCCCCCGTACACACGAGCAGATCAAGGCCCTCAAAGGCATTGGCCCCTATACGGCGGCCGCCATCGCCTCCTTCGCCTTTAACCTCCCCCATGCCGTGCTGGACGGTAACGTGTTCCGCGTACTCTCCCGCTTCTTCGGTATCGATACGCCAATCGACACGACGGCCGGGAAAAAGGAATTTTCCGACCTGGCGCAGGAGTTACTCCCTAAAGATAATGCAGCCACTTATAATCAGGCACTTATGGACTTCGGAGCGGTGGTGTGCAAACCCCAGCTACCGGAATGTAGCAGCTGTCCGCTTCAGAAAAAATGCGTAGCCTACCACCAACAGCTGGTTTCCCTTCTCCCCGTAAAAACAAAAAAACTCCAGATCAAAAAAAGATATTTCAACTATATAATCGCCTCCTGGCAGGATAAAGTATATATCCGCAAACGTACGGCAGACGATATCTGGCAAAATCTGCACGAATTCGTACTCATCGAATCAAAAGAAGCGGCAGACAGCACCGGGCTCCTGGCAGGAGCGGAATTCCGCCAGCTCTTTGGAGCCACTCCCTACGAGTTCACCCGTATCTCCAAACAATTTAAACAACAACTTACCCATCAAACCATTCATAGTCAATTCATTAACATAGAGCTAGCCCAGCCGCTGGCCCTCCCCGGCTACCAACTAACTCCAATGGATACACTGGACAAGCTGGCCTTTCCGAAAACCATTACCACCTTCCTGCAATCCAAAACAGGACTGCTTTTGTGACACACTGCGAAGAATAATTTTTTTTTGAATTCCGATTGTAAAAAAATATTAACTTTAATAAGGTTGTTTATTTATTAAAAGAAGAACTTTTTATCAATAGACTAAAAAAACCTACAACTATGAGAGGTGTTAATAAAGTAATCTTGATTGGCAATTTAGGCAGGGACCCGGATGTACAATTTTTGGAAGGAAATATTGCCGTGGCCAAATTTTCGTTAGCTACCACAGAAACATTCAAGGACAGAGCAGGTAAACTCATCAGTCAAACAGAATGGCATACAGTGGTTTTATGGCGTGGACTCGCTGAATTAGCGCAGAAGTACCTGCACAAAGGGAGCCTGGTCTATATCGAGGGTCGCCTGCGTACCCGCAGCTGGGAGGATAAGGAAGGCAACAAAAAATTTGCTACTGAAGTTGTAGGTGATAACCTCGTTATGCTCGACAAACGCATGGACCTCAACAGCACCGACCACCCCATACCTCACCATAGCAGCTCAGGTTCCGCTTCCGGAGAAAATTTCCCCAATAACATGGAAATTCCCCCTTCCCTGAACGAACCCGCAGATGATCTGCCGTTTTAAGTAATATTAAAAAAATTTAAGTTTTCATAAGGACGTAATCCCGTAATCGGACATTACTTATATTTGCGTGCATGGAAAATTCCCGCTAGGTAAACACGCTGAATTTTCCATATTTTTGATTCGTTACATCAAAGCTGTAAAACTTGGATATCACTCCGGCAAGCAACATATCCTATCTCCTGCAAACCAACAGCGTTATTGCAACACCTAATGTCGTGGTGTTTTCGCTGGTGATTTTTGTACTATTATTACTCACCTTTATTGTTGCAGGTGCAGAAGTGGCGTTTTTTTCCCTGAACTACAAGGATTTGAACGTCTTAAAAACCAGACAGAATGCCTCCGGCAAACTCATCACCAAGATGCTGGAGAAACCAAAATCGCTACTGGCATCCCTGCAGATCGCCGGCATCGTACTGGGCATCGCATTCATTCTGACCACCAACTTCCTCATTACCCAGATGGAAGACCTGCAGACCCTGCCGGTCGTTTCCTACGTGGTGCGCATTTCCATCATCGCGTTTGTCCTCCTGTTCTTTGGCCAGATACTCCCGCGGGTATGGGCCGCCCAAAACAATATACGCTTCGCTACCTACTTCGCCTGGTTCGTCAGCATCGTACACGCTACGCTGGAACCTGTGAGCGATTTCTTCGTTTCCATGAGCGGCAGCATAGAAGATAAATTCTTCCACCGCAGCGCCGGCCCTGTCAACTACCAGGAAATCGACCAGGCCATCGAAATGAGCGTGGACCCGACCGCCTCCCAGGAAGAAAAAAATATCCTCAAAGGCATTCTCAAATTCGGTAATATCACCGTTAAACAGATTATGCGGGGCCGCCTCGACGTGAACGGCATCCAGTACGACCTGAGCTTCTCAGACGTAGTCAAACGCGTGGCCGACCTCCACTATTCCAGGCTGCCGGTGTACAAAGGCAACCTCGATAATATCGTGGGCGTCATCCATACGAAAGACCTGCTGCCTCACCTCGATAAAGACAATACCTTCGACTGGCACGAAGTAATGCGCCAGCCCTTCTTCGTACACGGGCATAAACTCATTGAGGACCTCCTCAGCGAGTTCCAAAGCAGGAGAATGCACTTTGCCGTAGTGGTAGACGAATTTGGCGGCACCTCCGGCATCGTTACCCTGGAAGACATCATGGAAGAAGTAATCGGCGATATCAAAGACGAATTCGATGAAGAAGAATTCAACTACAGCAAAGTCGATAACTTTACCTACGTGTTCGAAGGCAAAACCATGCTCAACGACGTTTGCCGCATTATGAACATCCCGGCCGATACGTTCGAAACCGTAAAAGGAGAAAGCGATTCCCTCGGCGGCTTAATACTGGAACTCTCCGGAAAATTTCCTGACGAAAACAGCGTTATAAGCTACAGCAACTATGATTTTACTGTACTGGAAGTGAATAAAATGCGCATCCAGAAAGTACAGGTAACCATCCGGCCCGATGCTGCAGAACAAGCATAGCCTTTAACGTAGAACTTACCAATGCCAAACAAAAGCCATGCATGGATCCTATTCCTGGCAATGCTCATTGCCCTGAATGCCTGTGATACTGTCTATACTCCCAAGCCCAGAGGCTATTTCAAAATCAATTTCCCCGAAAGGAAATATAAAACCTTTGACCAGCCCGGCTACCCGTACACTTTCGAATACCCGGAGTATGCCACCGTGGTGAAGGATACTTCCTTCTTTGGCGACAAACCCGAAAACCCTTACTGGATCAATATCGACTTCCCCACCCTCAACGGGAAAATATATCTCAGCTACAAGATCATCGGCCAGGGCAAAAACAACCTGCAAAAACTCGTGGACGACGCGTTTAAGATGACCTATAAACATACCTACAAGGCGGAATATATCGACGAAAACGCCATCAGCACGCCCTACAAGGTGTACGGCACCTTTTACCAGGTAGGCGGCAACGCTGCCAGCGCCCAGCAGTTTTTTGTAACGGATTCCACCAGCCACTTCCTCCGCGGCGCCCTGTATTTTGATGCAGCCCCCAATGCCGACTCCCTCGCGCCGGTCAATAAGTTCCTGAACGAAGACCTGCTGCAGCTGGTAAAATCGCTGCGCTGGCGCTAAAAAAGCACACAATTTCCCGTAACTTTGGGTCTGAAACTAAAACTTGCTGTACCACCGTACAGCCGGACCATACCCAATGATTATTATCGACGATAAGTACATTAGTGACGAAGTAATTGAAGAGCAATTCGTATGCAACCTCTCCGCCTGTAAAGGCGCCTGTTGCGTAGCGGGCGATTGCGGCGCGCCCCTCGATAAAACTGAAGTAAAAACGCTGAAGAAAATTTACCCAAAAATCAAGTCTTACCTGCGCCCCGAAGGTATCCGCGAAATCGAACATACCGGCACCAACACCGTTGATAAGGAATACGGCTACGTAACGCCTATTATCAACGGCGGCATCTGCGCATATGCTTCCATCGATGAACACGGGCATGTGGGTTGCGCGATTGAAAAGGCTTACAACGATGGTGTGGTGGACTGGAAAAAACCCATATCCTGCCACCTCTACCCCATCCGCGTTACTAAATATGAAAGCTTCGAAGCGGTGAATTATGACCGCTGGGATATTTGTAAACCGGCCTGTAAGAACGGAAAAGCTTTACAGGTACCCGTTTATCGCTTTCTAAAAGATGCGTTGATCAGAAAATACGGCACGGAATTTTATGAAGTGCTGGATAAAATTGCCCAGAAGCAATACAAATGAGGAAATTATAAATCATAATTCCTCCGGTATAAACTATCTTTATTACGCATTATATCGGATATGCTTATGCACGAAACAGCGTCCACCTTTCTCGAAGAGAGCGAAAAAAAAGCGTCTGATCTAGGTCACCGGCAGACTATCAATTTCAATATAGGAAAATACAATACGGCTGTAAAAGCCGGCAAGCAACAGTTCACGGACCTGATGGGCGCAAGGGAACGCGCCAAAAACATCAAGTGGCGTGCAATTGAACACCTGGACAAACACCTGGAAGAATTCGAGATGAATATCACCAGGCGCGGCGCCAAGGTGATCTGGGCTGAAACGGCCGAGCAGGTGCAACAGGAGATCCTGGCCATCTGTAAAGCCAAACAATGCAAGAGCATCGTGAAAAGTAAGTCCATGGCCACAGAGGAAGTACACCTGAACTCCTTCCTGGAAGCCAACAACATTGCCTGCGTAGAAACCGACCTGGGAGAATATATACAACAGCTGGACGGGGAACCTCCCTACCACATTGTAACCCCGGCCATGCATAAAAGCAAGGAGGATGTAGCCCGCCTCTTCGCGGAAAAGCTGGGCACCGATCCCGGGCTCACCCCCGAGCAACTCACCATGGTGGCCCGCGAAAAGCTCCGGCAAAAGTACCTCGACGCCGAAATCGGCATCACCGGCGCCAACTTCATCATTGCCGATACCGGCTCCATCTGTGTTACCGAAAATGAAGGAAATGCGCGGCTCAGTACCGCCTTTCCCAAAACGCATATCGTCCTGGTGGGTATAGAGAAGGTACTGCCTTCCATTACCGACCTGGCGCTCTTCTGGCCACTACTCGCCACCTACGGCACGGGGCAGCAGGTAACCGCCTATAACAGCATTTTCAGCGGTCCGCGCCAGGAAGGCGAAATCGACGGCCCGGATGAAATGTACGTCATCCTCATGGATAACGGCCGTACCAATATCCTCCAGGATACCACCGCCCGCGAAAGCCTGTATTGCATCCGTTGCGGCTCCTGCCTCAACGCCTGCCCGGTGTATAAAAACATCGGCGGCCATACCTACGGCACTACCTACAGCGGCCCTATCGGCTCCGTCATTACCCCGCATCTCAAGGATATGGGCACGTATATGCACCTGAGCTTCGCCTCATCGCTGTGCGGCAACTGTACGGAAGTTTGCCCGGTACGTATCAACCTGCATGAGCTGCTGCTGCATAACCGGCAAAAAGCCGTGGAAGAAAACTTTACTTCCGGCAGCGAAAAGATGGCCTGGTTTGCCTGGAAACAAGGCTGCATGAGCCGGAAAATGATGAATATGGCCGGCGGTAAAATGAAGAATTTCCTGCTGAAGCGGTTTTTCGCCAAGAGTTGGGGAGATAACAGGGCTTTGCCGGAATTTGCTCCCAAATCCTTCAATCAGCTCTGGAAGGAAAGAAGATAAGCTACTGCTCTGTCCGGAAGTAGAACCTGATGGATACATTCGCCGGCTGACCATTGGCAGCAGGCTTCCATTTAGGGCCTCCCTTGATAATATTTATAGCTGCCTTCGTGGCGGCTATATTTTTGCCTGTTATGACGTTAATGCTGTCGATAGCCCCATCCGGTTTTACCTGGAACACCATATACACTTCGCTGCCGGCGATAGCCGTATCGGAAGTGGCGCTTTGCATGGCAATGTATTCCCGGTAAGGTTTCAGGCCTATTACCGGCTCCGGACCGTTTTCCCCTGTAAATACCTCTACCCCGTTTTCCCGGCTTAAAACCGCCTTTTTTGCGCTCACTACAGCCACTCCCGGCATGCGTTCTTTCAACAGCTCGCCGGTACGTTTGGCGCGCTGACTGTCGTACATAGCCATGGCCGGCGCAGCCTGGGGGGCATAAGCCTCGTTGCGGGCGGCTATACTCTTATCCGCCAGCGCTTTGAAGGAATCCGCTGAGGTAGGTTCCTGCTGGCTGTCCATTACTTCCGCCTGCGGCGTACGCATAGCCAGCACCGGGGTTTCCGCCTGCGGCGTGCTGGCGGCTGGCGGCGGTGTTGCTTTAGCGGTGGCAGGGGCCTTGGCGGCATCCGTTACCAGCCC
>Ga0164243_10010498_pt1 | contig 13304 bp, 9 predicted proteins | sample OricompcompostOP_FD_108781 | JGI IMG/M metagenome (GOLD analysis project Ga0164243, IMG submission 108781) | Organic Plus compost microbial communities from Emeryville, California, USA - Original compost - Organic plus compost (OP) | ecosystem: Engineered > Solid waste > Mixed feedstock >... | reverse complement strand
CGGTGCCCTCGAGCTCGAAGGAGTCGTGGAAGGAGGCCCGCAGCCCGTGGGAGCCGCGCCCCAGGGCGGCGGTGAGCCGGTCGAGGTGGGCGGTGATGCCGGTGCCACCGAAGTAGTCGGCGTGCAGCCCCTTGCCGCCCGGCCCGGCCCGCTCCACCCGCTTGAGCACGAGCCCCGCGAAGACGCCGGTCAGCTCCCAGGTGCCGGCCGGCGCCATCCAGTCGAGCCGCCGGTCGGGGCCGACCCGGTCGGTGAGCACGACGGTCTCGCCGGTGGACGTCTCACGCGCGACCAAGGCGTCGAGCGGCGGCTCCGGCAGCGGGGACATCGGCGGTCGCAGGTCGGGGCGGGAGAGCCTCTCCTCGTCGACCAGGCCGGGGTGGGGCGGCTGCGTCGAGCGTACGTCGACACCCAGCCGCTCACCGCCCCGGAGCGTCCAGCGCTCGACCAGCACCCGGCCGGCGGAGAGCTCGGGCGTGATCCACGGCCCTCCCATGGTCCAGCCCGACCCGCTGGTGAGGTCGACACCCATGCCGAGCGCGGTGGCCCGGCGGACGGCGAGGTCGAGGGCCTCGACCCAGCGCGGCGAGAGGTACTCCAGGACCCGGTCCTCGTAGCCCTGGGCCTCGTAGATCGGCTGGATCTCGACGCCGCCGACGCCGGCCTGGTGCAGGTGGAGCAGCTGGCCGGTCAGCCCGTTGCCGGTCACCGCGCTGCCGAGCCACCACCACCGCACCCACGGCCGGGTCTCGGCCGTGATCGCCGGCCATGCCAGCGCTCGGCCACCCGGCCCGGATCCGGGACGCGCGGCCTGCGCGGGAGTGGTGAGCGAGGTGGTCGCCAAGGCGGCAGCGGTCGCTGTCCCTTGGACGAAGGCGCGTCGTCCGAGCACGAGTGGTCCTTCCGGTGAAACGTTCCAACGGTCGCTTCACCATGCCCACACGTGACCGGCGCCACAAGAGTCTCGGGCACAGATGACCGGATCCGGTCACCCCGCGCGGCGGCTCAGTAGTACCAGGGGTACGGGCTCCAGTCCGGCTCGCGCTTCTCGAGGAACTGGTCACGGCCCTCCTGGGCCTCGTCGGTCATGTACGCCAGCCGGGTGGTCTCGCCGGCGAAGAGCTGCTGACCGACCAGGCCGTCGTCGAGCAGGTTGAAGGCGTACTTGAGCATCCGCTGGGCGGTCGGGCTCTTGCCGTTGATCTTCCGGCCCCACTCCAGCGCGACCGCCTCGAGCTCGGCGTGGTCGACGACCCGGTTGACCGCTCCCATCCGGTGCATCGTCTCGGCGTCGTACTCCTCGGCGAGGAAGAAGATCTCGCGGGCGAACTTCTGGCCGACCTGACGGGCGAGGTACGCCGACCCGTACCCACCGTCGAACGACCCCACGTCGGCGTCGGTCTGCTTGAACCGCGCGTGCTCGCGCGAGGCGAGGGTGAGGTCGCAGACGACGTGGAGGGAGTGGCCGCCGCCCGCCGCCCAGCCGGGGACGACGCAGATGACGACCTTCGGCATGAAGCGGATCAGCCGCTGGCACTCCAGGATGTGGAGGCGCGCCAGCTTGGCCTTGTCGATCGGGCTCGGCTCCTCGGCACCGGTGTCGCTGCCCCCGGCCTCGACCGCTTCGTACTGGTAGCCCGCCTTGCCGCGGATGCGCTGGTCGCCGCCGGTGCAGAACGCCCACTTGCCGTTCTTCGCGCTCGGGCCGTTGCCGGTGAGGATCACGCAGCCGACGTCGGCGGACGTACGCGCGTGCTCCAGCGTGGCCAGCAGCTCGTCGACGGTGTGCGGCCGGAACGCGTTGAGCACGTCGGGCCGGTCGAACGCGATCCGCACCGTGCCGTGCGCCTTCGCGCGGTGGTAGGTGAGGTCGGTCAGCCCCTCGAAGCCCGGGACGACGTCCCACTGGCTGGCGTCGAAGATCTCCGAGACTCCGTCGATGGCGCTCATGCCGGTGAGGTTAGGCCATGCCCCGCGGCCGCCGACCAGCGGCCGGACGCAGCGCAGCTCTTGACAGTGTGACCGCCGTCTCACCTAGGATTCGTAATACGCATTCTATTCCGTATTACGAAACGAGGAGCCATGAGCAACCGCCTACGTGACCAGCTCGACGAAGGCCTGGTCATCGCACCCGGCGTCTGGGACGGCCTCACCGCCGTGCTCGCCGAGCGCGCCGGCTTCCGCACGTTGTGCGCCTCGGGGTTCGCGGTCTCGGCCGCCCTCGGCTACCCCGACGCCGAGCTCTACACGATGTCGGAGAACCTCGAGGCCGTACGCCGGATCCGCGAGGCCAGCCCGCTGCCGCTGGTCGCCGACATCGACACCGGCTACGGCAACGCCGTCAACGCGGTCCGGACCGCCCGCCGGTTCATGGACGCCGGCGTCGAGGCCGTCTTCATGGAGGACCAGGAGTCCCCCAAGCGCTGCCCGCTGACCACCGACGCCACCCTGCCACTGCTCGACACCGCGACCGCGGCACTCAAGGTGCGCGCGGTCAAGGACACCGTCGGCGACCGGGTGCTCGTCATCGCGCGCACCGACGCCCGCGGCGACGAGGCGCTCGCTCGCGCGGCGGCGTACGTCGAGGCCGGGGCGGACCTGATCATGCCGGTCACGAAGACGTTCAGCACCGTCGAGGAGTGGGCGAAGTGCCACGCGGAGGTGGGGGTGCCCCTGATGGCGACGCTCACCGCGTCCGCGTGGACCGAGCGCGAGTTCACCCCCGAGGTCATGCGCGAGATCGGTGTCGGCCTCGCCCTGCTGCCCACCCAGCTGCTGATGAGCGTGGCGGGCGCCGCCGAGCGGACGCTGGCGCGGCTCGCGCGGGGCGACGCGCCGGCCGAGGTCGGCACCGACGAGGGCGCGATGCCGCACGCCACGTTCGTCGACGTGATCGGCACCGACGAGGTCGAGCGCCTGCAGCACGCCTACCTGCCCGCGAGCGCCTAGGACCTGCCGTGCCACAGACCATCGCGGAGAAGATCCTCGCCCGGGCCGCCGGGCGCGAGCAGGTGCGGGCTGGCGAGAGCCTGCCCTGCCGGCCGGACTACATGATCGCCTACGACTTCCCCGGCTACACCGACGTGATGTTCCGCCAGATGCGCGAGGACTTCGGCATCACGACGCTGGCGGAGCCCGAGCGCTACCTGGTCTTCATCGACCACATGCTCACCCGCGGCGACCAGCGCGAGCACGACGTGCACCAGGTGACCCGTGACTGGTGCGACTACTACGGCATCCGGCTGCACGAGGCCGAGGGCATCGGCCACCAGGTGATGGCCGAGCTCGGGTACGCCGCCCCCGGTCGCTTCCTGATCCACTTCGACGGACACATCTCGGGGGCGGGTGCGTTCAACGCGCTCGGCTGGGGCGTACGCCGCGACCTGCTGGAGGGCTGGGTCAACGGTGAGCTCTACCTCGACATCCCCGCCACGACGCGCTTCGAGCTGGTCGGCGAGTTCCGGCCCGGCGTCGACAGCCGCGACCTCGTGCACGAGATCATCGCGCGCCTGGGCGCGGACGGCTGCGCCCACCAGGTGATGGAGTTCGGCGGGCCTGGCGCGCGGGCGATGAAGATCGACCACCGCCAGTCCCTGTGCGGGATGGCGATGTTCACCGGCGCTGTCTCGGCGGTCTTCGAGCCGGACGACACCATCCTCGAGCGCGCCTCCGCCGCTGCCGGCGGGGCGTTCGCCCCCGTGTACCCCGACCCGGACGCCGCGTACGCCGCGGTGCACACCATCGACCTCTCCGAGCTCCGCCCGCGGGTGGTGCTGCCAGGCTCGGCCCGCGCGGCCAACACCCGGCACGCCGACGAGCTGGACGGCACCGAGATCACCAAAGCGTTCATCGGCTCGTGCGCCAGCGGCCGGATCGAGGACATCCGCGCGGCGGCGTCCGTGCTCGACGGGCGCAAGGTGGCCCCCGGCGTGGTGCTCAACGTGGTGCCGACCTCGAAGGCCGTGCACGACCAGGCCGAGGCCGAGGGCCTGCTCGACATCCTGCGTGACGCCGGCGCCGACATCGCGGAGTCGAGCTGCGACTTCTGCTTCGGCTACCAGAAGCCGCTGCAGCCCGACGACGTCAGCATCTCGACCGGCGTGCTCAACATCTCGGGCCGGATGGGCAGCACCCGGGCCGGCATCTACATGGGCTCGGCGTACACCGTCGCGGCGAGTGCCGTGGCCGGGCGGATCAGCCCCGCGACGGAGGTGGGCCAGCGATGAGCAGCTACCCGCCGCCGCCCGACGTCATCGAGGGCCGCGTCGCGTGGGTCTTCGGCGACGACTTCGACATCGACCTGGTCATCGGGGTCGAGAACATCAAGACGTACGACGCCGACGAGCTGCGCGCCGTCACGATGAAAGCGTACGACGACACCTTCGTCGACCGGGTGCGCCCCGGTGACGTGATCGTCGGCGGCCGCAACTTCGGCTACGGGCACCCGCACTACCCGCCGATGGTCGCCCTGCGGAACCTCGGCATCGCCGCGGTGCTCGCGGAGTCGTTCTCGCCCGGCTTCTGGCGGGGCGAGACCTACAACGGGATGCCCCTGCTGACCGTGCCGGGCATCAGCACCGCCGTCGGCGTGGGTGACCCCGTCCGCGTCGAGTGGCGCACGGCCACGGTCCGGATCGGCCCCGACGGCGACCGGACCCTCACCGGACAGCCGCCGAGCGACCGCGTGCAGCGGATCATCAGCGCCGGTGGCTCGTTCAACCTCATCCTCGCCGAGCACGCCCAGGGAGCAGCATCATGACCGAGATCAACCAGGCCACCGCACCGTCATCGTCGACCGCGAAGCCGCCACCCGCCGCGGGCCCGGCCGAGGCGAGGCCGACCGTCTCGGCGACGACCGCGCGGCGCGCCGCCGTCGCCGGCGGCGTCGGCACCCTGATCGAGTACTACGACTTCAGCGTCTACGCCTTCCTCGCCCTCACCATCGGGCCGATCTTCTTCCCCAGCGACCAGCCGGCCGTCTCGCTGCTGCTGACGCTGGCGGTGTTCGGGTCGGCGTACGTGATGCGCCCGCTCGGCGGCTGGTTCTTCGGCCGTCTCGGCGACCGGCGCGGCCGCCGGCACGCCCTCATGATCACCGTCGTGGCGATGGGCGTGTGCTGCGCTCTGCTCGGCCTGCTGCCCGGGTACGCCCAGGTCGGCATCGCCGCGCCCGTGCTGCTCGTGCTCATCCGGCTCGCCCAGGGCTTCTCCGCCGGCGGCGAGGTCGGCGGCGCCGCGACGTACATCGCGGAGTCCTCACCCGCCGGGCGGCGCGGTGTCTACGGCTCGCTGACCCCGGTCGGCTCGACCCTCGGCTTCGCCGTCGCGGCGGCCGTGGTGGGGCTGGTCGCGCAGCTCACCACCGACGACCAGATGTCCTCGTGGGGCTGGCGGATCCCGTTCCTCCTCTCGATCCCGCTGGCCGCGCTGTGCCTGTGGGCACGGCTCAAGCTCGAGGACACCCCGGAGTTCGCCGAGATGGCCGACCGCGCCGAGGTCGTCCGCAGCCCCCTGCTGACGGTCGTGCGCGAGCACCCCTTCGCGGTGCTGCGCGTCATCGGGATCGCGATCGCGATGAACGGCACCGGCTACATCGGCCTGACGTACTTCAACATCTACCTCGTCGACGAGGGCTTCGGGCAGCAGGCGGTCTACTGGGCGTCCGCGATCGCCATCGCACTGGCCTGCGTGTCGTTCCCGCTGGCGGGGATGCTGACCGACCGGTTCGGGCGGCGACCGGTGCTGTTCACGGCGTACGCCGCCTACCTGCTCATCGCCTGGCCCGCCTTCGCAATCATGGGCGCGACCAGCAGCATCCTCGTCGTCGGCCTCGTCTACGTCGTCTACATGATGTTCAACGGGCTGGCCCAGGTGCCGGCGTTCCCGCAGTTCACCGAGCTCTTCCCGCGGCAGGTGCGCTACACCGGCGTGGCGCTCGGGTTCAACATCGGCACGATCATCGCGGGCGGCAGCGCGCCGTACATCGCCGCCCAGCTCGTCGAGACCACCGGCAACGCGATGGCACCGGCGTACTGGGTCATGGCCGTCGCCCTCGTCGGGATCGTGACGGTGGCGGCGATGCGGGAGACCGGCCGGTCGGCGCTGCCCAGGTGACCGGCTGACCAACCACCTCGAGGAGCGCCGCGGGACCTCGGTCCCGCGGCGCTACCCTGTCGCCCCACGCCCGCGCACCGCAGGAGACCAGCACGTGACACCCGAGCAGGACGCCACCGCCGGGCTCGACCAGCGCAACTACGTCGGGTCGGTGCTCAAGGCGTGCCGCCTGATGGGCTACTTCGACCACCAGCGGCCCGAGCTCACCCTCGCCGAGGTCGCCGAGCGGTCCGGCATGAACAAGACCACCGCCTACCGGCTGCTGAACACCCTCGTGCTCGCCGGGTGGCTCGCCCGCAGCGACGCCGGTGCCTACCGCCCGACGATGCGGGTCTTCCAGATCGGCTCGGTGGCCCTGACGTCGACGAGCCTGCCGGTCGAGGCCAAGCCGGTGCTGCGAGCCCTCGCGGACGAGTTCGGCGACACGGCGTACCTGATGGTGCCGAGCGGGCGGGCCGCCGTGTGCATCGACGCCGTCGCGGGCGACTCCCCGGTGCGGGTCACCGGCATCGCGATCGGCTCCAGCCTGCCGCTGCACGCGGCCGCCGGACCGGTGGCGATGCTCGGCTTCGTGCCGGGCCTGCTGGAGCAGGAGCTCGCCGCCGACGACCGCGACGCGTTCACGCCCGCGACCGTGACCGACCCGGACGGGCTGCGGGCGCTCGCCGCGCGGGCGCGGGAGCAGGGGTACGCCGTCAGCGAGGGCGACTACCTGCCCGACGTCGCTGCCGTGGCCGCGCCGGTCTTCGGCGCCGACGGCACCTGCGTCGCCACGGTCAGCCTGGGCGGGACGACCGAGCGGATCCGGGGCGAGCGGGCAGACGCCGTCGTCGCCGGCGTACGCGCGGCCGCCGAGCAGCTGAGCGCCCGGCTCCAGGGTCGCTGACCCGGGCCCCACGCGCGCGGCGTTGGGCACCGGTGCCAAGGTGGTGGCATGACACTTCAAGGTGAGTACGAGCCGAGCACGCAGGCCTGGGTCCGGGAGCAGGTGGAGCGGTACGAGGCGACCAACGGCGCCGAGGCCAACACCCTCCAGGGCACCAACGACCCGATCGTCGTGATCACGTCGATCGGCGCGAAGTCCGGGAAGCTGCGCAAGACGCCGCTCATGCGCGTCGAGCGCGACGGGAAGTACCTCGCCGTCGCCTCGCTGGGCGGCGCGCCGAAGAACCCGGTCTGGTACTACAACTTCAAGGCGAACCCGACCGTCGACCTCCAGGACGGCGCCGTCAAGAAGACCTACCGCGCACGCGAGCTCGAGGGCGAGGAGCGTGCGGAGTGGTGGGAGTACGCCGTGCAGACCTGGGCGACGTACGGCGAGTACCAGCAGAAGACCGACCGGCAGATCCCGATCTTCCTGCTCGAGCCGGTCGACTGACCCTCGCCGAGAATGGGGCATTTCCCGCCGAGACGCGAGGACTTCTCGGCACTCGGCGGGGAAATGCCCACGCTTCGGCGGGAAATGCCCACGCCTCGGCAGGTAAATGCCCACGCCTCGGCGGGCGGCGGGTCAGGGCCGGGCGATCGAGGTGGCCAGGCCGACCAGGTGGCCGAGCCGGGCGAGCTCGGAGTCGAGGAAGTCCGGGCCACCGCGCCGGGCGATCACGACGATCTCGTTGCCGTCGATCCGGGCACCCGCCGCCAGGGTGTCGGGGTCGTCGGGCAGCTCGAGCGCCATGCACCGCTCGATCTCGACGAACGGCAGGTCGGGGGCGGACTCCGTGGCCGAGACGACACCCTCGGCGCGGTGGATCCGCACCGCCCAGTCGGCCCGGAACGTCTGCGGCAGGACGTCGATCAGCCGGTCGATCGCCTCGGCCGGGCGCTCGCTCAGCGCCTCGACAGCCTCGAGGTCGAGGAAGAGGTTGCCGCCGGCGGCGTACCGGCTGATCCAGATGACCTGCACGCCGTCGAGGGCGTGACAGGCCGAGACCACCGAGTCGGGCATGGCACCGGGGGTCACCTCGAGCAGGACGTCGTCGACGGCGTTGCCGTCGCGCTTCTCGACGATCTCGATCGCCTCGATGTCACCGCCCGCTTCACCGATCGCGGTCGCGAGCCGACCCAGCGATCCTGGAACGTCGGGGAGCTCGACACGCAGCAGGTAAGGCACCCCATGACCATATCCGGCCGTCGGGTGAGCCCGGGTTGCGACGCCGTTTCGGTCAGGCATCACCGGTCGAGGGGGCGGGTACGCCGACCAGCCGGTGCTGCAGCCCGCTCGCCCGCTGGGCGCGGCGGGCGACGGCGGCCGTGACCGCCTCGGGGCTCCCCACCACGCGCACCCGCTCCTGGGCGCGGGTGACTGCGGTGTAGAAGAGCTCGCGGGTCAGCAGCGGTGACTCCGGGGGCGGCAGGAGCAGGGTCACCTCGCCGACCTGGCTGCCCTGGCTCTTGTGGATGGTCATCGCGTGCAGCGTCTCGACGTCACCCAGCCGGGCGGTCGCGAGCCGCTGGTGGCTGCCGACCCCGGCGATCACCGCCGTGACGCCGCGGCCGTCGCGCACGACCACACCGGTGTCGCCGTTGTAGAGGCCGAGCCCGTAGTCGTTGGCGGTGACGAGCAGGGGACGCCCGACGTACCACTCCTGCCACAGGCCCTCGCCGGTCTCGTCGGCGAGCCAGCGCTCGACCTGGCGGTTCCAGTGGGCAGCGCCGTACGGACCGTCGCGGTGGGCGCACAGCAGACGGTGGGCGTCCATCGCGGCCACGGCGGCGTCGGCGTCACCGGCCACGGCGGCGGAGCGTACGGCGCCCGCGTGGCCCACCAGCCGCGCCCGGAGCTCCTCGGCGTGCTCGACCGGGTCGAGCAGGGTCACGCGGTCGTCGCCCGAGGTGAGCAGGGCCAGCGCCTCGTCGGCCTCGCCGCGACGCAGTGCCTCGGCCAGGCGACCGATGCCCGCGCCGTAGCGGTGGGTGGTGCGCAACGCGGCGACCGTCGCGGGGGCGCGGCGCGCGAGACCGTGCACGAGGTCGGCGAGCACGGCGCCCGCCTCGACGCTGGCGAGCTGGTCTGGGTCGCCGACGAGCACCAGCCGGGCGTCGGGGCGCAGCGCCTCGAGCAGCCGGGCCATCATGGTCAGCGAGACCATCGAGGTCTCGTCGACGACCACCACGTCGTGCGGCAGCCGGTTGCCGGCGTGGTGGCGGTAGCGGTGGCGGGGGCCGGGGCTCCAGCCGAGCAGGCGGTGCAGGGTGGAGGCAGCCAGGCCCTGGAGCCGGATCCGGTCGGCCTCGGTGAACCGCTCGGCACCCGGTGCCTGCGGGTGCAGCGCCTCGGCCACGGCCTGCTGCATGCGGGCGGCCGCCTTGCCGGTGGGCGCGGTGAGCGCCACCCGCAGCGGCCGGCCGGCCGCCGCGGCCTGCTCGGCGAGCAGGGCCAGCAGGCCGGCGACCGTGGTGGTCTTGCCCGTACCCGGCCCACCGGTCAGCACGGTGGTCGACTGGCGAGCCGCGGTGAGGGCAGCGGCCTGCTGCTCGGCGTACCCCTCGCCCGGGAAGAGGCGCTCGGCCGACGCCGTGAGGAGCCTCTCGTCGGTGGGCGGGGCGGCGCGGTCGAGCCGGGCCAGCAGCGCGTCGCGGACCTGGCCCTCCTCGCGCCAGTAGCGGTCGAGGTAGAGCAGCCCGGCCTCGACCCGCAGCACGCCGGCGCGGGCGAGCACGCTGTCGGCGACCCGGTCGAGCCACCCGGGACCGGGGAGGGGGAGGTCGTCGACCCCGTCGAGTGCCGCCACCTCGTCGAGGGCGACACAGACCGAGCCCTGGCGCAGCGCCCGCACCGCGAGCGCCACCGCCAGCCGGACCTCGTCGGACGGCTCGGCGGTCAGCTCGGCGAGGCGGGTCGCCACGCGCACGTCGGCCGCGGTGAGCACCCGCGCCTGGTTGAACGCCGCCAGCAGACCGGTCGCGCCGCGGGCGTACCGCGCGTCGAGGGGGTCGTCGCTCTCCCACCGCTCGAGCACGCCCCGGGTGCCGGCGGGGTCGAGGTCGCCGGGGTCGAGGTCGGTCGTCGTCATCGGGCCACCTCCACGGCGCCGTCGAGCAGGTCGGAGAGGGCCGTCACCAGGCTCGCCGGTGCCCGCCAGGAGAAGACGCCGGCCGGGCCGAGGTCGGTGACCGGGGTGTCGGGCCCGCACATGCCGCGCAGGTAGAGGTAGAGCACCCCGCCGAGGTGGCGCTCGGGGTCGTAGCCGGGCAGCCGCCAGCGCAGGAAGCGGTGGACGACCACGGAGTAGAGCATCGCCTGCAGCGGGTAGTGGGAGTGCAGCATCGCCTCGGCCAGCCGGTCGGGGGTGTAGTCACGGGCGTGGTCGCCGAGGTGGTTGGTCTTGTAGTCGACCACGACGAACCGGCGCTCCCCCGTCGCGTCGGCTGGCAGCCGCAGCACCACGTCGACGGAGCCGGAGAGGTAGCCGCGCAGCAGCTGGTCGCCGAGCGCCGGGGCCTCGAGCCGGCTGGCGTACGCCGCCAGCGGGTCGCCGGGCGGCAGGTGCTCGCGCAGCAGCGGGGCCAGGTCACGCAGCCGCACCACGGGGGCGGCCTCGCCGCGGACCAGGTCGCCACCGGCCAGGGGCAGCTCGAAGTCGAGCTCGCGCAGCCGGTCGGCGAGCGGGATCTCGGCCAGGGTGAGGTCACCGGTGAGCGGCCCGAGCGGCGTGTGGTGGAGCGGCACCAGCGCGGCGACGAGGGTCTCCGGCTCGGCCGCCACCGGCCACCAGCGCAGCTGCTCGGCCACGTGCTCGGCGAGCTGCGCCTCGAGGTCGCGCGGGTCGGTGTGCTCGAGGACGGCGTGGACCAGCGAGCCGAAGGTCGCCCCGGCCGGCAGGCCGGCCATCGGCGAGAGGGCGTCGCTCGCGTCGGGCTCCGCCTCCGCGGCGCCCGGCGGCGCGGCGACCTGCTCGCCCTCGGCGTCGGGCTCGTCGTCCTTGCCGACCGTCTCGGGCTCGCTGGTGACCGCTGCTGTGGTCTCCTCGACCCGGATCAGACCGGAGTAGGAGGTGCGGCGCCAGTCGGGGTCGACCTCGCGGTCGAAGGCGCGCACCTCCAGCTCGCCGGACGGCGGCTCGGGCAGCGGCGCGGCGACCTTCGCGGCCACCGCGACCTCGGCGGCGGGCCCGCCGAACTCGTGCTCGATCCGCCCGAGGATCATCGCGGTGGTGTCGTCGTCGCGGGAGTCCATCCGCTCGGGCACCGCCCGGCTGCCCGGGATGCGGCCGAGCAGAAGCCGGTTGAGCGACCCGCACGGGGTGTTGTCGGTCGGCGCCCACCAGGCGACCACCTGCGACTGGGCGCGGGTGAGGGCGACGTACAGCTTGCGGAGCTCCTCGCCCGACTCCTCGGCGCGGTGGGCGGCGAGGTGCGTCGGCCAGGTGCGGCCCGAGCCACTCACGTCGAGCACGCGCTGCAGGCGCTCGGGGTCGCGGCGGTCGTGGAAGAGCGCGACGCTGGTGGGCCGCTCGTAGTCCTCGTACGCGAAGGGGAGGTAGACGACCGGGAACTCCAGCCCCTTGCTGCCGTGGATGGTGAGGATCTGCACCGCCGCGGCGTCGCTGTCGAGCCGGCGCGGCCGCTCGCCCGACGACGGCCGGAGCCGCTCGTCGCGGAACCACTCCAGCAGGGCGGTGACGCCGAGCCCGTCGCGGGTCGCCTTGTCGTGGAGCAGCTCGCCGAGGTGGTGGACGTCGGTCAGCAGCCGCTCACCGTCGACCCGGCTCAGCAGACGCTGGGTGAGCCCGCGGGTCTCGAACGCCTCGAGGAGCGCGGCCACGCCGCTGCGCCGGACCTGGAGAGCCCAGTCGCGCAGCAGGTCGGCGATCTCGGACTCGATCTCCTCGCCGCGCTCGGCGAGCTCGGACGCGGTGCGGCCGACGAAGCAGCCGAGCGCGACCGCCCGCACGAGCGGGCCGCGGTGGGGAGCCTCGAGCGCCTTGAGCAGGGCGAGCCAGTCGTCGGCCGCCGGGGTGAGGAAGACGTCACCGCCGCCGTTGAGCACCACGGGAACGCCGCGCGCCCGCAGCTCCTTCTCGACGAAGCCGCCCTGGTAGCGGTCGGCCACCAGCACGGCGACGTGGCGGGGCCGAACCGGCTCGTCGCACCACGTCGCACCCGAGGCGAGCAGCTCGGCGATGTCGCCCGCCACGTCGCGCGCGATGCTGGTGCGAGCGCCCCACCAGCCCACCAGGCCGGCACGGTCGAGCCGGTGCCCGTCGCGGCGCAGCTGCCGCAGGCGGAACGGCGCCGGGTGCGGCGCCCCCACGAGCCGGGTCTGCTGGTGGAACGCCTCGACCGGGTGGGCGACGATCTCGTCGGAGCCGAGCCCGGCGTTGCCGAGCACGGCGTTGAGCCGGGCCACCAGGGCGGCGTCGGCGCGCCGGTTGGTCGCCAGGGTCGCCCGCGTGGTGGCCGCCCGCGCGGCGGCGAGGTAGGTGTCGACGTCACCACCGCGGAAGCCGTAGATCGCCTGCTTGGGGTCGCCGATCAGGGTGAGCGCGGCGTGGCCGTGGAAGGCCCGCTCGAAGACGGTCCACTGCACGGGGTCGGTGTCCTGGAACTCGTCGACGAGCACGATCGACCACCGCTGTCGCATCCGAGCCCGCGCCGGGGCGTCGGCGTCCTCCAGCGCGCGGGCGAGACGGACCAGGAGGTCGTCGTACGACTGGATGCCGAGCCGCTCCTTGCGCCGCTCGACCTCGTCGCGCACGGCCCGGGCGAACGCCACCCGCTCGACCGCGCCCGGGTCATCGGGGTCGGCGTCGGCGAGCGCGACGGTGCTGTGCAGGATCGCCTCGCGGCCGAGCGCCTGCGCGGTCGCCCGGTCGAAGAACGGCGTGGCCTCGTCGTGCCCGAAGCGCGCGAGGTAGAGGTCGTCGACCACCTCGAGGACCAGCTCGTCGAGCGACTCCACCAGCGTCGTGGTGCTGTCGCTGTCGCTGGCGACGCCGAGCGAGCGCAGCACCACCTGGCAGAACTGGTGGATGGTGGCGATGGTGGCGCTGTCGAAGGCCGCGAGCGCGTCGCGCAGCCGCTCGTGGCGCCGCGCCAGGTCGTCGGGCGTGGCGTCGAGCAGATGGCGCAGCAGGTCGTTGGCCGGCTCGGGGGCACCGCCCTGCCCGAGCGCGGACGCGAGCGTGCGCTCGGCCTCGACCAGCTGGGCGCGTACGCGGGCACGGAGCTCCTGGGTCGCCGCCCGG
>Ga0164243_10010497_pt1 | contig 13306 bp, 15 predicted proteins | sample OricompcompostOP_FD_108781 | JGI IMG/M metagenome (GOLD analysis project Ga0164243, IMG submission 108781) | Organic Plus compost microbial communities from Emeryville, California, USA - Original compost - Organic plus compost (OP) | ecosystem: Engineered > Solid waste > Mixed feedstock >... | reverse complement strand
CCGACGATCGGACGATCCAGCGCATCGTCGGAATAGCCCATGCCCTTGATGAAGGCTTTCCGCAGGAACAGCGAAAAGTCCTTGTCGCCGTAGCTCGTCAGCCCCTTGCGCATTCCGCTGGTCACGCGATCACCGCTCCTTGCGATCCGCTCGTCCCCGCGAAGGCGGGGACCCAGAGTCAGGCATTCTGGATTCCCGCTTTCGCGGGAATGAGCGGAGGATGGCTCCGTGTGTAAGAAGTAAGATGCAGCCGCGCAATGGGCTTGGATCGATTCTATTCGACCGTAATATTTCCTTTTTTCACAGTGTCGGACCAAAGCGCCGCTTCAGCCTTCAAGCCGGCGGCAAACTGCTCCGGCGTCTCTTTCGGGATCGCAAGACCGAGCGTCTTGTAGCGCTCGATCACATTCGGCTCGCGCAGCGCATCCTGTACGGCGTCACGAATTTTCCGGATGATCGCGTCCGGCGTTCCGGCCGGCGCGGCAAGGCCCCACCAGTTGGCGCCGGTAAAACCGGGCAACCCGCTCTCGATCAGCGTCGGCACATCCGGAATTTCAGCAAGGCGCTGATCGGTCGCAACCGCGAGCGCATTGAATTTGCCGTCCTTCATGTGGCCGATGCCGGCGGCTAGCCCCACGGTGAACAACTGGATGTCGTTCTGCAGCAGCGCCATCACACCTTGCGGCGAACCGCGATAGGGAATGTGCTGCATGTCGAGGCCGCGTTCCTGCTTCACGCGCTCAACCAGCAGATGATTGACGGTGCCCGGCGCAGGCGAGCCGAAATTGACCTTGCCCGGATTGGCTTTCACATAAGCCATGAACGCGCTGAAATTCTTCACCGGGATCGTCGGGTTGGAGAACAGCACCAGCGGCACATCGGCGAGCTTCGCCACCGGCTTGAGCGCGGTCAGCGGATCGATCGGCATTTTCATCGTGAACTGGTTGATGACGAAATTGTTCGTCGCCGTGATCACCAGCGTGTAACCATCGGGCGTGGATTTCGCGACTTCGATGACGCCGATATTGCCGGCGGCGCCGGGCTTCGCCTCGATGATCAGCTTCTGCCCGAGCTTCTCCTCCATCTTCGGCGCGAGAAGCCGGATGATGCCTTCGGACACGCCGCCCGCGGTGTAAGTCATCACCACGCGGATCGGACGATTGGGATAATCCTGCGCTGCCGCTAAATGCGCGAATAAAAGCAGAGACATTCCGGCGGTAAAAAGCCGGACGAGGCAGAGACGACGCATAACCCCTCTCCTGATTGTATCAATTCATCAGCAACGGCACTCCAAACGGCACTTCCCCTTCAGATTTTTTCTCGCCCCGGCGATCAGAACTTCGGAAACAATTGCTTGTCGGCGAGCCAGCGCGACATTTGCAGCCGCTGCTTGCGCGAGCCGGAGAGGAACGACGTGTGTTCCTTCTTGTTCGGCCAGACGTGATCCGGCGTCACCGCCATGCGAACAAGGATCTCATCCTTCGTCACGTTAAACACCATGAGATCCTGCGCGAGCGACAGCGGACCCTGCCAGCCCTTGCGCACATCGCGCTCCATCTCGCCGGCGGTGTCGAAGTCGTTGAAGAAATGATAGATGACAGCATGGCGCGGCTGCGTCTGCGCAAATACATGGCCGACTTCCGACGGTGCCGTGTGCGCGATGGTGCCGATACCCTTGGCCATGCGCTCGTCATAGCCGGACCGCTCCATGAGCTGCGACACGGTGTTGAACGCCTCATGCACCATCAGGTCGGCGCCTTTGGCATTGTCGACGAAGAACTGGCTCGGCGTCGTGTCGCCCGAGAACACGAAACAAAGCCCGTTCCATTCCAGCCGGAAACTCACCGGGCCGTCATAGATATGAATTGCAGGAAAGCTTTTGATGACGACACCGTTCTTGTCGTAGATCACGCCAGTTTTGGCGAAATCGAATTCATGCACTTCGACTTCGGCTCCTGCATCGGGAAGAAGGCCGAGCCGCGTATCTGTATCCCAGGCGAAGGACTCCACCTGCTTCTGCACGAAATGCTTCATGCCGTATTTCGGCTCCGGTCCCGAGGGCCCATACATGACGAGCGGCTTCGAGCGCCCGCCGGCCCAGCTTCCGATCCACACCTGCGCGAAATCGCCGACATGGTCAGCATGCAGATGCGTTGCGAAATAGGCGGTGATGTCCTGATGCGGAATTTCGAGCGCGGTGAAATTCACCTGCGAGCCCGAACCGAAATCCCAGACGAACTTGTCGCCATTGCCGAGTTCGATCAGCCAGGACGTGTTGGCCTGCGCGCGCCGCACGAATGGCCGCCCGGTGCCCAGCGCCGTGATGCGCATTTCGTCCGGCGCCAGTTCTTCGGTGTTCGGAAAGTAGTAATCGCGCTTCGTGCTCATGAATGACGCCGCCTTCTACGCTTTAACGTTGTTGGTCTGGCCGACCTCTTCGCGCGCCTTCGATTTCGGGCCGGGGCCGCGCATGTAGTGACGCTCGGGGTGATACTTGTCCCGCGAATTGGCGCTCTGAATCATCTTCCGCAGCAATGTTCTCAGCATCTCAACCAGCATCGCTCATCCATGGTCGCCGGTTGCGCCGGCATCATTCAGCTTCGAGATCGGCTACGTCCGACATCATGCGTGTGTTCGCCTTGATGCGGCGAAGCACACGCATGAGGGTTTCGAATTCTTCGGGCGAAACACCCTTCAGCACATTGCGGTAGTGACGTTGCGCCAGCGGCAGGCTGGCTTCGAATTTTTCGCGGCCCTTTGCCGACAGTTTGATCGCCAGCGCGCGCCGGTCGTCCGGCAGCGGCTCGCGCTCGACGAGACCGTCCTTGGCCATGTCGTCGAGCAGGCGGCCGAGACTCGAGCGATCAAGCACCGCAAGCTGGGCGATCTCGCCGATGGTCTGGCCGTCCTTCTGATGCAAGGCCGATAGCGCCCGCCACATCGGCACCGACAGACCGACATCGCGCAAACGCCGCGAGAAGTTGAGCAAGTTCTGCCGCTGGATCGCAGCGAAATAATGCATCGGATAATCGGTGATGCGGTAGGGCGGCGTCTCGGATGGTCTCGCCTTGGGCGCAGCCGTCTCGCGGACCCCTTTGGAGCCCTCGCCACGACGGTCCTTCCTGCGCTCGGTCGCCTTCGCCATCAAGATATGATATAAGTATTATATATCGCAGGCAATACCGAACCGGACCGAAGACAGGTTTGGCTCGGTTTGAAGGATTTTGTCATGCCCGGCCCGCAGTCCGGCTTGCGCAGGCTGCGTAAACCTGTCGGCGCCGGCATCCCGTCTTTCGTTCCTTCAACGAAACTCTTGACAAAATTCCTATAAGCTAATATTCCTATTTTCGTCTCGCTCGACGAGGGGCGCCGTCCGGAGGCGTCTTGATGGCGGAGCGGGACGCAGCGCCTGCGGGCGGGCTTCGCAGGCCCGCACTCGGGCGGCACCGGGGCTCCGCCCGGAGGTACTAAGGCCTCCTGCCAGGAGCTGGCTGACACGCGCCTGCTTTCGATCGCAGGCACGGCGCAAAGCGCGGCCCGGTGTTGTCAAATCGCTGCCGACGATGCGCCGAGAGGCGGCTGCGTTCACGCAAGTGACGCAGCATCACAAGGACTGACCTGCGTCTGTCGGCGCATCGTCGTCCCTCACGCATTTGCCGGGCGCGCTGGCGTCGCGGCAACGATCACACGTGGCTGTTTGAAAGCGTGTAGCCCGGATTGAACGCAGTGAAATCCGGGGATGCCAAGTCCCCGCATTTCGCGATGCTCAATGCGGGCTACAAAGCCCGGCATTGTGCTTCCCGCAAGGATTTGGAAGAAAAGGGATCAACCAGGGACATCGTTTCCATGCCCGAGCCGGGTCGATCTTTGAGCGAAAGCGTGACATCCTTCACGCAATCACCATCCTGGTTCGTCCGGGTGGCTCTCGGCGTTGCGCTGATCGTCCTGTTCGTCGCGCTGGAATGGTTGAGTTCGCTGCACGAATTCATGAGCGTGCCGATCACGCCGTGGAATCCAGGCCTTGGCGTCGTCTTTGCTTTCATGCTGCTGTCGGGGCCGGTCTATTGCCTCGTCCTGTTCGTCGGCGTCATCATCGCTGAATGGCTGGTGGCCGGCACGACGCTGCAATGGCCGCTCATCATCGCCATCGCTGCCATCATCGCGCTGGTCTATGGCGTTGCCGCGACTGTGACGCGCCTGGTTCTGCGGCTGGATGCCGGGCTGTATCATCTGCGCGATCTGTTCGTCCTTCTCGCGGTCACTGTCGCAGCCGCACTCGTCACATCGGCGCTTGTGGCAGCGCTGCTTCTGATCGATGACCGGATAGCCCTCGACAATATTCTCACCGCATCCACACCGCTCCTGGTCGGCGACATCATCGGCATCGCCGTCATCACGCCGCTGATCCTGCGTCTCGTCATGCTGTCGCAGGGCCGCGCCTCGCTCTCCGGCTATTCGCGTCCGCTGGCGATCGAACTCATTCTCTTTGCCGGCTTTGTCTGTGTGGCTCTCTGGATCATCCTGAAAGGAGACGGCGGCAGCGGACTGAAATACTTCTATCTGCTGTTCGTCCCCGTTGTGCTGGCGGCGGTGCGTGATGGCTTCGACGGCGCCTGCATCGGGCTGGCGGTGACGCAATTCGCACTGGTCGGGCTGATGCATTATTTCGGCTATGACGCGCAGGCCTTCACCGAGATGCAGACCTTGATGCTGGTGCTGACGGCCACGGGTCTCGTCGTCGGCGCTGTGGTCAGCGAACGGCAGAACGCGGCACAACGCATGCAAGTCGCCGAGCAGCGTCTGCGTGAGAAGGAGGCGGAAGCGACGCAGGCCGCACGCTTCAGTCTGGTCAGCGGCATGGCGGCGGCGCTCGCCCATGAAATCAATCAGCCGATGACCGCAGCGCGGGCCCTCGCCCGCTCGGCGCAGCATCTGCTTGAAGGCCACGCGCCCGACCTGCCGCGCGCCAACAATAACCTCGGCAACGTGATTACGCAGATCGATCACGCGAGCAGCGTCATGCGGCGCATGCGTGATTTCCTGCGGCGGGGCCGTCCGCAGGTCAGCACATTCGACGTTTCGGAGATGCTGCATGACAGCGTGGCGCTGGCGCGTCCGGACGCAACGATACGCGGTATCACGATCGAGATCGTTGCAACCGGCACGTTGCCGCTGGCGCATGGCGATCGCATCCAGCTCCAGCAGGTGGTGCTGAATCTCATCAAGAATGCCATGGAAGCGCTCACCGAAACCGGCCGAAAGGACGGGCAGGTCCGGCTTGTCGCCAACGAAGCCCCTTCGCCTCGCCGCATCGAGATCGCCGTCAGCGACAACGGCCCCGGCATCACGCCGGAACTCGCCAAGAGCCTGTTCGAGCCATTGACGACATCCAAGCATGAGGGGCTTGGTCTGGGGCTCTCGATCAGCCAGACCATCGTGGAATCGCATGGCGGCCGGCTCTGGCTGCAATCGGGCGAGCCCGGCCGCACCGAATTTCGCTTCTCGCTACCGCTTGAAGTTGCGCGCAACCCTCAATAACACTCGTGCACCACTTCCGAGGTTCGTGCTGTATCAGCATCCTCTTACACGAACTTCGGAAGCTCAGGTGCACGAGCAAGCCTATGAGTCTGGTGCCGCCTTGGTTTTAAGTTCCTGACAGGAGCTTGCTGCAAGTGGTGCAGGAACTTCAAAATCGCGGCACTAGGCACGAGAGCAAAAATGGCGACGAACGCCCCCACCATCTTCGTGATCGACGACCAGGAGTCGGTCCGTCATGCCATCGGCGAGATGCTGAATGTCTTCGGCTTCGTGGTCGAGACTTTCGAGTCAGCCGAAAGCTTTTTGAAAGAGATTGCCGCCGGACGGCCGGGTTGCGTTGTTGCCGATGTCCGCATGCCGGGCATGGACGGCATCGAACTGGTCAGCGAAATGTGGCGCCGCGGCCTGACCATGCCGGTCGTCCTGATTTCCGGCCATGCCGACGTGCCGATGGCGGTGGCTGGCATCAAGGCCGGGGCGGAGGATTTCATCGAAAAGCCGGTAGATGACGCCAAGCTGGTGGCGGCCATCAACCGCGCCCTGTCCCGGGTGTTCGCCGAGCAGGATGCCCGGCTTACCCATGACGATCTGGCCGAGCGTTTTGCCCGGCTCACCCCCCGGCAGGCGGAGATCTTCGATCTCGTTGCCGGCGGTTTCACCAGCCAGGCGATCGCAGCAAAGCTCGATCTGAGCACCCGCACCGTCGAGAGCTACCGGGCCCAGATCATGGAAAAAATGCAGGCGGAAAGCGTCGCTGTCCTGGTCCGCCAGGCGATCCGGCTGAAGCGGATTTCGGCCTGATTGGCCCCGTTCCTACCCCCCGCGCGGCCACCGTATTTCTACGGCCCCGTATTTCTACGACCCGAAAGTTGCGAATGCCCGCGCGCGAAGTCGCCGCTTAGGATTCCCACATCGAAAGCCGCTGCGCATGTCGCGCAGCACTTGCGATGGAGCGGCAGATGTCGCGCGGGATGCCAGATCGAAATGCAGACGTAAGAGCGTGGGGGTCGTCGATCGACCTTCCCTTGGTCGCCGCGATTGCGGCGGTCCCGCTCGTCATCGTCATTGCGTACATCCCGCCTCACCTGCTGATGCCGGCCGTTGCGGCGCTCGCTTTTGCGGTCGCCGCGGCGACGGCCGCCTTCGGCTGGATGATGCGGGCGGACAACCGCGCCGGCGTCGCCACCATCTGGGATTTTTCGGGAGCCTGCGCCTTCGTCGGCGTTGCCGCCGGGATCTTCAGTGAGCCGCTTCAGGTTGCACAGTTGTTCGGAGTCGCAATCGCGGCTCCGTAACGCGGGAGCAAATCAGCCAGGCCGGGCCCCTCTGGCAATCCGTTTGGATTGTGATGTCGGACTGGAATTCCGTAAGGAATGGCCTTGTTTGGTTGCCTCGTATCGGCAACGTCCCGTCGCGAAATCCGCGGCGGTGCGTCCGGTCATCAGCAATTCATCAGGGCCGTTCCTCAAACATCAAAGAGGAGTCTGGTCTTGTTTGAACTTATCACGCCTCAAGTCCTCGCCGCGTTCTTCCAGGTCATCATGATTGACCTGGTGCTGGCCGGCGACAACGCTATCGTCATCGGCCTCGCCGCCGCCGGCCTCCCCGCCAACCAGCGAACCAGAGCCATTCTCATCGGCATCGCCGCTGCAACGATTCTGCGAATCATATTCGCAGTCATGACCACTCAGCTTCTGCAAATCGTCGGCCTGTTGCTGGCCGGCGGCATCCTTCTTCTTTGGGTCTGCTGGAAGATGTGGCGCGAGTTGCGCACGCCTCATGAGCACAATATCGAAGCAGCCGAAGCACTATCGGAAATGGATATCAATGCCGACGGCACGATCGCGATGAAGGCTCCGCGCAAGACCTTTGCGCAAGCCGCCTGGCAGATCGTCGTTGCCGACGTATCGATGTCGCTGGACAATGTGCTCGCGGTTGCCGGTGCCGCACGCGAGCATCCTTACGTCCTGATCTTCGGCCTCGTGCTGTCGATCGCCCTGATGGGTGTGGCTGCGAGCTTCATCGCCAACCTGCTGCAGAAGCATCGCTGGATCGCCTATGTTGGTCTCGCGATCATTCTCTATGTGGCACTCGATATGATCTATCGCGGCTTCTTTGAGGTGCTGCCCGTTGCGACAGCCTATCTGAACACCTGACGTCCGTCGTGCGGACGTAGAGACCGTAGGGCGGGCATACGAGCTATGCCCGCCCGCGAGCATGGTTGCGCGCTGCCCATGCGGGATGCAATTAAGCCCCTCAGTAGTAATTCGGACCTGAGGGCAATGGCGGACAAGAAGGTACTTATTGTTGGTGCGGGCCTCGGCGGCCTCGCGGCAGCATCCTGTCTGATGAAGGCTGGATACGATGTCGAGGTGTACGAGCAGGCCCCCGCGCTGGCGGAGGTCGGGGCCGGCATCCAGATGAGTGCCAACCCCATGCACGTCCTCCGCTATCTCGGGATCGAGGACGAAGCGCTGAAAATGGGCGTGAAGCCCGGCGGCTATGTCTTCCGCCTGCACGACACCGGCGAGGTGATCCAACAGTTTTCGCTGGCTGCCGAACACGAGAAGCAGCACGGCGCACCCTATGTGCAACTCCATCGCGCGGATCTGCACGAACTGCTCGCCAAAACCGCACGCCAGCTCAAGCCGGACGTCATCACGCTCAATCGCCGCGCGACGCATTTCACCGAAGACGAAGACGGCGTCACGCTGCATTTCGCCGATGGCTCGACTGCCCGGGGCGATATTCTCGTCGGCGCTGACGGGCTGAAATCGGTCGTTGCCCGTCAGATCGTCGGTGAGATTCCGGCGACCTATACAGGCGATGCTGCTTGGCGTGTCGTCGTTCCCGTCGAGCGGCTGCCGAAGCCGTTCCTGGACCAGGTCATGTCGGTCTTCATGGGACCGGGCGGTCATGTGGTCTGCTATTATCTGCGCGGCGGCGAACTCCTGAACTTCGTCGGCTGCGTCGAAACAGATGACGTGTCCGAAGAATCCTGGACCGTGAAATACCCATGGGAGCAGCTCAAGGCCGATTATGTCGGCTGGCACCCGGACATCCAAACCATCGTGGACGCTGCGGACCGCGACCAATGCTACCGCTGGTCCCTGCACAACCGCCCGCCGGTGCGCAACTGGAGCACCAAGCGCGCGACGCTGCTCGGCGATTCCGCCCATGCGACGCTGCCTTATCTCGCGCAGGGCGCGGCGATGGCGATCGAGGACGGGGCGGTGCTTTCGCGCGCGCTCAAGCAGGCTCCCAGCATCCCTGAAGCGCTCGATCTCTATCAGCGCAATCGTGTCGAGCGCACCTCGCGCATCGTCGAAATCTCGACCCAGAACCGTCGACTGTTTCATCTGCCATCGCAGGATGCGATCCGTGCAGAATTCTCCAAGCGCGATGAAGGCCAGAGCCGCAACCAATGGCTCTATTCCTACAATCCGCTGACGGTCGAACTGAAATGACCGTCCGCGCCCGCGCAGCGCTGCTGACCTACAAGCTGCCGCAGGCGGTGGGCGGATCGGGTGTTGCGGCCGTCGATGTGATCGTCGTCGATCTGATCGACAACGACGGCGTGCGCGGGCTCGGCTTTTCATACGTGCTGGGCGGCAATGGCGGCGTCGCCTTCAAGGCGGCGCAGGAGCAGGTCGCCCGGTTCGTCGACGGACAAACTTTGCCACCGCCCGCCGCGCTCTGGCGGAAGATCGCCGCGAGCTTCAATCGCACCGGCGCCGGACCAAACCTGATTGCACTGGGGGCGATCGATGTCGCCGCCTGGGATCTGTTCGCGCGGCGACAGCGGATCCCGATCGGTGTCGCCATGGGCGGCGAGCTCCGCGCCTTGCCGGTGTATGGCAGCGGCGGCTTCAATACGGTGCAGCCGCCAGAAAAGGCGGCCGAGATTGCGGCCGAACAAGCAGCACGCGGACTGACCGCTGTGAAGCCGCGGGTAAAAGGCACACGCGCCGATGCCGACGTGATCGCAGCGGTTCGCGCCGCTGTCCCGGCGCATGTGCAGATCATGACCGACGCCAACGAGAAATGCGATCTGCCGTCAGCGATGCGGTTGATGGCGATGGCGCGCGATCACGGCCTCTTGTTTGTCGAAGAACCGCTGCCGTCTTACGCCGTCGAAGGCTATCGCATGCTCGCGGCCTCGGCGGGCGTCGCAATAGCAACCGGCGAGCATCTGCAGACGCGTGCGAGCTTCCTGCCGTTCATCTCTGAGCGGATCGCTGCCGTCGTTCAGCCCGACCTCGCCATGGTCGGCGGTCTGACCCCGGTGCTGGAGCTTTCGACGCTTGCTGAATCATTCGACGCAATCGTCTCGCCGCACTTCCTTCCTGGCTTGTTCGCGCAAGTTGCTGCCGCGGCACCGGCGATGCGATGGTTAGAAGAATTTCCGCTGCTTGAACCGCTCTTCGATGGCTGGCCGCCCATCGATGCCAAAGGCCAGATGAGCGCGACATCGTCAGCAGGACATGGCCTCGCTCTGGACGAACGCTATCGCAAGGAGATCGGCGAAGCGTTCTGAACAATATGCGGCCTAAAGAGCAAAAGCCCGGTCGTGTTAGACCGGGCTTTGCTTTTTCGGGAGAACTTGGCTCTTAGTAGCCGTAACCATAGTACTTGTAGGACTTGTAATAGCCGTAAGGCTTGTACGAGTAGTAGTAGGGCTTGTAATACGAGCGGTAGCCGTAGCTATAGCCATAGCTGTTGCCGTAACCGTAATAGTGCGCCGATGCTGCAGTCGGAGCCATTGCAGCGGTTACGAGGGCGGCACCGGCAGCCAGTCCAAGAATCGTCTTGCGGAACATTGTTCTCTCCTGTGTCTCCAGATGTGACCCTCACATCTGCAACATCAGTCGCGTTCCGCTGAGACCGGGTTCAAAGTCGGCGCGCAGCCCTGCGTTCACAGGGCCGTGAGCCTTTTAGACCGTCCGGCGTCCGGTCAGCGCGTGGTAGAGCCAGAGCACCACGACCGAGCCGATCACAGCAACGATCAGGCTATAGATATTGAAGCCGGTGATGCCTGTCGCACCGAAGAGGCTGAACAGGAAGCCGCCGACGATCGCGCCGACAATGCCGAGAACGATGTCGAGCAACATGCCCTGGCCGCTATTATTGACGATCTTGCTGCCAAGGAAGCCGGCGATCAAACCAAGCAGAATCCATCCCAAGATTGACATGGCGATACTCCTTGCAATCTGTGCAGCGCCTATCGCTGCGGCTGTGTCAGAGCAGAGGCAACCTCCTGAAGCGTCGGAAGGCGCCCATTCGCGGTCAGCTTGTCAATGATCCCAGGCAGATTCTGCGCGAGCTGCGAGAGCAATTCCTGTTCGTTCAAGCCCGCCTGCTGCGCAACATTGCTGACGGTCTTCTGACCCAACGCTGCGCCAAGCTGGCCCGGATCGATCGGCTTGTTCTGGCCGGAACCGACCCATGAAGCAACCTTGTCACCGTGACCGGATGCCTCAAGCTGTTTCAGCAGGCCGCCGAGGCCGCCCACCAATCCGCCCTCCGGTGCTTCGGCCGCAGGCGAGATCGAAGGCGCCGCATTGTTGCCGTGAACCATCCCGCCAACCAGCAATGCACCAAGCGCAATCATCAACGGCTTGGAGATATCGCCACCCGGCGTCGCTTTACCCAGGCTACCCAAGGCTTCGTCAAGCAATCCCATCACAGGCCTCCAGTTACGCTTGCAGATGAAAACAGGCGGACCGCGCTCGCCTCGTCAAAACGCGAAGATGCCGATGTCTTGAGACCAATACGGTCTAGCGCGCACTCAGCCGCTTGTTGCATTCGCTGTAATAGCCGCCACCTTTCTGAATCCATTTGAGGCTGCCATTGCCACCACTCGCCTTGTTGGCATGGTACTGATCGAGGCAAGTATGCATGCGCGCCTTGCCCGGCGATTCATTCGAATATTTCGACGAGACGGTTGTCGGGAAAACGGCGTCTCCTGTCCGCGCGAATGCATCGGAGGCCGTATCTCTCGCAGCAGATCGCGGCGCCCTTGGCGAAGGCGTGGCAGTATCAGGAGCCGGCGCGGCAGCAGCATCGGCACCGCATTCAGCCTTGCGGAATTCATTCCACTTCATGCCCTTGAGTGTGCCGGCCGACTGGGCCGCCTTATATTTCAAGCTGCATTCATGCATCGACAGTGCTTGCGCAGGCAGCGCGAGCATCAATGTCGTCAGACCGCTTGCGACGACGAAAATTGTGGTTGAGCGAATTGACATTGCTTCCTCCTGATCACTAGGCGTCATGCGCGATCAATCCATATAGGGATCGTATTCATCTGCCTGGCGCCGGGCTACTCTTGCGCCGAAGAAACGCATGACACAGTTCACGGCGCATAAAAAAAGCGCTGGTCATTTGACGTTTACGTGAGAGCACGCACACGGCAGCATGATTGTTATCGTTGCTCCAACCATCGCGATTCAGTCCATAGGATTTGCGCAAAAAAACAAAAGCCGCCGTTTCCGGCGGCCTTTGCCCTGCCGCGGCTTTTCAGCCAGCAACCGCAGCAACTCGTTCATGGACGACCTGCTTACTGATAAGCAGAAGCCGAGCGCAGCCGCCGGGAACTGTTGTTGTAAGTACGGCCTTCATTGATGTGGATGGTCTTGCCCGTATGGATGGTGCGTGCGGGCAGCATCCGGGTCTCGTTCAGATTCACGGTCTTGGATGTCACCACCGGACGATCGTGAATGCGAGTGACCACATTGGTGTGGACCACCGGCTGGACGCGCGTCACATTCACGATGCGGTGGATGTTCTTGACATAGCGGGTGCGGTTAACATCGTTGTAGCGCGTAACATTGTTCACACGCTGTACGGTATTGTAACGATAGGTCGTATTGACCTTCGGAGCCGGGATGTGGCCACCCATATTGATGGTCTTGCTTGTACTGACGTTCCGAGCCGGCAGCATCGCGGTCCGGTTGGCATGCTGCGTCTCGTTCAAAACAGCGGTGCGGTTATGAATGCGCGTCACCGTATTGACCCGGGTGACCGGCTGAATACGCGTGACGTGCACAACGCGGTTGACGTTCGTCACGTGACGCGGGCGATCGATGTCCCGATAGCGCGTGACGTTCTGGACCTTACGCACCGTATTGTATTTGTATGATGTGCTGACGTTGGTGCTGCTGATCGGCCGGTGACAATTATCGCCCACGCAGCGCGCCTGAGCGGGGGCTGACGCCGTCAACACAGCCGCTCCCAGCGCAGCAGCCGCAAAGGCGCTAAGCCCTTTCAGATTCGCCATATCCATCTCCATCTTTCTTCTGCGAAAAGCCCTTTCGGGCATTTTTGAGATCCAATTCAGGATCCCGGTTGCAAGAACTCGCAAGTGCAGAAATCGATTTGCGAGGATTGGCTTTTAAATCGTCAGGCGTAACCGCGAGATTTGTGAAAATCAGAGACTTAAGCCTCCAATTTCGCCTTTCTTTGCTCGAATTAACCGAAAGAATCGAAAGGCCATTGCGCCCCATTCGGGCCTTTCTTTCGTAGCATTGTAATCAAATTAGCCTCCCATTTTTGCGGCTCGCCCAAACCTCAATAGCCAAAAGGTCATTGGAATGCGTAAGCCGTTTCAGGCTGCTGCCTTGCTATTCATTGCTCTTGGCGCGTCGCCGAGTTTTGCAGCCCCTCAAGCCAAACAATCCGGATGCCACTCGCAGGCACTGAGCCAGCTCGAACGGCTGTCGCCAGAGGGTTATGCGATCTACAAAGCAATGAGCGACAAGAAGCAATTTCT
>Ga0164243_10010496_pt1 | contig 13307 bp, 13 predicted proteins | sample OricompcompostOP_FD_108781 | JGI IMG/M metagenome (GOLD analysis project Ga0164243, IMG submission 108781) | Organic Plus compost microbial communities from Emeryville, California, USA - Original compost - Organic plus compost (OP) | ecosystem: Engineered > Solid waste > Mixed feedstock >... | reverse complement strand
GGACCCGGAGGTTACCCCATCCGACTGATGGAGACCTCTCATGGCCGAACTGTGTGACGTGTGCGGCGTGCGGCCGGCGACGGTGCGCGCCACGGTGGCGAGCGACGGCGAGCGCCGGACGCTCAATCTGTGCGAGATCGACTATCGCCGGCTGGCGGCGCGGCAGCGTGCGAGCTCGCCGCTGGAGTCGCTGTTCAGCGGCGGCCGCGGCAGCCTGTTCGACGACTTCTTCGGCGACGCCTGGGGCGGGCGGTTCGGCGGCGACCCGTTCGAGCCCGCCGCCGCCGAGGAAGGCGGGATCCGCGCCGGCGCGCCGCGCCCGCGGCGCGGCTCGACCGAGAACCTGAGCGATCACGCGCAAGCGATCCTGCAGAAGGCGGCCCAGGAGGCCGTCGAGATGGGCCGGCGCGAGGTCGACACCCAGCACCTCCTCCTGGCGCTGACCGAGAGCGACGTGATCCGCACCATCCTGGATCAGTTCAAGGTCTCGCCGGACGAGCTGCGCCGTCAGCTGCGCGCCGAGGCGCCGGCCGGCGCCCCTGCGCCCGCCGAGGCCGGGGACGAGATCGGCGTTTCGCCGCGGGTGAAGGACGCCCTCTCCCGCGCCTTCGCCGCCGCCCGCGACTTCGGCCATTCCTACGTCGGGCCGGAGCACCTGCTGATCGGCCTGGCCGAGGAAGGCGAAGGCATCGCCGCCGACGTGCTGCGCCGCTTGGGCCTGACGCCCCAGGCGATCCGTCAGCAGGTCACCAAGGTGGTCGGCCGCGGCGCCGAGGAGGGCCGCGTCGAGACCCCGACCAACACCCCCAACCTCGACAAATACTCGCGCGACCTCACCCGACTGGCGAGGGAGGGCAAGCTCGATCCGGCTATCGGCCGCGCGCTCGAGATCGAGACGACCATCGAGGTGCTGGCGAGGCGCAAGAAGAACAATCCGGTGCTGATCGGCGAGCCCGGCGTCGGCAAGACCGCGATCGTCGAAGGCCTCGCCCAGCGCGTCGTCGCCGGCGAGGCGCCCGAGGCGCTGCGCGGCAAGCGGCTGGTCGAGCTGTCGGTGAACTCGCTGGTCGCCGGCTCGAAGTACCGCGGCGAGTTCGAGGAGCGGGTGCAGCAGATCCTGCAGGAGGTCACCGACCGCCAGGACGAGCTGATCCTGTTCATCGACGAGCTGCACACCATCGTCGGCGCCGGGGCCGGCGGCGGCGAAGGCGGGCTGGACGTGGCCAACACCTTCAAGCCGGCGCTGGCCCGGGGCGAGCTGAACCTGATCGGCGCGACGACGCTGAACGAATACCAGAAGCACATCGAGAAGGACGCGGCGCTGGAACGCCGCTTCCAGCCGGTGTTCGTGCCCGAGCCGACCGTCGCCCAGACGATCATGATCCTGCGCGGCCTGCGCGACACGCTCGAGGCGCATCACAAGGTGACCATCACCGACGAGGCGATCATCGCCGCGGCCGAGCTGTCCGACCGCTACATCACCGGCCGCTTCCTGCCGGACAAGGCGATCGACCTGATCGACCAGGCCGCCGCGCGGGTGAAGATGTCCTCCACCGCCCGCCCGGTCGAGGTGCAGGAGCTGGAGGCCGAGGTGCGCCAGCTGAAGCGCGAGCAGGACTACGCCAGCTCCCGCAAGCAGTTCGACCGCGCCCGCGACCTGCAGGCGCAGCACGAGGCCAGGACCAGGCAGCTGGAGGAGGCCACCGAGCGCTGGCGGCGCGAACGCGGCTCGGCCTCGGCCGAGGTGCGGGTCGAGCACGTCGCCCAGGTGGTCTCCAAGCTCACCGGCGTGCCGGTGAACGAGCTGACCGCCGAGGAGCGCGAGCGGCTGGTGAAGATGGAGGACCGGCTGCGGCAGCGGGTGGTCGGCCAGGAGGAGGCCGTCAAGGCGGTGAGCGACGCCGTCCGGCTGGCCCGCGCCGGCCTGCGCGAAGGCCGCAGCCCGATCGCCACCTTCCTGTTCCTGGGGCCCACCGGGGTCGGCAAGACCGAACTCGCCAAGGCGCTGGCGGAGACCGTCTTCGGCGAGGAGGACGCCATGATCCGCATCGACATGAGCGAGTACATGGAGCGCCACGCGGTCGCTCGGCTGATCGGCGCGCCGCCCGGCTACGTCGGCTACGAAGAAGGCGGCCAGCTCACCGAACGGGTCCGCCGCCGGCCCTACAGCGTCGTCCTGCTGGACGAGATCGAGAAGGCCCACCCAGACGTCTACAACGTGCTGCTGCAGGTGTTCGACGACGGGCGGCTCACCGACGGCAAGGGCCGGGTGGTGGACTTCACCAACACCATCCTGATCGCCACCAGCAACCTCGGCTCCGACATCATCCAGCGGAACCTGCGGCTCCGCGGCACGCAGGAGGACGACCCGGCGCGGCTGCGGCGCGAGCTGATGGAGGTGCTGCGCGGCCACTTCCGGCCGGAGTTCATCAACCGGATCGACGAGATCATCGTCTTCCACGCGCTCGGCCGCGAGCAGATCCGCAGCATCGTCGAGCTGCAGCTGGAGCGCGTCCGCCGCACCGCCCACGGCCAGGACATCGATCTGGTGGTCGACGAGTCGCTGGTCGATCACCTGGCCGAGGAAGGGTTCCGGCCGGAGTTCGGCGCCCGCGAGCTGCGGCGGCTGATCCGCTCCGAGCTGGAGACCGAGCTGGCCCGGGCGATCCTGTCGAACGAGGTGCAGGAGGGCGACAAGGTGCTTGCCCGCTGGAACGGCGCGACGGATCGGATCGAGCTCACCCCCGAGCGCCGCCCGCAGCCGACCCGGCGGCCTGCCGAGCCGGCGAGCTTCGCCGCCCAGGAGGGCGACGGCGGCGAGGTCGGGAGCGAGCCGCCCGCCGAACCTCCACGCCGCCCGGAGCCGCCGGACGCAGGGACCGGGCCGTCGGTGCATTGAGGCGGGGGAAGGCGACGCCCCTCCGTCTCGGCGCTGCGCGCCGATCCACCTCCCCCGCTGCGCGGCGGAGGATCTGGACCGCCGGGATGCTCGGGGAGCTGTCGGCGCAGCGACTGAGGGGGCGTTCGGCCCGCGCGCATCAAGCCGTGCTAGAGCGGCGTGATCGCCTTCCCGCGCGCCCGGCCGGTCACAGCCCCTGGACGATGATCGCCCGGAAGTCGGCGGCCTTCTTCCGATGCGGCAGGGCCTCCTGGTAGGCCGGGCTCTCGTACCAGGCCTTGGCGTCCTCGACGGTGGGAAACTCCAGCATGATCACCCCGTCGGGCGCCTGCCCCTCCAGCGCGGTGACGTCGCCGTTGATCACCCGCGGGGTCAGCTTCCAATCGCCGCCGGACATCTGCCGGGTCTTGGCGTGATACTGCTCCATCTCGGCCGGATCGCGGACCGGGCTCTCGCGGTAGACGATCAGATAGGCGGGCATGGTTTTCCTCTCGACTCGGTGTTCGACTCCAGCCCTGGTTAGCCGCCGGCGGGCCGCCCGAACATGACCGCAGCGGACAAGCGCGCCGGTCCCGCGCATCCCATCCCCGCTCGTCCCGGCGAACGCCGAGACCCAGATTCAGCCTGAGCGCTCGGTGGCTTTCATCTGGGCCCCTCGCCGGGGCGAGCGGGGTTGGAGGGCGTTAAGCCCGCCGCGCGCGCCGCGCGGCGGCCACCACCCGCCAGGCGATCAGCCCGCCGATCAGCAGCACCAGCGGCACCAGCAGCGGGGCGGCGAGCGCCAGGATCGAGCCGCCGAACGCCGCCACGTCCTCCGCCACCGAGACCGCCGGATTGGCCAGTCCGCCGGTGGTCGCGGTGCTGGCCACCCGCGTGGTCGCCTGGGCCGAGTGCACCGCCAGGGCGGTCGGCGCGCCGACGATCAGGCCGGCCACCGCCGCGGCGGTCGGATCGAGGTTGCTGAAGGCGGCCGCGGCGACCAGCGCCCCCGCCGCCGGGCGCGCGAAGGTCCCGAACAGGCTGAGCGCGTGGTCCACGAACGGGACCTTGTCCGCCGCCAGCTCGACCGCGGTGGCCACCGCCAAGGCCGCCACCGCCGGGGTCGAGCCCAGCCAGGCGAAGGGGCCGCCGAGCTCCAGGCCGAACAGCTGGAAGCGCGCCGCCACCGCCATGACCAGCAGCGGCACGAAGGTCTTCAGCCCGGTCGAGGCGGCGAGGCCGAGCCCGAGCAGGGCCGGCAGGATCCAGGTCTCCATGAGCGCGCAACGCTCGACAGGCGGCGCCGGCGCAACCGACCGAGCCTGAATTGGGGATGAATTTTCACCCGCACACGGAATGTTGGCTGGCCGCGGACACAAAAGCGTCGTCCACTGCGTCTATCTGAAGTCGCGTTTCCGGAGGGCGAGTCCGATGGACTTCATGACATGGCGAAAAGTGCTGATCTGGGCCGTCCCGGGGGCGCTGTTCGCCATGTGCTGGGCCTGGGCTGCGTCCTCTTTCGGTCTCACCGGCTTCTACGTCGGCTGGATCCCCGCCCTGATCATCGGCCGGCTGGCCGCCATGGCCGCCTCGGTGTGCTGGAGCATCGTGGCGCTGACCGTGCTTCTGGCCTGGCACTTCTACGCCTCCGACAAACGCGGAACGCGCCGTCGGCGCCTGTCGGCCTGACCTCGAATGTTGACCCGCGCGGCGCCCGAGGCGCCGGCGCGAGCGGCCGCCGTTGCGCGCCCGGCCTATCCGATGATACGCGTCCGCGACCATCAATGTCCGGGGATTGGCCGGACGGGTGGGACGGCGTGGCGGCCTCGAGCCGTCCACGGCGGAAGGTCGTGACGCCGGCGTCGCCTTGCGCGAGCGCCGGCAAGGGCCACATCCGCTGAGGCGCACGCGCCGTCTCCAATCGAAGGACCGAAGCGATCCCCATGACCTTCCGTACGCTGCTCCGAGAACAGGCCTACATCGACGGTCGCTGGTGCGACGCGGACAACGGCGGGACGATCACCGTCACCGATCCGGCGACCGGCGAGACGCTCGGCACCGCGCCGAACATGGGCGCCGAGGAGACCCGCCGGGCGATCGCCGCGGCCGAAGCCGCCCTGCCGGCCTGGCGGGCGCTGACCGCCGGCGCGCGCTCGAAGATCCTGCGCAAGTTCTACGAGCTGATGATGGCCAACCAGGACATCCTCGGCGAACTGCTGACCCGCGAGCAGGGCAAGCCGCTGGCCGAGGCCAAGGGCGAGATCGCCTACGCCGCCGGCTTCCTCGAATGGTTCGCCGAAGAGGGCAAGCGGGCCTATGGCGAGGTGATCCCCTCGCACGCCGCCGACAAGCGCATCGTCGTCCTGAAGCAGCCGATCGGCGTCGTCGCGGCCATCACGCCGTGGAACTTCCCGTCGGCGATGATCACCCGGAAGATCGGCCCGGCGCTGGCCGCCGGCTGCACCGTGGTGCTGAAGCCCGCCTCGGCCACCCCCTACTCCGCCCTCGCCCTGGCGGTGCTCGCCGAGCAGGCCGGCGTGCCGGCCGGCGTGTTCAACGTCCTCACCGGCAGCGCCCGGGCGATCGCCGGCGAGCTGACCGCCAACCCGGTGGTCGCGAAGATCAGCTTCACCGGCTCGACCGAGATCGGCGCCGAGCTGATGCGCGACAGCGCCGCGACCATCAAGAAGCTGTCGCTGGAGCTGGGCGGCAACGCCCCGTTCCTGGTGTTCGACGACGCCGACGTCGACGCGGCGGTCGAGGGCGCGGTGCTGTCGAAGTTCCGCAACGGCGGCCAGACCTGCGTCTGCACCAACCGCTTCTACGTGCAGGACGGCGTCTATGACGAGTTCGTCCGCAAGCTGGCCGACCGCGTCTCCAAGCTGAAGGTCGGCTCCGGCCTGGAGGCCGGCGTCGAGGTCGGCCCGCTGATCGACGCCAAGGCGGTCGCCAAGGTCGAGGAGCACCTGACCGACGCCGTCTCCGGCGGCGCCAAGGTGCTGGTCGGCGGCGAGCGCGGCGGCCAGGGCGAGAACTTCTTCCTGCCGACGGTGCTCGCGGGCGTGACCAAGGAAATGCTGCTGGCCCGCGAGGAGACCTTCGGCCCGCTCGCCGGCGTGATCCGCTTCACCGACGAGGCCGACGCCATCCGCCAGGCCAACGACAGCGAGTACGGCCTGGCCAGCTACTTCTACGCCCGCGACCTGTCGCGCGTCTGGCGGGTCGCCGAGGCGCTGGAGGCCGGCATGGTCGGCATCAACACCGGCCTGATCTCCACCGAAGTCGCGCCGTTCGGCGGCGTCAAGCAGTCCGGCCTCGGCCGCGAAGGCTCCCGCCACGGCCTCGATGACTACATGGAGATCAAGTACCTCTGCATGGGCATCTGACGGCCCGCGCAAAGCGACGGATCAAGACGGCCGGGGAGCTCCGCTCCCCGGCTTTTTTGCGTCTCGTCCTTCAGGCCATGTCCGACGAGCCGGGCCGGCGCGCGCCCAGCGCGCTGCCCAGGGCGGCGGGAAAGACGAACAGCGCCACGGTCTGGATCAGCAGAACCAGCTTCGGGTCCTGCGAGGCGTAGAGGCCGTACTGCAGCACCGGTCCGGCCCCCAGCGCCAGCGCCAGGATCAGCGGCAGCAGCGAGGTCACCGTCGCCGTCGCCACTCTCAGCCAGGCCGACTTGGCCGTCGCGGCGGCGCAGTTCGTCAGCCAGCCGATCGCGCCGAACACCGCACCGCCGATCAGAAAGAAAAGCCCGTTCACGACAATGAATGTGCTCATCCCCCAGCCCTCAGGTCGTTTCAGCTCACGCGAAACTCAACCCCAAATTGCTGAGAGCCAGGTAAATCACAACCTTGGCTATTTCCAGAGGCCGCCGCCCTCCGTCGGCGAATTGATCGTTCGCTAGGCGCCGCCGGCGCCGTCAGGCCCAGTCGAAGGCGAGCGCCGCCTCGCGGAAGGCGAAGCGGTCGAGGTGGCTGGCGACCACCTGCTTCAGCCGCTCGACGGTCGCGGCGTCCTGCGCCTCGACGGTGACGGTCAGCGCCGCCGGCCCGGCCTTCAGGGTCGTGAGGCCGTCGGGAAAGCGCACCGTCCCAGCCTCCGGGGTGAACTCGACCTCGAGCTTGTGCGCCCAGTGCTTGCAGAGCTGCTGCAGGTACCTGGAGGCCGAGGCGGTCGGCACGTTCGCAGTCGCGCTGGTCATGGTTCAGAGCCTTTCGACCTTGCTGGCCGCCTGATCGATCAGGGCGGCGACTTCCAGGATGATCGCCTTGTCGACGCCTTCCTGCGACAGCCGGTTGTGGACGGCGGTCTTGAGGTTCTGCATCGCCCGCTGCACCGGCGCAGCGTCGGTGCGCTGGCGAACGGCGGCGAGCATCTGCAGCTTGGCGAACGCGGCCTCGGCCTCGGCCTGGTGCGCGGCGAGGTCGCCGCGGCCTGCCTCGGTGATGGCGAACAGCTTGCGCTGGCCGTCGCCCTCGGCCTCCTGGACCAGCCCCATGTCCAGCAGCAGGGTGGTCATCGGATAGACCACGCCGGGGCTCGGCGCATAGGCGCCGCCGGTGCGGGCCTCGACCTCGCGGATCAGGTCGTAGCCGTGGCGCGGCTGCTCGGCGATCAGCGAGAGCAGCACGAGCCGCAGCTCCGCGGAATCGAACATCCGCCGACGCCGGCCGCCCCGGCCCTCCGGACCGAAGCCCTCGCGGCCGAAAGCTTCCTCGGCTCCGCCGCGGCCATGCCGGCTGCGGAACCCGTGATGACGGTGGTGACGCATGGAAATCCTTCCTTCAAACGCATCATGCGCCACTCAAGATATATCTTGTTTGTTCGTTTGCAAGGCCGCCGTCGGATCGACCTCGGGGAATGGCGGCGGATTGCGGAAGGGCGCGGCTCCGCCAGGCGGCGGCGAGCCAAAAAAAAGCCGCGCCCGAAGGCGCGGCGAGTAAAGGGAGGAAACGCCCAGGAAGGGCAGCCCCAATCTGAACGATGCTTAGACTCGCCGCAAGCGGGAATTGCGCCTGAAGCGCCCTGCCCCTGCGACAAAGTGGCCGCCGCGCCGCGGCCGAGCCGGAGCCGGCCGCCGAACATTGCGGAGATCAAATCTTCCCAAGAGCCGTTCATCAGCCGGGAGCCCTAGCCTTTCGCCAGTTTCGTGGAGGTTCGAGTGGCGCGGTCTCGTCCTGTGGTTCTGTTTTGCGGCGATCTCGGCGGCACCGGCGTCGCCCGCAACACAGTGCTCGCCGCCAATGCGCTGCACGCGCGCGGCGTACGGGTGGAGGTGATCACCGCGCGCGACGGCGTGCTCGCCGGCGAGCTGGCGGGCCCGCCGCTCACCGTGCTGGCGCCGAAGATTCGCAAGCCGCGGCCCCTGGCGCTGGCCACCGTGGCCCCGCAGCTGCGCCGCGAACTCAAGGCCAGCGTCCCGCGGCTGACGGTCTCGATGGGCAACCACGCCCACCTTTGCCTGTGGGCGGCGGTGCGCGGCATGCCGGGGCTGCGGCGCGCCTACCGGATCAGCAACGACCTCGAGCACGGCAAGGCTGCAGGTCCGGCGGCCTGGCGGCGGCGCAACATGGCCGCCCTGCTGGCGTCCGACGCCGACCGGCTGTTCTGCGTCTCCGAGGCGCTGGCGGCCAACCCCGCCTTCGCCGCGGCCCGTCGCCAGGGCCGGGTCGCGGTGCTGCCCAACGGGGTGAACGCCGAGCGCGTGCGCGCCCGCGCCGCCGAGGCGCCCGCCTGGTCCGCGCCCCCCGGGCCGCCGCTGATCGCTTCGGTCGGCCGGCTGCACCCGCAGAAGAACTATCCGGCCCTGCTGGAGGCGCTGGCGCTCTGCCGCGCCCAGGGCCGCGACTTGCGGGCGGTGATCATCGGCGGCGGTCAGCCGACGGCGCGCGCGGAACTGGAGGCCCTCGCCCGCCGGCTCGGCGTCGCCGACCTGGTGCACTTCACCGGCGAGCTCGCCAACCCCTTCCCGCTCATCCGCCAGGCCTCGGCCTTCGCCCTGCTGTCGCTGTGGGAAGGCAATCCGAACAGCCTGCTGGAGGCGCTCGCCTGCGGCGCGCCGGTCGTGGCCGCCCGCAGCGCCGGCGCGGCGCCGGAGATCCTCGGCGACGGGGTTTTCGGGCGGCTGGTCGATCCCCACGATCCCGCGGCGATCGCCGCCGCCCTCGTCGCCCAGGCGGAGGGCGGCGCCGACTGCGTGCTGCCCGGCGACCGCGTCCTAGCCTTCGACGAACGCCTCTCGTCGAGCCGGTTCGTCGGCGAGGTCCTCAACCTGATCGCCGCCGACGCCGAGGCGCCGGCGAGAGCTCGCGCCGGCTGGAGATTGGCCGCCGGCTGACCCTGACATCCCGACCGGCCGGTCGCGTGATCGGCCAAGGAGTTTCCCGATGAAGATGCTCGCCCTCGCGGCCGCAGCGGCCGCCCTGACCACTATCGCCCACGCTCAGGCCCCGGCCGTCTCGCTGAAACAGGCGGTCGCCACCGCCGAGCGCGTCACCGGCGGCAAGGCGTTCGACGCCGAGCTCGACACCGAACGCGGCCGGCTGGTCTACGAGGTGAGCCTGGTGAAGGACGGCCGCGTCGTGGAGGTGGAGATCGACCCGGCCAGCGGCCGGCTCGTCCGTCAGAACCGGCAGCGGCCGGCGCCCTGGGACTTCGACAGTCTGAAGGCCGCCCAGTCCGCGCCGAAGCCGCTCACCCAGACCATCTCCATGGTCGAGGCCTCCACCAAGGGCCGGGTCACCGACATCAGCCTGGAGCAGCGCAACCGGCGCCACTTCTACGAAGTGGAGCTCGCCGGCGCCCAGGACCGCGAGGTCCTGGTGGACCTGCAGACCGGCGCGATCACGCCGGTGATCGACGACTAGACAGGAAGCGCTGAAGCGGCATCGTGCCCCGAAACATCCGCTATGGGTTCTGGAATGCACGTGCTTGTGGTCGAGGATGACGCCCGGGTCGCCACCCACGTGGTCAAGGGCCTGAAGGGCGCCGGCTTCATCGTCGAGCACGTCGCCGACGGCCGCGACGCCCTGTTCAAGGTCGCGGCCGAGACCTACGACGTGGTCGTGCTCGACCGCATGCTGCCGAACGTCGACGGGCTCAAGATCCTGCAGACCATGCGCGCCGCGGGCGACTCCACCCCGGTGCTGATCCTCAGCGCCCTCGGCGACGTTGACAACAAGGTCAAGGGCCTGCGCGCCGGTGGCGACGACTACTTGGCCAAGCCCTTCGCCTTCTCCGAGCTGCTCGCGCGGGTCGAGGCGCTGTCGCGCCGCAAGGGCGCGGTCGAGGAGGTCGTCGAGCTGCGCATGGCCGACCTGGAGATGAACCTCCTGACGCGCGAGGTGAAGCGCGCCGGCCGGCCGATCGACCTGACCCAGCGCGAGTTCCTGCTGCTCGAGCACCTGATGCGCAACGCCGGCCGCGTGGTCAGCCGTTCCATGCTGCTCGAGGCGGTCTGGGACTACAACTTCGACCCGCAGACCAACATCATCGACCAGCACGTCAGCCGTCTGCGGCAGAAGGTCGACCGCGACTTCGAAGCGCCGCTGATCCAGACCGTTCGCGGCGTCGGCTACGCGCTGCGGGCATGACCTGGCCGCGCCTGTCCCGGAACCTGACGCTCCGGCTGACCCTCGCGTACATGGCGCTGTTCTGCGGCTCGATCGCGCTGATGCTGGGGATCAGCTACGCGGCCGGCGTCTGGCGGCCGCTGCGGCAGGTCGAGGCCCAGGTGCGGGCGGAAAGCGACGCCCTGCTCCAGACATACCAGGCGGGCGGCCGCAACGCCCTGATCCGCGCGCTGGAGACGCGCGCCCAGAGCAATCAGCCCCGCGCCCGCTATCACGTGCTGGTCGCCCCGAACGGCGCGGTCGTCGCGGCCAACCTGATGGACTGGCCGCTGCAGCGCCAGCGCGAGTGGCTGCGCTACGAGTTCGGCTCCTACGCCACCGGCGCGGAGGAGGAGCACGAGGCGGTCGTCCGCGACCGGCTGCTGCCGGGCGGCTACCGCCTGCTGGTCGGGATGGACACCGAGGACCTCGACGAGCGCGAGGACCTGATCCTCGATGGCCTGACCTGGGGCGCCGGCATGACGCTGCTGCTCGGCCTGGTCAGCGGCCTGGCGCTCAGCGTCGTCGTCTCCCAGCGGCTGGAGACGATCAACCGCGCCGCCCGCGCGGTGATCGCCGGCGATCTCTCCGGCCGGGTGAAGCTGCAGGGCTCCGGCGACGACTTCGACCAGCTCTCGGCGACGCTGAACGAGATGCTGGCGCGCATCGAGCGGCTGGTCGCCGCGATCAGCCGGGTCTCCGACAACATCGCCCACGAGCTGCGCACGCCGCTCAGCCGGTTGATCGTCGAGCTGGAGGACCTCGCCGCCGCCGACGATCCGGCGCAGGTGGAGGCGGGCGTCGCCGCCGCCCTGGAGGAGGCCGCACGCCTGCAGCGGCTGTTCGAGACCCTGCTGCGGCTCGCCCGGGTGCAGAGCGGCGGCCACATGGCCAGCGCGCCGGTCGACCTCTCCAGCCTGCTCGCCGACGCCGCCGAGCTGCACGGCCCGGCGGCGGAGGAGCGCGGCCAGACGATCGAGCTGGGCCTGGAGCCCGGCCTCGTGCTGCAGGGCTCGCGGGACCTGCTGTTCCAGATGGCCAGCAACCTGCTCGACAACGCCGTGAAGTTCTCGCCGCCCGGCGGCGTCATCCGCCTGGGCGCCAAGCGGCGCGAACGGGGGATCGACCTGTGGGTCGAAGACCAGGGCCCAGGCGTGCCGGCCGAGGAGCGCAATCGCGTCTTCGAGCGGTTCTACCGCAGCCCCGGCGCCGAGGCCGCGCCCGGCTTCGGCCTCGGCCTGAGCCTGGTGCAGGCGATCGCCGAGCAGCACGGCGCGACCGTCCTCCTCGAGGACGCCGCCCCCGGCCTGCGCGCGCTGGTGCGCTTTCCCGGCTGATCACCCCAAGACTTCCCAAACCCGCTCATCCCGGCCAACGCCGGGATCCAGACTCAGCCTGAGCGGTTCGCGGGTTTCACCTGGGTCCCGGCGATCGCCGGGACGAGCGGTTAAGGGGGCAGCTTAAACTTGACCAGCTCAGCCGCGCAGCGTCGCCTCGAGGAAGGCGGTGGCCTGCGCCCAGGAGAGGCGGTCGAGCAGCGGGTCGTAGCGCACCCCCGGCACCTCCGCCTTCTTGGGGTTCGGATCGGTGAAGGCGTGCCAGCCCTCGCCGTAGACGGTGAGCTGCCAGTCCGCCCCGGCCTCGGTCATCTCCCGTTGCAGCGCCGCCACGGCCTCGCCGGGCGCGTAGGGGTCGCGGCCGCCGGTCAGCACCAGAACCTTGGCCTTCACCGCGCCGGGCCGCGCCGGCTGGGCGGTGTGCAGCAGCCCATGGAAGCTGACCACCGCGCGGGCGTCGGCGCCGCTGCGCGCCAGCTCCAGCACGCACTGGCCGCCGAAGCAGAAGCCGATGCCGCCGACGCGCGCCGCGTCCACCTCCGGACGAGCGCGCAGGGCCTCGAACGCCGCCAGCACGCGCCCGCGCAGCCGCTGCGGATCGTCCTGCAGCGCCTGGAAGCTCGGGCCGACCTCGGTCTGGCCCGTGAACAGCTTGCCGCCGCCGTACATGTCCGTCGCCAGCGCCGCATAGCCCATCTCGGCCAGCGCCAGCGCGCGGCGCCGGACCAGATCGTTCAGCCCGTGCGCGTCGTGCATCACCAGCACGCCCGGGTGCGGCCCCGGCCCCGCCGGCAGCGCCAGCTCGCCCTTCAGCACCACGCCGTCGTGCTCGTACTCCATGGCGCGCAGTTCGCCCATCCGGGGCCTCCCCTCGTCTCGCTTCTGTCGCGCCGAAGATTGCTATGCTTTCGCCCGTTCGGCCAGGGGAACGGAATTTCGCATCCGCTGCTTGCCGCCAGGGTCATGCGCGCGCCCCCTGACGCCGCGCCCGCGCCATGCTAGGCATTCGCTCAGCAACCGTGACCGTACCGCCTTGACGCTCCCGCGCCGGGCGACTTATGAGCCACGATGGATCGAATTAGCGGCCGGACGAAAACCGGCCCGCTGGGGGAGCGTCATGAGACAACGGATCCTGCTGGCCGCCGCCTGCCTGCTTCTGGCCGGCTCCGGCGTCGAATCGGTCGCCGTCGGCGGCGACGACTCGACGGCCAATGTGAACTGGACCAACACCGGCGGCCCGCTCGACGAGAGCGGCTACAGCCGGCTGCAGCAGATCAACACGAAGAACGCCGATAAGCTCGGCCTGGCCTGGGCGCTGGACCTCGACGGCGAGGTAACGCTGGAGGCCACGCCGCTGGCGGTCGACGGCGTGCTCTACTTCCCCGGCAGCTACAGCAAGGTCTATGCGGTCGACGCGGTCAGCGGCAAGGTGCTCTGGACCTACGACCCGCAGATCTGGAAGCGCAGCCCGGCGAAGTTCCG
>Ga0164243_10010493_pt1 | contig 13309 bp, 11 predicted proteins | sample OricompcompostOP_FD_108781 | JGI IMG/M metagenome (GOLD analysis project Ga0164243, IMG submission 108781) | Organic Plus compost microbial communities from Emeryville, California, USA - Original compost - Organic plus compost (OP) | ecosystem: Engineered > Solid waste > Mixed feedstock >... | reverse complement strand
TCGTTCGACATCGGCGGGGTCCAGGTGAAGATCACCGTGGTGTGGTGGCTGGTGTTCGCCGCCCTGGCCACCTGGGTGCTGCTGCGCACCAAGTACGGCAACTGGATCTTCGCGGTCGGCGGCAACAAGGACAGCGCCCGCGCCGTGGGTGTGCCCGTCACCTTCACCAAGGTCTCCCTGTTCATGCTGGTCGGCTTCGGCGCCTGGTTCGTCGGCATGCACCAGCTGTTCTCCTTCAACACCGTCCAGTCCGGCGAGGGTGTGGGCAACGAACTCATCTACATCGCCGCCGCCGTCATCGGCGGCTGCCTGCTCACCGGCGGCTACGGCTCCGCCATCGGACCCGTCTTCGGCGCCTTCATGTTCGGCATGGTCAACCAGGGCATCGTCTACGCCGGCTGGAACCCCGACTGGTTCAAGGCGTTCCTCGGCGTGATGCTGCTCGGCGCCGTCCTGATCAATCTGTGGGTCCACCGCACGGCGACCCGGAGGTGACACCCCCATGACCACCGACAACGCGGCACCGCACGGCGCCGTCCTCACCGACACCCCGCCCGGGGGCGAGCGGCCGCTGGTCGAACTGCGCGGCGCCGGCAAGTCCTACGGCACCGTCCGCGCCCTGCACGGCGTCGACCTCGCCGTGCACGCCGGCCGGGTCACCTGCGTGCTCGGCGACAACGGCGCCGGCAAATCCACCCTCATCAAGATCATCTCCGGGCTGCACCAGCACACCGAGGGCGAGTTCCTGGTCGACGGCACACCCGTACGGTTCACCGGCCCGCGCGAGGCCCTGGACCGGGGCATCGCCGCCGTCTACCAGGACCTGGCGACCGTGCCGCTGATGCCGGTGTGGCGCAACTTCTTCCTCGGCTCGGAACTCACCAAGGGGCCCTGGCCCTTCCGCCGTCTGGACATCGCCCGGATGAAGAAGACCGCGGACGAGGAACTGCGCGCCATGGGCATCGTCCTGGACGACCTCGAACAGCCCGTGGGCACCCTCTCCGGCGGCCAGCGCCAGTGCGTGGCGATCGCCCGCGCAGTGCACTTCGGAGCCCGTGTCCTCATCCTGGACGAGCCCACCGCCGCGCTCGGCGTCAAACAGTCCGGGGTGGTGCTGAAGTACATCGCCGCCGCACGCGACCGCGGCCTCGGTGTCATCTTCATCACCCACAACCCCCACCACGCCTACATGGTCGGCGACCACTTCAGCGTGCTGCGCCTGGGCACCCTGGAGCTGTCCGCCGCACGCAGCGAGGTCAGCCTGGAGGAGCTCACCAACCACATGGCGGGCGGCGCCGAACTCGCCGCCCTGAAACACGAACTGGCCCAGGTCCGCGGCGTCGACGTCGAGGAGCTGCCCGATGCACCGGCCCCCGGCTCCCGGCCGGCCCCCTCGGAAGGAGACGGATGACATGACTGAGGTGCTGGACCGCATCCGGGTCGGCTCGGCCCCCGACTCCTGGGGCGTGTGGTTCCCCGACGACCCGCAGCAGGTGCCCTGGCACCGCTTCCTCGACGAGGTCGCCGAGGCCGGCTACTCCTGGATCGAGCTGGGCCCCTACGGCTACCTGCCCACCGACCCCGCCCGCCTCACCGGGGAACTGGACCGGCGCAACCTGCGGGTCTCCGCCGGCACCGTCTTCACCGCACTGCACCGCGGCCCCGGCGTGTGGGACTCCACCTGGGAACACGTGCGCCAGGTCGCCGCCCTCACCCAGGCCATGGGCGCCCGCCACCTGGTCGTCATCCCCTCCTTCTGGCGCGACGACAAGACCGCCGAGATCCTGGAGCCGCCGGAGCTGACGAGCGAGCAGTGGACCCACCTGACCCGGGGCATGGAACGTCTGGGGCGCCAGGTGAAGGACACCTACGGCCTCGACATCGTCGTCCACCCGCACGCCGACACCCACCTCGACACCGCGGCCCACGTCGAACGTTTCCTGGACGCCACGGACCCCGCCCTGGTCAGCCTCTGCCTGGACACCGGGCACTACGCCTACTGCGGCGGCGACAGCGTCGAACTCATCGAGACCTACGGCGAGCGCATCGGCTACCTGCACCTGAAGCAGGTCGACCCCGGCATCCTCGCCGACGTGGTGGCGAACCAGGTGGCGTTCGGGCCGGCGGTGCGGCGCGGCGTGATGTGCGAACCGCCCACGGGTGTGCCCGCGCTGGAACCGGTGCTGCGGGCGGCGCAGAAGCTGGGCGTGGACCTGTTCGCGATCGTCGAGCAGGACATGTATCCGTGCCCGCCGGACAAACCGCTGCCCATCGCCGTCCGCACGCGCAGGTTTCTGCGGTCCTGCGGGGTGTGAGGACGACGCGCGACGGCGGGTGCCGTGTCCGCCGTCCCGCCGCACAGCAAGGGGGCCGGTCCCGCCGTGACAGCGGGACCGGCCCCTCGCCGCGGCTCAGGCCGTCCGTACTTCCTCCACCCGCACCGGCCGGTGCTCGTGCAGCGACCGGGTGCACGCCTCGGCGATCCAGCCCGCCTCCAGGGCGTCCTCGACGGTGCAGGGCGAGGGCCTGCCACCCGCCACCACCTCGGTGAACGCGACGAGTTCGGCCCGGTAGGCGTCGGCGAACCGGTCCATGAAGAACGTGTGCGGCGTGCCCGAAGGGAAGGCCGTCCCGGGCTCGGCCGAGCGCAGCGGCAGCTTGTCGTCCAGGCCCACCGCGAGCGAGTCGGTGAAGCCGTGCAACTCCATCCGGACGTCGTAACCCCTGCCGTTGTGCCGGGAGTTGGACACCACCGCGATCGTGCCGTCGTCCAAAGTGAGGACCGCCCCGGTGGTGTCGGCGTCCCCGGCGTCCTTGATGTAGGAAGCGCCGCGGTTGCCGCCCGTCGCGTACACCTCGGTGACCTCACGGCCCGTCACCCAGCGGATGATGTCGAAGTCGTGCACCGCGCAGTCCCGGAAGATGCCGCCGGAGGCCGCGATGTACGCCGCGGGCGGCGGCTCCGGGTCCAGGGTGGTGGAACGGACGGTGTGCAGGGTGCCCAGCGCGCCGGAGCGCACGGCGGCCCGTGCGGCGGCGAAACCCGCGTCGAAGCGGCGGTTGTAGCCGATCTGCACCGGCACACCCCGGTCCTGGACGGCCCGCAGCACCTTCACTCCTTCCTCCATCGTGCGGGCCACCGGCTTCTCGCAAAACACCGGGATGCCCGCCTCGACGGCGGCGAGGATCAGCTCTGGGTGGGCGTCGGTCGCGGCGGCCACCACGATGCCGTCCACCCCGGCGGCGAACACGGCCTCGGGCGAGGCCGCGACCTCGGCTCCGAACCGCTCGGCGGCGGCCGCGGCGGCACCCTCGAACGGGTCGGAGACCAGCAGTGACTCGACGGTGTCCAGACGGGACAGGGTTTCGGCGTGGAAGGCGCCGATACGGCCGAGGCCGAGAATCGCGATACGCATGGACGGCAGCTCCGATGTGCGATGGCCGACAGGAAGTGCGAGTGAACGGTCCGGGGCGTGGGGCGGCGGTGTGCGGGTCGTGGGTGTGCCGTTGGGGTGTGCCGGCGGTCACTGGCGCAGGGACACGAAACCGGCCGAGAGGCGCCGGACACGCCCTGGGGCGCGGCGGGCGCCGGGGCCGCCGTCCTGCCCGGACAGCCGGACGTCACGGTGGGAGAAGACGACGGACATCGACGCCCTTTCGGTCGGTCACGAAGGCCACACGCTGCTGCCATTCTTGTCCTGACAAACCCCTCGGACAACCGGCAACGGCCCCTCGAAGAACATCAGCCGATCCGCGCCGGTCTCCCCGACAGGTACGGATCCCGGGCCGGACCCCGTACACCATGCCCGCCCGGCCGGCACCGGCGAGCTGAGCAGACCTCGGGTGTCCGGCCACGGCCCCGCCCGGCGGACGGTCCCGTGCCCGAGCTGTGCCGTTGCGGCGGCCGGAGCGCGGACCGGGCGGGGCCGCCCCGGGTGCCCGGTCACCGATCTGCCTCCCCAGCCGCCCACTTTTCGTCGCCAAAACAGCCAACAGAATCGTTGACAATCTTGTTTCGCTAGTTTTACGTTCGACAGGCACTCACTCAGGGAGGGCACATGCCGAACGAAGCCCGTCCGAGCAGCGGCGAGCAGGCCAAGCAACTGGCGCTCACGCGGCTGCGGCAGGCGATCATGCACGGCGAGATGGCACCGGCTCAGCGGCTGGTGGAGAACGAACTCGCCGAGCGGTTCGGCGTGACACGGGCCAGCATCCGCGCGGCGCTGATCGAACTGGAAGCCCAGGGTCTCGTCGAGCGGATCCGCAACCGCGGCTCGCGGGTCCGGGTGGTGTCCGTCGAGGAGGCGGTCGCCATCACCGAGTGCCGTATGGCGCTCGAAGGGCTGTGCGCGGCCAAGGCGGCCGTCGCGGTCAGCGACGAGCAGCTGGCCGAACTCACCGGTCTGGGCACGGCGATGCAGAAGGCCGTGGCCGACGGTGAGCCGGTCACCTACTCCGAGCTGAACCACGCACTGCACGCCCGGATCCGGGAGTTCTCCGGACAGCGGACGGCCGTGGAGCTGCTGGAGCGGCTCAACGCACAACTGGTGCGCCACCGCTTCCAGCTGGCACTCAGGCCGGGGCGTCCGCAGCAGTCCCTGAAGGAGCACCTGGCGATGATCGAGGCGATCAGAGCCAGGGACCCGCAGGCGGCCGAAGCGGCCGTCCGCGCCCACCTCACCAGCGTCATCGACGCATTGCGGGACTGACGGCCCGACGGCCGGCCATCCCGGGCCCCGCCCGGCCGGTGCACGGTACGACGCCGCTCACCCGCACGACGTGCGGCACGGCGGCGTCCGGAGTGCCGGCCGTACGGACCGGGATGCCCGGCGCCGGTGTGGTGGGCGGACACCTGTCCGACAAGGAGAGAGCAGCAATGACCCACGCCGGCACGCCCCCGACCCCACGCTCGACACTCGTCGTCACCGCACACGCCGGGGACTTCGTGTGGCGCGCGGGCGGCGCGATCGCCCTGGCCGCCTCCCGGGGGGAGAAGGTGACCATCGCATGTCTGACCTTCGGCGAGCGCGGCGAGTCCGCCAAGGCCTGGCGCGCGGGCAAGACCCTGGAGGAGATCAAGGCGATACGCCGCGCGGAGGCGGAGCGGGCCGCTGCCGTCCTCGGCGCGCAGGTCCGCTTCTTCGACGCCGGCGACTACCCGCTGGTGGCCACCGCCGAACTGACCGACCAGCTGGTGGCCCTCTACCGGGAGACCCAGCCCGACGTCGTCCTCACCCACCCCGTCGAGGACCCCTACAACGGCGACCACCCGGCGGCCAACCGCATGGCCCTGCAGGCACGGGTGCTCGCTCAGGCCATCGGCTACCCGGCGCCGGGCGAGATCATCGGTGCCCCGCCCGTGTTCTACTTCGAGCCCCACCAGCCGGAGATGTGCGGCTTCACCCCCGACGTGCTGCTGGACATCACCGAGGTGTGGGAGACCAAGCGCAAGGCGATGGAGTGCCTGGCCGCCCAGCAGCATCTGTGGGACTACTACACCGATCTGGCCGTGCGCCGCGGCGTGCAGCTCAAGCGGAACGCGGGCCCCAACCTCGGCCTGCCGCACAAGACCATGGCCGAGGCCTACATGCGTCCCTACCCGCAGGTCACCAAGGAGCTGGCATGAGCGGCGTCATCGTCACGGGTGTGCCCAGGGCCGACGCCGCGGACGTCGAGGCGCTCGCCGGGTTCGGTGTCGCCACGGTGCACGAGGCCATGGGCCGCACCGGCCTGCTCCCGTCCCGTCTGCGCCCGATCCAGCAGGGCGTCCGGGTCGCGGGCACCGCGGTCACCGTGCTGTCCTGGCCGGGCGACAACCTCATGATCCACGCGGCGGTCGAGCAGTGCGGCGAGGGCGACCTGCTGGTCGTCACCACCACCTCGCCGTCCACCGACGGCATGTTCGGCGAGCTGTTCGCCACCGCGCTCCGGCGGCGCGGGGTGCGCGGCCTGGTCATCGACGCCGGCATCCGCGACACCCAGGAACTGCGCGACCTGGGCTTCCCCGCCTGGTCGGCGGCGGTGTCGGCGCAGGGCACCGTGAAGGCCACCGGCGGCTCGGTCAATGTGCCGGTGGCCATCGGAGGGCAGCTGATCCGGCCCGGTGACGTGATCCTCGCCGACGACGACGGCGTGGTCGTCGTCCCCCGCGACAAGGCCCGCGAGGCCGCTGAGGCCGCGCAGGCCCGCGAGGCCAAGGAGGCCGCCACCCGGGCCGCCTTCCTCGAAGGCCAGCTCGGCCTGGACCGTTACGGCCTGCGGCAGAAACTGGAGCAGCTGGGCGTCACCTACACCTCCTACGAGGACTACGTCCGCGGAGCGGGCTCGTGACCTCCGCCGACGGCATCCGCTGCATGCTGATGCGCGGCGGCACCTCCAAGGGCGCCTACTTCCTCGCCGAAGACCTGCCCGCCGACCCGGCCGCCCGCGACGAGCTGCTGCTGCGCGTCATGGGCAGCCCCGATGCTCGCCAGATCGACGGGCTCGGCGGCGCACACCCGCTCACCAGCAAGGTCGCCGTGGTGTCCGCCTCCGCCGACCCCGAGGCGGACGTCGACTACCTGTTCCTGCAGGTGGCCGTGGACCGCGCCGAGGTGACGGACCGGCAGAACTGCGGCAACATCCTCGCCGGCGTCGGCCCGTTCGCCGTCGAACGCGGACTCGTGCCGCCCCGCGGAGAGCGGACTTCGGTACGGATCCGCATGCTCAACACACGAGAACGCGCGATCGCCGCCTTCCCGACCCCCGACGGGCGGGTGGAGTACGCGGGTGACGCGGAGATCTCCGGAGTGCCCGGCACCGCGGCACCCGTGGAGATCGAGTTCCCGGCGTCCGGCACACCGCTGCTGCCCACCGGCAACGTGCGCGACACCGTCGCCGGCATCGAGGTGACCTGCGTGGACAACGGCATGCCGACCGTGCTGATCCCGGCCCGGTCCCTGCGGGTAACCGGCTACGAAAGCCCCCGGGATCTGGAGGAGGACCCGGTTCTGGCCGCCCGGCTGCGCGAGATCCGCCTGGCCGCCGGACACCTCATGGGCCTCGGCGACGTCACCTCCGCCACCGTGCCCAAACTGACCCTGCTCGCCGAACCGGCCGGCGACGGCGCCGTGATGACCCGCACCTTCATCCCGGTCCGATGCCACACCTCCATCGGTGTGCTCGGCGCGGCGAGCGTCGCGGCGGGTCTGCGCGTCCCGGGCGGCGTGGCCGACGGCATCGCCCGCCCGCCCGCGGACACCTCCCGCACCCGTATCGAACACCCCACCGGATACCTGGACCTGGACACCGAGGTCGAGGCCGGTGACGACGGCAGCCCCGTCACGGTGCGCCGGACCGCCGTCGTACGCACCGCCCGCAAGATCTTCGACGGCACCGTCTTCCCCCGGCCCCGAACCGGCCCCACCCCCGCACCCGCATCTGGAGGCAATGATGGCTCCACCTCTCGGTGACATCGCCCATGTCGGCCACGCCCAGCTGTTCACCCCCGACCTGGACGCCAGCGTCGCCTTCTTCACCGACTTCCTCGGACTCACCGTCAACGGGCGGGACGGCGAGACCGTCTACCTGCGCACCTTCGACGACTACGAGCACCACAGCCTCGTCCTCACCGCGCGCGAGCAGCCCGGACTCGGCCGGATCGCCCTGCGCGCCTCCAGCGAGGAGGCCCTGCTGCGCCGGGTGAGGGCCATCGAGGAGACCGGGCGCGAAGGCCACTGGGCCGAGGACGAACCCGGCATCGGCAGGCTGTACGTCACCACCGACCCCGACGGGCACGAACACGCCCTGTACTGGGAGAGCGAGCACTACCGGGCACCCGAGGAGCTGCGGCCCGCCCTGAAGAACCAGCCGCAGGCCAAACCCAACCGCGGCGTGGGCGTACGGCGCCTGGACCACATCAACTTCCTCGCCGCCGACGTGCTCGTCAATGCCGAGTTCCAGCAGCACGTGCTCGGCGCCCGGCCCACCGAGCAGATCCAGCTCGACAACGGCCGGATCGCGGCCCGCTGGCTGACCTTCACCGACAAGTCCTACGACGTCGTCTACACCGAGGACTGGACGGGCTCCCGCGGCCGGCTGCACCACATCGCCTTCGCCACCGACACCCGCGAGGACATCCTGCGCGCGGCCGACCTGGCCATCGACACCGGGGTGTTCATCGAGACCGGCCCGCACAAGCACGCCATCCAGCAGACGTTCTTCCTCTACGTCTACGAGCCCGGCGGCAACCGCATCGAACTGTGCAACCCGCTGACCCGGCTCGTGCTGGCCCCCGACTGGCCGCTGATCACCTGGACCGAGGCCGAGCGGGCCAAGGGTCAGGCCTGGGGCCTGAAGACCATCGAGTCCTTCCACACCCACGGCACACCGCCCGTGGCCTGAGGCCGCACCCGGCCGCACGAGGGGGCCGCATGCCACGGCGGTGTGCGGCCCCCTCCGGCACAACGGACCGCACACGCACACCCACGCGCACTGCACACCCACAGCACGCGCACTGCACACCCACACGCACCGCACACGGACCGCACGCCGGCCGGACCGCCGGCTCCGTCTCCCGCAGACGCGGCCCACCGCACCCGGCGACGCCGCACCCCTCCGCACCGTCACCTTGCTCGTCCCCGCCGGTGCGGCTTCCCTTCCCGCACCGACCGCACCGCTGCCCGCGCCCTGTAAGGCCCCGGCAGCCGCCGAGACCAGTCGACAAGAGCGTCGGCAACCTCGACGACGTCCCGTCCGCGGCTCTCCGGCGCCCGGCGTACGCACCCGCATGAGAGGTAACAATGATGTCCTCCTCACCCAGCCCGTCTCCCCGGGGCCGCACCGTGGCCCTGCTGGTGGTCGTCCTGTGCTGGCTCGCCGTGCTCTTCGACGGCCTCGACATGTTCATCTACGGCTCGGTGCTGCCGCACATGCTCGCCACGAAGGCCCTCGGCATCACCCCGGGACAAGCCGGTGACCTGGGCAGCTATGCCACGTTCGGCATGCTGGTCGGTGCCCTGGCCGCGGGCACGGTCGCCGACCGCATCGGCCGCAAGAAACTGATGGTCGCCTGCGTCACCCTGTTCTCGCTGGCCTCCGGCCTGTGTGCCCTGTCCGGTTCGGTCACGGTCTTCGGGCTCGGCCGGACCCTGGCCGGCCTCGGCCTCGGCGGCCTGCTGCCCACCGCGATCTCCATGGTGTCCGACTACGCCCCGGGCGGCCGCGGCGCCCTGACCATCGGCGTGCTGATGACCGCCCACCACGCCGGCGGCATCCTCTCCGCGTATGTCGCCCAGTGGCTGGTGGAGCCGGCCGGCTGGCGCTCGGCCTTCTGGGTGTGCGTGATCCCGCTGCTGCTCGTCCCCGTCCTGATCAAGGCCCTGCCCGAGTCGCTCAGCTTCCTGCTCGCCCAGGGCCGCACCGACCAGGCGCGCGCCCTCGCCACCCGCCACGGGGTCGACCTGCCCGAGCCGAAGGACACCACGGGCTCCCGCGGAAGATCTCCCGTCGGCGCCGTGCCGGCCCTCATCCGCGGCGGTGCGTGGCTGCAGACCCTGCTGTACTGGCTGGCCTCCTTCGGCGGACTCCTCCTCGTCTACGGCGTCGCCACCTGGCTGCCCACCCTGATGCGCGACGAGGGCTACAACCTCGGCTCCGCGCTGACCTTCGTCGTCCTGTTCAACCTCGGCGGCATCGTCGGCATGCTGGTGGCGGGCCGGGCCGCGGACCGGTTCGGTGCCCCGCGCATCTCCGCGATCTGGTTCGCGCTCACCGCCGCAGGTGTCTTCCTGCTCAGCGTCCGCATGCCGCTCGGCGTGACCTTCCTGGTCGTCTTCCTCACCGGCGTGTTCCTCAACAGCGCCCAGACGATGATCTACGCGACCGTCTCCATCCGCTCCGCCCCGGACATCCGTGCCACCGCCGTCGGCTGGACCTCCGGCATGGGCCGCTTCGGAGCCGTCTTCGGCCCGTGGCTGGGCGGACAGCTGCTCGCCGCCGACCACGGCGACTGGGGTTTCACCGCCTTCGCCCTGGCCGGTGTCGCCTCGACCGTCTTCATCGGCCTCGCCGCGCTGCGCACACCGCGGCGGACGGCCCGCGACGACACCGCCCGCGAGGCGGTGGCCGCCGGCTGACCCGCCCGCGCACACCCTCCGCACACCCGGCGGCCGCGGGCTCACGATTGGCGTCCGCGCCCGCCGGGTACCCGGGGCGCCGACGAGCGGGGCACGAGGGGATCCGAGGGGCACGATGAAACTGTCGTTCCTGGAACCCGTCACCGGCGCGCCCGGCCCGTGGGCCAGCGTCCACCTGGACACCTCCAGGGACGGCGAGGACCCGGACCGGGCCATCGCACGGCGCTGGCGGCACCTGCGGACGACGCTGCGCACCCAGGGGGCGGACGAGGTCACGCTCGGTGCCCTGGACGCAGCGGTCGGCACGGACTGCGAGATCCCCGGACGGCACGGGCAGGCCCTCTTCGCCGCGCACGGACGCCTCGCCCTCACCGCCGGACTGCCCGACCCGCCCGAACACGGCACCGCCCGGTTCGGCCCGCTGGCCGACCTGCTGCCGGTCGCCCTCGCCCACGCACCCGACATCCCCTACCTGGCCGTCGTCCTCACCCGCAGCGGCCCGGCCGCCGCACCCGGCACCGACGGCCGTCCGGACGGCGCCGGGGAGGTGCACGTGGCCGGCGAGGCCGGGCGGTGGCCCGCCGGCCGTCTCGCCCCGGGGCACCGGCTGACCCGCCGGCTGCCGGTGCGGGACTGGCCGCACGAGGCGGCACAGGTCGCATGCGATCTGGCGGACCTGGCCGACGGACACCACGCCGAGGTCGTCGTGGTGTGCCGGGACGACGGCGCGCCCCGCCTGTCGGACGCCCTGATCGACCATCTGCCCATCCAGCTGCAGAACAGCCTGACCGTCATCGACTGCGACGAACACGGCCACGACGTCCCCCATGTGACGGACGACGGTGACGCCGCCGGGACACACGTGTGCGGCGAGACGGACGCCGGTGCCGCCGCGCACGGCTGCCCCGCCCGGCGTGCCCTCGCCGAGTCCCACCTCGCCCAGGTGCTCGACTCGGGCCTGAGCAAGGAGGACGAGCGGTTCGTGGACGTCTTCTTCACCCAGCGCTCCCGGCACCGGAGCCGGTCGGAGGGCACCGCCGCCGTCGTACGGGCCCTGCAACGCCGCCAGGCCCAGGCCGTCCTGCTCAGCACCCCCCTGAAGCTGCCCGAACTCCTGTGGTTCGACCAGCGGTCGGGGCGGATCGCCCTGACCGGCGACGAGGCGGCGTCCCTCGGCATGACCGGCGCCCAGCCGCAGCCGGCCGCCTCCGCCCTGCTGCACGCCATCGTCCGCACCGGAGCCGAACTGGTCGTCCTCCCGCCCGACGAGACGCTGCTGACGGACGGTGTCGGTGTGGTGCTCCGCTACCGCGACGTCACGGACATGAACCTGCTGTAGACGCAAACCCCAGGGAGAGGGAGGGACAGGCGAAACGTCAGGCGGCCGGCCTGCCCGCCCCGCGCCGGGTGCGGCCCTTGCGCAGGAAGCGGCGCAGTCGCGCCTCGGGCCAGGTGTTGATCACGTCGTCCCCGGTCAGCCAGCCGCGCTGCGCCGTGCCCACGCCGTAGCGCATCGCGGCCAGGTGGATCACCGCGTGGGCGTCGCTGTCGACGGCGAACTTCACACCGTGCCGCCGGGCCCGCAGGATGTCCTCGTCGCGCAGGTCCAGCCGGTCCGGGCGGGCGTTGATCTCCAGGGCGGTGCCGGTGCGCGCACACGCGGCGAACACCTCGTCCCAGTCCGCGTCCAGCGCCGGCCGCCGGCCGATGATCCGCGTGGTGGGATGTCCGATGATGTTCACGTACGGGTTCTCGCAGGCCCGCACCAGCCGCCGGGTCTGCTCCCGGTGCGACTGGTTGAAGTGCGAGTGCACCGAGGCCACGCACAGGTCGAAGCCGGCCAGGAAGTCCTCCGGCCAGTCCACCGAACCGTCCGGGCCGATGTTCAGCTCCACGCCGTGCAGCAGCCGCATCCCGCCGCCGGAGCGGCGCCGGCCGCGCCGGCCGTAGACGCCGTCGAGGGCGCGCACCTGCGCGCGCTGGGCCAGCATCCGCTCGTCGGTCATGCGCTGCATGGCCAGGGCGGGACCGTGGTCGGTGACCGCGTAGTAGGCGTAGCCGCGCCGGGCGGCCGCGGCGACCATCTCCTCCAGCGGTGCGAGACCGTCCGTGAGGTCGGTGTGGGTGTGCAGGTCGCCGCGGATGCGGGACTCCTCGACCAGGCCGGGCAGTTCCCCGCGCAGCCCCGCCTCGATCTCCCCGCGGTCCTCGCGCAGCGTCGGCGGGATCCAGGGCAGCCCCAGCCGGGCGTAGACCTCCTCCTCCGTCTCGGAGACGATCTTTTCGCCGGTCTCGGCGTCGAACAGCCCGTACTCGGACAGTTTGAGTTTCTGGTGCACCGCGATCTCGCGGGTGCGGATGTTGTGCGCCTTGGCGCCGGTGAAGTACTGCAGGGCCGCACCCCAGGCGTCCGGCGGCACCACCCGCAGATCGACGGACAGGCCCTTGGTGGTGCGGACCGTGCTCTTCTTCCGGCCGTGCGCCACGACCTCCGTCACGTCGGGCAGCTCGGTGAACGCGGCCATCAGCGGCTCCGGATCCACCGCCGCCGTCAGCACGTCGATGTCCCCGACGGTCTCCCGCATACGGCGCAGCGAACCGGCGTACGCGCTCCGGAGGCAGCCGGGCACCTGGGACAGCGCGGCGAGGACGTCCTCGGCGAGGCCGGCGGCCACGTCCAGCAGGACCCGGTCGGAGGAGGACCGCAGCAGCTCGATGCCGTGCAGGATGTTCTCCTCGGTCCGCGGACCGAAACCCTTCAGGTCGCGCAGCCGCTGGTCGCGGATGGCCTCGGCCAGTTCCTCGACCGAGGAGATGCCGAGCTCCTCGTAGAGCACACAGGCCTTCTTCGGGCCGAGCGTCGGGATCCGTGTCAGCCGCCGCACCCCGGCGGGGATCTTCGCCCGCAGCTCCTCCACCGCGGACACCCTGCCGGTGCGGACGTATTCCAGGATCTTCTCCGCGATCGACGCGCCCACGTTGGGGATCTCCCGCAGACCCTTGGCGTCGAGAGCGGACACGTCGGCCGGGTGGCCGCCCACCGACCGGGCGGCCTTCTCGTAGACACGTGCCTTGAACGCGTCCCCTCCGGTGATCGAGATCAGGTCCGCGTACTCGGCGAGGAGCGCGGCGACCTCGTCGTTGGAACGAGCCACACTTCGAGGATAGGAGGACACACCCGCCCGGGCGATCCG
>Ga0164243_10010492_pt1 | contig 13309 bp, 11 predicted proteins | sample OricompcompostOP_FD_108781 | JGI IMG/M metagenome (GOLD analysis project Ga0164243, IMG submission 108781) | Organic Plus compost microbial communities from Emeryville, California, USA - Original compost - Organic plus compost (OP) | ecosystem: Engineered > Solid waste > Mixed feedstock >... | reverse complement strand
GATGTTGAAGGGCGAAGCGCGATGCATCCCTCACCTCCGCTCCAGCGAGCGCGACTGCATGTGCTGATAGATCATGATCGGCACCAAGAGGATCGCGAGCAGAATCGTGGCGAGTGCGGAGGCGACCGGCCAGTCTTTATTGGAGAAGAATTCGGTCCACAGGGTCTGACCGATGAACAGCGAATCCGAGCCGCCGAGCAGATCGGGGATGACGAATTCGCCGACCACCGGAATGAAACACAGCAGCGAGCCGGCAATGATGCCCGGCACGGCGAGTGGCAGAGTCACGAGCCAGAACGCCTTCCAGCGCGGACAGCCGAGATCGGCCGCTGCTTCCAGCAAGGTGTCGTCCATCTTCTCGAACGCGGCATAAAGCGGCAGCACCATGAAGGGGAGATACGAGTAGACAATGCCGATGAAGATCGCCGTGTCGGTCGCAAGCCATGTCAGCGGCTCGGAGATGACACCGAGCGCCAGCAGAAGATCGTTCAGCAAACCATCGCGCTGCAGGATGTTGATCCAGGCATAGATGCGGATCAGGAACGCGGTCCAGAACGGCAAGATCACAGCCATGACCAGCATCGGCTGCAGCCAGCGGGGGCTGCGCGCCATGCCGTAAGCGATCGGCACGCCAATCACCAGCAGGATCAGGGTGGAAATCGCCGCAACAGTGAGACTGCGCACATAAGACGAGACATAGAGCCAGTCGCCGAATAGCGTTTTGAAATTCTCGAACGACAGCGCCGAGACGAAATTCTTCACACCCTGCCAGCCGGCCGACAGATCGAACACCGGACTGTAGGGCGGTTGCGCCAGCTCGGTCTGCGACAGGCTGATCCGCAGCACGATCAAAAACGGGATCGCCAGAAAGACGATCAGCCAGAGATACGGCACGCCGATCACGACACGGCGATACCAGCGATCGAAGCGCGCCGATGAACCCGCCATCGGCTCAGCTCCGGATCAGCACGCCAGCGTCCGGCGCAAAAGACAGCCAGGCCGCATCGCCCCGTTGCAGCATTGTCGCAGCGTGACGGTCGATATTGGCAACCGAAGCGCGGATCAGCGCGCCATTGTCAAGGCGCGTCTTGTAGACCGACAGATCTCCAAGATAGGCGATATCGACGATTTTTCCGTGCAGCACATTCTCCCTGTCCGACGGCTCGGCGCGATGGATCGCAACTTTCTCCGGCCGGACGGCCACGCAAACTGTGTCGCCTTCCTGGACGTTGCCCTTGCTCGCAACGTCGAACGATCCCGATGCGGTATCGACCGTTGCCAATCGGCCGCCATAATCGACAACCTTGCCCTCGAACAGGTTGATGTCGCCAATGAACTCGGCAACCCAGCGCGTCTGCGGCTCTTCGTAGATTTCCGCGGGCGTGCCGACCTGAACCAGCTTGCCGGCATGCATCACGCCGATACGGCCGGCCATGGTCATCGCCTCTTCCTGATCGTGCGTGACGATGATGAAGGACAGACCAAGCCGCTGCTGCAGCGCCGTCAATTCGAATTGCGTTTCGTCGCGCAGCTTCTTGTCGAGTGCGCCGAGCGGTTCATCGAGCAGGAAGACCTTGGGCGATTTCGCCAGCGCCCGCGCCAGCGCCACACGCTGCCGTTGGCCGCCGGACAATTGATGCGGCTTCCGATGCGCGAAATCCGACAGCTTCACCAGCGCCAGCATCTCCTTCACGCGGGCGTCGATGTCGGCTCTGTTCCATCCGTCCTGACGCAAGCCGAAGGCGACGTTGCCGGCCACGGTGAGATGCGGGAAGAGCGCGTAGCTCTGGAACATCATGTTGACCGGACGCTCATAGGGCGGGACGCGGACAATGTCCGTGCCATCGAGCAGGATGCGTCCTGCATCCGGCTGCTCGAAGCCGGCCAGCATGCGCAAGAGCGTGGTCTTGCCGCATCCCGACGGGCCAAGCAGCGCGAAGAATTCACCGCGTCCGATATCGAGGGAGACATGATCGACGGCGGTGAAGCCGCCGAAGCGCTTGGTCACCGCATCGAATTGCACCATTGGCGAAGAAGATGACCGGCCCGATGCGCCGGCCGGGTCGTCCGGCATGATGGTTCCGCGTTCCTTGACGTCCGGGCGATTCCGCCCGCGCGGCGCACGCTAGAGCATTTTCGCGCGTGTTTGAATCGCGAAAATAATCAGGAGCGTGTCAGCGTGCGGCTCACCGCGTCGCGCCAGCCATGCCACTTTCTGTCGCGCGTTGCTGCATCCATCTGCGGCAGAAAGCGGCGCTCGCGCTGCCATGTGGCGGCGAAGCCCGCGGCATCGGGGCACAGGCCGACCGCAAAGCCCGCCAAATAGGCCGCGCCCAGCGCCGTCGTCTCCATGACTTGCGGGCGATCCACCGGCGCATCCATGATATCGGCGATGAATTGCATGGCGGCGTCACTTGCGGTCATGCCGCCATCGACGCGCAGCACGGTATCGGCGGCCTCCGGCCAGTCGGCGCGCATGGCCTCGACCAGATCGCGCGTCTGATAGCCGACGGCTTCGAGTGCGGCACGCGCGAAATCGGCCGCACCCGAATTGCGCGTGAGACCGAAGATCGCACCGCGCGCCTGCGCGTCCCAGTAAGGCGCGCCGAGGCCGACAAAGGCCGGCACCAGATAGAGCTGCTCGGCCGGATCGTTGCGGGCCGCCAGCGCATCGGTTTCCGACGAGGCCCCGATCAGCTTCAATCCGTCGCGCAGCCATTGCACAGCGGCGCCGGCGACGAAGATCGCGCCTTCCAGCGCGTAGATGCGCCGGCCGTCGATCTGATAGGCGATGGTGGTCAGCAGCCGGTTGCGCGACATCACCGGCCTGTCGCCGGTATTGAGCAGCGCGAAACAACCCGTGCCATAGGTCGATTTCATCATGCCGGGCTTGAAGCAGCATTGGCCGACGGTCGCTGCCTGCTGATCGCCGGCCACGCCGCGGATCATGATCGTGCCACCGAATGTATCGGTCGTGCCGAAATCGCCGGTGCAGTCGCGCACATCCGGCAATAGTGACATCGGCACGCGGAAGAGATCAGCCAGTTCCTCATCCCACTGCCCTTTGCGAATATCGAACAGCAGCGTGCGCGCCGCATTGGTCGCATCGGTTGCGTGAACGCGACCACCGGTCAGACGCCAGATCAGGAATGTATCGACCGTGCCGAAAGCAAGCCGCCCCGCCTGTGCCATGTCGCGCGCGCCATCGACGTGATCGAGAATCCACGCGATCTTGGTGGCGGAGAAATAAGGATCGAGCAGAAGGCCAGTGCGCGCGGAGATCGTCGCTTCGTGGCCGGCGTCGCGCAACGCGCTACAGACGTCATCGGTGCGGCGATCCTGCCAGACAATCGCATGATGGATCGGCTTGCCGGTGGCGCGATCCCAGATCAGCGCGGTTTCGCGCTGATTGGTGATGCCGATGGCGGCGATATCCTTCGCTGCAAGTCCCGCCTGTTTCAGCACGTCTTGCGCGGTTGCAACGACACTCGCCCAGATCGCTTCGGGATCGTGCTCGACCCAGCCCGAAGCCGGATAGATTTGCGGAAATTCCTGCTGCGCGGTGGCGAGCGGATTGAGCGCCGCGTCGAACACGATGGCACGGGTCGATGTCGTGCCCTGATCGATGGCGAGAATGGCCGACGTCATGAAATTATTCCGCAGCGTTCAACGTCACATGCTGAGTCATATAGCGTTGCAGGGCTGCGTGCTCAGTCTCGCTGAAACGCAAGCCGAGCTTGCTCCGCCGCCACAGTACATCGTCTGCGCTCATCGCCCATTCCCGCGTCATGAGATAGCGCACCTCGGCTTCCGCGAGGTCTGCGCCGAAGCGCTGGCCAAGATCCTCATAGCTCCGCGCCTTGCCGAGCACATCGCTCGCGCGCGTGCCATAGGCGCGGATGAGCCGCAGCGCGTGATCCTCATCGAGAAACGGCCAGCGGCGGCGCAGATGCACGACCTGCGCATCAATTCCATTATAAGGAAACTTGCCGCCGGGCAGCGGCGACGTCGCGGTCCAGGGCCGCGTCGGCTCGAAGATATTGGCGAGCTTCTTCATCGCCGCTTCCGCAAGCCTGCGATATGTCGTGATCTTGCCGCCATAGACTGTCAGCAGCGGTGCGTGGCCATAGCGCTTGTCGTAATCGAGATGATAATCGCGCGTGACGTCTTCCGGCTTTTTCGATCCATCGTCATAGAGCGAGCGCACGCCAGCAAAGGCATGCACGATGTCCGCGGGCGTCACCGAATGACGGAAATAGCGTGTGGCGGTGTCGCAGAGATAGGCAATCTCGCCCGCCGACGGCGCAACACCGGCAGGATCGCCGTTGAAGTCCTCGTCGGTCGTGCCGATCAGCGTGAAATCGCGCTCATAGGGTATCGCGAACACGATACGGCGGTCCGGATTCTGGAAGATGTAGGCGGTGTCATGTTCGAACAGCCGCTTCACGACGATATGGCTGCCTTTGACGAGGCGAACGCGTGAAGGCCCTTGTGTGCGGATCACCGTCTCGGCGACGGGGCCGACCCAGGGGCCAGCGGCATTCACCAGCGCCCGCGCCGTGACGATTTCGCGCACACCGCGCGCATTCAGCACCAGCCGCCAGATATCGCTGCGCTCGGCGCGCACGCATTTGGTGCGGGTGCGGATGGTCGCACCGCGCTCGGCGGCATCGAGCGCGTTCAACACGACAAGGCGCGCATCATCGACCCAGCAATCCGAATAAAGGAAGCCGAACTCGTAAGCTCGCTTCAGCGGTTCGCCCAGAACATTGTGCGTGAGATCGACCACTTGCGTAGGCGGCAGGATCTTGCGGGCGCCGAGATGATCGTAAAGGAACAGGCCGAACCGCAGCAGCAGTGGCGACCGCAGCTCCGGTTGCGGCGGCAGCAGGAAGCGCATCGGCCGGATGATATGCGGCGCGTTGTGCAGGAGCACCTCGCGTTCCTTCAGCGCCTCGCGCACGAGCAGGAAAGCGCCATGTTCCAGATAGCGCAGGCCGCCATGGATCAGTTTGGTCGAGGCCGAGGAGGTGCCGGAGGCGAGATCGGCCTGTTCGACGAGCAGCACGCGCAGGCCGCGGCCCGCGGCGTCGCGGGCAATACCGGCACCATTGATGCCGCCGCCAATGATGGCGAGATCGAAATCGGCCATCTGTTCCCTTGGTCGCTCCTGATTCCGGTAACGATTTTTTTAGAACGTCAGCATGACGTCACAAAAGGCTTACGCCAAGGGACCAGGCTCGCAAATTGGCCTCAAACCCCTATATAACGAGGCAATCTGCTTTGTGGGTGCAGATGTAACTGGATTCCAGTGTGGGGCTCAGACACTCCCTTCGTCCTCGCGGCGGTTGCGCCAAGGGAATGTCTGAGCCGGCCCACACTGACTTAACAAGTGCTAGTGTCCTTTCGAACCCGCCGTTCGCTAAGGGGGCGCTGCAAGACGGAGCGAACTTCGGGTTCGGGACACCAGGATGCCTTCCCCCCGCCTGCTTGTGATCGAGGGTAATACTGCCGACGGACGTGCTTTGCTGAAAGCGGCCGGCGGCGAGGCACCGAGCGAAGGCTATGCCAATCTTCTGCGCGAGTTCCTGCCGCAGGCCACCATCGACATCTGCTACCCCGCCGACCCCGGCGCCAACCTTCCTGACGCGTGCGGGCTGGAGTCCTATGATGGCATCGCCATCACCGGATCGGCCCTGCATGTCTATGATCGCGGCCCGCATATCGAACCGCAGATCGAGCTGACCCGTGCGGTATTCGAGACATCCACGCCGCTGTTCGGAAGCTGCTGGGGCCTGCAGCTCATCACCACCGCTGCGGGTGGCAGCGTGCGGCGAAATCCGAAAGGCCGCGAGATCGGTTTCGGCCGCCGCATCCGGCTGACGAAAGCTGGCCGCGGTCATCCCATCTTTGCCGGCAAGGATGAGGTGTTCGACGCCGTGACAATCCATCTCGACGAGGTCGAGACTCTCGCCCCCAATCAGCAGGTGCTCGCGATGAACGCCATTTCCGGCGTGCAGGCGGCTGAGGTGAAGGTCAACGGCTGCACCGCCTGGGGCGTGCAATATCATCCCGAATATACGCTGGCCGATATTGCCGCGAGCTTCCGCCGTCATGGCAAAAGACTGATCGAGGAAAAGTTCTTCAACGACAATGACGAGGTGCTCGACTATTCGGCCAATGTCGCGGCGCTGAACGCAAAGCCCCACGACAAGCCACTGGCCTGGAAGCTCGGTCTCGATTCAACGGTACTCGACAAGAACTTTCGAACGCGCGAAATTCGCAACTGGATCCATCATCAGGTGCTGCCGACGCGCAGCAAGCGCGGACGGGAGTGACGCTTGGATTTCGGCGGACGAAGCGTTGTCGTCACGGGCGGGACCGGCGCCCTTGGCAATGCTGTCGTTGAGGCCCTGCTCGCGCATAACGCCGTCTGTCACATTCCATCTCATTCAAGCAACGTCAGCGATCTCTCGCCGGCGCGCACCACCATCTATCCCGGCGTCGAGCTCGCCGACCAGGCGGAGGTCGATGCATTCTATGCCAAGGTCGGACCAATCTGGGCCTCGATTCATCTGGCCGGCGGCTTTGCCGCCAAGCCGATCGCCAAGACCGACAAGGCGCATCTGCTCGCCCAGCTCGACACCAATCTCGTCAGCTGCTTCCTGTGCTGTCGTGCCGCCATCACGCAAATGCCGCAGGGTGGCCGTATTGTGAATGTCGCGGCCCGTCCGGCGCTGGAACCGCGCACCGGCGCCGGCATGACTGCCTATACAATCGCCAAATCCGGCGTCGCCGCGTTGACGATCGCGCTGGCGGAAGAAGTGGCCAAGGACGGTGTTCTTGTGAATGCAGTCGCCCCCTCGATCATGGACACGCCTGCCAACCGCAAAGCGATGCCGAAAGCCGATCATGACCATTGGCCGAAAGTCGAAGAGGTCGCAGCCACGATCCTCTTTCTCGCGTCGCCGGACAATCGTGTCACACGCGGCGCCATTGTACCGGTTTATGGACGGTCGTGATAACCGTGGCTGACATCGTTTCTTCGTCTTCGTAGCAAACAGGCCCGCGGCACGGCTTCGGGCGACAAGGACTTCACTGGAGGAATTATGACTTCGCTGACCTCGTTCTCGCGTATCGCCGCCGTGTCCTGCCTCTCGGCCGTCCTGACGCTCAACGTCGCCTTCGCGCAGCCGGCCGAAAAGCCGTTCGAGCCGAGCGTCGGTCAGGAAGGCAAGGACGTGATCTGGGTGCCGACTCCCCAGGCGCTCGTCGACAAGATGCTGGACATGGCGAAGGTCACCGCCAAGGACAACCTCGTCGATCTCGGCTCCGGTGACGGACGCACCGTGATCACCGCGGCCAAGCGCGGCGCTACCGCCCGCGGCATTGAATACAACCCGGACATGGTCGCGCTGTCGCGCGCCAATGCCGCAAAGGAAGGAGTCGGCGACAAGGCGACCTTTGAACAGGCCGACATCTTCGCCACCGATTTCTCCAAGGCCGATGTCGTCACCATGTTTCTGCTCACCAGCCTGAACGCCAAGCTGCGCCCGACCATTCTCGATATGAAGCCGGGCACGCGCGTTGTCTCCAACACCTTCGACATGGGCGATTGGAAGGCCGACGAGGAAGCAACCGTCACACAGGGCTGCACGTCTTACTGCAAGGCGTATTTCTGGATCGTGCCGGCCAAGGTCGATGGCACCTGGGCGATGGACAAGGGCGAACTGGCGATCAAGCAGACTTTCCAGAACTTCACCGGCACCATCAAGAACGGCAACGTCGTCACGCCGGTGACCAACGGCAAGCTGAAGGGCGACCAGATCACCTTCACCGCCGGTGGCACCGAATATACCGGTACGGTCAACGGCACGACGATCGAAGGCACCACCAAGTCCGGTCAGAAGTGGCAAGCCAAACGCGGCGCGTAATCTCAGTTCATCAGCAAGCTTAAGCAAGCTTATTATTTTCGTTCATCCCGCCAAAAGCGGGCATCCAGAAACCGACATTCGAAGATCTGGGTCCTCGCTTTCGCGGCGACGAACGGTAGAGTCACTATGGAGAGATAAATGTCCGCGCTGAAAAATTCCGTCCGCCTCGCCGCCGTGTCATCGTTTTCCGTTGCACTCGCATTCAATTCCGCCATCGCACAATCCGCACCGGCTTTCGAACCGAAAGTCGGGCAGCGCGGCAAGGACGTGGTGTGGGTGCCGACCAACCAGAAGCTGGTCGACAAGATGCTGGACATGGCCAAGGTGACGCCGAACGATCACGTTATCGATCTCGGCTCGGGCGACGGGCGCACTGTGATTACCGCAGCAAAGCGCGGCGCGACCGCGCAGGGCATCGAATACAATCCCGACATGGTGGAATTGTCGAAGAAGAACGCCGAGAAGGAAGGCGTCAGCGCGAAGGCCACCTTCGAAAAAGCCGACCTGTTCGAGACCGACTTTTCGAAAGCCAGCGTCATTACGATGTTTCTTCTGCCGAGCATCAATCTGAAGCTGCGGCCGAAGCTGCTCGACATGAAGCCGGGAACGCGCATTGTTTCCAACTCGTTCGATCTTGGCGAATGGACCGCGGACCAGACCGAGTCCGTCGGCGAGGAATGCTCGTCGCATTGCACCGCCTATTTCTGGATCGTGCCGGCCAAGGTGGAAGGCACCTGGCAGACACCGCAGGGCGAGTTGAAACTCGAGCAGAAATATCAGGTGGTGAGTGGCACGTTGAAGAACGGCAATGTCATCGCGCCGGTGACCAACGGCAAGCTGACCGGCGACCAGATTGCCTTCACCGCAGCCGGCACGCGCTACACCGGTACGGTCAATGGCAACACCATCAAGGGCAAGAGCAACGCTGGCGGCAAGGAAGCCGACTGGAAAGCGACGAAGTAAGAAGTTGCGCAACAAACTCGATGGACTCCCTCTCCCCGTTGGGGTGAGGGTTGGGGGTGAGGGGGACGAGGTCTCTCGACGTAGCGTAACCCCTCACCCGGAGCGCTTGCGCGCTCCGACCTCTCCCAATGGGAGAGGTGAAGGAAACAAATTGTGGGACTCTACCCCGCCCCCTCCTCCAGCGCCGGCAACGCGAACTGCACGACAAGGCCGCGCGCGCGGGCATCGACCACACCGAGCGCGCGCAGCGATAGCAGCGTCACCGTCTGAACCGCATCGCGGATGCGCACCGGATCGTTCTCCAAATCGGGCGCCAGTGATCCGATCAATCCTTCCAGGAGAGCACCAACCAGAGCCGGCGCGATGAGATTGATATCCTGCTGCTGTGGAAGGTAGCCGGCCTGCATGGCGGCGGCGATCCGCGTTCGCAATTCTTCTTCCAGCGTCCTGCGATAGACGACACGCACAGCCTCGACATCGGCATCGACCGGCTCGGCAATGACGGCCCAGGCGAGACGGCGATTGCGCAAAGCGCGGACCGCGAACGTGGCAATGCAGGCCGTGAGTGCCGAGAGCGGCCCCGGCGCCGACTTCGCCGCCTTGCGGATGGCACCGATCTCCCGCTCCGACACATTCGCAACCAGCGCGGTGACGAGTTCGGTCTTGGACGGAAAGTAGCGATAGACCGTGCCCGTGGCGATGCCAGCCCGCTGCGCGATCGGGGCCACCTGCACCGCCGCCATGCCGCCCTCGGCCGCGGCCGCGCGCGCCGCCGTCACAATGGCCACATGGCGGGCTGCCTGCCTGCGAATCACATTGTCGGTGCGGCGGTAGGGCATGGATGGAGTGAGCCATGATTCACTCTATCAGGCAATAGGGTACCGACGACCTGCGTCAAATACGCTTCGCCGCCAGCATATGGTTTGTTCGACTGATTGCGTCGGTCTCGGTCCGCTCCCTCTCCCCTGTGGGGAGAGGGGTTGGGGTGAGGGGGCATTGGTCCCTCGATAGCCTTTAACCCCTCACCCGGCGTACTTCGTACGCCGACCTCTCCCCATGGGAGAGGTGATATCGCCTGCGGCGGACAACTCCTAAAACACTTGAGCTTTCAATTACTTCCCCTGCAAGGACTTCGTCCGGATCGCGTCCAGCGTGGTTGCCGGTGTAATGCCGTTCGGATCGACCTTGAGATGGATGATCGCTGGCTTGCCGGAGGCCTGCGCCTCTGCAAAGGCCTTCGGGAAATCCTCGGTGCGCTCCACCGTGAGGCCGAAGCCACCGAACACCTGCGCATAGCCGGCAAAGTCGGGGTTCTTCAGCGCGGTCGCGACGACACGGCCGGGATATTCGCGTTCCTGATGCATGCGGATGGTGCCGTACATGCCGTTATCGACGATGACGATGACGAGCGGCAGTTCGTACTGCACGGCGGTCATGAAATCCTGGCCGTTCATCAGGAAGTCGCCGTCACCGGCGAAGCAAACCACGTTGCGCTCAGGGTAGAGCCGCTTGATGCCGATCGCGGCCGGCACGCCGTAGCCCATCGAACCGGATGTTGGCCCATAGAAGGTGTTGAACTTGCGGAAGCGATAGAAGCGATTGAGCCAGCCGGCATAATTGCCGGCGCCGTTGCAGAGGATGTCGTCCGCTGAAAGATTGTCGCGCAGCCACACCATGATCTCGCCGAGATTGACCGCGCCCGGCACATCGGTCGCCTTGTCGGTGAAAGCGCGATAGTCGGCGTTAGCCGTACGCGTCTCGTCCGACCACACGATCTCGTTCGGCGCCTGCAGACCTTCCAGCGCGGCGGCAAAAGCTGTCGGCGATGCATTGATCGCCAGTGCGGGGCGATAGACACGGCCGAGTTCGTCGCTGCCCGGATGCACATGCACGAACGTTTGTTGTGGCGACGGAATGTCGAACAGCGTGTAGCTCTGGCTCGGCATCTCGCCCATGCGGCCGCCAACCAGAATGACGAGATCGGCATCCTTGATGCGCGCCAGCAATTTCGGATTGGCGCCGATGCCGAGGTCACCGGCATAATTACCATGCGTCTGATCGAACAGATGCTGGCGGCGGAAGGTCGTCGCCACCGGCAGATCGAAACGCTCGGCGAAACGCTGCGTCGCCGCAGCGGCTTTCTCCGACCAGCGGCTGCCGCCGAGCAGCATGATCGGCTTCTTCGCCGCCCACAGCATCTTCTGCATCTGCGCCATGTCGGTGAGGCCCGGCCATGTTTCCACCGGCTCGAACGCCGGCGCATCGTCAACGACCGCGCGGTCGGTCAGCATATCTTCCGGCAATGCGATGACGACAGGACCGGGACGGCCATTGGTCGCAACATGGAACGCACGTGAGACGATTTCAGGGATTCGCGCGGCATCGTCGATCTCGGTCGCCCATTTCGCCATGGTGCCGAACACCGCGCGATAATCGAGTTCCTGAAAGGCTTCGCGCTCGCGCATGTCGCGCGCCACCTGACCGACGAAGACGATCAGCGGCGTCGAATCCTGACGCGCAATGTGAATACCCGGCGATGCATTGGTGGCGCCCGGCCCGCGCGTGACGAAGCAGATGCCCGGCCGACCCGTCGCCTTGCCCACCGCTTCCGCCATCATCGCCGCACCCCCCTCCTGCCGGCAGATGGTGAGTTCGATCGAGCGGTCATGGAACGCATCGAGCGCGGCGAGATAGCTCTCGCCGGGCACGCAGAAGGCGTGGCGCACACCATGCACAACAAGCTGATCAACGAGGATTTCGCCGCCGGTTCGCGAACCGTCATTGCTGCGCATGGTGTTTCATCCCTAGCCTATTGAGCGGTTCTGTTACGTCGGCCTCATCCTGAGGAGCATTGCACCGGTCTTGGGTTTACCCAAGATCGGCTTTTTGTGCGCAAGTCGGCTCTAACCGACGTGCGTGCAATGCGTCTCGAAGGATGGGCCGACCTCGTCCTTCGAGACGCCCACTTCGTAGGCTCCTCAGGATGAGGTCGGAATTCAGATAAACTCTACTTCGCCATCTTGGCGAATTTCGCCGGCGTCATCAGCTTGGTGACCTGGCTGATGAGATAGCCGGCTTCGCGGTTCTTTTGCTGGTAAAGCTTCCAATCCGGATCGGCCAGCATGGAGGCACGCCGCTTCTCGCGATCGGCGGCACTCTCGTAAGCCCAGATGTGAACGATGGTGTTCAGGTCGCCGCTTTCGGTGAACATGTAGGCCAGCGGTTGGCCGAGATGCTTGATCTGTGTGGCAAGACCGTATTGCTCGTAAAGATCGAGATGGGCCTGCACGGTGCCCGGCTTGACGGTATAGGTTCTGTGATCGATGAGCACGTCCGGTCTCCGTTGATACAATACCAGCGTCCGCTGGCGGGCGCATTTTCAGCGGGAACGCCGCCGGGTCAAGGCCGCTCCGAGCCGATTTGCGGAACCGATTTGAGCCGGTGAAATTGGAGCATGATGGCCATGCAATTTCGCTGTCATCCGCTGCAGTAAAATCGGTGCCGATGCCCACACCTTCTCAATCCCAGGACGAGATCTTTGCTTTTCTGGCTGATCCGCGCACGCATGGCGGACAGAATGTCTCACGCATCGATACACATGGCGCGGCGGTGTTCCTGGCAGACGATCGCGTGCTGAAAGTCAAGCGCGCGGTGAAGTTTCCGTTCCTCGATTATTCGACGCTGGACAAGCGCAAAGCCGCCTGCGAGGCGGAGCTGGAGGTCAACCGTCCCTTCGCACCGCAGATCTATCGCGGTGTCGTAGCGATCACGAAGGACGATACGGGACGGCTGTCGCTCGGCGGCGTCGGCGAGCCGGTGGAATGGGCGCTGGAGATGCAACGCTTCGATGAGAATGCGACACTCGATCGCATTGCCGATGACGGAAAGATCGATGCCGCGCTGGCCGATGAACTCGGCCGCGTGGTGGCGGCAGCGCATCGGACCACGCCCGTGGCCGATGCGGGTCAATGGATTGCCGCGCTCGGCGATTACGTCGAGCAGAATGACGAAGCGTTCGGGCAATGGCCTGATCTGTTTCCTGCGAACGACGCAACAGCATTCACCGATGCCAGCCGGCATGCATTGAAGACTTTGCAGCCGCTGCTGCGCCAGCGCGGCGAGATGGGGCTTGTGCGGCGTGGCCACGGCGACCTGCATCTCGGCAACATCGCGCTGATCGATCACAAGCCGGTGCTGTTCGACGCCATCGAGTTCGACCCCGTCGTCGCATCGGGTGACGTGCTCTACGATCTCGCTTTCCTGCTGATGGATCTCGTCGAACGGAATTTGCGGCCGCAGGCGAATATCGTCCTCAACCGCTATCTCACTGACACGCGGCGCGACGACGATCTCGATGCATTGGCCGCCTTACCCTTCTTCATGGCCATGCGCGCAGCGATCCGCGCCAAGGT
>Ga0164243_10010490_pt1 | contig 13312 bp, 9 predicted proteins | sample OricompcompostOP_FD_108781 | JGI IMG/M metagenome (GOLD analysis project Ga0164243, IMG submission 108781) | Organic Plus compost microbial communities from Emeryville, California, USA - Original compost - Organic plus compost (OP) | ecosystem: Engineered > Solid waste > Mixed feedstock >... | reverse complement strand
TATGGAGGCGTTGCTTTTTTCGGCAAGCGACGTGGCGACCATGCCGGCATAGGAATGCGCGACCAGGACGATGTCCTGGAGTCGTTCCCACCTGATGAGATTTGCGACATCGGTCACATGCGTCTCGAGGTTTGTGTCCGGGCGAAGCAGGTGCGAGCGGTCGCAGAGGCCGGTCAGAGTTGGCGAGAAGACCTTGTGCCCCTTTCGCTCCAGCAGATCGGCGACGCGGCGCCAGCACCAGCCGCCGTGCCACGCCCCGTGCACCAGCAGAAATGTCCTGGATGCTGTCTGCGCTGGCGCCGAGCCCACCGGATTGCCGACCGCGGCGGCCGTGACTGCAGCCATGGCTCCGACCACATTGCGGCGTGTGCGATCGACTTCCGTCCTGTCCGGCATGGTATCCCTTCGATGTCGTCAACCTATTTCGGCATACGCGCCTTCACCGGATCCTTCACATTCTCCACCTTGTCGAACTCGACATTGGTCAATTCGCCGCCCACCTTCTCGACCCTGCGGATGTAGATCGTCTGCACGACATCCCGGGTTTCCGGATCGATCTGCACCTTGCCGCGCGGGCTTTCCCACGACAGGCCCTTGGCTGCCGCGATGAAGGGTTCGGCGTCGGGCTTGCCGCCCGTCTTCTTCAACACCTCGTAGATCAGGTGCATTCCGTCATAGCCGCCGACCGCGAGGAGGTTCGGGTTCACGTTGCCGTTGGCGGCGCGGAAGTCCTTCACGAAGCCCTTGTTCAGTGCGGAATCGTGGCTGCGGTCGTAGTGATAGGAGGTGATGACGCCGAGCGCCTCGTCGCCCATGCTCTGCAGGCCGGTATCGTCGACGATCTCGCCCGAGCCGAGAATCCTGATCTTGTCCGGCGTGACCCCGCGGTCGGCCAGGCTTTTCATCACCGCCGCCGGCTCCTTGCCGGCCGGCACGAACACGAAGACCGCCTGCGGACCCGCGTCCTTCACCCGCTGCGCATAGGCGGAGAAGTCCACATTGTTGACGGGGGTGCGGATGGCGCCGACGATTTCGCCGCCCGCGGCCTTGAAGGCGCGCTGGAAACCCTGCTCGGCATCGTGGCCGGGTGCGTAGTCGGACACCATGGTCATGGCGTTCCTGATGCCGTTCCTGAATGCCCATTCCCCAAGCGGCTCGGTGATCTGCGGCAGCGTCATCGACACGCGCACGGCATAGGGCGACTTGGTGGTGATGATCGAGGTCGCCGCATTCATGATCACCATCGGCTTCTTCGCCTGCTCCGAGACAGGCGCCGCGGCGAGCGCATTCGGCGTGAGGATGAAGCCGGCGAGGATATCGACGCCGTCGCGCACCACGAGTTCCTGGGCCAGGCGCCGCGCGACGTCCGGAGCGATGCCGCCAGTGTCCTTGCGGATGATCTCGATCTTCTTGCCGGCGACGGTGTCGCCATGCCGCTTCATGTAGAGCCTGATGCCGCCGTCCATCTGGGTTGCGGTATCGGCGAGCGGACCGGAGAAGGGCATGATCAAGCCGATCTTGATCGTGTCCTGCGCATGAACCGGCGAGATCACAAGACAGGCGAATGCGACGCAGCCTGCCAGCCTCGTCATCAGATGTCGCACGTGTCCTCCCCCTGCTTCGCTTGCGGAAGCATTTGCGGAATTCTAGTCACGCCGGATTTTCCGGTCGAATCGATTCATGGCCTGCCCACGGCTGCCCACCCAGTCAGGCCTTGCCCCATACCTCCTCCGCGACCTCCACACAGAGGGCGAGCTTGCGCCGCTCGATATCCTCGGTGACCTTGTTGCCGTGATGGGTCGAGGCGAAGCCGCATTGCGGGCTGATGCAGAGATTCTCCAGCGGCACGTATGTCGCAGCCTCGTCGATGCGCCGCTTGAGACTGTCCTTTGTCTCGAGTTCCGGCACCTTCGAGCTGACGAGGCCGAGCACGACCTTCCTGCCCCTGGGCACGAAGCGCAGCGGCTCGAAGCCGCCGGCGCGCCCGGTGTCGTATTCAAGAAAGAAGCCGTCGACATCGGCCTTGTTGAACAGGATCTCGGCGACCGGCTCGTAGCCGCCTTCCGCCATCCACATGCTCATGGCGTTGCCGCGGCAGGTATGCATGGTGATCGCCATGTCGCCGCGATCCCTGCTAATGGCGCTGACGACGTCGGTATAGAGATTGGCGAGCGCGATCGGATCTTCACCGTCCTTCTGCACCTGGGCCTGGACGCCGCTGTCGCACAATGTCGCGAACGACACGTCGTCGAGCTGCAAATAGGTGCAGCCGGCCTTCGCCAAGTCGGCGATCTCGGCGCGATAGCCGGCAACGATGTCGGACCAGAATTCGGCGACATCCGGATAGGCCTTTTCATCGATCACCTTGCGGCCGCCACGCATGTGCAGATAGGTCGGCGAGGGAATGCAGAATTTCGCGGTTTTCGTCGTCGACGATTTCACGAAACTGAAATCGTCCACCATGATCGGCTTCGCGCGGCGGACCTTGTCGTTCACCACCAGCATCGACGACATATGCGCCGTCTCTCCGCCAGCGCCCTTGAAGCTGACGGCGTAGTCGCCATGCGTCCAGACGATGCCGTCAAAGCCGGTCAGGAAGTCGACGTGCCAGAAGGCGCGGCGGAATTCCCCGTCGGTGACCGCCTGCAGCCCGGCCGATTCCTGCAAGGCGATGACATCGCGGATGCAGGCATCTTCCAGCTCGCGCAATTGCTGCCGGGAGATCTCGCCCTTTTCGGCTTTCGTACGCGCCTCCTTCAGGCGCTCGGGACGCAGCAGGCTGCCGACCTGGTCGGCGCGGAACGGCGGTCTGGTTGTTGTCATTGTTAAGTATCCTCCGCGTACTTGTTTTTGCGCCGAGCGAAGCGGGAACCGCCCGGCCCGTCAACCACAAAACCGCCCGCGCAGCCCTGGGCGGTGATGCACCGGCTGGCGTCCTCGCGCGGTGAGTATGGGGGTGGAAGGGGCACGCGGGCGGCAAGCCTGTTCCATCGGTCCAAGAGTTGCATCTATATGTATGGAAAGTACCGGCCCGCAGGTCGGGCCAAATACAAGCAAGGACGTGTCCATTGCCCATCCGTTTCCGGTTGAACGGCGCCCCGAGAGCAGTCGAGGGAATTTCGCCCACCACGACAGTGCTGGACTATCTGCGTGGCATCGAGCGCCTGACCGGGACCAAGGAAGGCTGCGCCGAGGGCGATTGCGGCGCCTGCACCATCGCGGTGGCGAAGCCCGGAGCGGACGGCCCGCATTATGAGGCGGTGAATTCCTGCCTGATGGTGGTGCCGCAGCTCGAAGGACGCGATGTCGTGACGGTCGAGGGCCTGGCGGCCGGCGGCGAACTGCACCCGGTGCAGGCGGCCCTCGTCGACGCCGACGCCACCCAATGCGGCTTCTGCACGCCCGGCTTTGCGATGGCGATGTTCGCCCTCTCGCAGGATGGCAGCCCGCGGGACGAGGAGACGATCCATGAAGCGCTGGCCGGCAACCTCTGCCGCTGCACGGGGTACCGTCCGATCGTGGAGGCTTGCCGCAGGCTGACGCCGGCGCCGGCGGGGTGCTTGCGGGACAAGCCTGCGCATGGCGGTGTGCCCATGCCGCCCGGCGACGCCACCTACCGCAACGGCGATCAGATTTATCTCGCGCCGGCCTCGCTCGACGCGCTGACGAGACTGCGGGCGGAGCATCCGGACGCGATCCTGCTCGGCGGCGGCACCGATCTCGGACTGCGCGTGAGCAAGGAGCGCGAAGCGTTTCCGGCGGTGATCTGGACCGGCCGCGTGGCCGAGCTCAAGCGCATCACCGAGACGGACGGCGCGATCGAGTTCGGCGCGGCGGTGACCTATTCGGAAGCCCTGCCGCTGCTCGACAAATATTTCACGTCCTTCGCTGCGCTGGTCCGGCGAATCGGCTCGCGGCAGATCCGCAATCTCGGCACCTTTGCCGGCAATCTCGCAACCGCCTCGCCGATCGGCGACACCATTCCCTGCCTGATCGCCCTGAATGCGGAGGTGATGCTGCGCTCGCAAGCGGGCTCTCGGTCGCTGCCGGTCGAGCAATTCATCACCGGCTATCGCAAGACGGCGATGCAGCCGGACGAATTCATCGAAACGGTGCGCCTGCCGCTGCTGCCGCCGGAGCGGACCTTCAGGGTCTACAAACTGTCAAAACGCTTCGACCAGGACATTTCGACATTGATCGCGGCTTTCAATATTGGAGTCGAGAACGGCGTCATTCGCGACCTGCGCGCGGCCTTCGGCGGCATGGCGGCGCAGGCGGCGCGTGCAGGGCATGTGGAGGCCGCGCTCGCCGGCAAGCCGTGGGCCGAAGATTCGCTTGCCGAGATCGACGCCGCCATCGCGCAGGATTTCAGGCCGATGAGCGATCATCGCGGCGGCGCCGATTATCGCCTGCGCGCCGCGGCCAATCTCCTGCGCCGGCTCTACATCGAAACATCATCCACGCAACCCGCACAGGTCTGGGCGCTATGACGGTTCCGCTTGCACGCATTCAGGGCGGTGCGCATGCGTCGGTCCGCCACGACAGCGCCGCCGGCCATGTCAGCGGCGGCGCGCTTTATCTTGACGATATTCCGAGCGTGCCCGGCGCGCTGGAGACGGCTTTGGTGCTGAGCCCGCACGCGCATGCGCGTATCAGGGCAATCGACGTGTCGGCGGCGCTGGCCGCGCCGGGCGTCGTGGCCGCGATTTCGGCGAAGGACATTCCCGGCAGGAACGACATCGGCCCGCTGCGTCCGGACGAGCCGCTGCTGCCGCCCGAGGTTGTGGAGTATGAAGGCCAGCCGGTGGTCGCGGTCGCGGCCTTGACGCTCGATCAGGCGCGGGCGGCGGCGAAACTCGTGAAGATCGACTACGAGGTGCTGGACCCGGTGCTGTCGATCGCGGAAGCGATCCGGCGCGAGCAATTCCTGACGCCGCCGCAGATCATGACGCGCGGCGACGTCGATGCGGCACTGGAAGGCGCGAAGCATCGGTTGTCCGGCGAATTGCAATGCGGCGGCCAGGATCACTTCTATCTGGAAGGCCAGATCGCCATCGCCACGCCCGGCGAAGGCCGCGACATGCACGTTTTCTCCTCGACTCAGCATCCGACCGAGGTGCAGCACGGCGTCGCGCATCTTCTAGACATTCCGTTCAACGCGGTCACCTGCGAAGTGCGGCGCATGGGCGGCGGCTTCGGGGGCAAGGAAAGCCAGGCGACGATGATCGCCGGCATTGCCGCGGTGCTCGCATGGAAGGCACGGCGTCCGGTGAAGCTGCGGCTGCCGCGCGACGACGACATGCGCGCCACCGGCAAGCGGCATCCCTTCTTCTTCCGCTATGACGTCGGCTTCGACGATACCGGTGCAATCGAGGGGCTCGATCTGGTTCTTGCGGCCAATGGCGGCAATGTCGCCGATCATACGCCGGCGGTGCTGACGCGTGCCCTCTGCCATTCCGACAATTGCTATTGGCTGCCGCACCTGCGGTTCACCGGCTATACCTGCAAGACCAATATCGTCTCCAACACGGCCTTCCGCGGCTATGGCGGTCCGCAGGGCATGTTCGTCATCGAGACGATCGTTGAAATGATCGCGCGGCATCTCGGCAAAACGCCGGAGGAGATAAGGCGGCGCAACTTTTATGGTGTCGGGACGAACGACATCGCGCCCTACGGGATGAAGATCGAGGACAACGCGATCGAACGCGTTCTCGACGAACTCGACCGTCATGCCGATCTCGCCGAATGGCGGCGGGAGGTCGAGGCATTCAACAAGACAAGCCCCGTCATCAAGAAGGGACTTGCGACCATGCCGGTGAAATTCGGCATCTCCTTCAACCGCCCGGCGCTGAACCAGGCCGGCGCGCTGGTGCATGTTTACACCGACGGCAGCGTCACGCTGAACCACGGCGGCACCGAGATGGGCCAGGGGCTGTTCATCAAGGTGGCGCAGGTGGTCGCGGAAGCGTTCCAGATCGACATCGACAACGTCAGGATAACGCCGACGAGCACCGGGAAAGTACCGAACACGTCGCCGACGGCGGCTTCCTCCGGCTCCGACCTGAACGGCATGGCGGCGCTGAATGCCGCCGAGCAGATCAAGGCGCGCATGACCGATGTTGCGGCTGAGCAATTCAATGTACAGCCGGGCGAGATCGTGTTTGCGCAGAACCGCGTCTATGCCGGCAACCGCTCGATGTCGTTCGCCGAACTCGCCGCACTGTCGTGGGAAAAGCGCGTCTCGCTCTCCGCAACCGGCTATTACCGCACGCCCAAGATTCACTGGGACATGGCAACCAATACGGGCCGGCCCTTCTATTATTTCACCTACGGCGCCGCCGCCGCGGAAGTCGCCATCGACACGCTGACCGGCGAAACGCGCGTATTGCGCGCCGAGCTCGTGCAGGATTGCGGCACATCGCTCAATCCGGCGATCGATCTCGGCCAGATCGAGGGCGCTTTTGTTCAGGGCATGGGCTGGCTGACGACAGAGGAACTCCACTGGGATGACAAGGGCCGCCTGCGCACCCACGGGCCCTCGACCTACAAGATCCCGGGCAGCCGTGACGTGCCGCCGGTCTTCAATGTCCGCCTTCTGCCGGACGCCCCCAACCGGGAAGAGACGATCTTCCGCTCCAAGGCGGTCGGCGAGCCGCCGCTGATGCTGGCCTTGTCGGTCTGGCTCGCCATTCGGGATGCGATTTCCAGCCTGTCGGGGTACCGCCTCGCGGCCAATCTGGACGCGCCGGCCACACCGGAACGGGTGCTGGCTGCCGTGGATGACGTCAAGAAGCGCCTGTCAGCCTGACTGCCATTCAAGCTCTTGATTTCCTGATCAAAAAATTTCGCGGCCGGGCTGGGATCGGTGCCATAGTCCCGCCTCAATAATAGAGCGAACGTTCATTCGCTTTTAGCTAAGGGGATTCAGCAATGCGGCGCCCGAGCGCCCAGCTTCAGCATGACCGCCGAGAGGAAATTCTCGACGCGGCCCGGCGCTGCTTTGCGCGAACCGGCTTTCACCTGACCTCGATGCAGCAGATCTGCGTGGAGGCCGGGATGAGCCCGGGCAATCTCTACCGTTATTTTCCCTCCAAAGAAGCGATCATCGCCGGCATCACCGAGCGCGACCGCGCGGAGGTCGGCGCCCAGCTTGCGGGTGCGCAGGCGACACCGAATCTCTTTGCGACGCTGGAGTCGCTGGCGCGTCATCACCTCGTCGACCGCTCGACCGACGACGTCGGCCTCTGCGTCGAGATGGTCGCGGAAAGCCGGCGCAATCCGACCATCGCCCGCATCATGGGCGATTTCGACGAGGATGTGCGCGGCCGCCTGATCGCATTGCTGCGGGCGGCACAGGAGCGCGGCGAGATTTCACCGAACGCCAGGCTCGAAGACGTGATTGAGACGATGATGCTGCTGGCCGACGGCGTCTGGTGGCGCCGCGCCGTGCATCCCGACTACGATCCGGCGACGGCGCTTCCGATTTTCATGAGCATCATGCGTTTCATGCTTCTCGATCGCGAGCAACGCGAAGCGGGAAGTCAGGGGGAATCCGATGAAAGGTAGTCGCATCGTCGCCGTCGGCCTGGTCGTGGCGGCTGTCGCCTGGATTGCGTCCGGGCATCTGCTTCCGCATGAGACGCCGGAAAGCAAGGCGGCGCTGCGCGCGGGCGAAGCGGAAAAGAAACTGTTCCGCGTCGCGGTGGTGGAAACGCAGGCGCAGCAGCACAGCCGCAAGCTCATCCTCTCCGGTCGCACCGAGGCGGACCGCAAGGTCAACGTGTCGGCGCGCACCGGCGGCGTGCTGACCGAACTGCGCGTCAAGCGCGGACAGCACGTGAAGCACGGAGATGTCATCGCGGTGCTGTCCGACGATGCGCGCGAGGCGCAGGTGGCGCAGGCGCGCGCGCTGTACAACCAGCGCAAGATCGAGCTCGACGCGCGGCGCAAGCTGATCGAGCAGGGCACCTTGCCCAAGCTCGAACTGGTCAATCTGGAATCGCAATACAAGGCAGCCGAAGCGGCGCTGGCGCAGGCCGAGGCCGAACGCGACCGTGGCGTCGTGCGTGCGCCGTGGGACGGCGTGATCACCGACACGGTGGCGGAAGTCGGCGGCGCCGCCTTCTCGATGGCGGGCAAGGAGATAGCGCAGATGGTCGCGCTCGATCCGATGCTGGCGGTCGTGGAAGTCTCCGAGCGCAAGCTTGCCGGCATCAAGCTCGGCGATACGGCGGAAATCCGTCTGGTGACCGGGCAGAAGGCGACCGGCCGCGTGCGTTTTGTCTCGAAATCGGCGGCGCCGACCACGCGCACGTACCGGGTCGAAGTAGAGGTGAAGAATCCGGACGGCGCCATCCCCGACGGCATTACCGCGGAAGTCGCCATTCCGATGGCGCCGGTGCAGGCCTCGCGCGTGCCGCGCTCGGCGCTCACGTTCTCCTCCAGCGGCGACCTCGGCGTGCGTGTCGTGGCCGACGAGGGCAGGGTCGACTTCAGGCCGATCAGCGTGGTCGAGGACGAGCAGACGCATATGTGGGTCGCCGGCATCCCCGACCAGTCGCGGGTGATCGTGCAGGGTCAGGATTTCGTGCGTGAAGGTCAGATCGTGCAATCGGTTCCGGCTCCGGAAACCACCGCGGCGAACCGCTGACGCCGGCGGGACGGGGGACAGCGCACCATGTTCAAGCTCATTGACTATGCGATCAGCCATGCACGGTTGACCATCGCGACGCTGATCTTCCTGATCGCGGCCGGGTTCGTTTCCTACCGGGTGATCCCGAAGGAGGCGGAGCCGGACGTCAAGATACCGATCATCTATACGCAGCTCACCCAGCGCGGCATTTCTCCCGAAGATTCCGAGCGCCTGCTGCTGCGGCCGGTCGAAACGCAACTGAAGTCGGTAAGCAACGTCAAGGAAATGCGTTCGACCGCCTTTGAAGGCGGCGGCTATGTGCTGCTTGAATTCGAGGCCGGCTTCGACTCGAAGGCGGCGCTCGCGGATGTGCGCGCGAAAGTGGATCAGGCCAAGCGCGACCTGCCAAAGGATGCCGACGAGCCGGTGGTGCAGGAGGTCAATCTCTCGCTTTATCCGGTGCTGGTCGTCGGGCTGTCCGGCGACATGCCGGAGCGTTCGATGCTGCGCATCGCGCGCGCCGCCAAGAATGCGATCGAGCAGGTGCCTGGCGTTCTTTCGGCGGAATTGCGCGGCTCGCGCGAGGAAGCGGTCGAGATCATTGTCGAGCCGATGCTGCTCAAGAGCTACGGCGTGTCGCTCGACGAACTCATCAATACCGTCAACGCCTCCAACAGCCTGATCGCCGCCGGCGCGCTCGAGGGCAATACCGGCCGCTTTGCCGTGAAGGTGCCCGGGCTGATCGAAAAGCCGCAGGACGTGCTGAGCGTGCCGGTGGCCGCGACCTCCGGCGCGACCATTACCGTCGGCGACGTGGCGCAGGTGCGCCCGACCTTCAAGGACGCCACGTCGGTGACGCGGGTCAACGGCCGCACCGCGATGACGATCGAGGTGTCAAAGCGCACCGGCGCCAATCTGATCGAGACGGTCGACGGCGTGAAGGCGCTGGTCGAAAAGCTGAAAACGACCTGGCCGGAAGGCGTGCATGTCACCTTCACTCAGGACAAGTCGAAGACCATCCGCACCATGCTGCAGGAACTGCAGAATTCGGTGGTGACGGCGGTCCTTCTCGTCGCGGTGATCATGCTGTTCGCGCTCGGTTTCCGCGCATCGCTCTTCATCGGCATCGCGATACCGGCTTCCTTCCTCGCCGGCGTGCTCGGTCTGCATCTCGCCGGCCTCACCGTGAATATCGTCGTGCTGTTCTCGCTGATTCTGGCGGTCGGCATGCTGGTGGACGATGCGATCATCGTCTCCGAATTTGCCGAACGGCGCATGGCCGAGGGCATGCCGGCGAAAGAAGCCTACTCGCTGGCGGCCAAGCGCATGGCGGGACCGGTCATCGCCGCGACCGCGACGCGCGTCGCCGCTTTCTCGCCGCTCCTGTTCTGGCCCGGCGTGGTCGGCGAATTCATGAAATACATGCCGATCACCCTGATCGCGACCTTGTCGGCGTCGCTCGTGGTCGCCCTGTTCTTCACGCCGACGCTTGGCGCACTGCTCGGCAAGGCGGCCCCGGTCGCGCACGATGAACGCGCGTCCGACAGCGGCGTTTACATGCGCACCGTGCGGCTGGCGCTGCGCTATCCCGGCACGACGCTGGCGCTCGCCGCCTTTCTTCTGGTCGCGGTGCAGGTCGCCTATGGCAAGTTCGGCCGCGGCGTCGAGTTCTTCCCGAATGTGGAGCCCGATTACGGCCAGGTCATCATTCACGCGCGCGGCAACATCTCGCTCGAGGAGAAGAACCGCCTGGTCGCGGAAGTCGAGAAACGCGTTCTCGAAACGCCCGGCCTGCAGACCGTCTATGCCCGTGTCGGCGAACAGCCGCGCGGCATGAGCGAGCTGACCGAAGACACGATCGGGGTGATCCAGTTCGAGTTCGGCGACTGGAGGACGCGCGAGGCCGGCCATACGATCATGGACGGGATCCGCGAAAAAACCGCGGACATTCCGGGAATTCTGGTCGAGGTGACAGCGCCGCGTGCCGGGCCGCCGACGGGCAAGCCGATCCAGGTGCAGATCGGCGCGCTCGATCCCGACGTTCTGCCGGGCCTCGCCAAGCAAGTCGCTGGCATTCTCTCGCAGCATCCGGATGTGCGCGACCTCGACGATGGTCTGCCGCTGCCCGGCGTCGACTGGAAGATCGACGTCGACAAGGCGGAAGCGGCGAAATACGGCGCGGGCCCCAACACGGTCGGCACGGCGGTGCAGCTCGTCACCAATGGTGTGAAGGTCACCGAATATCGGCCGGCTGACAGCGACAAGGCGGTGGACATCCTCGTGCGTTTCCCGAACGACCGGCGCAGCCTCGACCAGATCGACGAATTGCGGGTGCAGACGTCCTCCGGCCAGGTGCCGATCGGCAATTTCGTGCAGCGCGTGCCGACGCAGCGCGTCGGCTACATCAACCGCGTCGGCGGCAACCGCGTGATGACCGTGTCGTCGAACGTTGCCGAGGGCGTGCAGACCGCGAAAGTGCAGCAGGAGATCGCGGCCGAGCTGAACAAGGCCGATCTCGGCACCGGCGTCACCTGGCGGCTGAAGGGCGAGGACGAGGAGCGCGAGAAGGCCGGCGCCTTCCTGATGGGCGCGTTCGGCACGGCGATCTTTTTGATTTTCGCGATCCTCCTGGCGCAGTTCAACCGCCTGACCTCGGTCGGATTGGTGCTTACCGCGGTCATTCTCTCGACCATCGGCGTGCTGCTCGGCCTGCTGATCATGGGCCAGCCGTTCGGCGTGGTGATGACCGGCATTGGCGTCATCGCCAATGCCGGCGTGATCGTGAACAACAACATCGTGCTGATCGACACCTATGACCGGCTGCGGCGTGAAGGTGTCGCGGCCTATGACGCAATTCTCGAGACCTGCCGCGAGCGTGCCCGTCCGGTGGTGCTGACGGCGGTGACCGCGATCCTCGGCGTGCTGCCGATCGCGTTCGGCATCAACCTCGATTTCCTCACGCGTGAGATCAATATCGGCGCGCCCTCGACGCAGTGGTGGATCAGCCTGTCGACGGCGATTGTGTTCGGCCTCGGCTTCGCGACGATCCTGACGCTGATCGTGACGCCGGCGGCTTTGATGGGAATTGCCATCCTCGCGGAGAAGCGCGGGACATGGATGGCGAAGGTGAGGGGATTGTTGGGTCGACGACGAGTGAAAGTTACGGGCTGAGCGGAGCCAGAAAGTCCGTTCGTCCCCGCGGAAGCGGGGACCCAGGGCTACAATAACGCGTCGCAGTAAAGATCACGCCAAGTGGGATTCATTTTCTCAATGAGTTCCAGTTTCCACCTGCGATTCCATTTCTTCATTTGCCGCTCCCGCAGCAAAGCGGATTCTCGTGTCTCGTGCTGCTCGTACCAGACTAGCAACTTGACTCCATATTGCTTTGTAAAACCGGGTACGATCCCTTGCCGGTGCTGCCATATCCGTCCGGCTAAATTGTCCGTCATTCCAATGTAAAGCGTCCCGTTCCGTCGGCTTGCCAGGATGTAAACGTAAAAGCTCATCGCTTTTTGCCTGGGTCCCCGCTTCCGCGGGGACGAACGGAGATTTTTTAAGCGCTACAGAGTTTCCTCAATCTCTTTCCGCAGCTCCGCCGTCACCTCCGGCATCACGCCATAGAAGGCGCGGAAGGCCGGGCGCGCCTGATGCAGCAGCATGCCGAGACCGTCGACCGTGATGTTGCCGCGCGCTTTTGCGGCCGCGAGCAGCGGCGTCACCAGCGGGTTGTAGACGATATCGCTGACCAGTGCCGATTTCGGCAATGCATCGAGCGCAATGTCGAGCGGCGGCTGGCCGACCATGCCCTGACTTGTCGTATTGACGAGCAAGGCGGCGCCGTCGAGCGCCGCAGCGCGCTCTTCCCACCGCAGCACCTTCACTTGCGGGCCGGCGGCTGACGCCAGTTCTTCCGCCCGCTCCCGGGTGCGATTGAGCAGGCGGATGTCCTTCGCCCCTTCGGCCAGCAGCGTGACCACGATGGCGCGTGCACCGCCGCCCGCGCCAAGAACGACGACGGCGCCGCTGTCAGCCTTCCAGTCCTTGCGCGCCCCGCGCAGACTTTCGATGAAGCCATAGCCGTCGGTGTTGAAGCCGGAGAGCTTGCCGTCCTTCTCGACGACCACCGTGTTCACGGCGCCGATGCGTGCCGCGAGGGGATCGACATGATCGACAAGCTTCATCACCTCGAGCTTGTGCGGAATGGTGACGTTGCATCCGGCAAAGCCGAGCGCGCCTAACCCTTTCAAGGCATCGGCCACGCGGCCAGGCGCGACCGGCAGCGGCACATAGGCGCCGGCGATGCCGTAATGCGCAAGCCAATGGCCGTGCAGCTTCGGCGAGCGCGAATGCGCCACCGGCCAACCCATGACTCCCGCGAGCTTGAAAGTGTGTGTCTCAGTCATGCAGTGTGCCTTGTGGCGCCGAACCGCTTTCGATTAGGTGAAAACCGGCGCGAAAGGAAGATGCGAATGGCGCCGAAGATGCAAATCCGCATGGGTGGTTACGGACCGGCCACCACCTGCTTCAGCAAGGCGTTGAAATTCATCGGCGACCGCCTGGAAGCCGAATTCGGCGGCGACATCGACGTCAAGTATGTCTGGAACATCATGGATTTCGGTTACCGGTCGGAAGACATTCTCTGGCTGGTGGAAAGCGGCATCCTCAGCCTTGGCTATCAGT
>Ga0164243_10010488_pt1 | contig 13312 bp, 6 predicted proteins | sample OricompcompostOP_FD_108781 | JGI IMG/M metagenome (GOLD analysis project Ga0164243, IMG submission 108781) | Organic Plus compost microbial communities from Emeryville, California, USA - Original compost - Organic plus compost (OP) | ecosystem: Engineered > Solid waste > Mixed feedstock >... | reverse complement strand
GGGGTCGATGTCGGTGGCCGAGCCGGCGTCGAACACCGGCACGCCCTCGCCGGCGCTGAACGAGTCGCCCAGGGCGACATAGCGTGCCGGTCCGAAGGCGAGCCGGTGCGTGGCCAGCGTGCCGCCGCCGTGGACCGCGATCACGGTGAAGTAGCCACCCAGGCCGGGCATGCCGATCGGGTACGACGCCCCGGTGGTGCCGGCCGGCCACGTCGTCGTCCCGGGCCCCGCCGGCAGCACCCGCCAGCTGCCGCCGGTGAGCGAGTCCCGGGTGTAGACGCGGTAGCCGGTCACGGTGGTCCCCGGCAGCGTCACCGGGTCCCAGTCGAGCACCATCCGCTCGTCGCCGGTGCCGTGGTCGGCGGTCCGGACGTCGAGGCGGGTGTGCGGTGTCGAGCGGTCGTGGACGTGGATCGTGTCGTCGATGTTGATCCGGGTGCCGCCGGTCTGGACCAGCATGCTCTGGCTCGTGTCGAGCTGCATGACCCGCACGACCTTCTCCTTGATCGCCTCCAGGTCACCCGCGACCGGGCCCGCCGGATCGTCGTCGTCGGTGCCGATGCCGGGCATCACGATGGTGTCCACCGCGATCGACTCCCCGGGGGCGAGGCTCATCGCGAAGGCCTGGGTCTGCTCGTTCGGCCCGTACACGAAGCGTGCCTGGTCGGCCGGAGCGTCCTTCGGGCGCTCGCCCAGGGCGAGGCGGACGTTGTGCAGCGTCGGGCCGACCTCGGTGCATCCGGGCCCGAGAGCGGGACAGGTGCTGTTGGTCAGGGTCGTGGTGACGCGATAGGGCATCCAGCGCTCCGCCACGGGATCGGCGGTGACGCTCAGCGTCAGCGCGGAGCCGGCCCACACGTGCAGCGGTGTGGCGGTGCGGGCGAGCAGGGTGAGCGGGGCGTCGAACGGGTCGAGCACGGAGTCGTAGCTCGCCTGGAGGTCGTAGCGTCCCTCCTCGTCGCCGCGGACGGTCCAGCTGACGGTCTCGCTGTCCCCCGCCGCGATCGCGGGCACCGAGCGGGTCAGCGTCTGCTGCGCGCCGTCCCACGTGGTGGCGAGCGCGAGCCCCGGCGGGAGGTCGAGGGTGGCCAGCCCCGGCCGGAAGGTCGCCCCACCCGTCGCGAGGTTCTGCACGATCATGGAGACGTCGAAGAACTCCTTGGCCCACGAGCCACGGACCGGGATCACCAGCCACTGGATGATCGGGGCGCCCGCGACCACGGTGAGCTGGGGCGTGTACGTCGAGCCACCGAGGACGAGCGCCCCACCGCCACCGCCGGGACAGACTCCCGACCCGCAGCCGAGGTGGTAGCCGCCGCCCTCCACGCCGACGAAGGTGACCGGCACGTGCTGCGGCTCGTAGGTCCCGGGCTCCCCCGGCAGCTCCTCGACGAAGTGGAGCTGGATCTGGGCCTCGAAGATGTGCTGGTTCTCCGCGGCGTCGAGGTCGATGCCGCGCTCCCACAGCTCCTCGAGGGTGAGCGGGTGCGACTCGAGCACCGCCGACCCGATGTCACCACGGACGAGGGTCACGTCGAGGCTGCCCGCGCCGTCGGTCAGGGTCGCCGCGACGGTGGCCGGCAGGTAGCCGGGCGCCCAGAGGTCGACCGCGAGCTCGCCGTCGGGGAGCCCGTGCAGCACGGACGTGCCGGAGCCGCCGGTCGTGGCGTTGACCCGCGAGCCGTCGGGCAACCGGACCGACGCCTGGGCGCCCGACAGCAGCGCCGAGCCGTCCCTGACCGTGATCTGCAGACCCGGGGTGACCGGTGGCGCGGCGACCGTGACGGTCGTCGTGGCCGTGGCGACCTCCGACCCGGCGGCGACGGTGAGGGTGGCGGTGTACCTGCCGGGCGCGGCGTAGGTGTGCTGCGCGGCGACACCGCTGCCCTGCGCACCGTCGCCGAAGTCCCAGGTGTAGGACTCGATGAGGCGACCGGGGCGCGAGGCCCCCGCGTCGAGCGTGACCGGCGTCCCGGCGACGGCGGTCACCGGCGCACCGGCGGCCGCGACGAGCTCCTCCGGGAGCAGTGCGGCGACCCGGGTGATCGTCGTCGTCGTGTTCTCCCCGTCGCTGACCGCGACCCGGACGGCGAAGGAGCCGACGACCGAGAAGACGTGGTCGACGGCCAGCTCGGGCGCGTCGATGCCACCGGTCCGCGGCGCGGTGCCGTCGCCGAAGTCGACCCGGTAGGTCAGTGGGTCGCCCTCGGGGTCCTCGGCGGCGATCTCGACCCGGGCGGCGTACGGCGCGGGCCCGGTCGGGCCGGGTGCCACGGCGACCTCGACCGCCGGCGCGTGGTTGGCCTGCCGGATCGGCTCCGTGGCCGCCGAGGTGGCGGCGGCCGAGGTGTAGCCGTCCTTGAGAGCGGTCACCTCGACCGCGATCTCGGCCCCCAGGTCGGCCTCGGTGAGGACGTAGGTGGCGTCCGTGGCGTCGTCGACGGGTGTGCCGTCGCGCAGCCAGCGGTAGGCGTGGCCGTCGACCGACAGCGGGGACCAGGTCCCCCCGTCCGCGGTGAGGGTCGCCCCGACGCGGGTGACGCCCAGGACGGACGGCGCGGTGAGACTGCGCAGCTCGCCGGGGGCGACGGCCGCGGTTTCGGCCGACGTCGCGCGGCCGGGGTCGTACCCGTCGAGCGAGGCGGTCACCTCGACGCTGATCCGGGCGCCGAGGTCGGCCGCGCGCAGCACCCGCGTGCGCGCCGTGGCACCGTCGATCGGCACGCCGTCGCGGAGCCACTGGTAGGCCGGGGCGACGCCTGCCGGCGTCCATGCACCGTCGGACGCAGTGAGCGTCTCGCCGACGCGCGCCGTCCCGGTGACGGTGGGCGGCGCGACGTTGGTCACGACGTCGTGGGTGACCGGGCCGACCGCGTCGCTGACCGCCACCGCGGGGGCGTAGCCGTCGGCCGTCGCCGTGACGGCCACCGTGATCCGGGCGTTCGCGTCCGCGGAGACGAGCCGGTACGCCGGTGCGTCGGCACCGGGGATGGGGGCGCCGTCACGGCGCCACTGGTAGGCCGTCGTGACATCGGCCGGCGTCCAGGTGCCGTCGCTGACGGTCAGCGTCTCCCCGACGCGGGGCGTGCCGCTGATCACCGGCGCCGCGGTGTTGTCGAGCCGGCCGGGCGCGACCGGAGCGGACTCCTCGCTGCGCAGGACGGCCGGCTCGTAGGCGTCGTAGGTCACGCTCACCTCGACGGAGATCCGCCGGTCGACGTCGGCGGGGACGGGGACATAGGACGTGCCGGTCGCGCCGGTGATCGGGACGCCGTCGCGCAGCCACTGGTGGCCGGTGGTCTCGGGAGCGGGCTGCCACGCGTCACCGCCGACCGTCAACGGCACGCCGACGCGGGGCGTGCCGTCCACCGCCGGCGGCGCCACGTTCACGAACTGCCCCGGCGCGACGGGCCCGACGGCGGCCGAGGTGGCCGATCCGGGGTCGTGGTCGGTGCGGGTGGCGTCGACGCGCACCGAGATCCGGTGGTCGAGGTCCGCCGGCGTGAGGCGGTAGGTGCGCCCGGTCGCACCGATCACCTGGCCGTCGCGCAGCCACCAGTAGTCGTAGGTCAGGCCCTCGGTGTTCCAGGGGCCCGGGTCCGCGGTGAGCTCCTCACCCACCCGGAGGACGCCGTCGACCGACGGGGCGCCCGTGCTGGCGATCAGCCCGTGGGTGACCCGGGGGGTCTCCGGCGAGGTCGCGGTGGCGGGTGCGTAGGCCTGCTTCGTCGCCGTGACCTGCACCGAGACCCGATGGGTCGCGTCGGCGCCGGTCAGCGCGTAGGTCGCGTCGGTCGCCCCCTCGATGGGCTGTCCGTCGCGCAGCCACTGGTAGCGCGGCGTGATGTCGGCCGGGTGCCAGCTGCCGGCGTCGGCGGTGAGCGTCTCCCCCGCCCGCGGGATGCCGCTCACGGTCGGGCCGGTCTCGTTGTCGATGACGCCGAGGGCGACGTCCTCGGTCGTGGCGCTGTCGGCCGAGGCCGTGAGATAGGCGTCCTTGCCGACGGTCGCACGGACCGAGATGCGCGCCCCGAGGTCGGCCGCGGTGAGCGGGTAGGCCGCACCGGTGACGCCGGTCGGCTCGCCGTCGCGCAGCCAGGTGTAGGTCCGGGTGACGGGCTCCGGCCGCCAGGTGTCGCCGGCGACGGTGAGGGTCTCCCCCACCCGTGCCGTGCCGCTGACCACCGGCGGCGTCAGGCCGGCGAAGAGGCCCTCCTGCACGGGCCCGACGGACGCCGACACCGCCTCGCGGGGCAGGTGGCCGGGCTTGGCGGCGGTGACCCGGACGGAGATCCGGGCACCGAGGTCGCTCCCGCGGATCCAGGCGCCGTCGTGGGTGAGGGTGTAGGAGGGGCCGACGGCCCGGTCCGAGCCGTCGGACCAGTCGTGGTCGTAGATCGGCGCCCCGTCGCGGTACCACTCGTAGCTGTAGTCGGCGTCGTCGTAGCTCCAGGTGCCGACGTCGACGGTCAGCGTCTCGCCGATGCGGGGGGTGCCCTGGACGGTGGGCCCGGTGACATTGGCGATCCGGGACGCGAGGACGGCGTCGGCCGTCACGGTCGTCCCGGGGAGGAGCGGCAGGTCGTCGGCCTCGGCGAGGGAGGCGGCGTCGGCGAAGTACTCGACGGCATGGGTCTCGTCGCGGCGGTAGCCGACGCGGTAGGTGCCGGCGGTGAGCGGAGCGATCCGGAACCGGCCGTCCGCTCCGGTGCTGACCGTGCGCTCGGGTGCGGTGTCACCGGTGTCGGGGTCGACGCGGTACGCGGTGACTTCCACGTCCTCGATCGGCACGCCGTCGGCTCCCGTCACGCCGCCGGTGACGGCGGCGCCGACCGCGAGCGTCGTGGTGACGGTGGTCAGGACGCCGAGACGCAGCTCGATGTCGGTGGCGGCGGCGAGATCGGCGCCGCCGTGGAAGCCGGGCAGGTGGACGCCGTCGGCCGGGTCGAGCCCGACGCGATAGGTGCCGGCCGGTTGGCGGCGGAAGCGGTAGTGGCCGTCGGCGTCGGTGGACGTCCAGGACACGGCGTACCAGTCGTCCCACGCGTCGTCGTGGCGATAGAGGGTGACCCCGACGTCGCCGAGGGGTACGTCGGTCGTGCTGCGGACGGTGCCGGCGAGCGCACCTCCGACGATGGCGAGGTCCGCGTTCGCCGTGGTGGTCGCGCCGAGGCTCACCGTGACCGGCGTCGCGAGATCGGTCGTGGCGGCGTCGTCGAAGTACTCCTCGCCGTGGAAGTCGTCGGCGGCGTCGAAGCGGACGCGATAGCTGCCCGGCGCGAGCCAGCTGAGGCGATAGCTGCCGTCCGCTCCGGTGTGGACGCCCACGCCCGACCCGTTGGCGTCCTCGGCGACCACCAGGACGTCGGGCAACGGCTCACCGTCCGCGCCGGTCACCGCGCCGGTGATCGCGCCGTAGGCGAGGTCGAGACTCGCGTCGATCGTGACCTCCTGGCCCTCCGCGAGGGTCACGTCGTCGGCGTCCTCGACCTGGGCGGCGTCGGCGTGGTACTCGGCGCCGTGGAATCCGTCGTTCGCCCAGAAGCCGACCCGGTAGGTCCCGGGCCGCAGTCCTCCGGCGGTGTAGCTGCCGTCCGAGGACGTCCACGCGCCGCCGACCCCCAGCCACTGGCCGGTGGCGGTGTCCAGGCGGAGGACGGTGACCGACACCTCGGCCAGCGGCTGCTGGTCGGCGCCGCGGACGATTCCGGTGATCCGGGCGGCGGGCGCGAGCTCCGCGTCGGCGGTGAACGCGCCCTGTCCGAGCACGATGTCGGTCGCTCGGTCGAGGCTGTCGACGTCGTCGTAGAACTCGCCGACGTGTCGGCCGTCCGGGGACTCGAACCCGACCCGATAGGGCGTGGCCGGGCTCAGCCCGCGGATCACGTAGTGGCCCTGCGCGTCGGTCGTGGCGGCCGACCACCAGTGCCAGTCTCCGTAGGTGGGATCCTGGCGGTAGGCGATCGCGCTGACGCCGGCGAGCGGCGTGCCGTCGGCCCCGGTGACGGTGCCGGTGATCTGACGCTGCGGTCCGAGCCGGGCGTCGGCGGTGAGCGTCGCGGCTCCGCGCAGGTGCAGCACGTCCGCCTGCTCGAGGGTCGGCCGGTCGTCGTGGAACTCGGCGACGTGGACGTCGTCCCACGGGTTGAACGCGACCCGGTAGTCGCCGTCGGGCAGTCCGCCGACCGCGTAGGAGCCGTCCGTGTCGGTGGTCGCGGAGAAGACCTCGGCGTCGAGCGCGCCGTCCCGCTCGCGGTAGACCTCGACCGAGACGTCGACCAGGGGCTCTCCCTCGGAGCCGGTCACCCGGCCGGTGAGGGTGCCGCCGCGCGCGAGGGAGGCGTCGGCGGTGAACGCCTGCTGGTCGGCGAGCACGATGTCGGTCGCCGCGGCGAGGCTGTCGTGATCGTCGTAGAACTCCCGCACGTGCGTGCCGGAGTCGGAGGCGAACCCGATCCGGTAGGGGGTGCCGGCGGCGAGGCCGGTGAACCGGTAGCGCCCGTCGTCGCCGGTCCTCGCACTACGGCTCCAGTCCCAGTAGCCGTAGGTGGGCTCGTACTCGTAGAGCCGCACGTCGATGCCGGACAGGGCCGCACCCTGCTCGTCGGTGACGGTCCCGGAGACGGAGGCGCCGGTGCTGAGCCGGGCATCCGCGGTGACGGTCGCGGCGTTGCGGACCTGGAGCGGGTCGGCGGTCGCGAGCGTGGGCTTGTCGGCGTAGAACTCGGTGACGTGCTCCCAGGAGGAGAACTCGACCCGGTAGTCGCCGTCAGGCAGCGGGCCGACGGTGTACCGACCGGTCTGGTCGGTGGAGCCGAAGGACCAGTCGGCGGAGGGCACCCCGCCGGCGTCGTGGTGGGCGACGACCTCCGCGTCGGGCACGGGCTGCCCGTCGGCGTCGGTGACCTGTCCCGAGATCCGCCCGCCAGCGCGGAGCCGGCCGTCGACGTCGGGGACCACGGCGCCGGCCCCGACGACGACGTCCGCCGCGGCGGTGACGGTGTCGGCCTGGGGGTGGTATCCGGTGAAGTAGCGCAGGCCGGGGTCCTCGAAGCCGATCCGGTAGCTGCCGGCCGGCAGCGTCAGCCGGTAGCGGCCGTCGGTGCCCGAGGTGGCCACGAAGGGCTCGTCGGCGGCGGTGTCCCAGCACCAGTCCCAGTAGGGATAGCCGTCGTCGTCGTGGCGGCAGTACGCGATCGCGTCGACGCCGGCGAGCGGGGCGCCCGTCGCGGCGTCGAGGACGGCGCCCGCGACGGTTCCGTCGGTGTCGGCCGCGGTCCCGGCGAGCGTGTCGGCGAGCGTGTCGGCGTACGCGTCGGCGGGCATCGCCGCCGAGGCGCGGGCGAGCGGACCGCCCAGCGATCCGCACAAGCCGAGCGTCACCAGCAGCGCGCTCAGGCAGGCGACGAGCGCCCGGGGAGTGTGCGAGGACCGGGCGCTCTCCCGTCGGCGGCTCACCCGCGTGCCCGTCCGGGGACGTCCACGCCGGCGCAGCTGCCGCGGTCGCGGCTGCCCATCCCGTCGACCCGCCAGCGCCCGTCCTCCTGGACGACCCCGATCACCACGGAGACGACCTCACGCGGCTCGCGCTCGGTGTCGGTCTCCGACCTCTGCGACCAGCCCGCGATCCAGGCGCACGCGCGCACCATCGTCACCCCTTCGGCGTTCGGCTCGGGGATGCCGACGACGGTGACCGGCAGCGGACCCGGGAAGTGACGGCCCCACTCCCGGCGGGTGTAGAACGCCATCCGCTCCAGCCCGGCCTCGGTCATCGTGGCAGCGGCGGCCGAGAAGTCCTCGTCCTCGGCGTTGACGACCTCGGCGAAGGCCGCGGCCCAGCGCTGGATCGCTCGGGCCTCGGGCCGCTTCTGCAGCCGGGGCGGGCCAGTCCGGCTCGCGGGGCCCGACACCCGCGACGGCGTGGACCGGGAGGCACCCTGCCCCGTGCCCGCCCCCGTGCCCGCGGTGCTGCCCTGCGTCGCACCCGCCGTGCCCGCCGTGCCCGGGCCCGCGACGGGGTCGCCCGGGTCGTCCGAGCAGGCGCCGGAGGAGACGGCGAGCAGGAGGGCGAGCACGACACCGGCGACCGCCTGTCGTGGCGCGCGGGACGAAGAGAGCATGCGGCCACCTCGAGGCGTCGGTTCCCGGATCGGAACCGGAGCATAGGGTCAACCGCGCGGGGGCGGCGGCCTTTCTCGGATTCTTGACTTCCCGGCCCGCGCCAGCCGACGCTGCCGGCGGTCAGCCCAGGAGGCGGGCCACCAGCGGGGCGATCTCGCGCAGCGCCTTGCCGCGATGCGAGATCGCGTCCTTCTCCTCGCGAGACAGCTCCGCGGTGGTCCGGTCGGGGTGCTCGTCGGCGACGAACAGCACGTCGTAGCCGAAGCCGCCGCTCCCCCGGACCTCGCGGATCACCCGGCCGTCCATCCGGCCCTCGACGACGAGCTCGCGCCCGTCGGGGTGGACGACAGCGATGGCGCAGGCGAAGTGGGCCGTGCGCCGCTCGTCGGGAACGTCGTGCAGCTGCGCGAGCATCAGCTCGTTGTTGCGCTCGTCGGACTTCGGCGGCCCCGACCAGCGGGCGGAGAGCACGCCGGGCATGCCGTTGAGGGCGTCGACGCACAGCCCGGAGTCGTCGGCCAGCGTCGGCAGTCCCGTGGCGGCCACGCCCGCGCGGGCCTTGAGCAGGGCGTTGCCCTCGAAGGTCGGCTGGTCCTCGACCGGCTCGTCGAAGGCCGGCACGTCGTCGAGGCCGACGACGGCGACGCCGGTCATGTGCTCGGCGAGGATCCGGCGCATCTCGTCGAGCTTCTTGGCGTTGCGCGAGGCGACGAGGAGCGTCGTCTCGCGGTTCGCCGGGGCGGGCACGTCAGCCACCGAGCCCGAGGGCCTCGCGCTGCAGCCGGGTGAGGTCGGCGCAGCCCTTCTCGGCGAGCGCGAGCAGCGCGTCGAGCTCGGCGCGGTCGAAGGCGGCTCCCTCGGCGGTGCCCTGGACCTCCACGAACTTGCCGTCCCCGGTCATCACGACGTTCATGTCGGTCTCGGCGCGCACGTCCTCGACATAGGGCAGGTCGAGGCGGGGAACGCCGTCGACGATGCCGACGCTGACGGCGGCCACCGAGCCGGTGAGCGCCCCGGGGACGCCGAGGCTCGCGCAGGCGTCGGCGAGCGCGACGTAGGCCCCGGTGATGGCCGCGGTGCGCGTGCCGCCGTCGGCCTGGAGGACGTCGCAGTCGAGCTGGATGGTGTTCTCACCGAGCGCCTTGTCGTCGATGACGGCGCGGAGCGACCGGCCGATCAGGCGGCTGATCTCGTGGGTTCGGCCACCGATGCGGCCCTTGACCGACTCGCGGTCGGAGCGGGTGTTGGTGGCGGCCGGGAGCATCGCGTACTCGGCGGTGACCCACCCGAGCCCGGAGCCCTTGCGCCAGCGTGGGACGCCCTCCGACGCGGAGGCCGCGCACAGCACGCGGGTGCGGCCGAACTCGACCAGCACCGATCCGGCCGGGTGGTCGAGCCAGTTGCGGGTGATCTTGATGGGACGCAGGTCGTCGTCGGCGCGGCCGTCCTCGCGGGTGCTCATGGTGCCAACCTACCGAGCGGCCCGCGGGCGAGATCGCTCGCCCGCGGGCCGTGGTCGGTCGTGCGGGTGGGACTACTTCACCTCGGCCCGCAGGATGCGCCACAGACCGAGCGCCACCGGGAGACCGACCCACAGCACGACGGTCCAGCCGGCCTGGAGGTAGTTGACGACGTCGACGTCGACCGGCTCGCCGACGAGGTCGCTCCCGGTCATCAACGGCGTCAGCGCGGTGTTGATGTCGATCCACGGCAGGACGTCCTTGGCCCAGTCGAAGATCGCGTAGAGCGTGCTCCACAGCATGATGGGCAGCAGCAGCGCGATGACGTAGTAGACCGCGATCGCGCCGGGGGTGTTGAGCAGCAGGCAGGCCAGTGCGTAGCCCATGAGGAAGAAGGCGAGCTGGCTGATGATGGTCCAGACGAGCTCCGAGGCGTCCAGGTTCCACTCCAGCGGATTGCCGGTGACCGCCGCGCAGAGGACGTTGGTGAGCGCGCCGAGGACGAGCGCCACCAGGATCGTCGCCACCGCCAGCGCGGAGACCGCGACGAGCTTCGCGCCCAGCACGCGGGCGCGATGCGGCTCGAGGGTGAAGCTCGCGAGCGCGGTGCGCTGACTCCACTCGCTGGTGACGATGAGGATGCCGAAGACGGGCAGCAGCAGCGAGATCGGCAAGGTGAAGCCCTGGGAGAGCCCTGCGGCGTCGACCTGGAAGTCGTTGAGACCGACGACCAGCACGATGATGACCATGACCAGCGCCAGCAGGCCGCCGGTGATGGACAGCAGCCAGATCCCGCTGCGGGTGTCGATCATCTTGCGCCACTCGACCGCGACGAGGCGGCCGAACGGCGTGGGACCGCTCTTGGAGAGGTCGAGGGTGACTCCGGGCGTGCCGGCGGTCGGGGGAACGGGTGCGGTCGTGCTCATGCCGGGACACCTCCGGTGGTCGGGACGCCGACGCCCGGAACGGCTTCGCGGGCGGTGGCCGAGGTCAACTCGAGGAAGAGGTCCTCCAGTCCGGCGCCGCCGGACCGGAGGTCGGTGAGGACGACGCCGGCGGCGAGCGACACGCGGCCCACCTCCTCGGTGCTCGCGAGCACCTTCAGCCCCTCGCCCATCGGCTCGACGCTGTGGCCGGCGCGCGTCAGCGCCGAGGCGAGCCCGGCGTTGTCGAGGGAGGTGACGAGGGTCGTGGCGGCGCCCGCGGCGCTCGCGAGCAGGGTCTTCTTGTCGCCCTGCGCGACGATCCGGCCGTGGCCGATGAGGATCATCTCGTCGGCGATCTGCTCCACCTCGTGCAGCAGGTGGCTGGACAGCAAGACGGTGCCGCCGCGGTCGGCGTACCCCTTCAGCAGCCCGCGCATCCACCGGATGCCGGCCGGGTCGAGCCCGTTCGCGGGCTCGTCGAGGATCAACACGGACGGGTCGCCCAGCAGCGCGTGCGCGATGCCGAGACGCTGCTTCATGCCGAGGGAGTAGTTGCGCAGCCGGCGCCCCGCCTCGTCGTCGGTGAGCCCCACGAGCGCCAGCATCTCGTCGACCCGCGACTTCGGCAGCCCCATGGTCATCGCGCCGATGGTGAGGATCTCGCGGCCGGTGCGACCGGCGTGCTGGGCGGAGGCGTCCAGCAGGGAGCCGACGTGCCGTCCGGGGTTCGGGATGTCGTGGTAGTGCAGGCCGCCGATGGTGACCTGCCCGGAGGTGGGCGGCGTGAGGCCGACCATGACGCGCATGGTGGTCGACTTGCCGGCGCCGTTGGGCCCGAGGAAGCCGGTCACCCGGCCCGGCTGGGCGACGAAGCTGACGTCGTCGACGGCGGTGAACCCGCCATAGGAGACGGTGAGTCGATCAACGGTGATCATGGCTCCAGCCTGCCCGACGCCGTGGCGGCGCACATCGGACCCGCGTCGCGAGTCGCCCCGACCAAAGTAGGTGCCCCACCGGTCCGCGGGCGCTGCCGCCGGGTGTCCGGGAGGCCCTAGGGTCGGGTCGGTGAGCTCAGTGGATGCGCCGGCACCGGAGGACTACCAGCCGCGCCTGCGCTGGTACGGCCAGCTGTGGCGCTTCGTGCTCGCGCTGCTCATCGGGGTCCTGGCCTGGAGCCCGGTGGTCGAGCGGCAGGCCGAGGACCACCGGCTGCTCTTCGTCGCGGACATCGCGCTGGGCGTCGTCGCGTTCGTGCTGGTGGCGTTCCGGCGTCGCTGGCCGTTCGCCATCGCCGTCGCGACCCTGCTGCTGGCGCCGTTCAGCTCCCTGTCCGCCGGCGCCTCGACGCTGGCGACGGTGTCGATGGCGACCCGGCGCCGGTGGTGGCAGGTGATCACCGCGGGTGTCCTCAACCTGCTGGTCACGTGGGCCTACTACGAGGTGCAGCCGCTGCCGGACACCGATCCCTGGTGGCTGACCACGACCGTGACGATCGCCGCGATCACCGCGACCCTCGCCTGGGGCATGTTCATCGGCTCGCGCCGCGAGCTGATCTGGACGCTGCGGCAGCGGGCGGAGACGGCCGAGGCCGAGCGGGACCTGCGCGCGACGCAGGCGCGGTCCAACGAGCGCGCCCGGATCGCCCGGGAGATGCACGACGTCCTGGCCCACCGGATCTCGCAGATCTCCCTGCACGCCGGCGCGCTCACGTTCCGCGAGGACCTGACCGCGGACGAGATGCGCAGCAGCGTCGCGATCATCCAGGCCAAGGCGCACGAGGCGCTGACGGACCTGCGCGAGGTGCTGGGGGTGCTCCGCGACGCCGACACGACGGGTGACGTCGCTCCGCTCACCGGCCCGCAGCCGACGTACGGCGACCTCGGCGCGCTCGTCGACGAGGCCCGCGCCGCCGGCGCGATGATCGAGTACGACGACCGGCTGGATCGCGGCGAGGAGCTCCCCGACATGGTGGGGCGGACCGTCTACCGGGTGGTGCAGGAGGGGATCACCAACGCAGCCAAGCATGCGCCGGCGGCGACCCTGCGGATCGCGATCAGCGGCTCCCCGGCCGACGGCGTCGACCTGGTGCTCCGCAACGCGCTGGGCTTCGGGCCGACCCACACCCCGGGCGCCGGGCTGGGGCTGGTCGGCCTCACCGAGCGCGCCGAGCTGCGCGGCGGCACCCTGACCCATGGCATCGAGCGTGCAGGCGCACCCGGCACGCCGGACCAGTTCGTGCTCCGGGTGTGGCTACCGTGGGCCGGCGAACAGGAGGAGGGCTCGTGACCGATCGGTCCGGTGGGATCCGGGTGGTCGTCGTCGACGACGACCCGCTGGTGCGCTCGGCGCTGACGCTCATGCTCGGCGGCCAGAGCGACATCACGGTGGTCGGCGAGGCGGCCGACGGCCGGGCCGGCGTCGCGCTGGCGCGCGACCTGCGCCCCGACGTGGTGCTCATGGACATCCGGATGCCGGTGATGGACGGGCTCGCCGCCACGCGGGTCCTCCACGCCGATCCCGCGCCGCCCCGCGTCATCGTGCTCACGACCTTCGACGCCGACGACTACGTGGTCGGCGCGCTCGCCGCGGGCGCCGACGGCTTCCTGCTCAAGGACACCGCGCCGCCGGAGATCGTGGCCGCGCTGCGCAAGGTCGCGGACGGTGATCCGATGCTCTCGCCGTCGGTGACCCGGACCCTGATCGAACGGGTGCGCACCGACTCCGGGAGCAGCCGGGCCGCCGAGGCGCAGCGGCGTCTGGACCGGCTCACCGAGCGCGAGCTCGACGTGGCCCGCGCGATCGGCC
>Ga0164243_10010487_pt1 | contig 13312 bp, 8 predicted proteins | sample OricompcompostOP_FD_108781 | JGI IMG/M metagenome (GOLD analysis project Ga0164243, IMG submission 108781) | Organic Plus compost microbial communities from Emeryville, California, USA - Original compost - Organic plus compost (OP) | ecosystem: Engineered > Solid waste > Mixed feedstock >... | reverse complement strand
TTGGCGATGCTGGTGCTGCTGGTGTCGGTATCGGCGCGGCGCACCCTGGATTTCTCGGTGTTTCCCACCGTGCTGCTGGTGGCGACCCTGATGCGCCTGACGCTGAACGTGGCGTCGACCCGCGTCGTGCTGCTGCACGGCCACACCGGCGCCGACGCCGCGGGCCGGGTGATCCAGGCGTTCGGCGAAGTGGTGATCGGTGGCAACTACGTGGTGGGCGTGGTGGTGTTCGTGATCCTGATGATCATCAACTTCGTGGTGGTTACCAAGGGCGGCGAGCGCATTTCCGAAGTGGCGGCGCGGTTCACCCTGGACGCGCTGCCCGGCAAGCAGATGGCGATCGACGCCGATCTCAACGCCGGCATCATCGACCAGAAACAGGCCAAGACGCGGCGCCAGGAAGTGGCGCGCGAGGCGGATTTCTACGGCGCGATGGACGGCGCCTCCAAGTTCGTGCGCGGCGATGCCATCGCCGGCCTGCTGGTGCTGATCATCAACCTGGTGGGCGGTCTGGCGATCGGCGTGTTCCAGCACGACCTGGCGGCGGGCGAGGCGTTCAAGCTGTACGCGCTGCTCACCATCGGCGACGGCCTGGTGGCGCAGATTCCCTCGCTGCTGATGTCCACGGCCGCGGCCATCATCGTCACCCGGGTCAACGACGACGGCGAAATGGCCGATCTGGTGCGCAACCAGCTGCTGGCCTCGCCGCGGGTGCTGGTCACCGGCGCCGCGATCATGGCCGTGCTGGGCCTGGTGCCGGGCATGCCTACCCTGGCCTTCCTCAGTTTTTCCGCGGTGCTCGGTTATTCGGCCTGGCGCCAGCACCGGCTAGGGCCGGACCTGCCGCTGGAGCAGGCCGAGGACCTGGTGCAGCAGATCGACAGCCACGAACCGCCGGCCCTGGCCTGGCACGATGTGCCGCACGTGGACATGATGGCCATCGAACTCGGCTACCGGCTGGTGCAGCTGGCCGAACAGGAGCGCGGCGCCGAATTGCTGGGGCGGGTGCGCGGGGTGCGCAAGACCCTGACCGAGCAGTTCGGTTTCCTGCTGCCGGAGGTGCGGGTCAAGGACAACCTGCACCTGCGCCCGGAGCAGTACGAAATCAAGCTGTCCGGGGTGACGGTGGCGAAGGGGCAGGTGGACACCGCCCGGCTGATGGCGATCAGCAGCAGCGAAACCTACGGCAAACTCGACGGCGAACTCACCCAGGAGCCGGCCTTCGGCCTGGACGCGGTCTGGATCGAGCCGACCGAAAAGGCCAAGGCGCTCAATCTGGGCTATTCGGTGGTGGATTCGGCCACGGTCATCGCCACCCATCTGAGCAAGATGATGCGCGAGCACCTGGAGGAACTGTTCGGCCACGAGGAGGTGGGGCGGCTGCACGAGCATCTGGCCCAGATCGCGCCCAAGTTGTCCGAGGAACTGAACGCCGCGCTGACCCCGATCCAGCAACTGCGGGTATTCCGCTTGCTGCTGCGCGATCAGGTCAGCCTGAGCGATATCCGCACCATCGCCACCACCTTGCTGAACAGCGTCGAAATCACCAAGGACCCGGTGCTGCTGGCCGCGGACGTGCGCTGCGCGCTCAAGCGCAGCATCGTGCGCCAGGCCATCGGCGACCGCGAGGTGCTGGCCACCTTCACCCTGGACGAGCGCCTGGAGCAGGCCCTGCTCAGCGCCCTCAACCAGTCGCAGCAGCAGGGCAAGGTCCAGCTCGACAGCTTCCCGGTCGACCCCGGCCTGCTGGCGCAGTTGCAACAGCGGATGCCGGCGATCAAGGAGCACATGCAGGGGCTGGGGCATCCGCCCGTGCTGGTGGTGATGCCACAGCTGCGGCCGCTTTTGTCCAGGTACGCCAGAACGTTCGTGCACGGTCTTAAAGTGCTTTCTTACAATGAGATCCCGGAGCAGGTCCAGATCGATGTGGTCGGTACCATCGGCTGACCAGAAACACAAGTTTCCTGTTTTTGTAAAATTTATTGTTTATTAAATAATTAGAATATATTTGTGAAGTTTTTGTTTAATTTTTGAGTAACGAGGGTGTCGAAACCCGTCACTTCGGCAAGTTAATACCGCTCACACTGTAAATGTGCGTGTCTTCACAAATAATTCATGGACTTGGGTTGCAATTTCGGCCGCCTTTCCTATGATTTCAAACGTGACGCCCATCGCACCCTGTAGTTTACAGGCGGGTGGGCAGGGATTCCGGCGACAGGGGTCGCCGGTCAACGCAGGTCAGTCATTCACCGATACAACTTGTAGAAAAAGGCAAACTGGGTGAAAGCCCAGGACGCAAAGCCTCCGGTCTAAGGTCGGCGCTCTTCACGGGGTGCGGGCTACGATAGCGGGGTTGCCGAGGCAGGTCATTGCGCGCATCCGATGGTGCGCGTATTGCGCTGGCGCGCGCTTCATCCGGAGCGAGCCCGGCGGCGCCGGGTGTCCGTATTCCCGGCATCCCCTTGGTTACGTCCTCTTCCTTTTTCTGCAACCGGCCGCGCCTGCGCGATGTCCGGGGTGAGCCTGCGTCATTCGAACCAACCAATCGCCCGTGAGGGCGACTTCGAGCGGAGTCGATGGCGGATGTGGGTACCGTGTAGTCAGCGTTACGCCTCTGGCGAATGGGTAAATCGACCGATCGGAGGGCAATCATGAATTGCGCTGTGCAGAAAGAGTCTCGGTCGGAACTGTTGTTGATCGGCCCGGCGGAAAGCCTGTCGGTCGCCTGTACCCGCGCGCTCGCCGAGGCCGGATTCCGGGTCAGCGTGTGCGGCACCGGCGCCGCGGCCTTCGAGCACGCCGCTGCCTGCGCGCCGGCGGTGGTGCTGGTGGAATCGCAACTGCCCGACCGCGAGCTGGGCGCCTTCATCGCGGCATTCAAGCGCCGCTACGCCAGCGCGTTGATCCTGGCGATGGTGGAGGGCAGCCAGAGCCTGGAGGCGAGCGCGGCGATCCGCGGCGGCGCCATCGACTATCTGCAAAAACCGTTCGGCCCGCAGCAGCTGCTCAGCGCCATCAATCACGCCACCCGCCTGTGCCGGCCGATCCCCAACATGGTGGTGGCCTCGCACGCCGGGCGCCAGGTGCTGCAATTGGCCGGGCGCGCGGCGCAGACCAACGCCACCGTGCTGATCACCGGCGAATCCGGCACCGGCAAGGAGTGCCTGGCGCGTTTCATCCACGACAGCTCGCCCCGCGCCGATCAGCCCTACATTGCGATCAACTGCGCGGCGATCCCGGAAAACATGCTGGAGGCGACGCTGTTCGGCCATGCCCGCGGCGCTTTCACCGGCGCCACCCAGAGCCAGCCCGGCAAATTCGAACTGGCCAGCGGCGGCACGCTGCTGCTCGATGAAATCTCCGAAATGCCGCTGAATCTCCAGGCCAAGCTGCTGCGGGTATTGCAGGAGCGCGAGGTGGAGCGGCTCGGCAGCCACCAGAAAATCGCGCTGGATGTGCGCGTGATCGCCGCCACCAACCGCGATCTGCGCGCGCTGGTGGCGCGCGGCGAATTCCGCGAGGACCTGTTCTACCGCCTGGACGTGCTGCCGCTGTCCTGGCCGAGCCTGCGCGAGCGGCGCGAGGACATCCTGCCGCTGGCCGAATTCTTCATCGACAAGTACGCCACCGCCGGCGGCTACACGCTGAGCCCCGCGGCGCGGGGCGTGCTTTCCCAATACGACTGGCCGGGCAACGTGCGCGAGCTGGAAAACGTCATCCAGCGCGCCCTGATCATGGCGCGCGGCCTGGAGCTGCAACCGCTGGACCTGATGCTGCCGGTGGCCGAGCAGCCAGGCAGCGCCGTCGCGGCGGAGCCGGTGGCGTGCGTGGCCGACGAGCTGGCCAACAACAAGCTGCGCGTCGAATTCGATTTCGTGCTGAACACGCTGCGCCGTTTCGACGGCCACCGCACCCGCACCGCCGAGGCCCTCGGCGTCACCACGCGGGCGCTGCGCTACAAGCTGGCCGCCATGCGCGAAAGCGGCATCGACGTGAGCGCGGCGATGCGCAATTGAGCGCGCCTCGACCGGCCCGTCAGGAACGGCGACAGCATTTGAACTGAACCTTTTGACAGCGCGCGCGGCCCGGCCCGCGCATCCGGAGTGAAGAATGGCAATCGACGCATTGAACAGCCAGGCGGCGCTGCTGCAGAAAATGACGGCGCTCAAAAGCGCGGCCGGCGGCGAGGGCATCGCCCTGCGCGGCGATGGCGGCGGCAATTTCCTCGACAGCATGAAAGCGGCGGTCAATCGGGTCAACGCCGATCAGAACCAGGCCGCGCGCCTGATGACGGCGGTGGATACCGGGCAGAGCGATGATCTGGTCGGCGCCATGGTCGCCAGCCAGAAGGCGGGCCTGAGCTTTTCCGCGCTGATGCAGGTGCGCAACAAGCTGATGTCGGGATTCGACGAAATCATGCGGCTTTCCCTGTAAGGGCGCGGCGTGTGCAAATCGGGTGCGGCGTTTGCCGGTCAATCTCTCGTTAATGGAAAACAGGGTATTCGATGAGTGAATTGGTAAACCGTCCGGGCGCGTTCGATCTCGCCGGCATCAGCGGGCGCCTGCGCCAATCCATGGCCAGGTGGCGCGCCGGTTCGCTGCAGAACAAATCCATGCTGGCCATCGCGCTGCTGGCGGCGATCGTCGCCGCCACCGTGGTGGTGATGCTGTGGAGCGCGGGCCAGAGTTATCTGCCGCTGTACGGCCGCCAGGAGATGGTGGATTCGGCCACCGTGCTGGAGCAGCTGGAAAAGGAGGGCATCCCGTTCCGGCTCGATAAAAGCTCGGGGCAGGTGCTGGTGCCGGAAAATCAACTGGCCAAGGCGCGTATGCTGCTGGCGGCGCGCGGTGTGCGCGCGGCGCTGCCGACCGGCATGGAGGGCCTGAACGATGTCGGCGGGCTCGGCACCAGCGAATTCATGGAAACCGTGCGTTATCGCCACGCCCTCGAGGGCGAACTGGCGCGCACCATTCTCGCCCTGGACGGCGTGCGCAACGCGCGCGTGCATCTGGCCATCCCCAAGCGCACGTTGTTCGTCGGCCGCGAAGAGGAAAAACCGAGCGCGTCGGTGATGATCGATCTGCTCTCCGGCCGGCGCATGGACCCGGAGCAGGTCGAGGCCATCGTCAATCTGGTGGCCGGCAGCGTGCCCGGCATGCACCCGCAGACGGTGACGGTGGTGGACCAGGCCGGGCGCCTGCTCAGCGCCGATATCGGCGACGGCGCCAACGGCCGGCTCAGCGCGCAGCAGGTGGATTACACCCGCAAGCTCGAAGACCACATCAAGCAGCGCGCCGTCGACATGCTGCAACCGATGCTGGGCACGGAAAATTTCCAGGTGCAGGTGGCCGCCGACATCGACTTCAACACCGTCGAGGAAACCCGCGAAGTGCTCGACCCGCAGGGCGTGGTACAGAGCGAAACCGGCAAGGAGGACACCACGCTCGATCGCCTGGCCGCGGGTGTTCCGGGCGCGCTGTCCAACCGTCCGCCGGCCACCGCCACCCAGGTCGACCCGGCCGCGCCGGGCACCGACGACGCCGCGGCGGCGGCCGCCAACGCCAAGGCCACCGATTCGCGCAGCGCGCGCTCCGAATTCAGCCGCCAGTACGAAAACAGCCGTTCGGTGACCCACACCAAATACCAGCAGGGCCGGGTCAAGCATCTGAGCGTGTCGGTGCTGCTGAACAACGCCGCCGCGCCGGCGCCGGCCAAGGCCGGAACCACTCGCCAGTGGAGCGAGGCGGAGCTGGCGCAGGTTCAGGACATCGTGCAGAAGGCGGTGGGATTCAACGGCGCGCGCGGCGATCAGTTCAACATCAGCGCCTTCAACTTCACCGCCCGCGCCGCCAACGACGGCGCCGAATCGACGCCCTGGTGGCAACAGGCCCAGCAGTACGAGGGTTACCTGCGTTATCTGGTGGGCGCGATCCTCGGCCTCACCCTGATCCTGGTCGGCGTGCGGCCGCTGGTGAAACACCTGATCCGGCCGCAGCCGCCGCTGGAGGGCACGCTGGAGGCGAAAGCCGCGGAGCCGATGCTGGGCGGATCGGCCCATTACCGCAACGAACTGCCGGCCGGCGCCGGCCTGCCGGACCCGGGCGCGCAGTTGCAGCTCGATGCGCTGCCCGAGCCCGGTTCCGATTTCAGCGTGCAGCTCAAGCATCTGCAAATGCTGGCGGACAAGGAAACGGCCCGCGTGGCGGAGGTGATCAAACAATGGGTGAGCGGCAATGATCGACACGCATAACGCCAATGGCGCCGGCGCGGCGCTGGAGGATCTGGAAAAGGCGGCGATCCTGCTGCTCAGCATGGGCGAGCAGGCCGCGGCCAAGGTATTGCAGCGACTGGGACGCGACGAGGTGCAGAAACTGATGCACTGCATGGCGCGGCTGCCGGCGGTGTCCTCGCAGCACGCCAAGGTGATCCTGCAACAGTTTTTCGACCGCTACCGCGAGCTGAGCGGCATCAGCGGCGCCTCCCGCGATTACCTGGAGCGCACGCTGGACCTGGCGCTCGGGCGCAAGCTGTCGCGCAACATGCTGGATTCGATCTACGGCGATGCCGTCAGCGAAGACCTGCAGCTGCTGCAATGGGTGCCGGCCGAGGTGCTGGCCAAATTCTTCCGCAACGAGCACCCGCAGATGCAGGCGGTGCTGCTCGCCTTCCTGCCGCCGGACACCGCCTCGGCGGTGCTGGATGCGCTGCCGGCGGAGCAGCACGACGAATTGCTGTTCCGCGTCGCCAACCTCAAGGAGGTGGGCGAGCACGTGATCGGCGAACTGCGGGCGACGCTGGACCGCTGCATCACCTACGTGGCGGAGCAGTCCGGGGCGCGGGTCAACGGCGTGCGCCACGCCGCGGACATCCTCAATCGCTACGTCGGCGACCGCGGCCAGATGATGCAGCTGCTGCGCCTGCACGACAGTAACGTCGCCGTCGAAGTCGAATCGAACATGTTCGATTTCCTCACCCTCAAACGCCAGCCGCAGGAAGTGTTGCAGCGCCTGACCCAGGATTTGCCGCTGGACCTGCTCGCCACCGCCCTCAAGGGCGCCGACAGCGGTCTGCGCCACGCCATCCTCGACGCCATGCCCAAGCGCATGGCGCAGGTGCTGGAGGCGCAGATTCTGACCCTGGGAGCGGTATCGGTGCGCCGGGTCGAGCAGGCCCGCGCCGACATCATGCAGCAGGTGCGCGCACTGGCCGAGCAGGGCGAGCTGGAGTTTCAACTGTTTGAAGAACCGGTGGTGAGCTAGGGATGAAAATCACACGTGGCCCGCGGGCGTTGCCCAAGCATGTGGTGCGCTATCGTTTCCCGAGCCTGGCGGATCTGGAGCAGGGCATCGCCGGCAGTGCCACCCCCGAACCCGCATTCGATCAGGGCTACGAGCAGGGTCTGGAGCGCGGCTACCAGGACGGGCAACAGCAGGGCTTCGCCCACGGCGTGGAGGACGGCACCCGCCAGGGCCTGGAGCAGGGGCGCCAGCAGGGTCTGCAACAGGGGTTGCAGCAGGGCCGCCAGGAGGCGCTGGTATTGTGCGAACAGGCGCTGGCGCCGCTGGAGCAGGTGCACAGCCGGCTCGAAAGCCTGGCCCGGTCCCGGCTCAACGAACAAAAGGACCTGCTCGCCGAACTGGTGGGGCAGGTGGCGCGCCGGGTCATTCACGCCGAACTGACGCTGAACCCGCAGCAGGTGCTGGGGCTGGTGGAGGAATCGCTGCGCGGCCTGGCCGGTGAAACCGAACAACTGCACATTTATCTGAACCCGGACGATTGCGAGCGCCTCGCCCGGTTCGGCATCACCACCTGCCAGGATTGGCCGCTGGAGGCCGACCCGGCGCTGGCCACCGGCGACTGCCGTCTGGAGACGCGGCTGGCGGTGGTGGAATCGCTGGTGGGCGAGCGCCTCAAGGAGTGCGTCGGCGCGGTGCGCACTTCGCTGGAGAGCGTGGATGAGTGATCCGCTGCGGCTCGGCCTGCAGCAGGCCTGCGCCACGCTGGATAACGTCGCGGTCGGCAAACGCTACGGCCGGCTGGTGCGGGTCACCGGCCTCAACCTGGAGGTGGTCGGCTGCCGGCTGGTGATGGGGCAGCGCTGCCAGGTCAGCACCGCCGACGATCGCCTGCTGGAGGCGGAAGTGGTGGGCTTCAACCGCGAGGTCGCCTATCTGATGCCGCTGCAACCGCCGAGCGGCCTGTACGCCGGCGCGCGCGTCGCACCGCTGCCCGGCGAGGAGCGCATCCGGATCGGCCCGCATCTGCTCGGGCGCGTGGTGGACGGCCTGCTGCAGCCGCTGGACGGCGAGCCGCTGGCCGCCGGCGGCGAACTGGTGCGGCTGTTCACCGAATCGCCGAATCCGCTGGCGCGGCGGCCGATCCACGAACCGCTGGATGTCGGCATCCGCGCCATCAACAGCGTGCTGACGCCCGGCAAGGGCCAGCGCCTGGGCCTGTTCGCGGGCTCCGGCGTCGGCAAGAGCATGCTGCTCGGCATGATGACGCGTTTCACCAAGGCGCAGGTGGTGGTGGTCGGGCTGATCGGCGAGCGCGGCCGCGAGGTGCGCGAATTCATCGACCTGAGCCTGGGCCCGGACGGGCGCAAGCGGGCGGTGGTGGTGGCGGCGCCGGCGGATCAATCGCCGCTGCTGCGGCTGCGCGCCGCCCAGCTGTGCCATCGCATCGCCGAATATTTTCGCGAGCAGGGCCAGGATGTGCTGCTGCTGATGGATTCCTTGACCCGCTACGCCCAGGCCCAGCGCGAGATCGCGCTGGCGATCGGCGAGCCGCCGGTCACGCGCGGTTATCCGCCATCGGTGTTCAGCCTGCTTACGCAGCTGGTGGAGCGCGCCGGCAACGGCGCCGGCGCCAGCGGCAGCATGACGGCGATCTACACCGTGCTGGCCGAGGGCGACGATCAGCAGGACCCGATCGCCGACGCCGCCCGCGCGATTCTCGACGGTCACGTGGTGTTGTCGCGCCAGCTGGCGGAATTGGGACACTACCCGGCCATCGATATCGGCGCCTCGGTCAGCCGCGTCATGCCGCAGGTGGTGAGCCCGGACTGGATGGCCTGCGCCACGCGGCTGCGCCAGCTGTGGGGCCGCTTCCAGCAGGTGCGCGAGCTGTTGCCGCTGGGTGGCTACCAGGTCGGCAACGATCTGGAAATGGATGAGGCGGTGCGGCGTTTTCCCGCGATCGCCAACTTCCTGCAACAGGGCTTGCAGGAAAACGCGCCCATCGACGGTGTGGAGGTGGGGCTGCGCGAAGTGGTGGGCCTGTGAGGGCTTTGAACTGGATTCGAAGGGCTGAGCCGATGCCCGATGGGATGTCAAAACCGTGTTGAAAACCTATCTCGATGTACAGCAGCGCGAACTCGAACAACTCGGCCAGGAGCGCGGCCGTTTGCAGCAGCGCCTGCAGCAGGAGCAGCAGCGCCAGCAGGACCTTCAGGCCTGCCGCGACAATCTCGGCAGGGGCGTGCCGCTATCGAACCCGCTGCTGCTCCAGAACCTGGCCGGCATGCGCCAGCAGCTCGATCGCATCAGCGCCTTCCAGGCCCAGCAGACGGCGCTGGCCGGCGTCGATCTCGCCTATCAGGAAAAACTGCTGCGCGCGCAGCTGGGCCGGGTGAAAGGGCTGGAGCATGTGCTGCAACAACGCGAATTGCAGGCGCGCGCCCTGGTGCAGCGCCGCGAGCAGAAACAATCCGACGAAATGACGGCCCAGCGCGGCGCCTATACGGGGACAAAAGCCTGACGGCATGTTCGGTGACGGTGCCCGCCGCAGGCGAAATTGCAAAACCGCTGCCGGGGCGGCGGATCATTAAATTTTTGTCATGCCGGGATTCCGCGTAATCAATACAATATGTGCCATTTCATATCCCGGTTTTTCCCTTCGATCCGGTCGCCGCTTGGGCGTTGATTTCCCCATATCAGCCGATATGTGATTTTTCAGATTTCGGAAAATCTTTTTACATACCGAAAAGCAAACACTTGACTTCGTTTGGTATCAGGGCCCAGTATTTGGGCTACGAATAACGATGTATTGGCTTATTGAGTAAATAGGCCACCGTTTGCACCTGTTGTTGCGAAAACCCATCCAAGGCAGGTGATATCGCGCGCCCATAAAGCTAAATAAAGGGGCTGGCGATAAGGCGGACCGATTCCAATCCGACAGCTTGAAAAGACTTCGAAGGTTTCGAAGGGACGGCTTGCGCGTGCCGAAAAAAGCGCGTCGCACGTGGCCGTGGCCCTACAACAACAATAAATGTGTGTCACAGGAGAGAAGCTGTATGAGCCCGATAAAAACCAGAAATTCAGCGCTCGCACTGGGTGTCGCGCTGGCCTCCCTCACCGGCGGCCAGGCGGTGCCCGCATTGGCGGAATCGGCGCGTTTGGAGGAGGTCGTGGTGACCGCACGGCGCGCGGAGGAAACCGTGCAGGCCGTGCCGATTTCCGTAACCGCGATCAGCGGTGATGTGCTCGCCGACCGCAAGATCGACAGCGGCGCCGCGCTGCAGAACACGGTGCCATCGCTGAGCGTCTATTCGCTGAGCCGGGATGAGGAAACCTTCGCGGTGCGGGGCCTGAGCAGCGCCAACACTTCCGCCCAGGGGCAGGCGCCGAGCGTGATGGTGTATTTCGCGCAGATTCCGCTGCCGAGCGGCGACGGCGGCGGCCCCGGCCGTTATTTCGATCTGCAGAACGTGCAGGTGCTGAAGGGACCGCAGGGCACGCTGTTCGGCCGCAACTCCACCGGCGGCGCCGTATTGTTCGAACCGCAGCGCCCCACCAATAAACTCGAGGGCTATGGCCAGATCCAGGTCGGCAATTATTCCGATCGCGAATTCGAAGGCGCGGTCAACCTGCCGTTGATCTCCGACGTGCTGACCTCGCGCATTTCCTTCAAAAGCGCCAAGCGCGACGGTTTCACCAAAAACGTGACGAACGGCAAGGACCTCGACGACCGCGACTATCTCGGCGGGCGTCTGTCCCTGTTATTCACGCCGAGCGATTCATTCGAAAACCTGTTCGTGGCCGACTATTTCAAATCGAACACCAATGGCAGCTCCAACGCGGTTCTCGGTTTCAAACCGGATTTCGTCGTCACCACCGATGCCCCGGGCCTGCACGTTCCCATCATTTTGGGCGGAGCGATCAATACCGGCACGCTGTTGACCGCGGCGCCGGCGGATATTCCCGCGCTGGTGGGGCAGGCCATGGCAACGCAGGGTGGCATCGGGATGTTTCCGCTTGCCGCCCTGGAATCAATCGCCAAGCAGCAGCGGGATATGGCACCGGGCAAAGTCGCCTTGTCCGTGGACACCCGCGACAAGATCGAGGCCTGGGGATTTGCCAACACATCCCAGTTCAATATCAACGACAACCTGACCCTGAAAAACATTCTCGGCTATCGAACCTACAAACAATACCTGCGCAGCGACAAGGACGGTTCGCCGCTGGTCCTGCTGGATGGCGTCACCGACAGCGGACCGACGGTCTATCTCGAGCAGTGGAGCGATGAACTGCAATTGCAGGGATCGTCCTTCGACGAGCGCCTGGACTGGACCATCGGCGCATTCGGTCTGACGGCGCGCTCGCCGGGCTGGCAGCATGACGATCACGTCTATTACGGCGGCACATTCGCCACCCAGGACACCAAGCCGCGCGAAACCAGCCGTTCGATCTACGGCCAGGTCACCTACGATTTTTCCGACGTCGTCGACGGGCTGAAATTCACCGCGGGCTACCGCTACACCAAGGACCACAGGGAATTGCGGCAGACCTCCTACACCGCGGGCGTCTGCTCCCTGTTGCCGGGCGAGGGTGTGGACCTGACCGGCGGCTGTTCACTCGAATTGAAACGCAACTTCGGTTCCGGTTCCTATTCGCTGGGTATCGATTATCAGATCACGCCGGACATGATGGTCTACATCGCGAACCGGCGCGGATATCGCAGCGGCGGCATCAACACCCAGGGGGTTGCCGTGGGACGCGGCGATTACGGCCCGGAACATGTCAGCGATATTGAAATCGGCGCCAAGGCCGACTGGCATATCAGCGACGACATCTCAGCGCGGACCAACCTCGCGGTGTTTCGCACCAAGCGCGACGACGCGCAGGTGTCGCAGCCTTACGCCGTCACCATCGGCGACAGCACGCGCCTTATCAATATGATCGTCAACGAGGCGGAAGCCACCATCAAGGGGGCGGAGTTCGACGGCCGTTTGATTTTCGCCCAGGGGCTGGATTTGAGCCTGTCCTGGGCCTATACCGACGCGTCCTATGACAAGTACTTCGATATCCGCACCGGCCAGCTGTTGAAGAACATGCCGTACGCGTTTACACCGCGCAGCAAGCTCAGCCTTGGCGCGCGCTATCAGTTGCCGGTGCCCGAGGCGATCGGCGACATGAATGTGGCGGTGAACTGGAGTCGTTCGTCGGCGATCAACTTCAACGTGACACCCGATCCCTATGGCAAGCAGGATGCGTACTCGCAGACCGATGTCTACTTCAACTGGAACCACGTGTTGGACAGCACCGTCAACGCCTCGTTGTTCGTGACCAACCTGACCAACCGGAAGTATCTGGTCGGCGGCTACCCGGTGTTCGATGCCGCCGGCTTCAGCACGGGAATCTACAACGAACCGCGCATGTGGGGTATGAGCCTGAAATACAACTTCTCCGCGGATTGATCCGCGCGCGGCCAAGTCACGCCCGGCGCAGCCGGGCTTTTTTTTGTCGCGGAAAAAACTGCGGTGATCTGCCGGCCGGTGATGTACGCGGCAATAATGTCGGGGTTGCGTTCAGTAACCCGCGCAACCTTTGGCGTCGCCGTCTTGATCGGATGCCTAACAGATTTCATCATCCTGCGCCGCCACGCCGTATTTCCAATAGCCGGACGCGGTGATGTCGGCGGGGTCGAGATGCAGCGCGGACGACACCACGCCGCGCAAAAAACGCACGCGCTCGACCTCGCCGGCGATCCAGGCGCGGCCGCGGCCGCGCCGGGGCGCCAGCGCGCCGATCACCTCCTCCAGGCACAGGTCCGGCCCCAGCCAGCGCTGTTCGCGGGAAAACCATTGCGCCAGCAGAAACGCATCGCTGTCGAGCGCCAGCCGATCCTGCGCCGTGGGCGTTTCGATCATGGCCAGAACCGGCACGCCGGCGGGCATGGCTTCGACGATGGCGGCGATGGCGGGCAGGGCGCTGGCATCGCCGATCAGCAGATACCAGTCGATGTCCGGCTGGTAATCGAAACCCGAATGCGGCGCCGCGCATTCGATGACCGCGCCCGGTTTCGCGGCCT
>Ga0164243_10010486_pt1 | contig 13313 bp, 11 predicted proteins | sample OricompcompostOP_FD_108781 | JGI IMG/M metagenome (GOLD analysis project Ga0164243, IMG submission 108781) | Organic Plus compost microbial communities from Emeryville, California, USA - Original compost - Organic plus compost (OP) | ecosystem: Engineered > Solid waste > Mixed feedstock >... | reverse complement strand
CCTTCGGCTTCGGCGTTCTTCTGCCGCCAGACGCGCAGGGTGAGCTTCATGCGTAGCTCCGCTGGGTGGGGTGGACGTACTCGAAGACCAGGTCTTCCTTGTGCAGGGTGGGAGCCTCGCCGGTGCCGGTGAACTCCCACGCGGCCGCGTAGGAGAACTCGTCGTCCTTGCGGGCGGCTTCGCCGTCCGGGGTCTGGGACTCCTCGCGGAAGTGGCCGCCGCAGGACTCGGTGCGGTGCAGCGCGTCGAGGCACATGAGCTCGGCGAGCTCCAGGTAGTCGACGACGCGGTTGGCCTTCTCCAGCGACTGGTTGAACTCCTCGCCGGTGCCGGGGACCTTGATGCGGCGCCAGAACTCCTCGCGGATCTGGGGGATGCGCTCCAGGGCCTTGCGCAGTCCGGCGTCGGTCCGGGCCATGCCGCAGAACTCCCACATGAGTTCGCCGAGTTCGCGGTGGAAGGAATCCGGGGTGCGGTCGCCGTCCACGGCGAGCAGCAGGTTCAGCCGGTCCTCGGTCTCGGCCAGCACCTCCTGGACGGCGGGGTGGCCGTCGGTGACCGGCTCGTGGTGCGGGTTGCGGGCGAGGTAGTCGTTGATGGTGGCGGGCAGGACGAAGTAGCCGTCGGCGAGGCCCTGCATCAGGGCGGAGGCGCCGAGGCGGTTGGCGCCGTGGTCGGAGAAGTTGGCCTCGCCGATCGCGAACAGGCCGGGGATCGTGGTCTGGAGGTCGTAGTCGACCCACAGGCCGCCCATCGTGTAGTGCACGGCGGGGTAGATCCGCATGGGCACCTGGTACGGATCCTCGTCGGTGATCCGCTGGTACATGTCGAAGAGGTTGCCGTACTTGGCCTCGACGGCCTTGCGGCCCATGCGCTGGATGGCGTCGGCGAAGTCGAGGTAGACGCCCTGGCCGCCGGGGCCCACTCCCCTGCCCTCGTCGCACACGTTCTTCGCGGCGCGGGAGGCGATGTCGCGCGGGACCAGGTTGCCGAAGGACGGGTAGATGCGCTCCAGGTAGTAGTCGCGCTCGTCCTCGGGGATCTGGTGCGGCGGGCGGGTGTCGCCCTTCGCCTTCGGAACCCAGATGCGGCCGTCGTTGCGCAGCGACTCGCTCATCAGGGTCAGCTTGGACTGGTGGTCGCCGGTGCGCGGGATGCAGGTGGGGTGGATCTGGGTGAAGCAGGGGTTGGCGAAGTACGCGCCGCGCCGGTGCGCCCGCCAGATCGCGGTCGCGTTGGAGTTCATGGCGTTCGTCGACAGGTAGAAGACGTTGCCGTAGCCGCCGGAGGCGAGGACGACGGCGTCCGCGAAGTACGTGGAGATCTTCCCCGTGATGAGGTCGCGGGCGACGATGCCGCGCGCCCGTCCGTCGACGACGATCAGGTCGAGCATCTCGGTACGGGGGTGCATCTCGACGTTGCCCGCGGCGATCTGCCGGCTCAGCGCCTGGTAGGCGCCCAGCAGGAGCTGCTGGCCCGTCTGACCGCGGGCGTAGAAGGTGCGGGAGACCTGGACGCCGCCGAAGGAGCGGGTGTCGAGCAGGCCGCCGTACTCGCGGGCGAAGGGCACGCCCTGCGCGACGCACTGGTCGATGATCTCGACGGAGATCTGCGCGAGCCGGTGCACGTTGGACTCGCGGGCGCGGAAGTCGCCGCCCTTGACGGTGTCGTAGAACAGGCGGTGGATGGAGTCGCCGTCGTTGCGGTAGTTCTTCGCGGCGTTGATGCCGCCCTGCGCGGCGATGGAGTGGGCGCGGCGCGGGGAGTCCTGGTAGCAGAACTGGACGACGTGGTAGCCCTGTTCGGCGAGCGTCGCGCCGGCGGAGCCGCCCGCGAGGCCGGTGCCGACGACGATGACGGTGTGCTTGCGCCGGTTGGCGGGGTTGACCAGCTTGGCCTCGAAGCGGCGGGTGTCCCAGCGTTCGGCGACGGGGCCGGAGGGGGCCTTGGTGTCGGCGACGGGTTCGCCGGTCGTGTAGGCCGTGTAGTCGGGGTAGGTCATGTTCAGCTCACCACTCCGGTCATGACGCCCACGGGTACGGCGATGAAGCCGGCCGTGAGCAGCAGCGCGAGGACGTTGGCCGTGGCCTTCAGGGCGCGGTCGCGGGTGCGGCTGCCGGCGCCGAGGGTCTGGGCGGCGCTCCAGAAGCCGTGCCGGATGTGCAGGCCGACGGCGAGCATCGCCACGATGTAGATGACGTTGCCGTACCAGGTGGAGAAGGTGTCCACGACGTTCTGGTACGGGCGGCCCTCCTGGAATCCGCCCGCGTGGACGGTGCCGGTCGTCAGGTCCAGGAGGTGCCAGACGATGAAGAGGGCGAGGATGACGCCGCCCCAGCGCATGGTGCGGGTGGCGTAGGAGGCGCGCGGCTTCCTGTGGACGTACTTGCTGGGGCGGGCCTTGATGTCGCGGCGGCTGAGCTGGTACGCGGAGACCGCGTGGGCGACGACGGCGACGACGAGGACGACGCGGATGATCCAGAGCGTCCACTCGTAGTGCATGAACGGTTCGCCGACGGTGCGCAGCCAGTGCGCGTAGTGGTTGAAGTCGCCGGCGCCGAAGAAGATCTTCAGGTTGCCGATCATGTGGACGACCAGGTACAGCAGCATGATCAGTCCGCTGACCGCCATCACGGTCTTCTTGCCGACGGTCGAGTCCCACACCGTGCGCGCGAAGGACGGCCGTCGGTCCGTCCGCGTTGCCAGAGCCATGTCCAGAACGCTAGGGCCGGACGGCCCGATCGGTCCAAGACATGGTGCGCCTCGTTTCGATAGCTGCCGCCTATGATGGCGGTATGCAGTTCCAGCAGCTCCAGTACTTCGTCGCGGTCGCCGAGACCCGGCACTTCACCCGCGCCGCCGATCTGGTGCACGTGGCGCAGCCCTCGCTGTCGCAGCAGATCAAGGCGCTGGAGCGGGAGCTGGGCGCGGACCTGTTCCTGCGGGCCCGGGGCAACATCACGCTGACGGACGCCGGGGAGGCCCTGCTGCCGCTGGCCCGGCGCATCCTGGCCGACGCCGACACGGCCCGGCACGAGGTGCAGGAGCTGGTGCAGCTGCGCGGCGGCCGGGTCAGGCTCGGCGCCACCCCGAGCCTGTGCACGGGCCTGCTCCCGGACGTGCTGCGCGCCTTCCACGACCGCTACCCCGGCATCCGGCTGCTGATCGAGGAGGGCGGCTCGCACGACCTGGTGCGCGAGCTGGCACGCGGCGCCCTCGACCTCGCTCTCGTCGTCCTGCCCCTGCCGACGCCCTCCCCCGCGCTGACGACGGTGGAGCTGCTGCGCGAGGACCTGGTCGTCGTCTCCTCACCGGAGGCCCCGCGGCCGGGCGGCGGACGGCGGGCGGTGCGCATCGCCGACCTGGAGGGCGAGCGCCTCGTGATGTTCCGGCACGGCTACGACCTGCGCGAGCTGACGGTGGCGGCCTGCCGCGCGGAGGGCTTCGAGCCGGACTTCGCGGTCGAGGGCGGCGAGATGGACGCGGTGCTGGGGTTCGTCCGGGCGGGCCTGGGCCTGGCCGTCGTCCCGCGCATGGTGGCCGCGCGGTCGGGCCGGGGGCTGCGGGTCACCCCGCTGGCCCGGCCCGGGCTGCACCGGACGATCGCGCTGGCCCACCGCAGCGACGTGGCACCGCCGCGGGCCGCGCGCGAGCTGCAGCGGATGCTGCTGGAGCGGTGAGCGTCGCGGGCCGTCCGGCGCTCACCAGGTGGGGATGTAGCCGCCGTCGATGATGAGGTCGCTGCCGGTGATGTTGCGGGAGCGGTCGCCGGCGAGGAAGACCACGAGGCCGGCGATCTCCGCGGGCTGGGAGAAGCGGCCCGTGACGGTGGACTTCGCGGCCTGGGCGACCACGTCGTCCGGGGTGAGGCCGGCGGCGTCCGAGACCGTCCGCGCCACTCCCCCGCCGCCCAGCCACAGCTCCGTCTCGACGGGGCCCGGGCTGACGGTGTTGACCCGAATGCCCTTGGGGCCGACCTCCTTCGACAGCGCCTTGGAGAACGCCACCAGGGCGGCCTTGCCCGCGCTGTAGTCGACGACCAGCGGCTCCGGGAGGGTGGCGTTCACGGAGCCGACCGTGATCACCGAGCCGTCGCCGGCGTCCAGCATCACGGGCAGCGCGGCCCGGGTGACCCGTACGGCCGCGAGCAGGTTCAGGTCGATCGTGCGCGTCCACTCCTCGTCGGTGACCGACAGGAAGCCGCCGGTGCGGGCGGGGGCGGTGCCGACGTTGTTGACCAGGACGTCGACGCGTCCGCCCGCCGCGGCGACCAGGTCCCCGGCCGCCCGCGGCTCGGAGAGGTCGACCGGCACCCAGGTCACCGAGCCGTCCTTCACCAGCTCCTCCAGCCGGTCCGATGAGGTGCGCGACCCCGCCACGACCTGGGCGCCGGCCTGGACGAGCGCCTCCACGATCGCCAGTCCGATGCCCTTGCTCGCTCCGGTGACGACGGCGGTCCTGCCCCGCAGTTCCGTACTCATGCTGCCCCACTCCGATCGGACCCGAGGACCCCCTGCGCCCATGCTCCCCCCTGCGGGGCGGGCCCGCTCGGCGGGCGTCGCAGGCCGCGTCAGTCGCGGACGGACAGCAGGTCCGGCATGCCGATACGCCCGTAGAACTCGGCGCGGACGGCGTCGGCGACGTCGCTGACCCGCTCGGAGCCGTCGTCGGCCGGGTCGATCGTGGTCCGGAACGGCCGCTCGCCCTTCGGGGTGCCGACGATGCGGACGATGGCGCGGGCCACGTCGCGGACGTCGGCGTCGTCCGGGGCCAGGGCCGCCAGGGCCTTGCCCACGTCGTCCATGAGCCCGCCGTACAGGGCGTCGTACGCCTCGGCGGTGGCCGTGTCCTGCGGGTGCATCGCGTGGGCGAAGTGGTTGGTGCCGGAGGTGAACGAGCCGGGGACGACGAGGACCGAGTCGATGCCGAAGCGGCTCAGCTCGACGGCGTAGCTCTTGGCCAGGTGGTCCATGGCGGCCTTGGCCCCGAAGTAGGGGGCGAGGTACGGCGGGGTGCCGCCGTAGGTGCTGGTCGAGCCGACCCACACCAGCAGGCCGTCCCTCCGCTCCCGCATCTGCGGCAGCACGGCCCGGTTGACGCGCTGGGTGGACACGACGTTGGTGTCGTAGATCTCGGCGATCTGCTCCGGGGTGAAGGACTCCGCCGGGCCGAGGACCATGTGCCCGGCGTTGTGGACGACGACGTCGATCCGCCCGGCCCCGGCGACGGCCGCGTCCACGGACTCCTGGTCGGACACGTCGAGTTCGAGGGGGCGCAGGTCGACGCCGTGCTGTTCGGCGTAGGCGCGGGCGTCGGCGACGGCCGGGGCGTTGCGGCCCGTGGTTTGCCGCATACCGGCGTGGACGGTGTGGCCCGCGTCGGCGAGGGCGCGGGCGGTCAGGGCGCCGAAACCGCTGGAGGCACCGGTGACGAGGATGGAGGAGGGCATGGCGGTCTCCTTGGGGGATGCGGAAGGTCAGCCGAAGGTGATGACGCTGCGGCCGTGCGCCGAGCCGTCGGCCATCGCGTCGAGGACGCCGGGCGCCTGGCCGAGGGTGATCGGGGTGACCTCGGGGAGGATGTCGTGGGCCGCCGAGAAGGCGAGGGTGTCGCGCAGGTCGTGCGGGGAGCCGGACGGCGAGGCCACCACGTGCAGCCGGTTGAGGATCATGGGCTGGGTGGGCAGCGTCAGCGGCTCGGGGCCGTAGCCGAGCAGCAGCAGGGTGCCGTCGGGGGCGAGACCGCCGAGGGTGGCGGCGGCCGCCTCCGTGGAGGGGGCGGCGTTCAGCACGACGTCGGCGCCGCCCCACGCCTTCAGGGCGTCGGCCGGGTCGGACTCGCCGGTCGCGACGAACAGGTCGGCGCCCAGCGCCTTCGCCTGGTCCTCGCCGCGCCGGGACCGGCCGATCACGGCCACGTCCGCGCCCATGGCGACGGCGTAGCGCACGGCGAGCGCGCCCACGCCGCCGAGCCCGACGACCGCGACCCGGGAGCCGGCCGTCGCCCCGGCCTGCCGCAGCCCGTTGAAGGCGGTCAGCCCGGCGCACATCAGCGGGGCCGCGGCGACCGGGTCGAGGCCGTCCGGCAGCGGGGTGGCGAAGGCGGCCTTGAGCAGGACGTACTCGGCGTAGCCGCCGTCGGCCACCACCCCGGTGATCCGCTTGCGCGGGCACAGGATCTGTTCACCGCGCACGCAGTAGTCGCAGTGGCCGCAGGAGTCGTACAGGAACTGGCCGCCGACGGCCGTGCCGACCTCGGGGAAGGTGACGCCCTCCCCGACGGCGGTGACGACGCCGGTGATCTCGTGCCCGGGGATCACGGGGTACCGGGCGAAGGGGTAGTGGCCGCGCAGCAGGCTCAGGTCGGAGAAGCAGACGCCGCAGGCGGTGACCTTGACGAGGACCTCGCCGGCGGCGGGCTGCGGGATGTCGTGGTCGTCGAGGGTGAGCGGGAGGTTCGCTCCGGTGGCTACGGCAGCACGCATGGCGGGCTCCAAGGGGGTTCGGGGGGAAGGAAGCCGGTGGGTTCGTCCCGGCGCCTTCCAGCCTTGGCGTCCCACCGCCCGCCCGTCCAATGCCGGTCCCGGTGCCATTGATGCCCAGGTGGCATCGCCGCAGGTCTACGCCCCGCCCCGGCCGTGGACGGCGGCGCGGGCCGTCTCGACGAAGCCGGTCACGACGGGCGAGGGACGCCGGGCGGGCCAGGCCAGGGAGACCTGTCCGCGCGGTACGCCGGTGACGGGCACGTAGGCGATGTCGGACCGGGGGAACGCGGCCGCCGCCGACCCGGGTACGAAGGCGATCCCGCGCCCGCCGCGGACGTAGCCCAGCAGTTCCTCCATGTCGTGGAAGGCCGGGCCGTGGTCCGGGCGGGTGCCGTCGGGCCGGGGGTCGGCGTTCCAGACGGCCGACCACGCCTCGCTCGCGTCGGCGTACTCCAGGACGGGCTCGCCGGCGAGGTCCGCGAGGGCGACCTCGCCGTCGCGTGCCCGGGGGTGGCCGGCGGGCAGGACGGCGATGAGGTGCTCGGTGTAGAGCGGGAGGAGGTCGACGCCGTCGGTCTCCAGCGGCGGCCGGACGAACCCCACGTCGGCACTGCCGTCCAGCAGGGCCCGTGCCTGGCTCCACCAGCGCAGGCGCACCAGTTCGACGGAGACGTGCGGGAAGCGCGCGGAGAACGCGTTGAGCGCCGGTCCGACGTCCGTGCCGAGCATGAAGCCGACGACCAGCGTGTCGACTCCGGCGCCGATGCGGCGGGCCCGCTCCTGGGCGGCCTCGGAGGCGGCGAGGAGGGCCTTGGCGTCGTGCAGGAACTGCTCGCCGGCCGGGGTCAGCGCGACCTCGCGGGTGCTGCGGGTGAACAGCTCGACGCGCAGCTCGTGTTCCAGCTGGCGCACCTGGCGGGACAGGGCGGGCTGGGTGACGTGCAGGGCCACGGCCGCCTGCCCGAAGTGCCGGCGCTCGGCGACCGCCACGAAGTAGCGCACCTTGCGCAGGTCCAGATCGATCGGCCTGTCGCGCATGGCCGGTCCCGCCTTTCCGGCGGCCTGCCCGGACGCGGCGCCGCCGTCTCGCTCGTCACGCTATACGACCGCGCGGGACCGGGCCGCCGGGCACCCCCCGCGGCCCGGCACGGCTCAGCCCGTGGCGTCGACCAGCGCCAGTTCGTGCAGCCGGTCCGGCGGGCCGGGGCGGGCGTAGTACCAGCCCTGCGCGGTGTCGCAGCCCAGTATCCGCAGCTGCTCGGCCTGGGCGCCGGTCTCGACGCCCTCCACGGTCACCGCGAGGTCCAGGCTGTGCGCCAGGGAGACGATCCCCTCGACGATCTTGAGGTCGACGGGGTCGGCGGGGAACCGCTGCATGCTCTGGGTGAACGACCGGTCCAGCTTGAGGACGCTCACCGGCAGCCGGCGCAGGTTGGCGAGGTTGGAGTAGCCGGTGCCGAAGTCGTCCAGGGCGATGTCGACGCCCATCTCGGCCAGCCGGCGCAGCGGCTTGAGCAGGGCGTCGTCGGCGCCGATGAGGGCCGACTCGGTCACCTCCAGGCAGAGCGCGTCGGGCTGCACGCCGGCGCGCTCCAGGATGTCGACGGTGTCCTGGACCAGACCGGGGTGGGTGAGCTGGCAGGGCGAGAGGTTGACGTTGATGCGGAGCGGGCCGCCGTCGTGGTACCGCTCCCGCCAGGCGCGTGCCTGGCGCACCGACTGCTCCAGCACCCACCGGCCGAGCGGCACGATGAGGCCCGTGTGCTCGGCGAGCGGGATGAACCGGTCCGGGCCGAGGATGCCGTGCTGCGGGTGCAGCCAGCGCACCAGGGCCTCCGCGCCGCGCACACTGCCGTCGCCGAGGTGGACCAGCGGCTGGTACTCGATGAAGAACTCGCCCCGGTCCAGGGCGGTCGGCAGTGCCGTGGTCAGCCCGTGCCGGGTGATGGCGCGGGCGTCGGCCTCCGGGTCGGCCAGCTCGAAGCGGTTGCCGCCCGCCGACTTGGCCCGGTACATGGTGATGTCGGCGCTGCGCAGCACCTCCGCCGCGCTGCGCTCGCCGGCCGGCCCCTCCACGACGCCGATGCTGCCGCGCACGGTCAGCTCCCGGCCGTCGACGCTGATCGGCGCGAGCAGCGCGTTCATGATCCGGGAGGCGAGCTCGTCGACCTGGCGCTCGGTGTCGGGGCCGGTGGTCAGGGCCACGAACTCGTCGCCGCCGAGCCGGGCGACCATCTCGCCGGGCCGGGTGGCGCAGGACTGGAGCCGGTCGGCGACCTCGACGAGCAGCCGGTCGCCGGCCGCGTGGCCGAGGCTGTCGTTGACGGTCTTGAAGCCGTCCAGGTCGAGGTAGCACAGGCCGAAGCGCTGCCCCTCGCCGGCGGCCAGGGCCTTCTCCAGGCGCTCGAAGAAGAAGGTGCGGTTGGGCAGTCCGGTCAGGGCGTCGTGGGTGGCCTCGTAGCGCAGCCGCAGATTGAGCAGCCGGCGCTCGGTGGTGTCCTCCATGAGGGCGAGCTGGTACTGCGGCGCGCCGTCGGCGTCCCGCAGCAGGGACACCGTGAGGTTGGTCCACAGGACGGTCCCGTCGGGACGGTAGAACGCCTTCTCGAGGTGGTAGTGCTCGCGCTCGCCGCGGACCAGCTCCTCGTAGAGCTTCCAGGTCTGCGGGGCGTCCTCGGGGTGGGTCCAGTCCAGGACGTTGCGGGTCTGCATGGTCTGCCCCGAGACGCCGAACATCCGCAGCAGGGCGCCGTTCACCTGGAGGATGTTGCCGTCGAGGTCGGCGATGCCGATCCCTATGGCCGCGCCCTCGAAGACCGCGCGGAACCGCGCCTCGGTGGCGTGCAGGGCCTGGGCGACCACGCCCTGGGCCTTGAGCGCGGCCGCGGAGATCGCCTCCTGCTCGGCGAGGGTGCGGGCGCGCAGCGCCTGGGCGTACCCGGCGGCCATGGCGTGCTGGAGCCGGGCCGAGCGGGCCCGCAGGTCCTCCTGGTCGCCGTCGCCGCCGCAGTACAGCACGAGGTAGGCGTCGACGCAGTCCAGCGAGCGGCTGAGCGCCTCCGGGTCGGTGCAGTGGACGCCGACCAGGGCCGCGCCGACCGCCTTGCCCTCGTCGGCGTCGAAGGACCGTGCCTTGAGGGCGTCGCTCAACCGCCGGGCGAGCGGCAGCAGTTGCGCCTCGAACTCCGGCCGGGTCGACGACGTCGCGGTCACCGGGAAGACGGCCCGGCTCCAGATGGTCGCGAAGCGGCGCAGTCTGTCCTCCGGCTCGTCGAGCCCCCCGCTCACGCCGTACGCCCCACGCCGGCGAACCCGGAGAAGGCCCATCGGTCGTCGTCCTCCGGTGCGGTGTCCGGGCGCCAGAGCGGCATCGGCACCAGTCCGGGTTCCACCATGTCGTACCCCTCGAAGAACCGCGCGATCCCGTCGCGCGTACGCATGATCAGCGGGTTGCGGATGTCCTCGTACACGTCGACCGTGCCCTTGGCCCTCTCCTCGGACAGCGGGATGCCCTCGTACGAGGCGTGCGTGAGCACCAGCATGCTGCCGGGCGGGAGCGCGTCGCGCAGTTCGGCCACCGCTCCGTACGGGTCGTCCTCGTCCTCCACGAAGTGCAGTATGGCAACGAGGAGCAGCGCGACCGGCCGGTTCAGGTCGATGAGGCGCTCGAACTCGGAACTGGCCAGGATCTCCTGGGGCTTGCGCAGGTCCGCCGCGACGACGCCCGTGCCCTCGTCACCGGCGAGGACGGCCTCGCTGTGGGCGACGGCGACCGGGTCGTGGTCGACGTACACCACGCGCGCCGCGGGGTCGGCCGCGCGGGCCACCTCGTGGACGCTGCCGAACGTCGGGATGCCGGAGCCGATGTCGAGGAACTGGGTGACGCCCTCGCCGACGGCGAAGCGCACCGCGCGCCGCATGAACGCCCGGTTGGCCTGCATGATCTTGGGCAGGCCCGGCATGAACTCCATGGCCTTGCGGGCCGCTTCCCGGTCGACCTCGAAGTTGTACGAACCGCCCAGGTAGTAGTCGTAGATGCGCGAGACGCTGGGGACCGAGATGTCGATGTTCCGTGGGGCCCAGGCGGGACGCTCCATCTGACTCTCCAACGCGTAGGCGATCCGGTGTTCGAGCTGAGGCTACTGATCGCCCGCCAATGGAGCGAGCGGAAACGGAAATTGACCATCCGTTCCCGGTCACTGCCGGTGGCACGTGCCGCGTCGGCACACCCCGCACTTGTCGTGAAACCCACCGAAGCACTCCACGAAGCCGTGAAGCGGGGGAATCCGGTCGCACACGGTCCGGCCCGTCACGGCACAGGGGTCCGCCCCCTGAGCGGTGGGTTCAGGGGGCGGACCGGGGCCGTGCGCGTGGATCAACCCTGGGGAGGTCTGATCCTCACTTCTCCGACGCGCCGACCGGCTTGCCGTCGGGGCGGATGGCGAACCAGGTGCCGCCGACGCCCTGACCGTTGGTGTCGCCGGGCTTCTTGTCCCCGGCGAAGGTGTAGATCGGCACGCAGTCGATGGTCTGCTGCCTGATCCCGTCGGGCCGGTCGAAGACCACGTAGCCCTGTCCGCGGGGACCGGACCCCTTCAGGTCGATGCCCTTGGTGTCCTTGGCGTCCACGGGCTTGATGACCGGCCACTTCTTCAGGCACTCGCCGGTGCAGGCCGTCTTCATCGGCCACGGCGAGTCCTTCATGAACCGGTAGACCGTGTGCCCGTTGCCGTCGATGACGATCTCGCCGAGCTTGGGGTCCTTGCGGGTGGACAGGCCGGGCAGGTCGCTGGTCCGCGCGCCGGCACCGCCCTGCGCCTTCTTGCCGTCGGGGGCGAGCGCGTACCAGGTGCCGCCGACCCCCTGGCCGTTGACGTCACCGGCGTTGATGTCCTTGGCGAAGCGGTACGCCGGCCAGCCGCCGACGGTGAGCTGCTTGGTGCCGTCGGACCGGGTGACCGAGCCGAGCAGGGCCTTGTCGATGCCGGCGCCGGCCTCGGCGTCGTCGGCGGGGACCGGCGGCCACTTCTTGGCGCAGTCGCCGTCGCAGTTCGACTTGGCGGGCTCGGCGGTGTCCTTGTCGAAGCGGTAGAGCGTCAGACCGCCGCTGTCGGTCAGCACCTTGCCGAGTTCGGCGTTGGTGGAGACGGACAGCTCACCGGCGGTGGAGGTCTGCGCGCCGATGCCCTCCTCGCCCGGCGCGCCGGCGTCCGCACCGCCCAGACCGGTGCCCGCGGACCCGTAGCCGCCTCCGGTGGCCGCCGTGGCTCCCACGTTCTGGCTGCTCGCCGACGGGGTCGTCTCCTGCCCGCATGCCGTCGTCAGCGCCAGCAGCGCCACGGCGCTCACCGCGAGCGAGGCGCTCCGCCACGAGGTCTTCATCGTCAACTCCCCAGAATCACAAGGGTGTCGCAGCGCCCTGCTGCGCCGCCGCACGACGAGGAGTACGCAGGGGTACCCCGTGCGTGTTCAACGGACGGCCGAAATTCTTTCGGGAACCTGTGAAACCCCTCCCGTCCCACCCGTACACCTGGTCACGCGCGTGCCGCCGCCCGTCCCCCGTTCGGGGCAATCCCCCCGTTCCCCGGCGTGTGGCGATCGGTATGCAATCAAGATCTTCGTCGTGCACGGACCCGAACCCACCCGATCCACCCTCGCCTCGCGGCTGTCGGCCGTGGCGGTGCTGACCTGGCTGCTGGTGACCGCACCGGCCGGGGCGGCGGTGGCCGACGCCTGCGCGTACGCGGACACGGGCCCCGGCGGGGTGCAGGCCGTGGCGGTCGCCGGGAGCCTCACCTGGCCCACCCCGCCGCAGTGCCTCCCGCCGACCCCGACGCCCACGCCCACGCCCACGCCGACTCCCGAACCGCCGCCTCCGCCCCCGCCGAAGCCGACCCCCGCGCCGACCCCCACCCCCAGGCCGACGCCACCCCCCGCACCGAAGCCCCCGGCCCCGAAGCCCCCGGCGCCCCGGCCCGCACCGCCCCCGCCGGCCCCCGCGCCGAAGCCGGTGCCCAGGGCGGCACCGGTCCCGGCACCCCCGCCGAAGCCCGAGCCGAAACCGCCGGCGCCCGCGCCCGAGCCCAGCCCGGCCCGCGTCCACTACCCGCCGCACCGCGCCGCACCGCCGCGACAGGCGGCAGACAGCGCCCCGTCGCCCCTGATCTTCGTCCTGCTGATCGCGGTCCCCGCCATCGCCGCGGTCGCCGCCCTGCGCCCCCGCTGACCCCTGGAGGATCCCCTTGCCGGAATGGCTTGTTCTCACCCTCGCGATGCTCGCTGCCTGCGGCGTGGTGGTGATCATCACCCTCGTGCGGCACAGGACCGCCCCCGAGGACGAGGACCCCTCCGAGACCCCGGACGTCATCGAGTACATGACGATGTGGATCGGCGTGGTGTACGCCATCGTCCTGGGTCTGGCCATCGCGGGCGTCTGGGAGGGCCGCAGCGCCGCCCAGGACCACGTCCAGGCGGAGGCCGTGGCGCTGCACGAGATCACCGAACGCGTCCGGGTCTACCCGCCCGAGGTCCGCGACCGCATTCGGGAGGATGTCAACGCCTATGTCGGACACGTCGTCACCACCGAGTGGAAGGCCATGGCGGACGACGGCGAGCTCACCGACCGCGGCACCGCGCTGTTCCAGCGTGTGCGGGAGGACGTCACCGACTACGAGCCGAAGTCGGACTTCGAGGCCCAGGCGTACCAGCCGCTCGTCGACCAGGTGACCGCGGCCGACCAGGCGCGGATCGCCCGCGGCGACTCCACCGGCGCGACCATGCCGGGCGTGGTCTGGTTCGGGCTGCTGGCCGGGGCGGTGATCACCATCGG
>Ga0164243_10010485_pt1 | contig 13314 bp, 14 predicted proteins | sample OricompcompostOP_FD_108781 | JGI IMG/M metagenome (GOLD analysis project Ga0164243, IMG submission 108781) | Organic Plus compost microbial communities from Emeryville, California, USA - Original compost - Organic plus compost (OP) | ecosystem: Engineered > Solid waste > Mixed feedstock >... | reverse complement strand
TCAGCCAGGCGTAGTAGCCCGAGGGCGAAACCTCGATCACCGAGCACATCAGCTTCACTGCAAAGCGGCCAGCGTTGTCCTTGATGGCTCGGTACTTCATTTGTGCTCCTTCGCGAAGAACGCCGCCGCACGCTTTAAAAAATCTCGCTCCTGTGTGACCCGGGCGAGCTCCCGACGAAGCCGAACGATCTCTTCCTGTTCGGCTTTCACGGCGCCGCGCGTCTCGCCGGCCGCCTCAGCTTCACGCTCCTCGCGCATCCAGCGGTGCAGCACATTGGCGTTCACACCAAGCTCCCGCGCAATCTGCGTGACCGGCTTGCCCGAGTCATTCGCTAGCCGAACTGCCTCCGACTTGTACTCGTCGCTGTACTGGCGACGCGACCTTCGTTCCGACATTTCCAACCTCCGATTTCGCTATTGTCCACCTTATGAAGGTGTCCACGAAACCGGGGGAGGATCACCCAGAGTCTAGGTAGTGGTGTCGTGATCGAGCGCGGCATCATTGCCACCAACTGCCATGTGTTGAAGGGAGCGCTCGGGTTCACGGTGCACTATCAGGGCAAGCACTATCCCGCGCGCATTCGCCATGCCGACATTCTGCGCGATGTTTGCACGCTCTCGTCCAACAAGCTCAACGCACCACCGGTCGGATTCAATCCCGACGGCACGAAGCAGCTGGACGTCGGCGACAAGGTGTATGCAGTCGGCGCGCCGCGCGGCCTTGAGCTCACGCTCTCCGATGGCTTGCTCTCGGGTTTCCGTGAGGAGCAGGCGGGCCGGTTGGTGCAGATCACGGCGCCCATTTCCCCAGGCTCAAGCGGCGGCGGGCTCTACGATCAGCACGCGACGCTCATTGGACTGACGACGCTCTACCTCGAGGACTCCCAGCAGCTGAACTTCGCAGTGCCGGTGGAGTGGATTCACGAGCTGCCGCAGCGTAGTCAAGATCCTGCCAACCTCAACGCTGCAAAGAGGTACGCCGCGGAGGCCGTGACCGAACTGGAGAAGGCGCTGAAGGCCCAGGATCTCAACTACGCGTGCAAGAAGAATCTCGCAGTGGCCAAGGTCAAGGAGATCCAGGCAAGCATCCATCCCCTAATGGTGGCCGAGACGTTCAGGGCTTTTTACGACAGCGTCGACGCTCAATGCCGCAAGTGACTCCAGGATGAACCTGGCCGAATCGTTTTGCGTAGAGGAGATAAACTCCAAAATGGAGATCGACGATCAGATCAAGGCAATACTCAAGCGCGCCAAGAAACTGGCTCAGCGCTACCGCACGCTGACCGGCAAGCCCTTGGGGGTCGCTGGCGAGATCGCCGAGTACGAAGCTGCACAGTACTTGAAACTGGAGCTCGTCCCTGCCCGGCAGGCAGGGTACGACGCCGTCCGCAGAAATGGGGAGAAGACGCAGCGCCTTTCGATTAAGGGTCGCTGCATTCTCCCAGGCGGCAGCAAGAGTCAGCGGCTCGGCAAAATCGACATCAAGAAACCGTTCGATGCCGTGTTGCTTGTGCTGATGGACGAAACTCTGAACGCGACGACCATCTACGAAGCGCCACGCCGAAAGGTGATCGCTGCGATTACGGTGCCAGGGTCGAAGGCGAGAAACGATCGTGGTGCGCTCTCCGTCTCAAAGTTCAAGTCCATTGCCCAGTGCGTTTGGAAGCGGGGTACGCGGTGACTGCCGACGGCCCGCATGTATCGGCAGCAAGGTAGACGATCCGGCTTCACAAATACTTCTTGAAGCTTCCCGCCGTGATGTTGACGGTGATGGTCAACAGAATCGCTGCGGGTAACAGAATCCACAGTGGATGCACGCTCACCGGCACAGCGAGATAGATAACCCAGGGCAGGACGGCGAGCGGCAAGATGAGCCTGCGTGCGCGATGATAGAGAAATCCCGATTCTCTGCCCGCGCCAAAGCGACGCAGATCACGGCGCACTAGCCCATCGATCAAACCGACGAAAGCAGCGGTGAGAAAAAGCGGCAGCGTTAGGCACAACACCACCAAGCGGACCAGGAACGTCAATGCGGTGTAACCCGCCGCGGCGATATAGGACTCCACATAGCTGTAGGACGCATTCACGAGTCGTTGCAGTCCGCGGTGACGCTCTCCTACAGGAACTCGCGAGGATTCCATCCAATCGCGCAATCCCGAGCGGACTACAACGTGCTCGTGCGTCCAGGCGATCAACCGCCGCGCTGTCTGCACGGGTGCTTCCATCACGACGCTTCGCTTGAAGTCCGACGACAGCTGATTGAGCTCGTAGTTCAGCATCCGTTCTGCGTGGTGCGAGCTTTGATCCGACCAGAAGAACAGCATGCCCATCCATTCCATCACGATTGCGAGCACGAGCGAACCGCACAACATCCCGAACAGTCGGAACGGCAGCGCGATCAGACCCGCAATCCATCCTTGTTGTCGTGCCTGCTGAGCGTGCGCAACGGTGGCCGGATCAGGCATGGGGACGTCCGGGTGCTGCGTGTCCGTCGGCCACGAACAGTGCGTCGCGGAGCGGCTCGTCCGGTGACGGAGGTGATGGCGCGTGCGCGTTCCACCACTCCTTCGTCTCGACATAGTGCTGTCGCATGTACGCAGCGAGTGCTTGCAGATCCACAGGCATTACCTCATCCGGGTCCGGTGCGGGAATCGGCATGCGGATCTTCCACAGGTTTCCACCCTCGAGCAGCGCGAACGCTTGCCCTTTCGGGAGTGCAACAACATGCGCGGGCTCGATGAGCGGCACGTTCGTTACGGTGATGCGGTCCTGAGTGTGGGACGTGAATGCGATTGCGCCATGGGGGTCGGAGCTGTCGGTCGCGCCACTCATGAGCTGCGCGGCCGAGACTTCGACCTTGGGCAGTTGATCGGTGAGCAGCTTGGCGGTCGCGGTCTCGCGTACGCGCAGCATGATGAGACAGTTGAAGTTGCCCACGACCTGGCCAGCTTTGGCGCGGCTGCGGATTCGCGCTTCGATATCGCTCAACGTTTGCGTGTAGGCTGTGACTTGGAGTCCGGCGCCGCCGCCCTTGTTGATCAACGGAACGAACTCATCGCCCATGAGTTCGGCGAATTCATCTGCGTGCACATTGATCGGAACTCTAGTGTTGGAGCTGCTTGGCAATCCGTCGTCGAGACCGAACTTATAGAGATGACCCGCCACCGACACCAAGTCGGCGAACATGGAGTTGCCGACCGCCGCGGCGACTTCCGGATCAGAGAGTGCATCGAGACCGACGTACACGATGGCTCGCTGGCGGATGATCTGCATCCAGTCGAAGATCGGTCGCGGATCGTTGAAGTCGGAGTAATCGGGCGCGAGGAGTTGCGCGATCTTTCCGGTTGTCAGCTTTTCGAGAAGCGGCAAGAGGCTCGCGACAATCTTGTCGAAATACGTGCGATCGTATCTGACCGCACTTCGCAAACCATCGAGCACCGGATCATAGACGCGAACCTGAGACAGGTACTGCTCGATGGCCACGACGCGCTTGTCGCGGCCGAGCATGTGGCGCGGAATGGTTTTGTCATTGAGCCGCCCTTCAATCTGCACGATCGCTTCCCAGGCCTTTGGCTCGGCTCGGGCGAAGTAGTGCTGCGCATATTCGATGAAGAGCGCATCGATGTTGATGACGTGACGCTGGATGAGCGCGTAGTCGGGTCGCTGTCCCAGTTCGACGAGTGCACGAGCGATGAGGTTGACGAAACGCCAGGCAAATTCCCGGAAGGCAGCCGAATCCCCTTCGGCACTCAATTGCCCTGCGATGCGGGTCGCGACTTCCGAGATGCGGCTGAAGCGACCGATCGCGTTGTAGCGCGCGCTCAGGTCTGGCCAGCCGAGATGGAATACATAGAACTCGCGCTCGCGTCCTGCGCGTTTGGCCTCCGCATACATTCGCCGCAATAGATCTGCATCGCCCTTCGGGTCGAAGACGATCACCACCTCGCCGCGACGAATGTCTTGGGTAATGAGAAGCTCGGCAAGCCGCGTCTTGCCCACGCGAGTTGTCCCCAACACGAGCACGTGACCCACGCGCTCGCTGAGTGGCAGCGTAACGTCGACCTCATGTGGCTCGATACCATGCAGTCGGGGCAAGCCGCCGACGGGCGGAAGTGGACGTACGGGATTGAGCGGATGATCCCAACCGGTGAGGCAAGCCAGGCGCGAGAGAGGAGTCGGCGAAAACGCGAGATGCTGTTCAAGACGGCGCGCGAGCCGATAGAGCGCAGGTTGTTCGACGTACCTGCGAAACTCCGGTCGATAGGTCTGCAGCAGTCGGTGCGTGTGGCGTTGATCCCATTGAAACCCGCGGCCGAGAAACTGTCGCTCCCGGCTGACCGGAACGTCGCGGCTCGCCATCACGTAACGTGGAAGACGGCGAATGCTGCGCCGATAACGCAGGACCTCCCATGCCTGCCGAAGGCGAACGGCGCCGAACACGATGAATGTCGCCGCGCTCACAAGACCCAGCAGCGGATTCAGGGCCAGTGACCACGGTGCGCCGATACACGCTGCCGCGGCGAGTCCGCACACGACCACCGTGTACAGCTCCACAGCAGGCCGCAGAAGCACTTCGACCGCATGCGAGCGCGCCATGTCACGGCTCGATGGCCGTCGCCGTGATCAGCACGGGATAGTGATGCAGGTCCAGGCGCTGCGCCAAATCATCGCCAGAGGCCGGCACGAGCTGGATGTTGGCAGCCAGACGTCGGAGTGACCGCAGCGCCTCTTCCGACTCGACCTGCACAACGAAGCCGACAGCTCGCAGAGCACGAAGCTTACCGAGGTGTTCGCGCAGCCAGGCACGCGAGCGCGCGTCATCGCCGATCAAGAAGATCGGCGTAAGTCCAGGTACGTGAATCGCCCGCCGCGTGACTGCGCCGGGCGTCAAACTCGTGGAACGCACAGGTAGCAGGTCAGCAGCGCTATAGCGAGCTGTAGGTGGAACCGGAACTGCCGGCGCAGGCGATGTGCCGGTGTGATCGGGCTTCCGCGCTTTGAGGCTCAGCGCGCGATAGTACGGCAGCGCGGACACACCACCGCCATCGTGCACGACAATCAGATCGGTGTCCGCTGCGATTGCAGGCAGCGCGAACGCGCTCAGCCAAACCGAAAAGATGAGAAGAGGGTTCGCACAGATCATGGAAGTGTGTTGAGCGCGGTCGCGGCGCCCGTGCTCGCACCGAGGACGCGCCGCAGATGTCGTTGCACGGCGCCTCGATACTGTTCCGCGGGTTGCCCCCCAGCGGGACTATGGTAGTGACCGATCGCGATCAGCCAGTCTTCACTCGCCGTGTAGTGCTCGCGCAAGATGAGCGCGGCCAGCGCGAGGTTGTGGTACGGATCCAAGAGCGCACACGGGCGCTCGACCCGATGACCTTGGAAGCCCACGTTGATCTGGCCAAGTCCCACATCGACGCGCGTAGGCGGAAGCTGCTTCAGTGCGTACAGCAGTGCCGCACACGCCTGCGTGCGATTCGCGTAGCGCAAGGGACGGCCGGCGACATTCAACGTCCAGGGCCAAGGAATCAGCCGGCCGCGCAGCGCCATGCCGCTCTCTTGGAGCGCGATGGCGAACAGGACGTCGGCGGGCACGCCGTGCATTCGGGCGGCTGACTGATAGGCGGGAGGTGGAGCTTCCTGTGCGCGCGTCGCACTCGGCATGGTGGCTGAGAAGGCGGCGCACGCAGCGTGCAGCGTTGCGACATGGATGAGCGACACGCGCCGCATTACTCGCGCACCCATCGTCCGTTTACCTCGCGAACGATCGCAGGTAGCGAGCCTTGCCCGCCGATCGAAAGCCACCGGCCAGCATCATGGTTGAGTGTGATCGTGCGGGCGCGCACTTTGTCTGGATCAATGCCGGCTCGCACCGCCCACTGGCGGATACGCGCGTCGTCATTGCGACTCCCGACCATGTAGATATCGAAAGCTTTCCCGGCCGCCTGCAGCTGCTTCACACGCTCATCGCATGAGGGGCATTGATCCTTGACGAAAACTGCAAGACGGCCGTGCTCGCCGGTGAGCACAACCTCGTTGATGCCGTCGAATGAGCGCGCCGAGGGATTGCTCACGGGTTTCAGCGTTGGATACAGCCGCTGCCAAGCGGCGTCGTAGGCGCGCTGATAGTTGAGGATCTTCTCAGCGCGGCGTGCCTCGGCCCGCGCCTGAAGCTCAGCATAATGGCGTCGCTCCTTGTCGGAGCGCGCCTCGATACCCAGTGCAGTTAGCGGATCGAGGTTCGGCGAATACACGCCTAGCGGCCCGCGCATCAGGTCTCGATAGCGTGACCACTCTTCAGCCTTGAGTCCCCAATCGCGCGCGAGCTGTTCCTCATCCAGTGCAGTATTCGTTGAGGAACGGATGTCCGACTGTTTCACTCGCGAAGCCGAGGCAACGCTGCCATGCTCGGCCGCTTCGCTCGCCCGGAGCGGTTCGCCTGTCATGAGCACGATACTGGCGCTAAGCGCTGCGGGCAGCAGGCGTCTCACGTGCCGCTCCGTTTCGGTATCTCAAGCCGGATCGAGCGGTCGCCAACCCGAAACTCCGCCGCAGTGCTCGTGAGCTTTTCGAGCCGCCACTCACCATAGGTCTCACCCTCACGGAGGACCTGCACCTGTGACAGCGAGCTCGCACTGGTCGGAGCCACAGAGAGGAAGGGAACACCGCCTCGCCAGTCGATGCCGAGAACGGTGAACTGTGGCACGACAACTGCGGGCGCGGCTTTGGAAGCAATCTCCGGAGTCGAACGATCGCGCGATGCGGGTGTCGCGCGCGGTTGCCGAAGGCTCGCCAAACGTCTCTCGACCGCGGTGAGGCGATCTTGGATGGGCGTGAGTTCGTCGCGGAATGCGGCACTTCCAATCGCCTGTTCGAGCTGTGCAATCCGCGCATCCCATGTCTGTTGGGCCGCGACGAAACGCGCTTCGCTGATCGAGACCGGTTGGCTGGCGAGGCTATTGAGTTGCTGATCGAGCTCGAGGAGGCGCACCGATAACATCGAGACCTCGCTGCCGTATGGGCGCACCTCGGTGCTCAACCGGGATAACGCGACGTGATCGATCAGCGCGATCAGGCTCACGAGGATCAGCCACACAGCGATAACGACGCGGCGCAAGCGGGGTCGGGATTCAGTCACAGGTGTGGTCATGTGCATCGCTCCACGCTTGCTTACAAGGACGGGATATCCGGCACCGGCAGATGGGGCATGGGTACGACTATCTCGGGCGGCGTCGAACCGGCCGAACCCATGAGCCGAACGCAGACTTGGCGCGCGGCCTCGTCGATCTCCAGTTCCCGCGCCGAGCCAATGAGCACCTTGAGCGCCTCGCGCACCGTAAGAGGCCCTAGTTCCATGTGTGCTGCCGGCAACGGGAGCGCATCCAGTGCGCGAGTTTCCTCATGGCCCTCACACAGCCGATAGCCGGTTCGCAGCAGCACGTATCGCAACGCCTCGCCGACAGTCGCCATTAACGCCGCAGGGATGCTGACATCGACGATCTGCTCCATGGGATCGCGCTGTGCGCGTTCGGGCACGATTTCGACAAGCGTGTACCGTCCAGAGCGCACAACAGGTACCTGATGGGCGAGCGCTGTGTCTGTTGAGGCCTTGGCATCCGACGTAGCAGTCGTGGTGGCGGGTGTCGTCGCGCAGGCAGCGACGAGGCTGAGCGCAGCCGCGAGCACGAATTCCATTGCGCGGTGAAGGACGGTCGACATGAAGTCCAAGGACATTTAGTTCTCCATGAGGTACGTAGGCGTGGTGCATCACGGTCGCAGGGAATACGACGAAGCGCAGCGGACAATGAGCACAGATGCCAGTCCGATTTTCGTTCGCTGGAATAAATGGACGCGGCCCCAAGCGGGGCCGCGTGTCGCGCATGACAGACGCGAACTATGAGACGAGCTTCCGCGCCAGGGCGATTTCGATCGAATCCCCTTCTTGGTTGAGAGCGTCGAGCCCAGATTCCGGCACGTCTCCCGACGTGCTCTGCGAGACCGCGATCTTCTTCGCCATCAGCTCCAGGCAGCTCATCTGTGAGGTCGCGGCGTAACCAAGATAGATGACTTTCACGGGCTGCTTCTGCCCGATGCGCCAGGAGCGGCGCGCCGCCTGCTGCAGGGTGTACACATTCCACCCGCTCTGCATGAACACGATCGTTGGAAACTCCAGCAAGTCGAGACCTGTTTTGACGAGTTCCGGGTTTGTGACGAGCACGTCGATGCCGCGATCAAGTTGCTCGGCGATCCAGTCCTCTCGCCGAGATGTTTCGACGCTGGCGCGTAAGACTGCTGTTTTGAGACCCTCCTGTTCCAACAGGGCCTTGAGTCGCGACGTGGTGTCCCGTGTCCCGGTATAGACGCTGTAGACAAGGACCTTTCGGCCGGCAGCCTTTTCCTCGCTGCAGATGTTGATGAGCGTGCGCTCCTTCGGCATGCACTCGTGCTCCGCATAGATCGGTGGAACGAAGGCCAAGGTGTTCCCGCTATGTGGATGACGGACTGTTTCGGATCGGAAGCACGTATCCGGCCAGGCGAGCAGTACGTTCAAGACAACACCCAACAACGTCGTGTCGCGTCGTGCGAGCGCCTTCCGCAGTTCTGACGTCAATTGACCCGAGAGACGCCCATAGGCTTGCGCCTGCTCGGCACCCATCGCGATCTCTCGAAACTGCTCATCGTAGGGTGGCAGCACATTGCCGCCGATGTCGCGGAGCTTCAAGAATACGGTGAAGGGCAGGATGCAACGCAGAACACCTTGAGGTCCAAATCCCGGCGCTTTCACCGTGTGCACGGTGACCTTCTTGCCTCGTGCGGTCTTGTGAGCAGGAGCGTCGTGCTCGGAGTAGATGTCTCTCAGCACACCGTGATCGCGCATGAACGCCATCGCGGCGGATGTGAGACTGCCTTGCTTGTTCGGCCGATAGCCGTCTTCGATCATGCGTTGAGGGAGTGCTCGGAACAGCAGGTAAAAGAGATCGTCGGCGTAGCCGCCCATGAGCGTGCCGGTGAGGCAGACGACCTTGCGCGCCTTGGCCGCGAGCACACCCATCGCCTGTCCCTGTGCGGACCCAGCGTTCTTGTACTCGTGCGCTTCGTCCGCGATGAGCAGGTCGAAGGTGCCGTGCGGAAGATAACGTTTGATGAACTCGCTCGGTTGATAACCGCCCTCGCCGAAGCCGAACTCCATGTTCGCCATGGCGCGTTCCATTCGATGAGCCTGCCGGTCCGAGAAGACCAACTCACCTTTGTCGTCCATCAAATTGATGAACTCGAACACGTTGTCGCCGAGCATCGAGGCTAGAAAGGACTCGCCAAATCTTCCGATGAGCCGCTGCGCGGTGACCTCACCGATGGTGGGAATACGCTTGAGTGCTCGAAGCACCGCTTCGGATTGAGCGCTCGCAGAGGGCACGCGTGGCCGCATCAGCGTCCACAAGGCCGAACCGCAGTGCTGGCATCGTCGCCGAGACTCTTCGGCTTCGAGCGCGATCGGCTTGATCGGCTCGCCGTCGAGATCGGTGATCGGCTCACCACATTGAGGACAATGGCCCACGTCGCCTGCGATCGTGCGTCGGCGGAGGAAGGTGGGCTTCCAGTGAAAACCCATGCGCATTCTCACGCGGCCGAGCACGTAGAACTCCTGTCCTTGGGCAGGCACGTCGAGTGCCTCCCGGAGTTTCACGAGTTTGACGAGCGTGTCGGGACCATTCAGTACCCAAACGCGCGCGCCCTCGATCGTCTCGAGGATCTCGCGCCGCCATTTATAGACCAAGTGGGGTGGCGAGATGATGAGCGTGCGCCGATAGCCCTCTGCGTGGAGGACGGCCGCGGCACCGATTGCCATCACTGTTTTGCCAGTGCCCATCTCGCCGTTGATGAAGGCCGCGCGTTCGCCGCGGTTGACGAGCAACTCGGTGACGGCGTGGACGACCTCGGCCTGTGCGCGGAACAGTTTTCGCTTCAGTCCCGTCAGGACTCGCTCGCGATGTGCACGTTGCTGTCCCGTGTAGACCGGCGGGTTCGAGCAGTTCAACGAATCGAGTAATTCATCGCCAAACTCGGATACGAAATCCGAGAGGCTCATGGACAGTGAAGAAGAATCTGAAACCATCGGGTCGTCGCTTCCGACGATCGTTGGAAGCGCTTCGCTTTCAGTGGACATGGTGATGCTCCGTAAGAAGTGCGGGGCACACCGTCCCCACGGGGGGCCATGGCATGCCCCGCGGGGTGGGTAAGGAAGGACGGATGACACCGTTCCGTGGATAACGAGATCGGCCTCGAATCAAGCGATCAGCGAATGGTCAACACCTGGCCTCGCGTCGGAGACTCGGGCGTCATATCCCACGCGCGGATGACGGGGACAAACCGGTCAGTGAGGATGCGCGTCTCATGAATGGAGCCATCCTCCTTCTCCGCGTACTCCGTCTTCAGCGACTTTTCCTTATGTGTGTCGCCCTTCACGACCAGGGTCCTGCCGGACTTGGACCGGACGACGCCCGAGACGGCGCCCGCCGCAAGCGCCAGAGCCAGATGCCAACGCGACAGTGCACGCGCCGGTGACCTGAGTGATTGTTGGGCCGGACCCAGATGAACATCGAACGACGGCCACAGACCTTGAAGGCGGTGGACCTCGGTCGAGAACTGCTGGGGTTCGAGCGTGATCCGATAGAAATGCTGCGGCTCGACCGGCGAGGACGGCACGGAGTACGGAACGAACGGCCATTGGGCTGGCAACTCCTCGGGCTCGACTTCGCCGCGACCGACTTGCAGCAGCAGTGTGCGAGCGGCCCGCGCGTCGTCAGACGCCTGATCGCGTTGGCGAACACGTCGCCCAAAGATCACGACCTGTTTGAACTGTTTTTCCATCGCCCGATAGATGCGCAGATCAGCGAAGTGGCGCGTGAGCCACCCGACCAGCTCCGCATCGAGCACGTAGTCAGGAATGATGTAGACGAGAACACTGTCGTATTGCAGCAGGGGGTAGCTGCGTTGATAGAAAAGCTTTTCCAGGCGCGCGCGGCCGTGAAACTCGTATCCGCCGGCTTGGTCGCGCACCAAGTCGCCATACGGCGGATTGAGCCACAAAAGGCCGAACGCCTGTCGAGAGATGATCGTTTCCATCAGATCGGCATGCAGGCAGCGATCGACGAGCCCACGCGCGTGCGTTGCGCGCTCGCCGTCATACTCGACGGCATAGACACCCACCTGTTCGCGACCCAACGCATGAGCGACTTCGGCGATCGCCACGCCCTCGCCGGCGCAGGGATCGAGGATGCACATGGGACCAGGAGACGGTGCGAGTGCAGTCAGCGCCCGCTCCAACGTGACTTCGTCAGTTGGGAAGTATCCGTTCTTGATGAAGTTGCGTGCGACACGCGGAAACATTAATGCCATAGAAAATCTCCTCTGAAGAATGAAGACAAGAGGACAGATGAAGGCAGGGCATGTGCAGCGTGCACATGCCCTGCGTGCTCTTAGGCGACTTGCCGAAGGCGAAGAGGCTCCGTTGGAACCACTTCGCACGGGGTCACATCGAGCGCACCGTCTCGGATCAGATCGCCAAGCGCAGTGGTGAGCGCGTTGACGTCGATCGCCAACCGATAGCCTTCGACGGGTCCGATGGTGAACGGGAGCCGCGACAACATGGCCCGCGACCGCAAGAGGTCCATCACCGTGTCGCACCAGTGTTCGAGCAGTGGCAACGGACAGGTCTCCTGCACCAGCTTCCACAGCCGGCGAGCGCGAGTGGTCGCGTTCGTCGTCAGGATCGCGAGCGCAGTGGCGTTGCTCTTGTCGGGCTTGACGCAGCGTTTGTCGAAGATCCACAAGTGAACCATCGACCCGAAGAGCGTGCCTGTGAACGTCCGTGTGGTGCGCTTTTCGAGCATGTCGACATTGCCGATGAAGACGGGAAGTTCCCGATCATCCTCGGTGATGAGATGAAAGTGATCGATGCCTTTTTCGTCAGAGCGAAGCGTCAGGCGTGCGACGAACTCTTGGATTGCAGTGTCTCGCCCCCAGACGGAAGCGAAGATGAGGGTATTGCGCTCGTCACACACACAGCCGTCGATCATCAGATCGGACAGCTCGGCGATGCGACAGAGCGGAGATGGAGACAAATGCTTTGGCATGGCGGTGTCCTCATGGTTTTGGGGAATGAACGAAATGAGGGGCAACCCACGCCTGCCGGGGCGGAAGTTGCCCCGGCTTCGGGAAAGTCGTCTTGCGTGACTGATTTCAGGACGCGTTCAAGTGCCAGTCCTGAGTGAGCGGTGCGAACGTGTACCCGAGCGCCGTTAGTCGATCGCGCTGCTGGCGGAGCGTCCGGCGATGAACGGTGGCATCGAGCTTGACGACGGACTCAAGCGGCCAGAGCGCGCCGAAGAGTGCGGCATCGTCCTGCATGCCCGTTTCGCCTTGCGGCACCGGCTTCGTCGGCGCGGGAGCGCCGAATGGTGTCGTGTCGACGAGCGGGTTGCTGGCCGCGCGTGTCGCGGGCTCAGCCAGTGAGGGAACGGGTGTCGCGGGCGATGGCGTCTGACGTTCTTCGTCGATCGGATCGATCTCCTGCGGCGTCAGCCGATGCGCATCGTCCTTGCTCAGCCGATCGATGTCGGAAAGGGTCATGCCGCCCAAGTGAGCGCGCAGCTCGATCACCATGCGACCGCTCGTCGTGTACATCGAGGGACGAATCTCGGTGATCACGAACTCACCGTCATACTTGCCCTCGTCGTACTGGTCGAGCTCCGCATTCTTGATAACGAACTCGCCGATGGCCGTGGCGAGGCGTCCGACATTGAACGGGCCGTTGCGGCCGTGAATCGTCTTGATGGCCAGTTGGCCGGGAATCGTAATCATGGGCACTCCTTGTGATGAGTAACGGTCGGCCACCGCCAGCGCAGCGCGGTGAGCGGTGGTCGACCGAGAAGGAGAGACGAACCTCTGGAAGAGACGTGAATGACTCAGAAAGATGACGCGGCCAGTGCTGGTGCTTCAGCGGATGCTTCATCGGCAGGCGCTGCGGAAGACACCTTGCCATTAGCCGGCTCGACGACGGATTCCTCGTGAGTCGCTTCGTCGGCAGACTTGGCTTCGGCCCTGTAGACGAACTCGCCGTCGATCTTGATCCAGCTCACGAACAGCAACCGCGCTTTGAGGCTGGCGCCGGGCTGCCCGGCCTTCGGGCCTTTGGAGTACGTGAACTGATCGATCCACGGATCGCCGACGCGAAATCCGATCAGCACCTTGCGCTTTGCATCGACTGCCTCGGTGCATCGGCGGATCAGATGAATCGCGTCCTTGCCGGTCACC
>Ga0164243_10010484_pt1 | contig 13317 bp, 7 predicted proteins | sample OricompcompostOP_FD_108781 | JGI IMG/M metagenome (GOLD analysis project Ga0164243, IMG submission 108781) | Organic Plus compost microbial communities from Emeryville, California, USA - Original compost - Organic plus compost (OP) | ecosystem: Engineered > Solid waste > Mixed feedstock >... | reverse complement strand
CGGCGCGGCTGGCGGCGACCGCCGTCGAGCCGGGCGACCGCGATTACGCGAAGGTCCGCTCGACCTACCTCCGCACCGGCGCGCCGGGGCTCGTCCTGCGCCCCCGCGACGCCGGCGAGGTCGCCGCGGCGCTGACCTACGCGCGCGCGCAGGACGTCGGCCTCGCGGTCCGCAGCGGCGGCCACGGCATCAGCGGGCGCTCGACCAACGACGGCGGCGTCGTGATCGACCTCGGCCGGCTCGACGGGGTCGAGGTGCTCGACCCCTCGACCGGCCGCGTGCGGCTCGGCGCGGGCGCCCGCTGGGGGAACGTCGCACGCGAGCTGAGCCGCCACGGGCTCGGGATGAGCTCCGGCGACTACGGCGACGTCGGCGTCGGCGGCCTCGCGACCGCGGGCGGCGTCGGGCTGCTGGTGCGCAGGCACGGCCTCACGATCGACCACGTCGTCGCCGCCGAGCTGGTGCTGGCCGACGGCAGCCTGGTGCGCGCCGACGCCTCGCAGCGGCCCGACCTGCTGTGGGCGGTGCGCGGAGCCGGCGGCAACTTCGGCATCGTCACCGCGCTGGAGCTGGAGGCCTACCCGGTCGGCGACGTCGTGTTCGCCACGACGGCGTACGACGCGAGCGACCCGGCCGCGCTGCTGCAGGCGTGGGGCGAGGCGGTCGAGCGGGCGCCGCGCGAGCTGACGAGCTTCCTGACGGTCGTCAACCGCGGGCGCGGACCGGCGTTCGCGCAGGCCTACAGCGTCTACGCCGGCGACGACGCGGAGCGCGCCGCGGAGGTACTGGCGCCGCTGCTGGAGGCCGGCCCGCTGCTCGACCAGCGCGCCCATCTGCTGCCGTACGCCGACGTGATCGCGCCGCACGGCGGCGAGCAGGTCGGCGGCGGTCCGGCCGCGGTTCGCGCCGGGCTGCTCGACCGCCTCGACGGCCCCACCGCCGCGGCGATCGGCCGGCTGCTGGCCACCGGCGAGGTGCCGATGCTGCAGGTCCGCTCGGTCGGCGGCGCCGTCAACGACGTCGACCCGCTGGCGACCGCCTACGCCCACCGCAGCCAGCAGTTCGCGGTGAACGGCGTCGGCCGCTCGGTCGAGCGGCTCAACCGCGCGTGGGACGCCGAGCTGCTGCCGGTGCAGCACGGGCTGTACCTCAGCTTCGACACCGACCGACGGCCGGAGCGGCTGCACGACGCCTTCCCCGAGCCGACGCTGTCGAGACTGCGGGAGCTGAAGGCCGTCTACGACCCCGACCAGGTCTTCGACCGCAACTTCCCGATCCCGCCGGCGGAGCGGGAGGGCGAGGCGGCCGACGGCGGCGCCGGGCCGGAGGGCGAGGCGCCGGCGGTCGCGCTCGGCGAGGCGGCATGAGGCCGCCTCAGGCCTCCGGCACGCGCGTCCACAGCTCGTCGAAGGCGATGCTGTCGTAGAAGGCGGTGCCGTCGACGACCCTGCCGTCCTCGAACCGCAGGAACCACGCGTAGCTGTTCTCGTACGCGACGCCGTCGTTCGCGACGCCGCGGCCGTCCCACAGGACGACCGCGGTGTCGCCGTCCGCGAGCACCGAGCGGATCCTGACGGGCCGGAACCGCTCGCCCTGCGCGAAGCGCGCCCCGAACGGCGCGAGCACCTGCTCGACGAACTCGGCCGTGCTGCCGTACTCGCGCGCCGCGGCCGAGCGCCCCTCGATCCGCCAGCGCATCTGCGGCGCGAAGATCTCGGTGATCGGCGCCTCGCCGCGCTGCCACGCTTCGAAGGCCGCCGTCGCGACCGCCCGCGGGTCGCTCGCCGAATCGCTCATCTCGTTCCTCGCTTTCGATCCCGGCCTGCCGGTCGGGAGGCCGGCCCGAGTCTACGCCGCGCCGGCGCCTCGACACGTCGGCCCTGCTTGGCGGCGACGAGACCGGGTATCTCCTCCGCATGACCGAGCACCGCGAGCAGCCGGACGCGAGCTGACGATGCGCCTGCTCGCCGAGCTCGACAGACCGGCGCGGGCCGACGCCGTGCTGCACGCGCGACGGCTGCTGGAGAGCCAGGGGCTGTCGGTCCGTCAGATCGTCAGCGTCGACGTCGACTCGGTCCTCTACGTGAGCCGCGCCGGCGGCGCGCGCACCGCCTGGCTGCAGGTGAGCCCATCCGGCCTGATCGTCCGCGACGAGCCCGGCTTCGCCGCCGAGCCGCCGCGCTTCCTGTAGCCGCGGTGGCGCGCCCGGCTCGGTTCCGCCCGGCCGGCCCGACCCCGTCGGCCGGGGCGTCGGCCCTCGCCAGGCGGCTCGACGGCTCGGCGTCGATCGTCACGCCGACAGGTACCGCACGACCGCCAGCACGCGCCGGTGGTCGTCCGGGCCGGCGGCGAGGCCGAGCTCGTCGTAGATCGCGGAGGTGTGGCGGACGACCGCCTTCTCCGTGACGCCGAGCTGCTCGGCGATCGCGGTGTTGCTGCGGCCCTCGGCCATCAGCTCCAGCACGACGCGCTGCCGCGGCGTCAGGCGCGCGACCGGGTCGTCGCAGCGGTGGCGCTCGACGAGCGCCGCGACGACCTCGCGGTCGAGCACCGAGCCGCCGGCGGCGACGCGCCGGACGTCGGCGGCGAACCGCTCGACGTCGGCGACGCGCTGCTTGAGCAGGTAGCCGACGCCGCGCTCGCCGCTCTCCAGCAGCTCGACCGCGTAGTCGCGCTGGACGTATTGCGACAGCACGAGCACGGGCAGGCCCGGGAGCCGCGCGCGCAGCTCCAGGGCGGCGCGCAGCCCGTCGTCGGTGTGCGTCGGCGGCATGCGGATGTCGGCGACGAGCAGGTCCGGCCGGTGGGCGGCGGTCTTGCGCACGACGTCGGGTGCGTCGGCGGCGACCGCGACGATCTCGAAGCCGGCCCGCTCGAGCACGAGCTCGAGTCCGGCGCGCATCAGCGCCTGGTCCTCGCCGATCACGACGCGCACGGCAGCTCCACGGTCACGCGCGTGCCGGCGCCGGTCGGGCTCTCGATCCGCATCACGCCGCCGAGCGCTTCGACGCGATCGGCGATCGAGCGGACGCCGGCGCCGCCGCCCGCGCCGCCGATGCCGTCGTCGCGGACCTCGATCCGCAGGCGGCGCCGGTCGTGCCGCAGCGTCACGGCGAGCCGTCCGGCATGCGCGTGCTTGACCGCGTTCGCCATCGCCTCCGCGGTGACGAAGTACGCGGTGCTCTCGACGGCAGGCGAGGGGCGCCGCTCGAAGCCCGTCACGTCGATCGCGGTGTCGATCGGCATCCGGTCGGCCAGGCGGGCGACCGCAGCCGGCAGGCCGCGCTCGGTCAGCTCCGCCGGCATCACCCCGTGCACGAGCGCGCGCAGCTCGTCGATCGCGGCCTCGATCCCCAACCGCAGGTCGTCGGTCGAGCGCCGTCCGACGCCGGCCTCGATCGCCAGCAGGACCAGGCGCGACTGGAGCCCGTCGTGGAGGTCCCGCACGATCCGCCGGCGCTCGGCGTCGCCCGCCTCCACCAGCCGCGCGCGGGAGGCGCGCAGCTCGACCGTCAGCCGCTCGCGATCGAGCGCGAGCGCCACCAGCCGCGCGGCCTCGCGCACCTCCTCCGGCCGCGTGAGGAGCGTCGCGTCGTAGACGATCGCGCCGATCGTCTCCCCCGCCAGCTCGACCTCGGCGACGCCGCGCCGGTCGCTCGCGGCCGGCGGGATCGCGGCGACGCCGGCGGCGCTCACCCAGCGCTCCTCGCCCGGCACGCGGAAGAGCAGCTCGACGCTCGCGTCGCCGAGGGCCTCGGCGAGCAGCTCGGCCAGCACGGGCCGACCGCCGCCGTCGTCGTCGGCCAGGCGCGCTCCGAGCTCCTCGATCTCGCTCGTGCGCGCGAAGCCGCCGCGCGCGACCGCGATCGCGAAGGCGACCGGCACGCCGGCGGCCAGCAGGAGCTGCACGGCCCCGAGCACGATCGAGCCGCGCGCGTCGAGCAGGTCGGCGACGGCCGCGCCGAGCGGGATCGCGAGCGTCGCGGCGATCCCGTACAGGCAGAGCGGCGCGAGCACCCGCCGCTGCGGCCCCGTCGCCTCCCGCAGCCGCCTTGCGAGCAGCCAGGCGGCGACGGCCAGGACCGCGACCGCGGCGCCGCGCTGCACCCACACGGCGACGTCCAGCAGCCCGGGGTCGTCGGCGACCTGCAGCGGTCCCGGGCCGAGCAGCCAGCGCGGCGCCTGCAGCACGAGCAGGACGACGTACATCGCCGCCACCGTCCGTCGCGCCGCCGCGCCCCGCAGCCGGCCGGACGGGAAGGCGAGCAGGAGATGCACGACGACCGCGATCGGCAGGGTCTGCACGATCGCGCCGATCGCGCTCAGCGCCGGGACCGGCGCGTTCAGCAGCCCGGACGCCAGCCAGCCGTACGCGCCGAACGTCAGCAGCAGCCCCATGCGGCTGCCGGGGCGGCGCAGCCACGCGAACACCCCGGCCGCGACGTACGCCCACGCGGTCAGCACGAACAGCGACGCCGCCCACGTCGGCGGGGCGTCGTTGCCCGAGTAGAAGAGCAGCAGCTCGGCTGCGCCGGCGATCGCCGCGCCGAGCGCGACCTGACCGACCGCGAGCGCGAGCGCCCGACGCCGCCGGGGCGGCGTCCGCGCGCGCACGGCCGGTGTCGCGTGGGCGGTCACCGCGCGAACGTTCCCACACGGCGAGCGCGACCGGTGTGGACTCAGGTGCATGGGCAGCGGCGCGCCGCGCTGCGACCGTCGCCCGATGATCTCCATGCCAGGGAAGTGCAGATGAGCCGGGCAGGCCGGACCCTGACCGCCGTGGCCGCGGCGATGGCCGCGGGGGCGGCCGGCGCCGGCGCCGCGCATGCCGACGCGCCGTGGCAGCCCGGCGCCGCCTACGGCGCCGGCACGCTCGTGACGCGGGCCGACCTCGCCGTCTCCCCCGACGGGCCGCGGACGGTCGCGTGGTCGCAGGGGACGGCGATCGACGAGGTGAGCGCCTTCGCGCAGCGGGCGCCGTCGTTCGGCGCGGCGCCCGGCCCCGCCGCGCTGCTGTCGTCGGTGGACGACGTCGCGGTCAACGCCGACGCGGCCCCGGCCGGTGACGGCCGGGCCGTCGTCGCGCTCTATGCGTTCGAGGACTGGGTCCACAAGGGGAAGCTCGCGACCGTCGGGCCCGGCGGCGCCGTCACCGCGCTGCGCACGTTCTCCACCGACGTCGGCTTCACCGGCAGAGACATCCCGATCACCGTCGCCGCGAACGCCTCCGGCGATGCGGTCGTCGGTTGGACGAGCGAGGACGAGGACGTCACGTGGCTGCACGCCCGTCGCGTCAACGCAGACGCGACGTTCGGGCCGCCCGTGGGGCTCTCCAGCGTCGATTCGGGCACCGAGGTCCAGATCGCGCTGACACCGGACGGGCGCGCGCGGCTGGCGTGGCTCGACGACCTCGACCGCGCGATGGTCGCGCGCCTCACGCCGGAGGGCACGCTCGACGGGCCGCCGCAGCGGCTCGCGGACGACGCGCGCGGCATCGCCGTCGCGGCGGGCCGTGGCGGCGCGGTGGTGACGTGGTTCGAGCGGCGCGACGAGGCATGGGACCTCCGCGTCGCGGCGATGCCGTCGACCGGCCCCCTCGTCGACGCGCCGCGGACCGCGGCTCCGGGCCTGGAGCCGCCGTCGGCCGAGCTCGCGGCGGACGTCGCCGACGACGGCACCGCGACGCTCGCCTGGAGCACGCTCGATCCCTCCCGCGGTCCGGTCGTCCAGGCGCGCCAGGCGCGCCCCGACGGGACGTTCGGCCCGCTGCTCCAGCTCTCCGAGCCGCCCAAGAGCGAGCCGGCCGGCGACGCCTTCCCGGCGCTCGTCCCCACGCGCGGCGGCACCCGCGCGGTGTGGGCGCGCGTGTCGCTCGACAGATCGGCCGAGATCGCGAGCCGCGCGATCGCGGCCGACGGGTCGCTGGGGCCGGTGTCGGTCGCCGGCCGCGGCATCGTGGGCGACTTCGGCGAATCGCCGCTGGTCGCCGGCGCGGACGCGAGCGGCAACGTGACGGTCGGCTGGCTCACCGCGGGCGCCGACGACGAGACGTTCGGATTCTCGACGGCGAGCCTCGACGCGGTCCCGCCGGTCGTGACCGCGGACGCGACCCCGTCGGTGCCGGTCGGGCAGCCGGCGAGCTTCTCCGCGACCGCGACCGACCCCGGCGGCATCGCCAGCTACCGCTGGGAGTTCGGCGACGACAGCGCCTCCGACAGAGCGACGACGACGCACGTCTACGGCCGGGCCGGCACCTACGAGACGTCGGTCACGGTGACCGACAGCTCCGGCAACGCCACGGTCGTGCGCAGAACGGTCACGGTCACGGCGCGCTCCGACGGCGGACCGGGCCCGGGCGGCCCCGGGCCCGGCGGTCACGGCGGCGAGGGACCGCAGGCGAGAGCGCCGAGAGCGGCGGCGGTCCGGCGGCTCGTGCGGGTGGTGCGCAGAGGCGCCCGGCTCGCGGTCGCCGGAACGATCGCCAGACGCGCGAGCGGGCGCGTGACGGTCGTCTGGCGCCAGCGGCTCGGTCGCAGAGCCGTCAGACGGACGGCGCGGGCGGCGATCAGACGGGGCCGCTTCAAGGCGACGATCGCCCTCCCGGCGCGGGTTGCGAGAGCGCGCACGACCGGGACGGTGACGGTCAGGTACGCCGGCGACGCCGACACGCGCGCCGCGTCGGCGAGCAGACGCGTCGCCCCGCCGCGCGCGAAGCCGCGGAGGCGGTGAGGGTCGCGCGGCGCCCGCCGCGTCCCGGGCACGGCTGACCGGCGAACGCCACCCGGTTCAGCCGGCCCGGAGCGGGGCATCTACGCCCCATGGGGGCGTCACACCGGCTCTCGGGGCAACGCTGGCCGGCGGGCTGGCGAGGGTGCTGGCCATGAGCGGCCGGCTTGCGTTCCTCGCTGTGCCGGTCCTCTCGGCGGCGCTGGCCGGATCGGCGCTGGCGGCGCCGGGCGAGGAGGCCACCCCGATCGCCAACCCCGACCTCGAGCGGTCGTGCGGGCTCGACATCCACGTGATCCTCGACGAGTCGGCGTCGGTCGGGCTGCAGCTGGCGCCGAACGTCCGCAACGCCTTCCGGGCGTTCACGACGGCGCTGAAGAACACCGGCTCGCGCATGGCGGTCTCCGAGTTCTCCTCCGTGGCCGACCTGCCGCTCGCCGGCGCGGCGCAGCGCCAGTACACGACGGTCACCGACGCGACGATCGCCGGCGTCTTCGAGCCCTACATCAGCAGCGGCTACTCGCCGACCGGGCCGACGACGCAGGGGACCAACTGGGAGGACGCCTTCCGGATCGGCCGCTACTTCCTGCCGCGCCCGGGCAGCCAGCCGCACCTGGTCGTCTTCATCACCGACGGCGACCCGAACAAGGCGATCCGCGCCGATCGCGTCACCTACGACCCGGGCAACCCGAGCCAGGCGCAGAACGAGTACGAGCTCAAGGTCCCGCTCGACGACGGCAGCGAGACGACGAGCACGAGCGGGACCGTCGCCAAGGACCTCGCCGTCTCCAACGCCAACGCGCTGAAGGCGCAGGGGTCGCACATCCTGACCGTCGCCGTCGGGCAGGCGATCGACAACCAGGCGTCGCTCGCCCGCATCGTCGACGTGTCGGGACCGGACGTCTTCGGCGGCACCGGGACGTTCGACATCGCGACCGACGACGTCTACCGCGTGCCGGACTTCGCCGACCTGCAGGCCGCGATGAGCGAGGCGGCCTTCCAGCTCTGCGCCCCGTCGATCACCGTCGAGAAGCTCGTCGACCTCACGCCCGACCCCGGCACGAGCGGCGACGCGATCCCCGGCGACGGCTGGGAGATCGCCGCCACCGCCGACCCCGAGCCGGCCGACTGGGTGCTGCCGCAGGGCGCCGCAGGCGACACGGCGACCGCGACCACCGACGCGACCGGCTTCGCGTCGTTCCAGTGGACGACCGCCGCGCCGACCGCGTCGGACGTCGAGATCAGCGAGACGCCGCAGGCCGGGTTCGAGAACGACCAGACCGCGACGAGATGCACGTACCGGACGCCCGACCAGGGCGACACGCCGCTGCCGATCGCCGTCACCGACGGCGGCTTCTCCGGGACGGTCCCCAACCGGGCGATCGTCACCTGCCGGCTGGTCAACCGCGCGCTGCCGGCGCCGTCGATCGACATCGAGAAGGCGACCAACGGCGCCGACGCCGACGACCCGCCCGGGCCGTTCATCCCGATCGGCGATCCGGTCACCTGGAGCTACGTCGTCACCAACACCGGCAACGTCACCCTCGCGAACGTCGGGGTGAGCGACAACCAAGGGCTCACGGTCACCTGCCCGGACACGACGATCCCGCCGCAGCAGCGCATCGTCTGCACGGCGACCGGCGCGGCCCTCGGGATCGGCTACGCGAACGTCGGCTCGGTCACGGCGGTCGACCCGTTCGGCACCTCCGTCAGCGACACCGACCCGTCGCACTACACCGGCTCGATCGCCGGCATCGACGTCGAGAAGGCGACCAACGGCGAGGACGCCGACGACCTCCCCGGGCCGCACATCCCGACCGGCGACCCCGTCACCTGGACCTACACGATCAGAAACACCGGCAACTCGACGCTGACCGGCGTCACGCTCACCGACGACCAGCTGGGTGCGATCGACTGCGGTACCACGACGCTGGCCCCCGGCGAGGAGGCGACCTGCACCGCGACCGGCACCGCCGCGCCCGGGCAGTACGAGAACGTCGCGACCGCGACCGGCGTCAACGGCCTCGGGCAGACCGCGCGCGACTCCGACCCGTCCCACTACTTCGGCGAGGAGGCCTCGGTCGCGATCGAGAAGGCGACCAACGGCGAGGACGCGGACGCACCGCCGGGGCCGTCGGTCACCGTCGGGGACCGCGTCGCCTGGAGCTACCGCGTCACCAACACCGGCAACGTCGCGCTCTTCCCCTGGTCGGTCACCGACGACCAGGGCGAGCCGCTCGCCTGCCCGCGGCTGCTGTCGCTCGCGCCGGGCCGGCAGGTCGTCTGCCGCGGCGGCGGGACCGCGAGAGCCGGCCAGTACGCGAACACCGGGACGGTGAGCGGCGGCACGCCGTCGGGCGCGACGGTGACCGACGCCGACCCCTCGCACTACTTCGGCGTCGCGGGCGCGATCGACGTCGAGAAGTTCACCAACGGCGAGAACGCCGACCAGCCGCCCGGGCCGTTCGTCCCCGTCGGAGGTCCGGTGACGTGGAGATACGAGGTCACCAACACGGGCAACAGCGACCTGACCGACGTCCGCGTCGCCGACTTCAGCCTCGGCGTCGCCGTCACCTGCCCGCAGACCACGCTGGCGGTCGGCGAGACGATCGCCTGCGAGGCCAGCGGCGTCGCGACCGCCGGCCAGTACACGAACTTCTCCGCCGCCCTCGGCACGACCCCGACCGGGGACGTCGTGTCCGACAGCGACCCCTCCAACCACTTCGGCGCCGCTCCCGGGATCCACCTGGAGAAGAGCACGAACGGCCTCGACGCCGACGCGCCGCCCGGCCCGTTCGTCCCGGTCGGGGCAGCGGTCGAGTGGACCTACACGGTCATCAACACCGGCAACGACGCGCTGAGCGAGATCGAGGTCACCGACGACCGCGGCGTGGACGTGACCTGCCCGCAGACGACGCTCCCGCCCGGCGGGCAGCTGACCTGCACCGCCGCCGGCACCGCCGCGCTCGGCGAGTACGAGAACACCGGCTCGGTCACGGCCGTCGACGAGGCCGGCGGCACGGTCGCCGACAGCGACCCCTCCCACTACTTCGGCAGCGTGTCGGAGATCCACGTCGAGAAGCTCGTCGACGGCGTCGACGCCGACGACCCGCCCGGCCCCGACATCGCCCCGGGCGCGGCCGTCACCTGGCGCTACGAGGTGACCAATCCCGGCAACGTGCCGATCCGCGAGGTCGAGCTCGTCGACGACGACCCGGCCGTCGCGCCGCGGTTCGTCGGCGGTGACGCGGACGACGACGCCGAGCTCGACCCCGGCGAGACCTGGCGCTACGAGGCGACCGGCACCGCCGCGCCCGGCCTGTACGCGAACACCGCGACCGTCGACGGCCTCGACGTGCTGGAGAACGTCGTCGCCGACGACGACCCCTCGCACCACAACGGCCTCGTCGTCGTGCCGCCGCCCCCGGGTCCGGTCCCGCCGGAGCCGCCCCCGCCGCCGGGTCCGCAGCCGCCCGAGTCGTCCCCGCCGACGCCGCGGGAGCCGGGGAGACGCCGCCTGCAGCCGCGGCTGGAGCTGCGCAAGACGGCGCTGCGAGCGCGCGTCCGGTCCGGGCAGGTCGTGCCGTTCCGGCTGCGCGTGCGCAACACCGGCCGCGCCACGGCGAGACGCGTGCGCGTCTGCGACCGCCTGCCGTCGGGCCTCGTCCTCGACTCCGCCCGCGGCGCGGCGCTCGAGAACGGACACGCCTGCTTCAGCGTGCGGCGACTGCGGCCGCAACGGTCGCGGACCTTCGTCGTCCGCGCGCGCACCGAGCGCACCGAGCGCGATCGCACGATCTGCAACGTCGCCGCCCGCTCCGCGCAAGGGGTCGCAACGCGGCGGGCGCGCGCCTGCGTTCGCGTCCTCGCCGCGATCGTCCGGCGCCCCGGCGGCGTCACCGGCTGACGCGCGAGCGCCGCCCGCGCCCGGGCCGCGGCCGGCGCGCCCCGGCGGCGCGCCGCACGCGCCGCCGGGCCGGCCGGATCGGGTCGGCTCGTTCAGGGGGTGATCGTGATGCGGCCGCTGCCCGGGTGGCTGGCCGCGGTGACCTCGCCGCCGAGACCGCGCTGCCCGGCGACCTCGGAGGTGGTCGGGTCGGTGATGTACTGGTAGAGGGTCTGCTGGTACGGGAGGAAGCCGCCGCCCGAGCGCGCGGCGACCATGTCGAGGCCCTCGAACGGGTAGCCGTCGCCGCCCGCGCCGCCGGTCGTGAAGCCCGCCGTGAAGTTGGTCGTGGCGAGGTTGACGGTCGGCGCGCCCGGCGCGACCGCGCCGCCGACGACGACGTCGGTGCCGTCGAGCAGCTCGATGTCGGTCACGCGCGAGCCGACCGGCGCGCTCACGCTGACGGTCATCCTGAAGCCGCTGATCTGCGGGAAGCGGCCGTTGGCGGCCGGCAGACTGGCGACGCCGTGCTCCATCAGCGCCTTCAGCCGCGCCGGCGTGACGCCGGTCACCGTCACCATCGTGTTGTCGAACGGCAGCACGTCGAAGGTCGACTTCTCGCTGATGTCGCCGGCCTCGATCGATCTGCGGATGCCGCCGCCGTTGGAGAACGCGACCTGGGCGATCGGGCCGCCGCTCGCCCGCTGCGCCTTGTTGGTCGCGTAGCGGAAGCCGTCGGCGACGAGGTCGCCGAGGTTCGACTCCGACAGGCGGATCGGGTTCGGGTTGTCGCCGTTGAGCCGCTGCTCGGTCGTCCCGATCACGCGCGCGGCCAGCTCGGCGCTGAACGCCCGCAGCGGGTCGACGACGGCGGCCTGGACGGCCGCGTCGGGGGCGGCGTAGTCGGGATCGGCCTGCGTCGCCGAGACGCGAACCGGACCCGAGCGGGTGTCGTCGATCGCGGTCAGCCTGCCCTCGCTGTCGAACAGCGCCGTCAGCCGCCCGACGTAGCGGTACTCGCCCTGCGTCGTGACGATCGGCACCGTCGCGCCGGTGCTGTCCTGCGCGAGCGCCGGGTACGGGCCGACCGGGAGGTCGGCGTTGACGCGGCGGTCGTCGGCGTTGGCGAGCAGCTCGTCGCCGCCGCCGGCGATCACGACGTCGACGTTGCGCAGCTGCGCGACGACGGTGCGCTCGTTGGCGACGTTCTGCAGGTGCGAGGAGAGGATGATCTTGTTGACGCCGGCCTGCGTGAGACGGTCGGCCTCGGCGTTGACGGCGTCGGCGACCTGCGCCGAGAAGGTGACGCCGCCGGGGCTGGAGACGCTCGGCGTGTCGGGCGTCGTGGCGCCGATCACGCCGATCTTCTCGCCGTCCTTCTCGACGACCGTCGATCTCGCGATCTTGCCCGCGGTGACGAGCGCCTGCAGCGCCGGCTCGGCGGAGAAGTCGCTGTTGACGCTCAGGAACGGCGTGCTCGCCGGCATGTCGCCGATCAGCTGCGCCAGCCGCAGCGGGCCGAAGTCGTACTCGTGGTTGCCGATCGTGACCGCGTCGTAGCCGATCGCCGCCAGCGCCGGCACGTCGTAGAACGGGCCTCTGCCGGCGTCGCGCCGCTCGAAGGAGGCGCGCAGGTTGAGCCCGGCGAGGATGTTGTCGCCGGAGGAGAGGACGACCGTGCCCTTGCGTGTCGCGCCGCTGCGGACCTCCGCGTCGGTGTACGCGTCGGCGTCGGCGCGGAGGCGGTCGAGGACCGTCTTGAAGGTGGCGACGCCGCCGTAGCCGGCGATCGAGTCGCCGACCTGGTACTTCGACTCGCCGTCGTTGTTGTGCAGCAGCGTGAGGCGGAAGCCGGGCTTCGCCGGGGTCGGATCGTGCGGTCTCGGGTCCTGCGGCGCGGGCTGCTGGGGCGCCGGCTGCTGCGGGGCCGGCTGCTGGGGCGCCGGCGCCGGGACGTAGATCGTCTGCGGCGGCTGCTGCGGGTATCTCGTCACGATCCGCTTCGACCCGTCGCAGTACAGGCGGGTGACCGTGCGCGCGCCCGTTCTCCTGTTGACGGAGGTCGTCGTCCGGGCGATCCGCTTGGGGCTGAACGATCTGCCGCAGCGGCGGTAGGCGGCAGGGCGTCTGGCGGCTCTGCGGCCGCTCTTGGCCTTCTTCTTCGGGGACGACTTGGCGGACGCCTTCGCGACCGCCGGAGCGTCGGCCGGGCGGGCGGTGACGGACGGGGCGGCGACGGCCGCGCCCGCGATCGAGACGGCGAGCAGCGACGCTGCGAGCCGCGACGGCCGGGCGAACGGACTGCGGGACAAGGTCTTTCCTTCCGGGACGGGGATCGGCCGCGAGGAAAGAGGATCCGGCCCGCCGCTGTGTCAACTGTTCGTGAACGGTCGCCATGCGCGGGAAAGCCCGGCACCGGCGGCCACGGCCGCGGCGTCGCCGAGGATGGGCTCTCGACCGCATGCGAACCCGGCCGCGGGACTGCCATGGTCGCGTGATGCGACTGCTCTGTGGACTGGATCGCTCGACGACGTCGCTCGCCGCCGCGTGCTTCGCCGCGGGGGTCGCGCGCCGCCTCGGCGCGGAGCTGACGCTCGTCCACGTCGTCGAGCCGCCGGCGATGGCGCTGCCGTCGCCGGGGATGCGGGCGCCGCTGCCGCGGCCGCTGCCCGAGCCGGCCGGCGACACCGAGGCCGCGCTGGCCG
>Ga0164243_10010483_pt1 | contig 13317 bp, 13 predicted proteins | sample OricompcompostOP_FD_108781 | JGI IMG/M metagenome (GOLD analysis project Ga0164243, IMG submission 108781) | Organic Plus compost microbial communities from Emeryville, California, USA - Original compost - Organic plus compost (OP) | ecosystem: Engineered > Solid waste > Mixed feedstock >... | reverse complement strand
TCGAGCGCGCGCGGGTCTCGGGCCAGAAGCCGGCCAGCCCCTGCTGGATCGCGGGCGGGATCCCCGAGCACGCGATGCCCTGCACCACCCGCATGGCGGTCAGCGTGAGCAGGCCGTCGGAGAGACCCGCGCCCGCCTGACCGACCACCATGAGCACCAGCGACGCCACGAGGAAGCGGGTCATGCCGACCCGCTCCGAGAGCCAGCCCGCGAGCGGGGCGAAGACCACCATGGCCACGGTGAAGGCGCTCACCGCGAGCACGATCGCCTCCGGCCCCACCCCGATCCCCGCGGCGATGTCGTTGATCGGCGCCGACATCACCGTGCTCGACATGACCCCCAGGGTCGAGGTCGCGAGCAGGGCGACGAAGGCGGTCCGCCCCGGGGTCGCGCGCGCCGCCGTGCTCACCGCAGGTAGAGCCGCACGGTGTCGATCTCCTCGCGGAGCAGGCGTACGTCCTCCACGCTCGGCCGCGGCGTCTCGACCAGGTCGTCGCGTACGACGAGCTCCCAGCCCGTCGCGGCCCGCACCTGCTCGACGTCGACGCCCGGGTGCACCGCGGCCAGCTCGAGCTCGCCGAACGGGTCGTCACGACGCAGCACGCCCAGCGGGGTGATCACGGCGGTGACGCCCGCGCCGGTGGGCTGGAGGTAGCCCTCGCATGCCCGCGCCCGCACCGGGCTCGGCGTGGTGCAGAAGTCGACCTCCTCGGGCAGTGCGCCCGGGTCGTGGCGACGCAGCACCACGATCACCTGCTTCGCGCTGGCGATGATGTCGGAGGCGCCGCCCGAGCCCGGCAGCCGCACCGTCGGCCGCCGCGGGTCACCGATGAACGAGGTGTTGATGCTGCCGTACCGGTCGACCTGCGCGGCCCCGAGGAAGCCGACGTCGACGTTGCCGCCGGAGAGGACGTACCCGAAGAGCGCGTCCATGCCCAGCACCGAGGCCGCCCCCGAGACCAGCACGGAGTCCGCGATCCCCTCGGCCATCGCCTCGGGCGCGGCGCCGACGACGCCGGACTCGTAGACCAGCTCGACGTCGGGGTTCACGGTCCGCTTGGCCAGGTCGACCGCGAGGGTGGGCAGGCCGACGCCCGCGAAGACCCGCCGCAGCCCGACCAGCTCACGCGCTGCCACCGCGGCCAGGAACTCCGTGCTCGACGGCGCCACGTCGGCCGGCGTCGGGTCCGGTGTCACCCCCGGCGCCGTGCCCGTCTGCTCGCTCATGCCTTCCTCCGTCCGTACGACACCTCGCCCGACGGCGCGGGCCGCACCCGCAGCCCGTCGAGCCGCTCGGCACCCAGCTTCTCGAGGTACGCCGCGTGGTCGGGCACCTCCCGCACCCACTCCTGCACCCACGCGCGCACCGCCTGCGGGTCGCGGCTGATCGGGGTCCACTCCCGGTAGAACGCGCTGTCGCGGTCGTAGCACCCCTGGGCGTACGACGGGTGCGACCCCCACGGCACCGGCACCACCGCGTCGACGGCGTGCGCCGGCAGCAGCGTGCGGTTGGGGTCGGCCCGCACCACCGAGGTGTCGACGACCTCCTCGACCGTGACGACCACCCGCTCCGCGGCGTACGCCGCCTGCTGCTGCGCCCCGGTGATGCCCCACATCTGCACGTTGCCGTCGGCGTCGGCGCGCTGGGCGTGGATGATCGTGACGTCGGGGTTGAGCGGCGGCACGACGTGCACCGCGCCGTCGCCGTACGGGCTCTCCACCGTGCCGATCCGCGGGTTGAGGGCGGGCAGGTCGCTGCCGACGTACGACCGGAGCGGCAGGAACGGCACCCGCATCGCGCCCGCCTGGTAGCGCAGGAACATGCCGTGGTGGCTGTACTCCTCCACCGCGAGCGGCTCGGGGTCACCCTGCTCCACACGGCGCCGGATCTCGTAGAGCGACCCGGCCGACCCCGACGCGAAGAACGACGCCACCAGCCCGCTCACGCAGCCGGCCGCGAGCAGCTGGTCGGTGATGATGTCGGGCGTCATCCGGCACACGGTGAGGTCGCGCCGGCCCTGCCGGATGATCTCGTGCCCGGCCGCGAACGGGATCAGGTGGCCGAAGCCCTCCAGCGCCACGGTCATCCCGTCGGCGACGTACGCCGCCACCGCCTCGCTCAGCGTGGTCACCTTGCTCACGAGGCCACCTCCTCACGACCGGCGCGCAGCCGCAAGCCCCCGAGCACCACCGCGGCCACGACGAGCCCGACCAGCGAGGAGACCAGCTCGGGAGCGAGCATCGCCAGACCGGCGAGGCCGGCGACCACCCGCGCCCACCCGGGCAGGTGCACCTCGACGAGCGGCACGTAGCCCTCGAACGCCCCGGCCATCACCAGCACGCCGACGACCGCGAAGACGAATGCCACCGCGATGTCGGCCAGGTCGCCCTGCGCCACCAGCGCGGGGTTGAGGGCGAAGCAGAACGGGATGACGTACTTGACCGCGCCCAGCCGCATCGCGGTGAAGCCGGTCGCCATCGGCGGCGACTTCGCGATCCCGGCCGCCGCGAACGCCGCCAGCGCGACCGGCGGGGTGATGTAGGAGGCCGCCGCCCAGTAGATGACGAACAGGTGCGCCGCGACCGGGTCGACCCCGAGCTCGACCAGCGCCGGCGCCATCACGATGGCGAGGAAGACGTAGACCGCCGAGACGGTCATGCCCATGCCGAGCACGAAGCAGGTGACCGCGCCGGCGACGAGGATCAGCACGACGTTGTCGCCCACGGCCGCGACCAGCTCGCGTGCCAGCGACAGCGAGACGCCCGACATCGACAGGCCGCCCACGATCAGGCCGACGCCCGCGATGATGCCGACGATCTCCGCGATCGAGCGGCCGCTGTCGACGACGATGTCGAACAGGCCGCGGGCGCGCAGCGGGTCGGAGCGCCGCAGCGCCGCCATCACCAGCATCACCGCGACCACGACGAACGGCGCCTGCGCCTCGTCCTGCCGCCACACCAACAGCACCGTGAGCAGCACGATCGCCAGCAGGAACGGCCAACCCCGCAGCGCGGTGCGGCCCAGGCGGGGCAGGGCCGAACGCAGCTCGCCCCGCAGGCCGGTGCGGGCGGCGTACGCGTCGACCTGGCCGAAGATGCCGAGGTAGTAGAGGAACGCCGGGATGGCGGCCGCGATGGCCACCTCGGAGTACGGGATGCCGACGAAGGACACCATCAGGAACGCCGCGGTGCCCATGATCGGCGGGGTGATCGAGCCGCCGGTCGCAGCCGTGGCCTCGATGCCGCCCGCGTACGTCGCCGGGTAGCCGGCCTTCTTCATGGCCGGGATGGTCATCGGGCCAGTGGTGAGCACGTTGGAGACGGCCGAGCCGCTCATCATGCCCATGAACGCCGAGCTGGCGACCGCGACCTTCGCCGACCCGCCGCGCGCCTGGCCGAAGACCGAGCGGGCCAGGTCGATGAAGAAGTCGGCGCCGCCGGTGCGCTGCAGCACCACGCCGAAGACGAGGAAGCCGACCAGCATCACGCCGGCCGTCTGCAGCGGCAGGCCGAGGATCGAGTCGGGCCCCATCGCGTGGATGGTGGCCGCACGCTCGACCGGGAACGGCACCCCGCGCAGCACGCCGACCGGCATCCCGGCCGCCACCAGCGGGTAGAGCGAGAACGCCAGCGCCACCAGGGTGACCACCAGCCCGGCCGTACGCCGCAGCGCCTCGAGCACCAGCAGCCACAGCACGAACGAGGCGACCATCGCGAGCGGCGGGGCGGCGTAGTCCCATCCGCGCACCGAGATGTCCTCGGCGTGCCGGGCGAAGTAGAGCGGCACCACGACGGTGAGCACGACCAGCACGACGTCGTACCAGGGCACCTCGAAGGGCCGACCGTGGCCCGTGCGGAGCCGGTAGACCACGAAGACCTGCGAGAGGAAGCAGGCGAGCAGCAGGTAGAGGAACTCGTTGCGCAGCGGCGCGAAGCCGAACGGGTTGAGGAAGAAGACCTGGTTGAGCACCAGGAGCACGCCCACGACGGTGAGGACGGCGAGCACGACCCGCCACACCCGTGCCTGGGTGGAGGTCGGCCCCTCGGGCGTGACGGCGGGGCCCGTGGGCGAGGTGGCGGCGGCCGCGGCCTGCGCGGCGGGCACGGTGGACTCAGTCATCGATGTTCTCCGCCTTCCACGCGGCCCACGCCTCGTCGAGCTCCGCGTCGTCGATCTCGCCGTCGTCGGACAGCTCCTCGGTGACCTGCGTCCAGCCGGCCCGCAGCTGCTTCTCCTGGGCGAGCAGCTGGTCCTGCCGCCGCTGCGCCGCGGGCGTCCAGACGCCCTCCTCCTTCAGCACCGCGACCAGGCCGGGGTGGAAGGGCACCTCCACCGGCACCACCGCGGAGGCGTCGATCGACCAGGTCTTCGTGGTCTGCGTCGAGGCGCCGTACCGGTCGTAGGAGTCGACGATCGCGCGCGCCATCTGGCGGGCCACGACCTCGGTGGTCTCGGCGTAGGTGACCACGGGGACGGCGTACCAGAACCCGACCGCGGTCTCACCCTCCTCCTGCCCGGGCGCGGCGGTGAACTCGTCGAGCCGCACCGAGGGGGCGTGCTCCTCGATCGCCCGCTGGGTGGCCGGGTCGGCGGGGTCGAAGCGCAGCCAGCGCACCGGCGTGGAGGCCTCGAGCTCGAAGAGCGAGGCGCCGTGCACCTGCTGGAAGAGGATGTCGAGCTTGCCGGCCTTGAGCGCCTCGGCCTGCTCGCCGTACCCGATCTCGACCGGGTGGACGTCGCTCCAGGTGAGGCCGGCCGTGGCGAGCATCGCCTCCGTCTTCTGGTTGACCGAGGGGTTGGCGGTGACCCGCGGCACCTTCTTCCCCACCAGGTCGGCCGGCTCGACGATGTCGGAGGAGGCCTTGACCAGCCAGCTGTGCGGGGCCGTCGGCGCCCACACCACCCGGGTCGGCTGCGGGCCCCACTCCGGGTCGGAGAAGTCGTGCTCACCGCGGAAGGCGAAGATGTACTCGTCGCCCGTGCGCGAGAACTGGACCTGGTCCTCCTTCAGCGGCAGCACCCGGCCGATCGCGGTGTCGGAGGTGATGATGCGGAACTTCGTGCCCTCCTCGGTGGTGATGGCGTCCGCGACCGCCGCCATGTCGGCGAAGGTGGCGGTGCCGGTGCCGTACGTCGACACGCCGACCACCTCGATCGGCGAGTCGCTCAGGGCGGGGTTGGTCGGGGGTGCGCAGGCGGTCGTCGCCACGGCCAGCGCCAGGCCCAGGGCGGGCAGCAGCCGACGAGCGACGCCCGAGCGTCGTGGTGGGGTCATCGATCCTTCTCCCGAGTGACAGCACTCATATGACGCCGGTCACCTTGGCCCCTCCACGAGGCCGGGCGCCAATACCTCTTGACCCCTCGATTGATGCCCTGGCGATATCGGTCGCCTCGGGTCCCAGACTGGGACCGGAAGAAAACCAGCACCGACGTACGCTGTTGCGGTGAGCGGCCCCCTCATCGTCCAGTCCGACAAGACCCTGCTGCTCGAGGTCGACCACCCCGACGCAGCGGAGGCACGCAAGGCGATCGCCCCCTTCGCCGAGCTCGAGCGCTCCCCCGAGCACGTGCACACCTACCGGCTCACCCCGCTCGGCCTGTGGAACGCCCGGGCCGCCGGCCACGACGCCGAGCAGGTGATCGACGCGCTGCTCGAGCACAGCCGCTACCCCGTCCCGCACGCCCTGCTGGTCGACGTCGCCGAGACGATGGCCCGCTACGGCCGGCTGCGCCTCGAGAAGCATCCCACCCACGGCCTGGTGCTCAGCTCCTCCGACCTGCCCGTGCTCGAGGAGGTGCTGCGTGCCAAGAAGGTGCAGGGCATGCTCGGCGAGCGTGTCGACGACGTGCCCGACAGCGCCGGCGCGGTCGTCGTGCACCCCTCCGAGCGCGGCAACCTCAAGCAGGCCCTGCTCAAGCTGGGCTGGCCGGCCGAGGACTACGCCGGGTACGTCGACGGCGAGGCCCACCCGATCGACCTCGACCAGGCCGACTGGTCGCTGCGGCCCTACCAGGCCGAGGCGGCCGAGTCGTTCTGGCACGGCGGGTCGGGTGTGGTCGTGCTGCCGTGCGGGGCCGGCAAGACGCTCGTCGGCGCCGCCGCGATGGCCCACGCCCGCGCCACCACGCTCATCTTGGTGACCAACACCGTCAGCGCCCGGCAGTGGAAGGACGAGCTGGTCAGGCGTACGTCGCTGACGGCCGACGAGATCGGTGAGTACTCCGGCGCGGTCAAGGAGATCCGACCGGTCACCATCGCGACGTACCAGGTGCTCACCATGAAGCGGAAGGGCGTCTACCCCCACCTGGAGCTGCTCGACGCCCGCGACTGGGGCCTGATCGTCTACGACGAGGTGCACCTGCTGCCGGCGCCGATGTTCCGCCTCACCGCCGACCTGCAGGCGCGCCGCCGGCTCGGGCTCACCGCCACCCTGGTGCGTGAGGACGGCCGCGAGGGCGACGTCTTCTCCCTCATCGGTCCCAAGCGCTACGACGCCCCCTGGAAGGACATCGAGGCGCAGGGCTGGATCGCGCCGGCCGACTGCGTCGAGGTCCGGGTCACCCTGCCCGACGACGAGCGGCTGGCGTACGCCACCGCCGAGCCCGAGGAGCGCTACCGGCTCGCCTCCTGCACCCACCACAAGATCGACGTGGTGCGCTCGCTGGTCGCCTCGCACGCCGGGCGGCCCACGCTCGTCATCGGGCAGTACCTCGAGCAGCTCCACGAGCTCGGCGACGCGCTCGGGGCGCCGGTGATCTCGGGCGAGACCTCGGTCAAGGAGCGGCAGCGCCTCTTCGACGGCTTCCGGTCCGGCGAGATCGGGCTGCTGGTGGTCTCCAAGGTCGCGAACTTCTCCATCGACCTGCCCTCGGCCGAGGTGGCGATCCAGGTCTCGGGGTCCTTCGGCTCGCGCCAGGAGGAGGCGCAGCGGCTCGGCCGCCTGCTCCGCCCCGGCGCCCCTGGCCCCGACGGCGAGCGCAAGGTGGCGCACTTCTACACCGTCGTCTCGCGCGACACCGTCGACGCCGACTTCGCCCAGAACCGCCAGCGCTTCCTCGCCGAGCAGGGGTACGCCTACCGCATCGTCGACGCCGAGACCCTCGACGACCTCGACGCCGCGTCCTGACGCCCGCCCGCCTGGTCTCGATACGCCGGGCGCTCGCTCCGCTCGGCCCGGCTACTCGACCAACGACACCTCGCTGGTCGAGCAGCCCATCCTCGCTGGTCGAGCAACCCATCCTCGCTGGTCGAGCAACCCATCCTCGCTGGTCGAGCAACCCATCCTCGCTGGTCGAGTAGCCCGGACGAGCGACGAAGGAGCGAGGACGGGCGTATCGAGACCACACCGACCCCTCTGGTCTCGATACGCCCGTGCACTCGCTCCGCTCGGCCCGGCTACTCGACCAACGACACCTCGCTGGTCGAGCAGCCCGTCCTCGCTGGTCGAGTAGCCCGGACGAGCCACGAAGGAGCGAGCACGGGCGTATCGAGACCACACCGACCCGCCGACCCGACGCATCCTCAGACCCGCTCCATCGGCCCGTCGACCTCGTGGATGACGACCTCGAGGTCACACCGCGGGTCACCGCCGACCGCCTGTGACCGGACGACCACGCCGGTGGTCACGTCGAGGGCGACGTCGTACGCCTCCGGGTAGGCCGTGCCGCGCGGCGGCTCCCACCGCCCCGAGCCGTCGTCGTACTCCAGCCGGTCGGAGACCTCCGACCACACCAGCGGGCAGCAGCCGCAGGTCGGGTCGTACCCCTCGAGCGCCCGCACCCGCGCCTCCCAGGTCGGCCGGCCGCGGTGCTCGCCGGTGCGTACGCCGGTGATCTCGACGCCGTGGCTGAGCTCGACCGGGTCGAGCATCGCCACCCACTGGTAGTTGCGGTACATCGGGTCGCCGTACTCGACCACCGGGTCGTCCGGGCGCGTCACCACGAGCCCGTCGGGACGGCGCGCCGGCTCGACCTCCTGCGGCCAGCGCCAGGTCGTCGACCCGCGCGGCTCCTCCACGACGCGCTCCTCGCGACCGTCGGGGCCGACCACGAGCAGCCGCCCCGGCCGACGCAGCCATGCCTCCGTCTCCCCCTCGGCGTCGAGGTGGGTGAAGTGCAGGGTCGTCCACAGCCACGGCGAGCTGCGCGCCAGGGCCCGGACGTCGTCGGCGGTCGGGGTCACCCGGCCACCGTAGGAGCGCGACCGCCCGCTCGGCCAGCGGATTTCGGGCCGGCGGCCGCCCGTGGGAGCGGTGGTTGAACATGTGCTGAACACCCCTCCACAAGCCTGGCTTGGGGGCCGCAGGAGGCGCAGCGTACGAGCGTGTCCCAGGAGATGATCGTCCTTGCCCTGGTGGTGGTGACAGCACTCGGGTTCGACTTCACGAACGGATTCCACGACACCGGCAACGCGATGGCCACGTCCATCGCCACCGGTGCCCTCAAGCCGCGGGTGGCGGTCGCGCTGTCCGCGGTCCTCAACCTCGTCGGCGCCTTCTTGTCGGTCGAGGTGGCCCTGACCGTGACCAACGCGGTCGTCACGATCCAGGACTCCTCCGGCGCACCGCGCGAGGACCTGCTCGTCGACGGCGGTGCGGCACTGCTGCTCATCGTCCTCGCCGGCCTCATCGGCGGCATCGCCTGGAACCTGCTGACCTGGCTGCTGGGGCTCCCCTCCAGCTCCTCGCACGCCCTCTTCGGCGGCCTCATCGGTGCGGCCATCGCCGGCCTCGGCATGAGCGGGGTGAACTGGAACGGCGACGGCACCAAGCTCGACGGCGTCGTCGGCAAGGTCATCCTGCCGGCGCTGATGTCGCCGGTCATCGCCGCGGTCGTCGCGGGCGTCGGCACCTGGCTGATCTACAAGATCACCACCGGGGTCGCCCAGCGGTACGCCGAGACCGGCTTCCGCTGGGGCCAGATCGGCACCGCCTCGCTCGTCTCGCTGGCCCACGGCACCAACGACGCCCAGAAGACGATGGGCGTCATCACGCTCGCGCTGATCGCGACCGGCCAGTGGACCGACCTGGAGAACATCCCGCTGTGGGTCAAGGTCGCCTGCGCCGTCGCCATCGCCGCCGGCACCTGGCTGGGCGGCTGGCGCATCATCCGTACGCTCGGCAAGGGCCTCGTCGAGATCGACTCGCCCCAGGGCATGGCGGCCGAGGCCAGCTCGGCCACGGTCATCCTCGCCTCCAGCCACCTCGGCTTCGCGCTGTCGACCACGCACGTCGCGACCGGCTCGATCCTGGGCACCGGCCTCGGGCGTCCCGGCGCGGAGGTGCGCTGGGGCATTGCCGGCCGGATGGTGCTGGCCTGGCTGATCACCCTGCCGGCGGCCGCGGTCGTCGGCGGCGTGATGTGGTGGGTCGGGCACCTGCTCGGCAGCACCGTCGGCCCGATCGCGATCTTCGTCATCCTCGTGGCGCTCGCGGGGTACATGTGGCTGCGGGCGCAGCGCGCGCCCGTCCACGCCGACAACGTCAACAACGACTGGGACGAGGGCCAGGTGCCCGCTCCCGCAGCAGCCGGAGGGGTGGCGGCATGATCGACAACCTCGGATTCGCACTCGAGGGTGCCTGGAAGGTGCTGGCGTTCGGGCTGCTGCTCGGCGCCGGCCTGCCGATGGTGTACGCCGTCGGCATCCGCGCCCTGGCCTGGGGCGCCGGCGGCGAGGCGGAGGTCGACCACGGCCGCCCGCACCCGGCCGGGCGCCTCGTCGCGGTGGTGTGCTTCGCGGTGGTGCTGGCGGCAGTCGCCCTCGGCATCACCATCATCGTCGCGAGCGGCTTCGGCAAGGAGGTCTCCTTCGAGCACGTCGTCCCGACCCTGGTCGACAAGCGCTGACCCACCGAGCCACCCCGAGTCGTACGCACGCAGCAGAGGAGCAGGCATGAGCGCAGCCACCAACGGCACTCCCTCGGTCCCGGCCCGGATCCTGGAGTGGCTCAAGGCGGGCTATCCCGAGGGGGTCGACCCCCGCGACTACCCCGCGGTCCTCGCGGTGCTGCGGCGCCGCCTGACCGAGGAGGAGCTCGACCGCATCGCCGACGACCTGGCGGCGTTCTCGGCCGAGAGCGGGCAGCCGATCACCACCGAGGACGTCCACCGGCTGGTGCGCGAGAAGGCGTTCCAGGACGCCAGCCCCGAGGACATGTTCCGCGTCTCGGCCCGCCTCGCCGCCGGCGGCTGGCCGCTCTCCACCGACGTCTGAGCCGCTCCCGAGCTCCCGGTGGCTGAGGCGTGAGGGCCGCCGGGGGTCGTGGTCTCGATACGCGCCGGCCCGTTCGCTGCGCTCACGGCCGCCGCTACTCGACCAGCGAACGCCGCCGCTCGACCACCGAACAACCGGCCGCACCGGTGGTTGTCCCCTACCTCAGCGAGCAGTGAGGCACGCGGACGGCTACCGCTTCGCCTTCGCCGCCTTCGGCGGACGAGCGAGGGCACGGGCGACGGCGGGGGCGACCCAGGCGTCGAGGTCGGCGTCGTCCGGCAGGTCGGCCTCGGCGACGAGCACGACGCCACCCATGGTGCGCTCACCCATCGTGGCTCGCCGCGCACCGGTGGCGAGCGCGTCGTCGACACCGTCGGTGCCGACGTACACCATCAGGTCGCTGCCCGCCTCGCCCGCGCCCGTGCCGACGGCCATGTGGGTGTTGACGGTCCAGCACAGCCCCCCGAACATCCGGATCTCGCGGTAGCCGGCCGCCCCTGCGGCACGACCGACGGCCGCGCGGATGCGCTCGGCCAGCGACTCGTCGTACGCCATGCCCCGATGCTGCCACCCGGCGCGCCACAATGGCAGCCGTGGCGCACACCTGGGAGCCGCTGGACCCCGAGGCCCGCCGCCGGTTCTTCACCGACGACGGGCGGCTGCGCGACATCCCGCGCAAGCACGCCAAGCTGCTGGCGGTGCTCGACCACGTGGCGCAGGCCTTCGAGCTCGGCCGGGTCTACCCCGAGCGCGAGGTCGACGAGATCCTGCGCGGCTTCCACCCCGACCACGCGGCCCTGCGCCGCTACCTCGTCGACGAGGCGTTCCTGACCCGCGACGGTGGTCACTACTGGCGCTCGGGCGGCACCGTCACGCTCTGAGCCGTCCGGGAGCCGGTGCATGCCGAAAACGTCTCGTGCAACCGGTTTCACCACACCTACGGTCAGCCGGGCCGGCGCCACCCGGGCGCCGGCGGACACGAGAGAGGCACCGATCCAGGAACCACCGATGGAGAAGATCACCCCGACGCTCCTCAGCTGGGCGTCGATCCTCGAGCAGGGCACCCGCGACCAGGCGGTGATGACGGCCTCGATGCCGTTCATCCACCCGCACGTCGCCCTGATGCCCGACGCCCACCTGGGGCTGGGCGCCACGGTCGGGTCGGTCATCCCGACCCGCGGCGCCATCATCCCCGCCGCCGTGGGCGTCGACATCGGCTGCGGCATGATCGCGGTCCGCACCCAGTACGCCGTCAGCGACCTCCCCCACGACCGTCGACCGGTCCGCGAGGCGATCGAGCGGGCGGTCCCGCTGAGCGCCGGCGCGGCCAACCGCACGGTCTCGCGCGAGCACACCGAGCAGCGGCTCGCCGAGCTGAGGGAGCTGGCGGAGCGCACCGGGTTCGACCCGGCGTCGTACGCCACCCGCTGGGAGCTCCAGCTCGGCACCCTGGGCTCGGGCAACCACTTCATCGAGGTGAGCGCCGACGAGCTCGACCGGGTGTGGCTCTTCCTCCACTCCGGCAGCCGCGGCGTCGGCAACAAGATCGCCCAGCACCACATCGCCGTCGCGCGCCGGCTGTGCGCCGACGTCGAGCTGCCGCACCGCGACCTGGCGTACCTCACCGAGGGCACGCCGGAGCTCGACGCCTACATCGGCCAGATGCGGTGGGCGCAGCACTACGCCCTGCTCAACCGCGAGGAGATGATGGACCGCGTCGCGCGGCAGCTCTCGGAGTGGGTCGGCGGCCCGGTGGAGCGGCTCGAGGAGATCAACTGCCACCACAACTACACCGAGCAGGAGACCCACGCCGGCGAGCTGGTCTGGCTCTCCCGCAAGGGCGCGATCAACGCCGAGCGCGGTCGGCCCGGCCTCATCCCGGGGTCGATGGGCACCGCGTCGTACGTCGTCTCCGGCCTCGGTGACGAGCTGGCGCTGCGCTCCGCCCCGCACGGCGCGGGCCGGGAGTACTCCCGCACCCGGGCGCGCAGGACGTTCACGCGCGAGCAGCTGCGGTCGGCGATGGCGGGCATCGAGTACCGCGACACCGACGCGTTCCTCGACGAGATCCCGGCGGCGTACAAGGACATCGACCGGGTGATGGCGGACGCCGCCGACCTGGTCGAGGTGCGCCACGTCCTGCGCCAGCTGGTGAACGTCAAGGGTGACTGAGCTCCCGCTCTCCCGGAGGAGTGGTCCTCCGGGAGAGCGGGCAGGATGGCGGCCATGACGCAGCCGCCGCACCGCCCCGAGGGCTACCTGCACGTCTTCCTGCAGGGCAACCCGATGACCAGCAACATGATCACGCCACGGGTGCGCCTCAACGGCCACTGGATGCCCACCCACTACGGCGAGAACGTCTACCCGGTGCCGCCGGGCGCCTGGCACGTCGACGTCGACGCCCAGTGGATGCGTACGTTCGGCCAGGCGGCGATCGACGTGCAGGTCGCCCAGGGCGAGCGGGTGCGGGTCTTCTACGCCGCGCCGATGCACCAGTTCACCACCGGCAGCATCGGCTTCGTGCCGCAGCGGCGCAAGGGCGTGCTGACCTTCTGGCTCGTCCTCGGCATCGCCCTCACCATCGCTGTCCTGGTCGTCGTGCTCTGCGCCCTGGGCGGCCTGCTCGACTGACCCGGTGCCCCGCCGGCGTCCGCGATGCGTCGCCGATTCCGGCGCGCCTGGCGGCGGTCCTACCCTTGTCGGGTGAAGGTGCTGCTGCTGGAGAACATCCACCCCGTCGCCGTCGAGAACCTCGAGCGGGCGGGATTCGAGGTCGAGCTGCTGAGCCACTCGCTCTCCGAGGACGAGCTGATCGCCCGGCTGCCCGGGGTGAGCCTGCTCGGCATCCGCTCCAACACCCACATCACCGCGAAGGTGCTGGACCACGCGCCCGACCTGACGGCGATCGGCTGCTTCTGCATCGGCACCAACCAGGTCGACCTCGAGGCGGCCGCCGAGCGCGGTGTCGCGGTCTTCAACGCGCCGTACTCCAACACGCGCAGCGTCGTGGAGCTCGTCATCGGCGAGATCATCGCGCTGGCGCGGCGGCTGCCGGAGAAGGTCGAGCGGATGCACGCCGGCGTGTGGGACAAGTCGGCCAAGG
>Ga0164243_10010480_pt1 | contig 13320 bp, 14 predicted proteins | sample OricompcompostOP_FD_108781 | JGI IMG/M metagenome (GOLD analysis project Ga0164243, IMG submission 108781) | Organic Plus compost microbial communities from Emeryville, California, USA - Original compost - Organic plus compost (OP) | ecosystem: Engineered > Solid waste > Mixed feedstock >... | reverse complement strand
GCGACGGTCGGCGAGGCCGAGGCCCTGTCCCTCGACGACGGCGACGAGGTGGTCGAGGTGGAGCGGGTGCGCAGCCTCGACAAGACGCTGATCAGCGTCGACCGGTCGTGCCTGCCGGCGGCCAGGGTGCCGGGGCTGGCGGAGGTCGACCTGACGAACGGCTCGCTGTACGCCGTGCTGGCGGAGCGCTACGGGATCGTGCCGACGCGGTGCGACTACCAGCTCCAGGCCGAGCTGGCGACACCCCGGCTGGCGTCGCTGCTCGACATGCCGGAAGGCGGGCCGGTGCTGGTCGGCTACCAGACCACGTTCGACCAGCACGAGCGGCGGGTCGACGTGGGCTGGCAGGCTTACCGCGGTGACGCGTACCGCTTCCGGGCCTCGCTCTTCCGTCACGAACCCTGACGCCGTGGTGTCGTCGGCGTGGCGGCGATGGCCGTCGGTGCTCGCGCTGGTCGCCGCCGTGTCCGCGACCGGGGCGCTGGTGGTGCGGGGACCGGAGCGGGCCAGCCCGCCCAGGCCGCCGCCGCCCGCCGCCGAGACGGTGTGGCCGCATGCCCGGCGCGCGGACGTGCCCGGTGTCCTGCCGGGCGACGTCACCTACAGCCCGGCCTACTTCCTCGACGAGCGGGTGTCCGTCGGCACCGCGCGCGAGGCGGGCGGCGGGGAGGTGCGGCTGGTGGTGCGGGCGGCCGACGGCGCGGTCCGCGTGCTGCGCGCGCTTCCGACGGCGGGCGCCCCGAGGTTCGCGGGCGTCACCCGCGCCGGTGACGTGTTGGTGTGGGCCGAGTCGGTCACCGGCCGGGACGGGTCGGTGCGGACGGCGCTGTGGCGGGCCGACCTGTCCGGCGGGGCACCGCGGAAGATCACCGACGACAGCGGCGACGCGACGTTCCTCGGCTCCGACTACGACATCGCGGTCGACTCCGGCCGGCTCTACTGGACGGCGCGGGCACCCGGCCGGGAGGCGGCGACCGAGATCCGGTCGGTGTCGGTCGACGGCGGGCCGGTCGAGGTGCGCACCGAGCCGGGCCTGTGGACGCTGTCGGGCTGGCCGTGGCTGACCAGCGCCGGCAGCAGCGGTCGGGCGCGGCTGCGCAACCTCGACGCCGCGAGCGTGGTCGACGTGGACGCCGCCGGCGACATGCTCGACAGATGCGGGCCCACCTGGTGCCGGGTGTACGTGCTGTCCGGCGGCGCGGTGCGCAGCGAGCTGATGCGGCCCGACGGATCGGAGCGGCTGCGGGTTGCCGACGACGGCGCGACCGCGACGGTCGTCGATGTGGCGGTGCTGGACCGCTTCGAGGTGCTCTCGGAAGACTCGACCACCCTCGGCGCCGCGATCGGCGGCCGGCGCGTGCTCGTCTACGACCTGACGACGAGGCGGTCGGTCAGCGTGGCCGAGGCCGCGACCAGCGCGTCCTACCGGTCGGGGGTGCTCTGGTGGTCGACCAGCGCGGCCGGCCGCGTCACCTGGCACACCATCGACCTGCGCACCGTGTGAGCCGCGAGCCGCCGCACGCGGTCTTCGCACGGTCGATGTCGTGTGAATTGCGTAGAATTGACAGACATGGTCGACGAGGTGGTCGCAGGCGGACTGTGGCGGCGGTGGCTGGCCCGCGTCGCCTTTCTCGCCGCGGCCGCCGCGTTCGTCGTCCCGGTCTTCGTCGCGGGACTGCGTGGCAGCCTCGCCATCCTGCTGCTCGCCTCCATCAGCCTGGTCGCGACCGCCGCGGCCGCGTGGTGGTTCCTCTCCCACTCAGGGGTACGCCGTTGGCTGGCGGCCATCGTCGGCATTGGTGCGCCGGCGGCCGTGGTCGTGGCGTACGCGATCAACCAGCTCGTGTGGGTTGCCGCCGTGTCCGTCGGGCTGTTCGGGCTGGCGCTGGTCACCGGCAGGCGCGCCCTCGGCGCAGACGGCCACCGGCCGGTCGAGGTCGAGGTCGCGCCGCCGCGTCACCCGTTTCTGATCATGAACCCGCGGTCGGGTGGCGGCAAGGTCGGGAAGTTCGACCTCGCGGCGCGCGCCCGTGCTCTCGGCGCCGAGGTCGTGCTCCTCGACGGCCGCCACGGCACCGTCGACGTCGCGGCGCTCGCCCGTGACGCGGTGGGCCGCGGGGCCGACCTCCTCGGTGCGGCCGGCGGCGACGGCACCCAGGCCCTGGTCGCGGACGTGGCCGCCGACCACGACGTTCCCTTCATGGTCATCTCCGCGGGCACCCGCAACCACTTCGCGCTCGACCTCGGCCTCGACCGGGACGACCCGGGCAGCTGCCTCGACGCGCTCACCGACGGCGTGGAGGTGCGGGTCGACCTCGGGCGCATCGGTGACCGGACCTTCGTCAACAACGCCTCGTTCGGCGTCTACGCGGCAGTTGTGCAGAGCGACGCGTACCGGGAGGACAAGGCCGGCACCGCTCTCGCCCTGCTGCCGGACCTGTTGCGCGAGGCCGACGGGCCGCCGCTCCGCCTGCGGGTGGGGGAGACCGTCTTCGACAGGCCGCAGGCGATCCTGGTGAGCAACAACCCGTACACCGTCGACGACATCGCCGGGTTGGGGCACCGGCCGCGGCTCGACCGGGGCCGCCTCGGGATCATCGCGCTCACCGTCGACAGCACCGCGGACGCGATCGGCCTGCTCCGTGGGCGGCGGTCGCGGTCGGTCGCGGTGCTCACCGCGCGCCAGGTGGTCGTCGAGGCCGGCGGCCGCGTCGTCCCGGTCGGCGTCGACGGCGAGGCGTTGGCCCTGGCGACACCGCTGGACTGCCGGATCAGGCCGGGAGCCTTACGCGTGCGCGTGCCGCGGCACCGGCCCGGCGTCCGGCGACCGTCGCCGGCGATGGACTGGGCGCGGCTTCGCGCGCTCGCGCTGACCGTCGGCCACTGGCGGCCCTGACATCCCGTCACAGGCCGGGCGGCTTGATCTGTTGCAACAGCGGCATCAGGATGACCACCCCCTGCGCGCCGACCAGACCGGGGAGGCCCGACGCGTCCGCACCGTCGGCCAACAGCCGGAAGGCCTGCGTCCATGGCCGGTGCTGCGGGTCGACCTCCCAGGCTCGGCAGAGCTCCTCGAGCTCGTCCCGCGCCTCGCGGCGGCCGCCGGCCGCCGCCGCGATCAGCTCGAAGACGGGCGCGAGCTCCTCGCGCCTCCGCGCCCACTCCGCCTGCAGCTCGTCTCCGAGGGCCGCATCCTGCTCGCGCAGCTCGGCGAGGAAGTCGGTCATGGCGTGCACGCGTTGGGCCAGACCGGCGTCGTCACCGGCGGCACGCCGGAGCAGTCCAGAATGCTCGCCGACGATTCCGTTGAAACGGACCGAATCGCCCGCCCTCGCCGTGGTTGGCTCGGCCGCCTGCGGCCCGCCCCGCCGGAGCCCCGCGACTGATTCTCCCAGGACGAATGCGGAGGCATCGCGTATGGCCAGGAACTGCGGACTGAGAAAGACTCTCTGCCCCGGCCCGATCGTCCCGCTCGGCTGCCCTCTTCTGAGCGCGGAGTGCCCGACGAATTTCGACCTGATCCGGCTCGTGGAAACGCTGGTCCAAACCGAGAAGCCGGCCCCACCGACCCAGCCCCGGCCCGACCGACACACCGAGAACGCCTAGCCCCGCTGCGCGGCGTTACCGGCGATCAGACGAAGGAACCCGGTATCGCAGGTAGACCACGCCGTTGCCGAACCGGCGTTCGTCGAGCAGTTCCAGCTCCAGGTGGAGGCCGGCGGGCAACGCGCGTGTTCCTCCGCCGACCACCACCGGGTTGAGGAAGAGGTGGCACTCGTCGACCAGGCCGGCCGCGAGCGCGTCTGACGCCAGCCCGGGGCCTCCGACGGTGAGGTCCCGCCGAGCGGACTTCTTCAGCTGGCGGACGGCGTCGGGATCGAACGTCCGCTCGAGCCGGGTCCGCGCGCTGGCGACCGCGTCCAATGTCGACGAATAGACGATCTTGTCGGCGGCCTGCCAGATCCGCGCGTAGTCACGCGTCGCGGCCGGTTGGTCGTCGTCTGTGGAGGCGGTCTCCCAATAGACCATCGTGTCGTACATCCGGCGCCCGTACAGGTAGGTGCCGACCGGCCGTTCCAGGTCGTTGACGAACGCGTGGACCTCCTCGTCGGGCGCCGCCCAGTCGAAGTCGCCGTCGGCGTCAGCGGTGAAGCCGTCGAGCGAGGCGATCGCCGAGTAGATCAGGTTAGCCATCGCCCGATCCTGCCACCGTGGTCGCCAGTGACTCTTCGGCGAGCTCTTGTGTGGCGGCCCAGCTGGCGAGCATCTTGAGCGCGTCGGCGGTTGGGCTGTCGGGCGTGGCGGTGTAGACGTTGAGGGTCAGGCCGGGCTCGGAGGGCAGGTCCATCGATTCGAAGTTGAGGTCGAGTTGGCCGACGACGGGGTGGCGTAGGCGCTTCTGGCCGCTGCGGTGGAACTGCACGTCGTGGGAGGCCCAGCGTCGCCGGAAGATGTCGCTCTGTGTGGACAGCTCACCGACCAGCTTGATGAGTGCGGGGTCGTGGGGGTTGCGGCCTGCCTCGAGGCGGAGCATCGCGGCGGCGTCGTTGGCGATCCGTTCCCAGTCGACGAAGAATTCGCGGGCCATCGGGTCGAGGTAGACGAATCGGGTGGTGTTCGCCGGGCGGCGGGGGTTGGCGAGGACGGGCGCGTAGAGGGCACGGCCGAGGCGGTTCATGGCCAGAATGTCGTGGCGGCCGTTGCGTACCCAGGCCGGGGTGTCGGTGATGGCGTCGAGCACCTGCTGGATCACGGGGCGCACGGCGCCCGGCGGGGTGTGGGGCCGACGGCGGCCCGGGCCCGCGGCGCGTGCGAGCGCGAACAGGTGGTCGCGCTCGGCCTCGTCGAGCTGCAGCGCGTTGACCAGCGCGTTCAGCACGCTCTCGGAGGCGCCGGCGAGGTTTCCCCGTTCCATACGGACGTAGTAGTCGATGGAGACGCCGGCGAGCAGGGCGACCTCTTCGCGCCGTAGCCCCTTGACGCGACGGTTGCCGCCGAAGGCGGGCAGTCCGGCCTGTTCGGGGCTGATTCGGGCGCGCCGCGAGCTGAGGAACTCACGGACCTCGGTGCGGTGGTCGAACTGGCCCATATCGCCAGGATATGCGGACCGCCGCGACCGCGGGAGGCACTGGTGTTACCCCCACCCGTGCCGGACGGGCGCCTAACCTCGGGGGAGCGGAGCCAACATCATCGACTGGAGCGGCAACTCATGCGAGCAACACTGATCTACGGTGCCGGGGACGTCCGGGTCGAGAACGTGCCCGACGCCGCTCTGCGCGAGCCCACCGATGCGGTCGTCCGCGTCCTGGCGGCGTGCGTCTGCGGAAGTGACCTGTGGCCGTACGGGTCGAGGCCGAAGACCGAGCGGGGAGACCGGATCGGCCACGAGTTCCTCGGCGTCGTCGAGCAGGCCGGTGCGGACGTGGCCGGGCTCGTGCCGGGCGACGTCGTGGTGGCGCCGTTCGTGTGGGCCGACAACACCTGCGACTTCTGCCGTGAAGGGCTGCAGACCTCCTGCCGACACGGCGGCTCGTGGGCTTCCAACGGCGTCGACGGTGGCCAGGGCGAGGCCGTCCGCGTGCCGCAGGCCCAGGGCACCCTCGTGAAGCTGCCGGTCGGCGCCGACTCCGCGCTGCTGCCCTCGCTGCTGACCCTCTCCGACGTGTTCCCCACCGGCCACCACTGCGCGGTCACGGCGGGCGTCAACGCGCGTACCACGGTGACGGTGATCGGTGACGGCGCCGTCGGCCTGTGCGCCGTCCTGGCCGCGAAGCGGCTCGGCGCCGAACGGATCATCCTGATGGGTCGACACAAGGACCGGACCGACCTGGGCCGCGAGTTCGGCGCCACCGACGTCGTCGCCGAGCGGGGCGAGGAGGGCGTCGCGAGGGTCCGCGAGCTGACCGGCGGCGACGGCACCCACACGGTCCTGGAATGCGTCGGGCTCAGGCCCGCCATCGAGACCGCTTTCGCCGTGGTCCGCGACGGCGGCACGGTCAGCCGGGTCGGCGCCCCGCAGTATCGGGACGTGCCCGCCGACTTCGGCGTCTTCCTCCGCAACATCACGCTGACCGGCGGCGTCGCTCCCGCCCGCGCCTACATCGAAGAGCTGCTCCCGGACATCCTGGACGGCCGCGTCGAGCCCGGCCGGGTGTTCGACCGCACCGTCGGCCTCGACCAGGTCCCTGACGGCTACCGCGCCATGGCCGACCGCGAAGCGCTCAAGGTCCTCGTCCGACCCTGACGACAACGTACGAGACAAGGGAGCGCGACCAATGGAGAAGCGTGATCTGGGGACCGGCGGCCTGAAGGTCTCGGCTGTCGGTTTCGGCTGTATGGGGATGAGCCAGAGCTACGGCCCGAACCCGGGTGACCGCCAGCAGATGATCGCCGTGCTGCGCGCGGCGGTGGAACGCGGAGTCACGTTCTTCGACACCGCCGAGGTGTACGGCCCGTTCGTCAACGAGGAGCTCGTGGGCGAGGCCCTCGCCCCTGTCCGCGATCAGGTCGTCATCGCGACGAAGTTCGGGTTCGCGTTCGACGCGCAGGGCCGCCAGTCCGGTCTGTCCTCTCGGCCGGAACACGTCAAGCGGGCCGTCGAAGGGAGCCTGCGCCGGCTCGGAGTCGACACGATCGACCTGCTCTACCAGCACCGCGTCGACCCGCGGGTGCCGATCGAGGACGTCGCGGGCACGGTCAAGGAGCTCATCGAGGCCGGCAAGGTCCACCATTTCGGCCTCTCCGAGGCGGGCGTGCAGACGATCCGTCGCGCTCACGCGGTCCAGCCGGTGGCCGCCCTGCAGAGCGAGTACTCACTGTGGTGGCGAGAGCCCGAGGCGGAGATCATCCCGACGCTGGCGGAGCTCGGCATCGGCCTCGTACCGTTCAGCCCGCTCGGCAAGGGCTTCCTCACCGGTACGGTCACCGCGACGACGTCATTCGAGGCGGGTGACGTCCGCGGCACCATCCCACGCTTCAGCGAGGAAGCCCGCGCCGCCAACCAGGCTGTCGTCGACCTTCTCGGCCGGATCGCCGACGCGCATGGCGCAACCCCGGCCCAGGTCGCGCTCGCCTGGCTCCTGGCGCAGAAGCCGTGGATCGCGCCCATCCCAGGCACACGACGGCTCGATCGCCTCGCGGAAAACCTGGCGGCGGCGGATCTCGAGCTGACCGGCGACGACCTGGCCCAGATCGAGACGGCTGCGGGGCAGATCGAGATCCACGGTGCCCGCTATCCCGAACACCTCGAACGCCTGATCGACCGCTGACGCCGTAGTCCTCGCGTAACAGGTTTCTGCGAGTTTGTGGCGTCGCGCTCATTGCTCTGGCTTTATCGTGGCGTATAACAGGTTGCACAGCGTTATGTCGGTGTGATGTCTGCCCGGGAAGATGCACTCCGCCGAGATAACAACCATGTCCCATGACACTTGAAGCGCGAGGCTGCCCGTGCTCGTAACCGATCGCCTGCCGGGCGCCGCCGGCTCCCGTCTCGATATCGACGCTCCGTTACGGGGTCGCCTCGCAGCGGGTATCCGGTTGCGCAGAGAGAGTTTTGGGTCGATCGCCTACGTGCCCGCAAGGGATCATTTCTACGCGCTCGATCGGAAGCACAGGACGGTACTCGAGAAGCTGAGCACGAGCGATGCCCGCCCGGTCCGTCCGGAGCATCGCGAAATGGTGACCGCGATGGCGGCTGCGAGCATCTGCGAGACCGAGCCGCCGACTCCGCAACGGGCCTTCTACGGCCGTTCGCTGCTCGGCTCGTTCCCCGGCGGCATCCCGTCGATCAAAGCGCCCATGGTGGTCAACTGCTTCACGACGGCACAGTGTCCGCTGCGCTGTACCTATTGCCACGCCGACGATCTCATGGTGTCTTATCGCGGCGACGAGAACGCGGAGTGGATCGACGAGGTCATCCGGGTCGCGACGGCGACCCCGGCCATGGTCGGCGTCGTGACCGGCGGCGAGCCGCTGGCCGCCCCGGGAAACGCCGAACGCCTCCTCGCCGCGTTGGCCAGGGACAAGGCGGTGGTGCTGGACACGTCCGGCGTCGGCGACCTCGGCAGGCTGGTGCCGGTGCTGCGTCAGTACAACGCGCATGTGCGTTTCTCGCTCGACAGCGCACAGGCGTTGATCAACGACCGGCTGCGCCCGATCAATCGGCGTCAGGTCCCGCTGGGCACCAGTTCGTTTCGCAAAGCCACCGAAGGCGTTCGGCTCGCCGTGGGCGAGGGACTGGCATGCAGCGTGCAGACCGTCGTGACGGCGCGAAACTCGGATCTCGAAGGCCTCACCGAGTTGCGCGACATGCTGCTGGAGGCCCGGGTGCGCACCTGGGCGTTGCACATCGTGGTGCCGGCCGGTAAGGCTGCTCAGCGGCCCAACAAGCTGTTGATCGGTGACGACGCGGTGACCACGCTTACCCGTTTGGTCGCCGACACCGCGGCCCAGCGTCTACCCATCGACATTCGAGTGACCGGCACCCACCGCCAGCCGAACTCGACGCTCTTGATCAGCGCCAAGGGCGAGGTGGCGATCCAGCGGCGGGATGGTGCCGGGAAGAAGATCCTTCGGGTCGGCCGGGCAATGGCCCGCCAGCGTCTGCTGCGGCAGTTCCGGCGTCACGTCGACACGGCTGGGCACGCCAGCCGCTACCTGAACGGCACGTTGGATCTCTATCCGAAGGACGGAACCGTCGAGCTGTCAGCTACTGGCGCTGTTTGAGCCACTGGCTCGCGGCCTCCGCCACCATCGTGCCGATCGCCTCGTCATCGCCCTTGTCTCGGATCACGCGGGCGGGAATGTCGCCGGCGGCACCCGACTCACGCAGCCACGGCTCGGCCAGGGCCAACCGGTTCTCCGCGCGGAAGACGGCGATGACTCGCCTGGCCGCCGCAAGCCGCGACGCCACGTCTCGGCGCTTTTCGCCTTCTTCGGAGAGCCATCGCTGGTATTCACCGAGCGAACCGGCTCCGGACAGGTAGGCGACGAGGGAGGGGTCGAGGACCGCCGCGCACACCTCGGCATCCCTCGACACGTCCAGCACCGGTCGTTCGACGGCGGACACGCTTGCGGTCATCACCTGAAGGTAGCCGGCGGCATGCAGGCGCGCAGTCGTCCAGCCGGCTGATTGCTATCCGCGCGACGCGCCTTTGTACAGTTCAGTGGCTCGACGTGCCAGCATTTCGAGGGCGGGCTCGCGCTCGGCGAGCGCGGTCGCGAACGCGGCCCAGGAGTCGATCACGTAACCGCCGAGCGTAGGAAGCTCCTGGCTGGTGAGGTAGGTCGGAAGCAGCACAGCGTTCTGGAACAGCCAGTGGATATAGCGGCCTTCGTCCTCCCAGTAAGGCAGCTCGAAGACCCGGGCCAGATGATCGCGCAGTTCGTCCAGCGAGTCCCAACGCACCATCCCCGACTCGTGGGACAGACTCTTGATCCGCGGATTGTAGAGCTGGCTGACCCCCATCCCGTAAAGCTGGCGCCATTGCTCCCAGAACAGGCCCTCGTCCCATCCGCCGAGCGTGATCAGTGAAGTGGTCTTGTTCTCGTAGAGCAGGTTATGCAGATACGCGAAGATCGTCGTCGGCGTGAGCATTCGGTCTGCGTAGTGCCGCTGCAGGTCCTGAACGATCTGCTCGGCCTTTCCGGCGATTTCGTCGAGCTCATACAGGGCTAGTTGCGGAACCGCCTTGACCGCGGCGAGCGCTGTGTAAAGCGACTCCTGACGCCCGTAGAACTTTCGGGCCACGCGCCACGGATCGATCGGACGCAACAGGGCCTCGTCGGTAGGTGGACCAGCCCCGTCGACGAACTCGGCAAGCGACTGCACGCGCACGTCGGCGTTCGGCTCGATGTGACCGACCCATCGTCGCAGATCCGACTCGAAAGAGGGACGTGGGTCCTCGCCAACGGAGACGCTCAGATCGTCGAGAGCGATGACGATCCGCGCCCCTCGGCTCGCCAGCGCACCGGCCACGAACCCCTGCACCATGTGGATCACCGAGGTGCGGCGGCGCAGCCGAATCGGCCAGTAGACGATGTTCGGTGGCCCGTCCGAGGGGCGGGACTCAGCTGCCCATTCCACCCGCCAGGCGAACCGGCGCTCCAACTCGCGAAGCAGGCCGCGCGCGTCCTGCGGCGGCTCGCTATCGGGTTGGGAGACGAACAGGCGCTCCCATTTGGGATGGCGCACCTGCACGTTCGGCTCGGACGGCACCGCTACACCGAGCCCATCGGCGAGAGCGGGCAGCAGGCGCGAGTTGTCGATCGGGAAGACATGGCTCAGCCGCGGGTGGCCGGGTAGCACCGTGGCCGCCGGCGGGCTCTGACCGTGCGAGAACCAGATCACCGGTGCTGGTTCGGGCATCGCCTCGATTGCCGCCCGGATCGTGCCCGACCGGTCCCCTGCGCCGAGCACACACACCAGGTCCCCGTCGAGCAGAGCGGACACCGACTGGCCGATCCAGCGCGCGACGTCCTCGTCGAGAACGTGGTTGAGGTGCACCGCGGCCGACAGCGGCAGCGGACGCCAGAAGCCGTGCAGGTGATGGACGAGCGTCGTGCGTTCGTCGGGATCGGCGTTGTCATCACTGGCCAGGCGGGTCTCCGCGTGACCGCCGGCCCGGCGGATCGCGATCTCCAGGAGAGGATCGACGTTCGTCGTCAGGATGCGCTGGCCGAACAGTTCGGGGCGGGCGACCAGCAGCGCTCCGAGCGCCCGCACAGAATCCGGCATCCGCCACGACCTGTCGTCGTTCTCCAGATCCTCACCGACCTTGTACGTCATCGGCTGCCAGAAGCCGCGGCGGCCCAGCGCCGTGGCGTGCGGGTCCTGCGGCCGGTACTGCAGCAGGACCGCCTGCTGGGCGATGGCGTCGAACTCGTCCGCCGAGAGCCAGCCGGCCAGCACCCTGCGGTACTCCGGATAGAGCGCGCCGGGCGACCGGTCGGCGCAATCCTCTCGGGCCTGATCGAGGGCCCGCTTGAGATCGCCGTCGTCGTTGCGTCCGTCAGCGAAACGGTTCGCCAGCTTGATGAAGTCGGACACCCGGGGAATGCGCTGATCGTCGAGTCCAGAGCCGACGACCAGCGTGACCCTCTCGCCTCTGTCGTCCATCTTCTGCAGCCGACCGATCAACGCGGATGCGGCGTCCTCGGTCACCGAGCACTCCTCGTGAACGTCGCCCGGACGGCGGAGACATCGGCGACGCTCAGGTCGCCCTTTTGGATCAGCTGTTCCAGACCGCCGGGCCCCCAGCCCAAATAGCCGCGGAAGATCCGCATGTCGGCCACGCGCTCGCGCACCTCGGGCTGGGCGTCACTGAGCTGAAGCGAGCCGAGGTTGGCCGTGACCTCGGTGAACCGGATCGGTTTCGCCGCCCCAGGCTTGATTCGGACCAGCGCGATGAAACCGTCCCGGGCAAGCGGGCCACCGTCGTACAACCGCTGCGGTCTCGTGATCTTCGGTCGCCAGTGATTCATCGACGCGTCCAGCTCATCGCCGGGCCGGTTCAGGCGTACGGCGATCGTGCCCGTTTCGTTGTGCCGCAGGACGAGCATCCGGCTGCCGCGCAACTCCGGGTCGGTAACGCTTTTGGCGGCGTCCAACACACACCCGGTCTTGTATCGCCGGTTGATCCGGATGTTGCGCGCGAGCGGGGTGCCGCCGCCCGAGTTACTCAGACGCAACTCCGGTTGCTTGTAACCGGTATTGGCCAGCCGCCCCTTCACCTCTTCGGCGATCGTCTGGAGAGTTAGCACCGGAACGCTCAGCTTCGAGCCGGCGGTGAGAACTTCGAGCAGTGCGCCGGTGAAGGCCGTGTTGCGCTTCCCCTCAGGAGCGGTGGCCGCCTCATTGGCGCCCACCGCTGCCCACAGACAGAGGTCCTCGGCATCGTGGTGTTCGAGCCGACTCGCGGCATCAGCAGCCGAGACCACCTCGCGCCCGCCACGCCCAGCGAGACAGCAGTCGATAATGATCACACGGCGGGAAGTGCCACTCGCCCGGGTGGCCTCGCGCAGCTTGGCATATGGAAGGGTCTTCTCGTCCGGGTGCAGCGGGTCGGTGCCGGGCAGGCCGAGCATCAGATCGCCGGCGTTGATGAGGCCGTGCCCGGCGTAGTAGTAGAGCAGCAGGCCGTCGGACTCGGTCGCGCTCGCCGCCGCGCGCAACGCTTCGATGATGGCTTGCGGGTCGGTCTCGTCGGCGAATTCGGTGATGTGGTTGGGCGGCAGCCCCCATATGTCCGCATCGGTGAGTGCTCGACGGAGATCAGTGAGGTTGTCCCGGACAGACGGCAGGCGGTTCAGCTTGTCGAACTTCGACGAGCCGATCAAGACTGCGCGCGAGTTCGCCGGGTTCGCGACGTCCATCGTGCGGTCAGCCGTTCTCCAGCCTGCGTGATATCTCGGTGATGGCGCTGGGGTCCGGGTCGGTCGACTCGATCCGCACGACCGTCCCGTCGGGACGCTCCTGAGTGATGGTGAACGCCGCCTTGGTGGGACGCGTGCGGCGCCAGTTGAGGATTTGGACGATCAGGTTGCCGGCGGTCAGGGTGCTGGTGACAGCCAGCGACAGCACCTGGACGTCGACGCCCTGGTGCTCCGGATCCGTGGCGCGGCCGTAGCGCAGGTCGCCGCAGCGCTGGACGTCTTTGTCTGCTGCCAACCACTCGCGCAGGGATTCCGTCTCCTCCGGACTCGCTTCCACTCGGAGCTCTAGTCGCACGTCTTGTCCTAATTCCGGGTTCAGGGGGCAGAGAGACAATATCGAAATGAATTCACTCTGTCACCATTTGTAATGGTCGGGAAACGGTCAGCGGCTGGGGCCGTCCCTCGGCGACGCCAGGAGGTGTGAGCGGATCGAAGGTCCGCGCTCGCTCCAGACGGGTCCCGGGTCGTCGCAGGCCACGCTGTGGGTGCCGAAGACGTCATCCACCTGCTCGAAGGAAACGAGAAATTGGTACATCGGTCAGCTCCTCAAGCTTGACGCACGACCTCTCAAACCGATCATCACATCGGGTATCCCCCCAGCCAGCGGACGTTAACTCCGAGCAACCCCGGGAACGGCTGGTGGGATCAGCGGTACGCCGGGTGGATCTCGGCGGGTTTGTCGTCCGGCATCGACAGGATGCGGCCGGGTGCCACCGAGGTGAAATCGGTGGCAGCGACGAGTTCCCGCGAATACTTGGCCCGCACGACCTGACTGTCGGTGTACTGGCCCAGCTCATTCAGGACAGCGCCGTGAGCGACCAACAACACCGACCCGTACGACAGGCGCGATAGCTTCACCACTCGCAGCAGTTCGATGATGTCGATCCG
>Ga0164243_10010479_pt1 | contig 13321 bp, 10 predicted proteins | sample OricompcompostOP_FD_108781 | JGI IMG/M metagenome (GOLD analysis project Ga0164243, IMG submission 108781) | Organic Plus compost microbial communities from Emeryville, California, USA - Original compost - Organic plus compost (OP) | ecosystem: Engineered > Solid waste > Mixed feedstock >... | reverse complement strand
GGCCAGCTATTATTAACCGAAACCTTTGAGGGTAAAGATTCGATAGGGTATGTGACCTCTCCCAGGTTTGGTCCTGCCCGGAGTTGGAGTGCTGTTCAGTGGAACGGCCGCAGTGCTGAGGCCACCAGTACGGACCATGCGAGTGTTGATGTGATAGGAATTGGATCCAACGGTTCCTCAACTGTCCTGCGCACACTGCGTACGAGCGATCAGAACGTGGACATATCGTCCATAGATGCCAAGACCTATCCTTATTTGCAGTTAAAGTTACGGGATGTGGACAGTATCAATTATACGCCTTATGAGCTGAGGTATTGGCATATATTGTATACGCCTGTTCCGGAAGGTGCGCTGGCGGGCAATATTGCGTTGGAGTCTAAAGATACCCTTGATCTGGGTCAGGACCTGAACTTCGCTATCGCCTTTAAGAACGTCAGTGACCAAGTCTATAGTGATTCCATCAAGGCAACTGTTACGATAAGAGATAAAAGCAATAAGCTTTATACGATCCCGATTCATAAATTAAAGAAGATTCAGCCGGGTGATACTGCGATGGTTCATATAACGATACCCGGCGATACGAGCGTTTATAATGCGGCTCATCCAGAGGAGAAAATATCGGTAGGGACGATGAATCTCGGTGGGGCTATTACTTTAGGATTAGATATCAATCCTTCTTTAGATCCTTTAGAAATGAGCCATGATAATAACTTTTTATATAAGAGTGTTTATATTAGAACGGAAGAGCACAATACTCAATTAGACGTGACATTTGACGGTGTTCACATATTAGATAATGATATAGTCGCAGCGAAACCAGTAGTAGCGATTAGATTAACTGATGACTCTAAATATTTATTATTAAACGATACATCTGTTGCAAAAATTTCGCTGGTTTACCCGGATGGGACAGTAAAGAATTTTGGATATAACTCTGATACATTAAGTTTTAGCCCGGCAAAGGACAGCTCTAAAAATGAGGCCTTAATTGACTTTAGGCCCTACTTAACTCAAGACGGTACATACGAGCTGATTGTAAAAGGACAGGGAAAGACAGGAGATGTTGGCACAACTACTGATTATAGCGTTAATTTTCAGGTATATAACAAGCCTATGATCTCGGATATGTTTAATTATCCTAATCCATTTACAAGTTCTACGGCCTTTGTATTTACCATTACCGGTTCACAGGTGCCTCAAAATATACGGATTCAGATATTGACGGTAACCGGCAAAATAGTAAAAGAAATAACCAAAGAGGAGTTAGGCCCCCTGCATATCGGCAGAAATATTACTGATTATAAATGGGATGGCACAGATAATTATGGTCAAAAGTTAGCCAATGGGGTCTACATATATAGAGTGATTACCAACCAGGATGGTAAAAAATTAGATCATTTTACGATCAAGGACACAAATGGAAACGAAATCAACACTAGTAAATATTTTACTAAAGGATACGGCAAAATGTATTTGATGAGGTAATTGGCAAGTAAAAAACTTGAGTTTAGCTATCTTCGTGCAAATTTTAAATCAAACGCAATGAAAGTTGTTGGAACTGGCACAAGGGTACTCAATTTTTTAATAGACACATTACTTATATTTATTATAAGCTATGCCTTTGGAAAATGGTATAATTTTCATGTAATGTATTGGGGATACACACCAGTGCCGCCCTATAGCTTCTTTTTTGTGAGTCTGTTTGTATATTATTTGATATTTGAGTCTATTTGGAGAAGAACTCCTGGGAAGTGGCTGAGCATTAGTAAGGTGGTTGATAAAGATGGTAAAAAGGCTTCGTTTTGGCAGGTATTGGTCAGGTCACTGGTTCGGTTAACCGTTATTGATTTGTTTTTTATTCCTTTTTTAGATGGAAGAACCTTACATGACTACCTAAGTGCTACTTATGTAGTAGAAGCATAGTAGTCGTTTTATTGCCCTGGAGGCCTTTTCCTTAAGACCCAAGGGCGGCATATTTTATATAGAAATTTTGACTTCGATGCGAAATATATATAAGACGCCTTGGGGTTATATTTAAGAAACTGTGTAAGTTTTAATTTCGCAGCATTTTTCTTGATAAATGAATGATTAAAGCTTAACCAACTTGCTAACAATACTTTTTGATTTAATAAAAAGTCTCTTTTTTGAACTATTTTTTTATCTACGTGATGTCGGTCAATAAAATAGTCTCCAATTTTGTGCCTGTTAATCATATGGCTAATTCTCGCATAGATATCCGCCTTCCTACTTTGAGAATTAATTCTAAAATTATAAACGGTTGTTATCTCGGATGAATAAAAGCCAGTCGATTTAAGCATAAGTCCTAAATAAATCCCGTAGTCTGAAGTAGGAAAATTATTTAGAATATAATCATTGAGCTCCTTTTCCGTTATTAATTCTTTTCTGAAAGATGATGTAGAAGTGAGTATTGGATAATTTAGTAATGAAAATTCAAACTGGTTTTTAGCAGGGAAGAGGAAATTTTCTTTCATACCAGTATTTGTCCTCCCGGAACCTTCTTCTAAAAACTGATAATTGCCGAATATAAAGCCAATTTCATTCTGGCTTTTATAAATGTCATGATGAATTTTTAGATGATTTGTGGAACACCAGTAATCATCAGCATCTAATAATGCTACGTACTTTCCCTTTGCAATACTTATTAAACGACTTAAACTTTTTAAAACCCCTTGATTAGTATTGTTGTATAAGATCGTAATATTAGAGATTGTTTTAAATTTATCCAGTATTTCGCTGGTATTGTCTGTAGAATGATCATCGCAAATTAATATTTCAATATCGGCTTCTATTTCTTGTTGTTGTGCACTTTTTATAGCCCTTTCGATATAGGAGGCCATATTATATGTTGTAATGCATATCGAAAAAATGGGTTGCATATCTACTCTTTTACTTTTTTAATATCTTCAATACCGCGAAATTATAAATTTCGATTGCAATTTTATTTTTTAAAACCCGTAACTGCAAAACAGCGTATATACCTGTACATAAGACAATGCCAATCATTAGTACAATAAACGGTTTGGAGTTAAAGTGATAAATAATGTTATGAATGGGGAAAAAAGATAAACAGATTAAAGTATTGATTATTGGCTCTTGAATATTTATATTTAATTTCAGGTGTTTAATACTTTCGAAATATACTAGTAAAAGCATCAGAAGTTCTGTCAATAGATAGGATATACTTGATCCAATATATCCATACTTGGGTATTAAAAAAATGTTGGTCAGTACGTTAAAGATCATTCCCCAGATAGATAGCTTGAACATTTGCCTCTCTTTCCCTAATGGAAACAATATCTGTCGACTATAGATAAACGCTAACCCAAGTAAGATAGGTAGTGGAGAAAGGATTTTCAATGAAATGTTTGCATTCAAATAATCTTGTCCTGCAATAATTTGAATTAGTTCACGGGAAAATACAAAAACACCGAAAGAAATAGGAATGCTTAGAAAGGTTGTATAGTAAAATGATTTGTTTAAAAGAGAAATTGCCTGCTTGAAATGAATTTCACTTTTTTTATTCAATAAAATACTAAGTTGCGGTAATAAAACTATCCCCGCAGTTTTAACGAAGGCTATTGAAAGTTTGCTGATCTTTTCTGATGTTGTGTAGTATGCTACTTCGTCTTTTGCCCGGTAGAAACCTAGGATAATGGAATTTGCATAAACGTAAATCGTAATCATTACACTTAATGAAAACAGGGTGAGAATAGGCGTAATATGCTTTCGAAGATTTAAGGTATTTAGTCTAAAAGTTAACAGATGCCTGGCTTTGCTGAAATTACATGCGGATGACAGCACAAGTACGACTAGTTCAATCAGATAATAGAGATTTTTATCTTCTGGCTTTTTAATCAAAGTAAATATCAATATTACTGAAAATGACCTAATTATTAGCGATCTGATGGTGATATATTTAAATTCTTGTGAACCATTGAAATACCATTCGATAAAAAATAAATTGGCCCAAATTATACCAAAACCAATTAAAAACAGGGTTAAATCTGATTTTAGAATCGGAACTATAATTATTGTCAGTAGAAAAAGGAAGCTTATAATAGCTGTTGTAATTAAATTAAAATAAAATAATTCTGAAAATGTTTTTTTTAGTAAGATTTCATCATCATGAACTTTAGCAATTTCTCTTATTCCGTATATAGGAATACCTAGAAGAGCAAAAGTCAAAAAATACTGAGTAAAGTTACTTGCAAAACTTACTGCCCCAATTGAAGTGGGCTGTAAAACACGGGCTGCGTATGGAAACGTAATTAATGGGAAAAGCAGTTGGCTAACTTGCAGTAGTGTATTATATAATATGTTTTTTTTATTCATAGCCTCTTCCGCTTTGATTTTCAAAGTTAAATTAAACTTTCTAATAATAAATTGTTTAATTTTGAATATTACTTTGGCTTAAAATACGATGTAAATCTTATGAGTAAATATATTAATATTGCCTATAAAATTCTTTATAAATGTTCATCACGAAAAGTCAAGCGGAATTTAAAGTTATTAAAACACGGATGGAGTCTGATGGTATCGCCTGATTCCTGGTTGGTTAGTTCCGGATACGTTAAATCTTTTCTGAGTAGTGAAATGTTGAGCCAAGAGGGAGAACCTTTGCCTTGGATGAATTATAGTGTGATAGATTTTTTAAACAGACACTTGAAGAAAGACATTCTTGTATTTGAATATGGTTCTGGAAGTTCTACGCTTTTTTTTTCAAGAAAAGTAAAAAATATTACTTCGGTGGAGTACGATACAAACTGGTATGAACGCATTTCTTCCCGAATTGCAAAGGAGAATTTATTGAATGTTGATTATATTTATTGCCCGTTGGGAGACGCATATGTGAATGCGATTTTTGATCGGAATGATATGTTTGATTTAGTTGTTGTGGATGGGCGTACTAGGGAAAAGTGCGCCATTGCTGCTCTAGAAAAGCTTTCGGCAAATGGAGTTCTTTTACTGGATGACAGCAATAGAAAAGAATATGCGAATATTTTTAAGTATTATAGCAAAAATGGGTTTAGTTCTTTAACTTTTTCGGGTTTAAAACCCATGGGCTTCGGAACTGAGTTTACAACAATTTTCTACAAGAAGATGCAAAATTGTCTAAATATATGACTGATGTATTTTGGCTCCCTAGTTGGTACCCGTCAATTGAGTCTCCTCAAAACGGAGATTTTATATACAGGCATGGCCTAAGCTGTTCAAGCCTTGCTAATATTAAATTGTTGTTTGTTCAGTCGACATCTCAGGTGAATAAGCTTAAAATATTGAAACGAAATAATCCGAATTTTACAGAACAAGTCGTGTTATTTCCAAGCCATAAACTTCGTTGCATTAATTTTATTTACTATCTGTACTATTCTAGGCAATTCTTTAAAAGACTTTATCATCGAAATAGCCTTCCCCAGATCGTCCATGTGCATGTTTCTTATAAAGCGGGGATTATTGCACTTTGGTTGAAATATAAATACAGGTTGCCATATCTTATTACTGAACACTGGAGCTATTTTAATACCCAGAATGCTAATAGCTTTTCAAAAAGTAATTTTGTAAAGAAGTTTTTGTTTCGTTTGATTTTTAAAAATGCTGCTGGGGTAATACCTGTCAGTTCAAATCTTGGAGACCATTTGAGGAGTTTTTTTCCCGATATTACTACGACTATAATACCCAATGTTGTTGATTGCGAATTATTTAATTTTGGTAAGCAGTGCGCCCCTAAGTCTGTTTTTAAGTTTATACATGTTTCTTCAATGGCGCCCTTGAAGAATCCATTGTCAATCATCCGGACTTTTAATAAATTGAGATTAAAATATACTTATCTCGAATTGGTGCTGATCGGACCAATTACACAGTCCTTGATTGAACAGCTGACCATAGAGCAACAACTGAATGATTCAATACACATTAAGGGGTCAGTTTCTCATGATCTCGTTGCCAGCGAGATGCAAAAGTCTAATGCATCTATTTTATTTAGTCAATATGAAAATCTTCCCTGTGTGGTAGCTGAAAGTCTTTGTAGCGGAGTCCCCGTAATTTCATCAGCAGTCGGGGGAATCCCTGAAATGCTTGATGAATTCAACGGTATACTTGTTCCATCTGGTGATGAAGAGGCTTTATATAATGCTATGGAAGCGATGGTTTTAAACTACGCCCAATTTGACAGAAAGAAGATTTCAGAAGATGCTCAGGCAAAATATAATCCCGAGATAGTAGGTCGGCAAATCGTGGCAGTTTATGAAAAAGTGTTATTAAACAAATAATCCGGGAGCAATTGCTCACCGGATTAAATAAGCTAAAAATCAGTCGTGTAGCTGATTATCCTACAAATAATCGTCATCAAAATTTCTTCTTACCTCAGCCACATAATCTTTAATCTCTTGCTCTTTATCTTTTTTACAGATTAATAGCGAATCTTTTGTATCAATAACAATACAGTCATCCAGCCCTTGCAGAACAACTAACTTTTTATCGGGTGCGCTGATCATACATTTGGTAGCATCAATCACCACAATATGTTTTCCTGTTACAGCATTACCTAAATAATCTTTTTCAAGGTTTTCGTAGGCGCTATTCCAGGTCCCAAGATCGCTCCAGCCAAAGGAAGAAGGAATGACATATACATTTTCGGATTTTTCCATAATGGCAAAATCAATAGAAATATTAGTGCAAAGTGGATAGATCCGTTTTATTGCCTCCTGCTCTTCAGGTTTATTGAAATGCTCTTTTTCAGCCTCAAAGACCTCAAACATTTCTGGTTGATGCTTTTCAATCGCATTCAGGACACTCTTGACACGCCAGATAAATATACCTGAGTTCCATAAGAATTCCCCGCTTTCAAGGAAGACCTTAGCCAATTCAAGATTAGGTTTTTCAGTAAAGGTTTTTACTTTATATATATCAGATGCGACTTCTCTTGTCTCATACTGAATATAGCCATATCCTGTATTAGGATAAAGAGGCTTAATACCTAGGGTTACCAGAGCATTTAAATGTGCTGAAAAATCAAGCGCCGTTTCTATAGCCTTAGTGAACTCGGCTGTATCCATGATAATATGATCACTGGGAGCTACAATTAAGTTAGCTTCCGGATCCTTTTCCAATAACTTCATGGAAATATAGGCAACACATGGGGCTGTACTCTTACGACTTGGCTCCCGGATAATATTCTCAATAGGAAGTTCGGGGATCTGCTCATGCGTGAGGTCCGCATATTCTTCAGTAGTGGCAATAAAAATATGGTCTAACGCTATAAAAGGGGTAAATCTTTCAAAGGTCTGACGAATTAGCGTTTTACCAGTATGTAGAATATCCAGGAATTGTTTGGGTTTTGCCATTAGACTTTTGGGCCATAATCGGCTTCCGATTCCACCCGCAAGTATTACAAGGTAATGGTGTTCATTGTTTTGCACAGACTAAATATTATTGATCGATTGCGAAGATAACGAGATTATCCTAAAAATAATACTTGTTATTTTTCGCTATTTTTAATGAAAATCATTCTAAATGGCATCAATTTAGCCATAAAATGCAAAAAAGTCAATAATAAACCATAAGTATACGTTTAAACATTATTTTTGTGGTTATGTATTTTAATTGGAATGACAGTGTAAATCTAATGCGAAAGCTCACTTTTCGGCGTTTTTGGAACGCTGCCAAGGTGACCATGAGTTTTGAGTTGAGCAAATTGCTTAAAAAGCCAGTTCAATGGGGGTATCCGATGTCAATATCTTTTGAGCCTACTACCTCGTGTAACTTAAGATGTCCTGAATGCCCGAGTGGCTTAAGGGCATTTACCAGAGAGAAGGGTATGCTTAAAAACAATTTTTTTACTGATACAATTGATGATATATATAAGGAAATAATGTATCTTATCTTTTATTTCCAGGGAGAGCCTTATCTGAATCCGGACTTTTTAAAAATGGTTAAATATGCTCATGATAAGGGCATATACACAGCTACCTCAACCAATGCGCATTATCTGACCGACGAAAAGGCCAAAGAAACCATTGAAAGTGGTTTAGACCGACTGATAATTTCGATCGATGGTACGACGCAAGAAGTATATGAGTCCTATAGAGTAGGCGGGAAGCTGGAAAAGGTACTGGAGGGCGCCCGAAACATAGTTAAGTGGAAGAAGAAACTTAACAGTAAGACTCCATTTGTTTTCTTTCAGTTTTTGGTCGTAAAGCCTAACGAACATCAGATCGAAGATGTAAAGGTCCTGGCCAAGGAAATCGGGGTGGATCAGGTCCGGTTTAAAACTGCTCAAGTATATGATTATCAGGATGATCCGAATAATCTGATTCCTACAATTGATAAATATAGCAGATACAGAAAAGACAAGAACGGGATAATGCAGGTAAAAAGCGGCATGAAAAACCATTGCTGGAAGCTATGGCAGTCTAATGTCATTACATGGGATGGTTTAGTCGTTCCCTGCTGTTTTGATAAGGACGCCATGCACCGGTTAGGCAATCTCAAAACACAGTCTTTTAAAGAAATCTGGCATAATGATAACTATAAACAATTCAGGAGTGAACTAATGGCTGGCAGAAAAAATATTGATATTTGCGCCAATTGTTCAGAAGGACTATCTGTATGGGAAGATTAATAAAATAGTATGGAAGACAAACTTAAAAATATTGATTTCCCAGAATTTAGGAATGATTTTCATCTGGTCAGGTTGAATATTTTTCTAACAGAAAGCTGGTTAATGGATTCTATGCGTAAGTTTTTTGATGAATTTGATATTACCGCGCAGCAGTTTAATATTATGCGAATCGTCGAAGCCAGCGAAATTCCCTTAAGTATTTTACAGATCCGGGAAAAAATGCTGGAGAAAATGTGTGATGCCAGCAGATTAATTGACAGGCTTATTTTAAAGGAATTAGTTATAAAGAAGGTGTCTAATATAGATAAGAGGCTGGTCGAGGTATACCTGACCCCAAAGGGACTTGATTTATTGGCAGATATTAAGGGGAAGGTCAGCGCTCTGGAAAAACCTATCAGCGACAATATTAATGAACAGGAAGCGGCCACCCTTTGCGCCTTACTTAGTAAAATGAGAGGATCTGAAACAGATGGCTTTTGTTGAAAAACGGCATCTGTATTTATTAATTAAGCCCTCATCTATTATTTAAACAAAGTATGTCAAAAATAAAATCCCAAAGATTATTAAGCTTTTTATTTGTTATTTGCCTGGGTGGTGCGCTGCTTCCTTCTGGGATTGCACAATCCATCCCACCTAAATATGAAATGCGTGGTGTCTGGATTGCGACAGTGATCAATATCGACTGGCCGAGTAAACCGGGGCTGAGTACTGAACAACAAAAAAAGGAATTTATTCAAATTTTGGACAAAGACAAGGCAATGGGCATGAACGCAGTTTTTGTCCAGGTTCGACCGTCTGGGGATGCTTTTTATCCTTCCCAATATGACCCCTGGAGCGAATATTTGACTGGTAAGCAGGGCCAGGCACCCCAGCCTTATTATGATCCTTTGAAATTCATGATTGATGAGGCGCATAAAAGAGCAATGGAGTTTCATGCATGGATTAATCCTTACCGGATGGTTTTTGATGTAACGAGATCCTCGGTTGCTTCTAATCAGGTTACTAAAAAACACCCTGAATGGTTTGTCAGATATGGAAAACAACTCATTTTTAATCCCGGCTTACCTGAGACCGTGAACTATTTAGTTGGCGTTGTAAAGGATATCGTTCATCGTTATGATGTGGACGGGATCCATTTAGATGACTATTTTTATCCATATCCCACTTCACAGCATTTTAACGATGATGCTGCATATAAAAAATATGGAAATGGACTAAGTCTGGCAGACTGGAGGAGAGCTAACTGCGATACCGCTATTAAGCGCGTCCACGATGCAATCTTACAGGTTAAACCGATGGTTAAGTTTGGTGTAAGTCCGTTTGGCATTTATAAAAACAAATATGTTGATCCTGAAGGAAGTGATACACGAGGTTCCACTAATTATCACGATTTGTATGCAGATATACTGTTGTGGCTAAAAGAAGGCTGGATCGATTATGTCGCACCACAACTCTATTGGAAAATCGGGAAAACCGGTCAGGATTTTAGAATACTGCTGGATTGGTGGTCTAATCACACATATGGAAGGGATTTATACATTGGCCAGGCCGTTTATCATGCAGATGAACGGGATGTTTCGGGATGGGCGGATACTAAAGAATTGCCTGATGAAATTAAATTTATCCGGCAATTCCCAAGAAAAGTTCAGGGAAGCCTGTTTTTCAGCAATAAATCTTTCAATTCCAACCCCAACGGCTTTGTTGACAGCCTGAAAAATAATTATTATCGCAAACCGGCACTCATTCCTCCGATGCTCTGGATCGATAAGAACCCTCCTAAGGCGCCGGAAATATGGACGGGCAGTGGGGGAAGGTTACCACAGATTTATGGGGCGCTGAATGAGCTCTCTAAAAGAGAAATCGTCAATAAGTATGTTTTATATACAGGACGGACGATTGAAACGTTAGGGGAACACCCGGAACTGATCATTATGGGCGATAACTCCGGCAGTATGTTTCAGTTTGTCTTAAATAACAGTAATATACCGGTTGGCTGCAAGAAATTTTATGCTGCTGTGACAAGCGTTGACCGGGAAAATAATGAGAGTACAGAAAGTAATATAATTCGCTTTGAACGAAAAAGCGACGGATCATGGCAGGGCTACAACGGATATTAAAAACTATTCGCTAAATATGAACAGTTGATAGTAATTGTTTAATTTAGCAAGCCATGTATTCAAAATTTATATGTTAATAAATTTAAATATGAGAAAATATTTACTATTGTTGGTAGGAGCAGGCTATGGTTTGACTTTGCAAGCTCAACCGGAGAGGTGGCAACAAAAAGTCAAATATTCCATTGATGCAAAAATGGATGTAAATACCAATAGAGTAGACGGAAAAGAAAAAGTAACTTATTGGAACAACTCACCTGATACACTGAATCGTCTTTTTATCCATCTTTATTGGAACGCTTTCCAGCCCGGTAGCATGATGGATGTGCGTAGTAAGGAATTGGGCAAGATCATTTTAGGAAAAAATAGAAAAGGCGAACCTGTGCATGACTGGGACCCGAGGGTGAAAGACAGGATTTCTAAGCTATCCGATAAGGAAATTGGGTTTCAGCAGGTGAAATCATTAAAAATAGACGGCGTAGAACAGGAACTGATTTCCCATGAGACAATTTTAGAAGTAGCTTTAAAGAAGCCAATCCTGCCGCATTCTTCTACGGATCTGGCCATTGATTTTGAAGCACAGGTGCCGGAGCAAATCAGAAGAAGCGGACGCGATAATGAAGAGGGGGTGCGCTTTAGTATGAGTCAGTGGTACCCTAAATTGGTGGAATATGATTATCAGGGCTGGAATGCCAATCCGTATATTGCAAGAGAATTTTATGGTGTTTGGGGTAGCTATGATGTGCATATCACCATTGATAAAAATTATCTAATTGCAGCAACGGGTACAGTACAAAATCCGGATGAAGTTGGATTTGGTTATGGAAATACACCTGGTGTACCTTCAGGTAATACAGCTACAACAACCTGGCATTTTAAGGCCGACAGCGTGCACGATTTTGTGTGGGCTGCTGATAATCAATATCAGCTAATTAAAAAACAAATTGCAAATGGCCCGTTATTTTATTTTGTCTATAAAAGAACGGCTCCGGCAGATGATACCAACTGGAATCTTTTGGCGGATTCAGTTGCCTATGTCTATCCTTATATCGCCAGGACTTTTGGTGCTTATCCTTATAAGAATTATTCCTTTATCCAGGGTGGTGACGGAGGGATGGAATATCCCATGGCTACCCTGATTAAAGGGCCTAGTTTAGGAACAGCCTTACATGAATTTGGCCATAACTGGTATCAGGGCATTTTGGGCAGTAATGAGAGCCTCTATCCATGGATGGATGAAGGCGGTGCTACTTATTTTCAAACGAGGATCTTTGGATGGCTGCACCATGACAGTACCTGGTATAGCCAAAGCTACAACTCCTATGATTATTTAGCGAAAAGCGGGCTGGAGGAACCGATGAGCACACATGCTGATCATTACAATACAAATTTTGCATATGGCGCTGCGGCTTATGGTAAGGGCGCTGTCTTTTATGATCAATTAGGTTATATCATTGGTAAAAAGAATATGGATGATTTTTTACTCCGCTATTTTAATACCTGGGGCTTCAAACACCCTAACCCCAATGACATGATCCGTGTTGCTGAAAAAGTGAGTGGATTAGAACTCGAATGGTATAAAAACTATTGGGTTTATTCAACTAAAACGATTGATTATGCAATTGGTAAGATCTCTTCACAGAATAATCATGGTGTCGTAGAGATTCTCCGTAAAGGAGAAATGCCTATGCCATTGGATGTATTGGTGACCTATAAAGATGGAAAACAGGAAATGTACAATATTCCTTTAGGAATGATGTATGGTCATAAGCCTGCAGATAATAGCTATTATCCCTGGATCTTTGCGCCTGAATGGCGCTGGACAAGTCCTGCTTACCAATTGGAGCTTTCCAGACCCAATGTAGATATAAAATCTGTAGTCATTGATCCTTATGGTCAGATGGCTGATATAGACAGACTAAATAATAATCTTCAGTAATATATAATTGACGTTAATTGTATTCCCGTGAAAATCATAGTTTTCACGGGATTTTTTTTGGCCTGTGTGAAGGGCTCTTAAACGCTTTTTTCTGCCTGTTAAAATCTTCGGAAAATAAATGTTGTGATTCTGTAAAATCCTCTATTTTTGCCTTGTAAATAACCAACAAACAACATGACTAGAATCGGCTAACTGGAGACATGCTGCAATAAGGCAAACTTAAAAATGGCGCTAACTGCCAAGTTTTATCCTTATTTATTTTGAAACTCGCTGATTGTGATATAAGAATCACCGCATAATGATGATACTGATCATTTGCCGTTGATTGTTATAGACGGTCGCGCTTTCCCACTTGTCGCTGCTAGGCTGAGCTAATGCTTAAAGAAAGGTTTATGTGTAAAAAATGGAGTGGAGCAAGCTGTATAGCCATTGTGCTATTGTTTTTGATGTCTGGAACTTTGAATGTCGTTCAGTGCCAAACACAGACTTATAATAATGAGTGGTTTGTAAGTGGTCGTGTATATTATAAGTTCAAGTTAGCCGAAGACGGCCTTTACCGGATAACCGGCAGCACGCTGAGCAGTGTCGGGCTGAGCGGTGCTACCGGTGCAAATTTACAGCTATGGC
>Ga0164243_10010478_pt1 | contig 13321 bp, 8 predicted proteins | sample OricompcompostOP_FD_108781 | JGI IMG/M metagenome (GOLD analysis project Ga0164243, IMG submission 108781) | Organic Plus compost microbial communities from Emeryville, California, USA - Original compost - Organic plus compost (OP) | ecosystem: Engineered > Solid waste > Mixed feedstock >... | reverse complement strand
GGTCCGTGGCCGGAAGGTCGAGCCGGAGCAGCGCGCCACCGCGTGCGGAGCGGGCGACGGCGGCCCGGCCGCCATGGGCGTCGACGACCCGCCGCACGATCGACAGCCCCAGACCGGATCCCGGCAACGCCCGGGCGCTGTCGGCACGGTAGAACCGGTCGAACACCCGCGGTACGTCGGCGGCGTCGATGCCCGGACCGGCGTCGTCGACCTCGAGCACCGCCGACCCGCCCTCGGCACGGAGCCGGACCTGGATCGGCTGGTCCGCGGGGGACCACTTGCCGGCGTTGTCGACGAGGTTGAGCACCGCCCGTTCGAGCGCGGCGGGGCGCCCGCTCACCCACACGGAGGTCACGTCGAGCGTGACCTCGATGTCGGGCACGCGGGAACGCGCCCGGGCCACCGCGGCCACCACCACATCGGCGAGGTCGAGCACCTCGAGGCTCTCGTCGCCGACGTCACCGCGGGCCAGGTCGGTCAGCTCGGCGGCGAGGGTGCCCAACTCGGCCACCTGCGCGCCGAGATCGGTGAGCAGCCGGGTCCGGCTCTCCGCCGGCAGCGCGCTGTCCAGGGTGCCGCGCCGATCGAGCCGGATCAGCAGCTCGACGTTGAGGCGCAGGCTGGTGAGCGGGGTCTTGAGCTCGTGGGCAGCGTCCTCGGCGAGCAGCCGCTGGGCCCGCCGGGAGTCCCGGAGCGCGGCGAGCATGTCGTTGATCGAGTCGATCAGCCGCCGGATCTCGCCACCGCCCTCGTCCGGGATCCCGGCGTCGAGATCCCGGGTCCGCGCGACCCGTACGGCGGCGGCGGTCAGCCGGTCGATCGGTGCCAGCCCGGTCCGCGCCACGGTCCGCCCCACCACGGCGCCGCCGGCCACACAGAGCAGCCCGATCAGCAGCATGCCGAACCCGAACCGGTTGACCGGGCTGTCGTCGGCGGCGCGGGCCACCTGCACCGCGCCGTCCCCCGCCCGCAGCGTGTAGACGAGGTGGCCGTCCTCGTCGCCGTCCGACTCCATCAGGTCGGCCGACGCGCCCCGCGCCACGCGCCCGGCCCCCTCGGTGACCGGGGGCAGCGCGGGCTGGCCGGCCGGCGTCCGGGCCGAGCCGTCGGGCAGGACGATCCGTACCAGCCGGCCGCCACCGGGATACGGCGGCAGCCGGAGCTCCGCCGGTCCGGCGCGCTCCGCGTCCGTCGCCAGGACGCGGGCGTCGGCGCGCAACTGGTCCTCGACGGTGTCCCGCAGCTCCCGGTCCATCAGTTCGCTGGCCACCTGGAAGGCCAGGAACACGCTGACCGCGATGGCCGTCGCCGCGATCACCGTGAGCCGGGTCCGCAGGGACCGACTGCGCCACCATCGGGTCAGCCGGCGCGGTTCCCGGCCGGCGGGCCCGCTCACGGAGGGGTCTCCCGCAACGTGTAGCCCAGGCCGCGCAGCGTGTGGACCAGTCGCGGCTCGCCCTCGGCCTCCATCTTGCGGCGCAGGTAACTCACGTACACCTGAAGGTTGTTGGCGGTGGCGCTCATGTCGTAGCCCCAGATCGCCTCGAACAGCGTGTCGCGGGTCAGGACCCGGGTCGCGTTGCGCAGGAGGACGTGGAGGAGGGAGAACTCGGTGCGGGTCAGGCGCAGCGCCCGCCCGCCGCGCCACGCCTCGAACCGGTCGGGATCGAGCCGGACGTCGGCGAACGACAGGATCTGCGACTCCCCGTCGGCCGGGGCGCGCCGGCGCAGCAGGGCCCGCACCCGGGCCAGCAGTTCCTCGGTGGCGAACGGCTTGGGCAGATAGTCGTCGGCGCCCGCGTCCAGCCCCGTGACCCGGTCGGAGACCTGGTCGCGGGCGGTCAGCATCAGCACCGGCAGATCCCGGCCCGCGGCCCGCAACCGCCGACAGGTCTCCAGCCCGCCGAGGCGGGGCATCATCAGGTCGAGGATCAGCAGATCCAGCGTGTCACCGTCGGCCCCGTCCAGCCCGTCGAGCACGGCGAGACCGTTGGCGACGGTGCGGGTGTCGTACCCCTCGACCTGGAGCACCCGCTCCAGGGAGTCACGGATGGCCGCCTCGTCATCCGCGATCATGATCCGCACGCCGGCTCGCCCCCTTCCGGTCGGTGTTTTTTGCGGCTCATTGTCGCCGCTCGACCTGAGACGAGGCTTAGAGCCCGGCGATTCGCCGGGTGGTGAGGACCGAGGCCGGCCGGGCGGTCCCGGGGGGCCGGCGATCGCGGACCGCCGGCCCCCGGGTGCTACTCCGACTCCGCCGCCTGCTCCGACAGCACCGCGTGCAGCGGCTGGGCCGCGCGGCGGCGGTACTCCTGGATCGACCAGCCGTTGCCGTCGGGGTCCTTGAAGTACATGAAGGTGGCGCCGTCGTCGGGGGAGTACTGCACCGGCTCCGACACCTCCAGGCCCCGTTCGCGCAGCTCCGCGTACGCCGCCTTGATGTCGGCCACGCAGAGCTGGAGGCCCTGGTACGAGCCCGGTTCCGGTACGGTCTCGCCCTTGGTCAGGTCCCAGATGCTGTCGCCCAGCGCGATCGAGCAGCCCGAGCCCGGCGGGGTCAGCTGGACGATGCGCATGCCCGGCATGACCTCCTGGTCGATGTCGACGTGGAAGCCGACCTTGTCGCGGTAGAAGTCACGGGCCCGGTCGATGTCGCTCACGGGCAGCGGGATCACTTCGAGGGTGAAGTCCATCGGTGGTCTCCAGGGTCGACGGTGGCTCGGTCTGCCTGAACGGCTCACCCTTACCGAAGCCGAAATCGGTACGGGACGCCACCGAAACGCCCGGATCGGACGGACCCGCCCGGCGTCCACCGCCGGATCCCGGATGGGACGGACCCGGCCCGCCGTCCACCGCCCGGATCGGACGGACCCGGCCCGCCGTCCACCGCCCGGATCGGGCGGGCCCGCCCGCCGTCCACCGCCCGGATCGGACGGGCCCGCGCGCCGGCCACCGCACACGACGCGTCGGCGCCGCCCGCCGGCCACCGCACACCACGCGTCGGCGCCGACCGCCGGGACTGCGGCTAGGCTCGATCGCGTACGACCTTGATCGGGTACCACCAGGAACGCGTACACCCCTGATCGGAACGGGAGGGCGAGCATGACGGCGCCGGGACGCAGGAGCAGTACGTTCACTCGGCTGCTGCGGCACGGTTTCACCGACCCGTCGGCCGCCGAACGCCTCCTGGACAGCCCCGACCTCACCCCCCTCAGGAACGACCCCGTCCTCCTGGAGGCCCTGGGCGCCACCGCCGACCCCGACCTCGCGCTGAACGGCCTCGTCCGGCTCACCGAGGCGCAGCCCACCCCCGCCGACCGGCGCGAGCTGCTCGACACCCTGATAGCGGCCAAGCCGCTGCGCGACCGGCTGCTCGGCGTCCTCGGCGCCTCCGCCGCCCTCGCCGACCACCTCGCCCGGCACCCCGGCGACTGGCAGGTCCTGGTCACCTACGAGCCCCGCGACCTGCACCCCGAGGTCGAGGAGTTCGAACGGGCCCTCGCCGAGGCCCGTGACCCCGTCGAACTGCGCGTCGCCTACCGGCGCTGCCTGCTCTCCATCGCCGCCCGCGACGTCTGCGGCACCACCGACCTCGCCCAGACCGCCGCCGAGCTCGCCGACCTCGCCACCGCCACCCTGCGCGCCGCCCTCGCCCTGGCCGCCGCCGACGCCCCGCAGGACGCCGGGCAGTGCCGGCTCGCGGTGATCGCGATGGGCAAGTGCGGCGGCCACGAGCTCAACTACGTCTCCGACGTCGACGTCATCTTCGTCGGCGAGAGCGCCGACGGCGCCGACGAGGGCAAGGCCCTCCAGGCCGCCACCCGGCTCGCCTCCCACATGATGCGGATCTGCTCGGAGACCACCGTCGAGGGCTCCATCTGGCCCGTCGACGCCAACCTGCGCCCCGAGGGCCGCAACGGCCCCCTGGTGCGCACCCTCAGCAGCCACCTGGCCTACTACCAGCGCTGGGCCAAGACCTGGGAGTTCCAGGCCCTGCTCAAGGCCCGCCCGGTCGCGGGCGACCTGGAGCTGGGGGCCGAGTACGTCGCCGCGCTGCGGCCCCTGGTGTGGAAGGCCGCCGAGCGCGACAACTTCGTCGCGGACGTGCAGAAGATGCGCCGCCGTGTCGTCGAGAACATCCCGGTGTCCGAGGTCGACCGCCAGCTCAAGCTCGGCCCCGGCGGCCTGCGGGACGTCGAGTTCGCCGTACAGCTGCTCCAGCTGGTCCACGGCCGCGACGACGCCGCCCTGCGCAGCGGCACCACCCTGGACGCCCTCCAGGCCCTCGCCGCCGGCGGCTACGTCGGCCGGGCCGACGCCGCGCAGCTCGACGCCGCCTACCGCTTCCTTCGCTCCATGGAGCACCGCATCCAGCTGCACCGGCTGCGCCGCACCCACCTGGTCCCCGAGGACGACGCCGACCTGCGCCGCATCGGCCGCTCCCTGGGCCTGCGCGCCGACCCGGTCGCCGAGCTGACCCGCGAGTGGAAACGGCACAGCAGCGTCGTACGGCGGCTGCACGAGAAGCTCTTCTACCGGCCGCTGCTGGACGCCGTCGCCCAGCTCGCGCCCGGCGAGGCCCGGCTCAGCGCGGGCGCGGCCCGGGAACGGCTCGTCGCCCTCGGCTACGCCGACCCCGCCTCGGCGCTGCGGCACCTGGAGGCGCTGGCCTCCGGGGTGACCCGCGCGGCGGCGATCCAGCGCACCCTGCTGCCCGTCCTGCTCGGCTGGTTCGCGGACTCCGCCGACCCGGACTCCGGGCTGCTGAACTTCCGCAAGGTGTCCGACGCGCTCGGCAAGACCCCCTGGTACCTGCGGCTGCTGCGGGACGAGGGCGCCGCCGCCGAGAACCTCGCCCGGGTCCTGTCGGCGGGCCGGCTCGCCCCCGACCTGCTGATGCGGGCCCCGGAGGCCGTCGCGCTGCTCGGCGACGGCGACGGCGGCACCGGTCTGGAGCCACGACCGCGGGCCCATCTGGAGCAGGAGGTCCTGGCCGCGGTGCGCCGCGCCGACAACGCCGTCCAGGCCGTCACGGCGGCCCGTGGCGTCCGGCGCCGCGAGCTGTTCCGCACGGCCGCCGCCGACATCGTGGACTCCTACGGCACCGAGACCAAGCCGGCCGAGGCCGACCAGGGCGCCCTCGTGGACCGGGTCGGCGCCGCGGTCTCCGACCTCACGGCGGCGACGCTGGCCGGCACCCTGCGCGCGGTCGTCCGCGAGGGCTGGGGCGACACCCTGCCCACCCGCTTCGCGATCATCGGCATGGGCCGTTTCGGCGGGCACGAGCTGGGCTACGGCAGCGACGCGGACGTCCTGTTCGTGCACGAGCCGCGCGACGGCGTCGACGACCAGGAGGCCGCCGCCGCGGCCAACCGCGTGGTGGCGGAGATGCGCCGGCTGCTCCAGATCCCCAGCGCCGACCCGCCGCTGCTGATCGACGCCGATCTGCGCCCCGAGGGCAAGTCCGGGCCGCTGGTGCGCACCCTGAAGTCGTACGCCGCCTATTACCGGCGCTGGTCGCTCGGCTGGGAGTCGCAGGCGCTGCTGCGGGCCGAGCCGGTCGCGGGCGACGAGGACCTGGCCGGACGGTTCGTCGAGCTGATCGACCCGCTGCGCTATCCCGCGCGGGGGCTCGACGAGGAGGCCGTACGGGAGATCCGGCGGCTGAAGGCGCGCATGGAGTCCGAGCGGATGCCGCGCGGCGCCGACCCGAAGCTGCACACCAAGCTCGGCCCCGGCGGGCTGTCGGACGTCGAGTGGACCGTGCAGCTGCTCCAGCTGCGGCACGGGGCGGAGGAGCCGGGACTGCGCACCACCCGCACCCGCGAGGCGCTCTCCGCGGCCCGCGCGGCCGGGCTCATCGGCGAGGAGGAGACCGGGATCCTGGACGAGGCGTGGGTGCTGGCGACCCGGGTGCGCAACGCCGTGATGCTGGTGCGCGGGCGCGCCGGCGACACCTTCCCGTCGGACCCGCGCGAGCTGGCGGCGGTCGGCCGGTACCTGGGGTACGAGCCCGGTCACGTGGGCGACATGCTGGACGACTACCGCCGTACGGCCCGGCGGGCGCGCGGCGTGGTGGACGAGCTGTTCTACGGCGGGTGAGCGCCGGCTACGGGCCTGACGGTGTGCGGACCGGGACCGGGGGGTTCTCCTCCTCGGTGGCCGCCGGGGCGGGCCGGCCGCCTGCGACCGGCGACGGCGGTTTCGCCGCCCCCGCCCGTCCGGGAACCGCCCGGGGCAGCCGGTAGGGCAGCGTCCCGTACCAGAGGCGGGCCACCGCGTAGCCGAAGGCCAGGCAGATCAGGCCGCCGACCGCGTCGAGCCAGAAGTGGTTGGCCGTCGCGACGATCACGACGAGGGTCGCCACCGGGTAGAGCAGGCCGAGGACCCGGACCCACGGGGTCCGCGCCAGGATGAAGATCGTCAGACCGCTCCACACCGACCAGCCGATGTGCATGGACGGCATCGCGGCGTACTGGTTCGACATGTTCTTCAGATCGCCGGAGGCCATCGAGCCCCAGGTGTCGTGCGCGAGCACCGTGTCGATGAAACCGGTGTCCGTCATCAGCCGCGGGGGAGCGAGCGGGTACAGGTAGTAACCGACCAGGGCCACACCGGTCGTCGCGAAGAGGACCAGGCGGGTCGCCGCGTAGCGGCCGGGGTGCCGGCGGTACAGCCAGACCAGGACCGCGAGCGTCACCACGAAGTGCAGTGTGGCGTAGTAGTAGTTCATCCCGACGATCAGCCAAGTCACGCCGTTCACCGCGTGGTTGACGGACTCCTCGACGGCGATGCCGAGGCTGTGCTCGAGCCGCCACAGCCAGTCGGCGTTGCTCAGGGCTTCCGCGCGCTGCTCCGGGACGGCGTTGCGGATCAGGGAGTACGTCCAGTAACTCACCCCGATCAGCAGGATCTCGAACCACAGACGTGGTCGTCGCGGGGTGCGCAGACGTCGTAGGAGTCCCGGTCCCGTGCTCTCCGCGACGGAGTGCGGGACGGCTTCTTCAGGGCCTTCGCGTGTCGTCACCGTAGCGTCACCCATAGGCACAGAGTCTGCCAGAAAAGACTTCTCCGACCGATCATCCTCCGGTCGGGTCCGTGACGCACGTTCTGCCGCTTTTCTCCTCCCGGGGGAGTACGCCGCAGGTCTCGGTGACCCCTAGGGGCGGGCCCGGTCGCCCGGTGCGGAGGCCGTCGAGCCGCGGACGACCAGCTCCGGCATGAACACGAACTCGCTGTGCGGCGCCGGGGTTCCGCCGATCTCCTCGAGCAGGGTGCGCACGGCTGCCTGGCCCATGGCGGGGACCGGCTTGCGCACCGTGGTGAGGGGCGGGTCGGTGAAGGCGATCAGCGGGGAGTCGTCGAAGCCGACGACCGAGATGTCGGTGGGGACCTCGAGCCCCTGCTGGCGGGCCGCGCGTATCGCGCCCAGCGCCATCATGTCGCTCGCGCAGACGACGGCGGTGCAGTCGCGGGCGATGAGGGCGGTGGCGGCGGCCTGCCCGCCCTCCAGGGTGTACAGCGAGTGCTGCACCAGGTCCCGCTCCACGACGTCCGGCGCCAGGTTCAGCTGGTCCTGCACGGTCCGCACGAACCCCTCGATCTTGCGCTGCACCGGCACGAACCGCTTCGGGCCGAGGGCGAGACCGATCCGGGTGTGCCCGAGGGAGACGAGGTGGGTCACCGCCAGCGACATCGCCGCCCGGTCGTCGGGGGAGATGAAGGGCGCCTGCACCTTGGGGGAGAAGCCGTCGACGAGGACGAAGGGGACGCCCTGGGCGCGCAGGCGCTCGTAGCGCTGCATGTCCGCGGTGGTGTCCGCGTGCAGACCGGAGACGTAGATGATGCCCGCGACCCCCCGGTCCACGAGCATCTCGGTGAGCTCGTCCTCCGTGGACCCGCCGGGCGTCTGCGTGGCCAGCACGGGCGTGTAGCCCTGCCGGGTCAGCGCCTGGCCGATGACCTGGGCGAGCGCCGGGAATATCGGGTTCTCCAGCTCGGGGGTGATCAGGCCGACCAGTCCCTCGCTGCGCTGTCGCAGCCGCACCGGACGCTCGTAGCCGAGCACGTCGAGTGCGGCCAGCACGGACTGGCGGGTGGTGGCGGCGACGCCCGGCTTCCCGTTGAGGACGCGGCTGACGGTCGCTTCGCTCACCCCCGCCTGAGCAGCGATGTCGGCAAGCCGTGTGGTCACGGCACTGGACTGTACCTGTCGTATGCCGCCTTGCACACCAATCGGACGCCGAGGGCGACCCGTTGGCCGGCCCGTGCGGGGCTGCTGCGTCATCGCGCTCCCTCGTGGAAGTCATGGCAAGAGCTTGCAGAGTCTTGCACAAGTGGACCGCGTGCCGCTCCACCCCTGTAAGGAAGCGTCTCACAGTGGTCGCCGGACGGTCACGCGGGGATAACTTCCGTGTTCCCTTGCACTTTTTTGCTGCAAGGTCTTTCGCAAGGATTGCATCGCTGTTACGTTCACGTCGCCCGGCGGCCGCAAAGGCGCAGTCGGCACGACAGCAGGGGCAGGCAGACGGGGCCGCCCCCGCATCACACGGGCTTTCACCCTCAAGGAGAACTCATGCGGCGTGGCATAGCGGCCACCGCGCTGGTGGCGTCCCTCGCCCTCGCGGCGACGGCCTGCGGCGGGGACGACAGTGGCAGCGACTCGAGCGGTCCGGTGACCATCACCTGGTGGGACACCTCGAACGCGACCAACGAGGCGCCGACGTACAAGGCCTTGGTCAAGGAGTTCGAGGCCGCCAACAAGGACATCAAGGTCAAGTACGTCAACGTCCCCTTCGACCAGGCGCAGAACAAGTTCGACACCGCCGCCGGTTCCAAGGGTGCCCCCGACGTCCTGCGCTCCGAGGTCGGCTGGACCCCGGCCTTCGCCAAGAAGGGCTTCTTCCTGCCGCTGGACGGCACCGACGCCCTCGCCGAGCAGGACAAGTTCAAGTCCAACCTGCTGGAGCAGGCCAAGTACGAGGGCAAGACGTACGGCGTCCCGCTCGTCACGGACACGCTCGCGCTCGTCTACAACAAGCAGCTCTTCGAGAAGGCCGGCATCACCGAGGCCCCCAAGACCTGGGACGACCTCAAGAAGGCCGCCGCCACGATCAAGGGCAAGACCGGCGTCGACGGCTACTGGGGCTCCACCCAGGCCTACTACGCCCAGTCCTTCCTCTACGGCGAGGGCACCGACACCGTCGACGCCGGCGCCAAGAAGATCACCGTCAACTCGGCGGAGGCGAAGAAGGCGTACGGCACCTGGCTGGACCTCTTCGACGGCAAGGGCCTGCACAAGGCCGACACGACCGCCGACGCGTACGCCCACATCCAGGACGCGTTCGTCAACGGCAAGGTCGCCGCGATCGTCCAGGGCCCCTGGGAGATCACGAACTTCTACAAGGGCTCCGCGTTCAAGGACAAGGCCAACCTGGGCATCGCCACCGTCCCGGCCGGCTCCAGCGGCAAGGCGGGCGCCCCGACCGGCGGCCACAACCTGTCCGTCTACGCCGGCTCCGACGAGGCCCACCAGAAGGCCGCGCTGAAGTTCGTCAACTTCATGACGAGCGCGAAGTCCCAGGAGGCCATCGCGCTGAAGAACAGCACGCTGCCCACCCGTGACGACGCGTACACCGACAAGGTCAAGGCCGACCCGGGCATCGCCGGCTACCAGGGCGTCCTCGCCGCCGCCCAGCCGCGCCCGGCGCTGCCGGAGTACAGCTCCCTGTGGGGCCCGCTCGACACCGAGCTGCCCAAGATCGCGGGTGGCAAGGAGTCCCTGGACAAGGGCCTGAGCACCGCCGAGACGGCCATCGCCAAGCTGGTGCCCGACTTCAGCAAGTGAGCCCCGCGTGGCCGCCGGACCGCCCTGTTGGGGCGGGGCGATCCGGCGGCCGCCCGGCCGTCCCACCGGCCGTCCCCCTCGGACTTCTTGAACTCCCAGAAGGTGTCGAACCATGACAGTCGCCATCGACCGCGCGACCGGCAAGCGCCGCGGTGACCGTGCGCCCCGGCCAGGGCTCGGGCAGCGCCTGAGGAACAGCTACCAGAAGCACTGGTACGCGTACGCGATGATCGCCCCGGTGCTCGTCGTGCTCGGCATCCTCGTGCTGTATCCGCTGGCCTACGGTCTGTACCTCACGCTGACCGACGCGAACAGCCTCAACACGGCGCGCACGATCGGCGTCAACGAGATCGAGGCGACGTACAAGTTCATCGGCTTCGACAACTACGCCGACATCCTCTGGGGCGACACCTCCTACGACCGCTTCTGGTCGCACTTCATCTGGACGATCGTGTGGACGGCCGCGTGCGTGGTCCTGCACTACTCGATCGGCCTCGGCCTCGCGCTGCTGCTCAACCAGAAGCTGCGCGGCCGCACCCTCTACCGCCTCGTCCTGGTCCTGCCGTGGGCCGTGCCGACCTTCGTCACCGTGTTCGGCTGGCGGTTCATGCTCGCGGACGGCGGCATCATCAACTCCGCGCTGGAGAGCCTGCACCTGCCGACCCCGCTGTGGCTGGAGGACACCTTCTGGCAGCGGTTCGCGGCGATCATGGTCAACACCTGGTGCGGCGTCCCCTTCATGATGGTCTCCCTGCTCGGCGGCCTCCAGTCCATCGACGCCTCCCTCTACGAGGCCGCCGAGATGGACGGCGCCAGCGCCTGGCAGCGCTTCCGGTACGTCACCCTGCCCGGCCTGCGGACGGTCAGCTCCACCGTGGTCCTGCTCGGCATCATCTGGACGTTCAACCAGTTCGCCGTGATCTTCCTGCTCTTCGGCAACACCGCGCCCGACGCGCAGATCCTGGTCACCTGGGCCTACTACCTCGGCTTCGGACAGCAACCGCGTGACTTCGCCCAGTCCGCCGCCTACGGCATCCTGCTGCTGGGCATCCTGATCGTCTTCACCTCGTTCTACCGCCGCTGGCTGAACCGCAACGAGCAGCAGCTCGCGATCTGAGGCAGGAGTTCTTCATGAGTACCACCACGGCCCAGACCTCCGCCGCGGCGACCGAACCCGAGAGCACGCAGCACAAGCCCCGCCGCACCCGGCGGCGCGGTGAGACGGGCCTCGTCGGCGCCCTCACCTCCCACGGCGTGCTCACCGTCGCGAGCCTGATCGCCCTCTTCCCCGTCCTGTGGCTGGTGTACCTGTCACTGGGCCCGGACAAGGACGACTATCTGCACCCCGGGCGCATCTGGTCGAAGATGACATTCGACAACTACGCCTTCGTGCTGTCGGACACGAACTTCTTCGACTGGCTGAAGAGTTCACTGATCGTGTCGCTGGGCACCACCGTGATCGGCGTCCTGATCGCCGCCACCACCGGCTACGCGGTCTCCCGCATGCGCTTCCCCGGCTACCGGAAGTTCATGTGGGTCCTGCTGGTCACCCAGATGTTCCCGATCGCGGTCCTGATCGTGCCGATGTACCAGATCCTCTCGGAGCTGGGCCTCATCGACACCTACCTCGGCCTGATCCTCGTCTACTGCTCGACCGCGGTGCCGTACTGCGCCTGGCTGCTCAAGGGCTACTTCGACACCATCCCGTTCGAGATCGACGAGGCCGGCCGCGTCGACGGCCTCACCCCGTTCGGCACGTTCGCGCGGCTGATCCTGCCGCTCGCCAAGCCGGGCCTGGCGGTCGCCGCGTTCTACAGCTTCATCACCGCGTTCGGCGAGGTGGCCTTCGCCACCACCTTCCTGCTCGACGACGAGAAGTACACGCTGGCCGTCGGCCTGCAGAGCTTCGTCAGCGAGCACGACGCCCAGCGCAACCTCATGGCGGCCACGGCCGTGCTGATCGCGATACCGGTCTCCCTCTTCTTCTACCTCGTGCAGAAGAACCTGGTCACCGGCCTCACCGCCGGCGGCACGAAGGGCTGAGCCGGCCCCCGAGAACCCGAGGCGGCCGCCGTGTCCATCCGACCCCGCTGTCACTGCGGCCGCCTCGTCGTCCGCCGCCCGCACGCGCACGACGCAGACCCGACGACTCCTTCTCCGCCCGTGACACCGTCCGGGCGGGAGACCCCCACCGCATCAAGGAAGCCATGAGCCAGTACCCCACCGCCCCGGCCGAGACCGCTGCCGTCGCCACCGTCGCCAAGCGCCGTGACTGGTGGCGCGACGCGGTGATCTACCAGGTCTACCCGCGCAGCTTCGCCGACAGCAACGGTGACGGCATGGGCGACCTGGAAGGCATCCGTTCCCGCCTGCCCTACCTGCGCGACCTCGGTGTCGACGCCGTGTGGCTGAGCCCCTTCTACGCCTCCCCGCAGGCCGACGCCGGCTACGACGTCGCCGACTACCGGGCCGTCGACCCGATGTTCGGCAACCTGCTGGACGCCGACGCGCTGATCCGCGACGCCCGCGAACTGGGCCTGCGCGTCATCGTCGACCTGGTCCCCAACCACTCCTCGGACCAGCACGAGTGGTTCAAGCGCGCCCTCGCCGAGGGCCCCGGCTCGCCGCTGCGCGACCGCTACCACTTCCGCCCCGGCAAGGGCGCGAACGGCGAACTCCCGCCGAACGACTGGGAGTCCATCTTCGGCGGCCCCGCCTGGACCCGGGTCACCGAGCCCGACGGCACCCCCGGCGAGTGGTACCTGCACCTGTTCGCGCCGGAGCAGCCCGACTTCAACTGGGAGCACCCGGCGGTCGGCGACGAGTTCCGCTCCATCCTGCGGTTCTGGCTGGACATGGGCGTGGACGGCTTCCGTATCGACGTCGCCCACGGCATGGTCAAGGCCGAGGGCCTGCCGGACCTCGGCTCCCACGACGAGATGCGTCTGCTGGGCAACGATGTCACCCCGTTCTTCGACCAGGACGGCGTCCACGACATCTACCGGCAGTGGCGGCGCATCCTCGACGAGTACTCCGGTGAGCGCATCTTCGTCGCCGAGGCGTGGACCCCGACCGTCGAGCGCACCGCCAACTACGTCCGCCCGGACGAGCTGCACCAGGCGTTCAACTTCCAGTACCTGGCCTCCGCCTGGGACGCCGCCGAGCTGCGCGAGGTCGTCGACCGCACCCTGGAGGCCATGCGGCCCGTCGGCGCACCCGCCACCTGGGTGCTGTCCAACCACGACGTCACCCGGCACGCCACCCGCTTCGCCAACCCGGCCGGCCTCGGCACCCAGATCCGCACCGCCGGCGACCGCGCCCTCGGTCTGCGCCGCGCCCGCGCCGCCACCCTGCTGATGCTGGCCCTGCCCGGCTCGGCGTACGTCTACCAGGGCGAGGAGCTCGGCCTGCCGGACGTCGTGGACCTGCCGGACGAGGTGCGCCAGGACCCGGCGTACTTCCGCGGCGCGGGTC
>Ga0164243_10010477_pt1 | contig 13321 bp, 10 predicted proteins | sample OricompcompostOP_FD_108781 | JGI IMG/M metagenome (GOLD analysis project Ga0164243, IMG submission 108781) | Organic Plus compost microbial communities from Emeryville, California, USA - Original compost - Organic plus compost (OP) | ecosystem: Engineered > Solid waste > Mixed feedstock >... | reverse complement strand
CGTTCCAGACCGGCGGCGCGTAACCGGCGGGTTTGTCGCCGATGCCGAGACCGGGATTCACGACCCATGACTGGTACGGGGCGGTGAACATCGCGTAGGGCGGGGCGAGCGGTGGCGCGCTGGCGTCGTCGAGGCGCTGTCGGGCCTCGGCGGGAATCTCGAAGTCGAGGGCGGCCAGGTTGCTGTCGAGCTGCTCCGGGCTGCTCGCGCCGACGATCACCGACCCGATGGCGGGCTGGGTGGCGACCCAGTTGACGGCGACCTGGGCCATGCTGCGGCCCAACTCGTCGGCGACCTTCGCGAGCGCGTCGATGACCTGCCATTCGTGGTCGCCGACGGGTCGCGCGTGCCCGCCGGGCCGCCCGAGCCGGCCGTCCCCTTCGAGTCCGGTGCCGTCGGTCTTCCGGTATTTGCCCGTCAGCAGGCCGCCGCCGATCGGGCTCCAGGCGGTGAGGCCGAGGCCCAGGGTCTGTGCCATCGGCACGAACTCGGGCTCGATGCCACGGGCCACGAGGGAGTACGGGAGTTGGAGGCTGATCATCGGTGCCATGGCGTGTGCCTCGGCGACGCTCTGGGCGCGGGCGGCGTACCAGGCGGGCACGTCGGAGAGGCCGGCGTAGCGGATCTTGCCGGCGCGTACCAGGTCGTCGAAGGTCTTCACGACCTCCTCGACCGGGGTGATGCGGTCCCAGGTGTGCAGCAGGTAGAGGTCGAGGTAGTCGGTGCCGAGCCGGCGCAGCGACGCCTCGACCGCGCGGACCATGTGCTTGCGCCCGTTGCCGCTGGCGTTGGGATCGCCCGGGTCGGTGGCGTTGGTGAACTTGCTGGTCAACACGAGCCGGTCGCGGTTGCCCGCCTTCGCGACGAGCCGCCCGAGGATCTCCTCGCTCTCCCCGGCCGTGTAGAAGTCGGCGGTGTCGATGAAGTTGCCGCCGCTCTCGACGTACCGGCGGAAAATGGGTTCGGCTTGGTCCTGGGTCCTGCCGTAGGCGGCGTGGAAGCCGCCGGTGCCGAAGTTCATGGTGCCGAGCGACAGCCGGCTGACCCGCAGCCCGGACCGTCCGAGCAGGTAGTAGTCGTTCATTCCGGCCATGCTGCCCGCGGAAAAATGGACCAGCAAGTCCAGAGTTAGCCCTTCTCGGCCGCGAGCGCGTCGACGAGTCGTTGGAGAGTGCGGCAGGCATCGTCGAACCGCTCGGTGCCGGCGAGCGTCGACCAGTGCTGCTCGATCTCGGCGACCCGGTGACCGGCGTCGTCGAGGGCCCGGCGCCCCCTTGCGGTAGGGAAGATCAGCTTCGCCCGCCGATCGGTGGCGTCACCGCGGCGCTCCAGGTAGCCGAGGTCCTGTAGTTCGTTGACCAGCTCGGACGTGGCCGCGAGGCTGAGCTGCGCACGGGCGGCGAGCTCGGTGAGCCGGATCCCGTCGATGCCGACGTTGCCGAAGATCTGCAGGTGAGGCTCGCGGAGATCCTGGTAGCCGCGGACCGCGGCGGGGGCGAACATCTCGCTCCTGAACTCCCGGAGCAGCCGCACCAACAACTGCCCGATGGCGAGGCGGTCGGTGGGCAGATCGCTTGACGTCGGCATAGGCCGGGAGCATACTTCGGCTACCGAAGTTTCGGCTACCGAAGCATTCTGCGGAGTGAGGTCATGCCCGTTCCCACCCGGCTCGGCCCGTTGCACGTGGAGACCGTCGGAGAGGGCCCACCGGCCCTGCTGTGGCACAGCCTGTTCGTCGACTCGACCACGTGGGTGCGGCTCCGGCCCGGGCTGGCGGCGACGCGTCGCCTGGTGATCGTCGACGGCCCGGCCCACGGCCGGAGCGCCGCGCCCGCCGGCCCCTTCACCCTGGAGGAGTGCGCGGGCGCGGCCCTCGACGTGATCGACCACCTGGGCATCACCGAGCCGGTCGACTGGCTGGGCAACGCCTGGGGCGGCCACGTCGGCATCGTCTTCGCCGCCACGAACCCGTCGCGTTGCCGGAGCCTGGCCACGATCGGCACGCCGGTCCACGCGCTGACGCCACCCGAGCGCCGGCAGATCGCGTTGCTGGTCCCTCTCTACCGCGTCGCGGGTCCGGTGCGCCCGGTCCTGTCGGCCCTGACGGCCGCGCTCCTGGGCGGCGGTGCCGACCCCGAGGCCGTCGCTGTGGTGTCGGCGGCGTTCGCCCGGGCCGGTCGGGCCGGGATGGCACGGGCGATCCAATCGGCGAGCCTCGACCGCCCCGACCTGACGTCGAAGCTGACCCGCATCGCCGCACCGACCCTGTTCGCCGCCGCCACCGACGATCCAACATGGACACCCACCGACGCCGCGGCGGCGGCATCCCTGCTGCCGCAGGGCACAACGACAGCCGTGGCCGGCGCGGGCCACGTCGCCCCGCTCTTCGAGGCGGCACCGGCCGTGGTCGACCTGCTCACCGCGTTCTGGCAGGACCCGGTCGCGGCCGTCGCCCGATAGCCGCACACACCTTCCCGCCCTCGCCATCTGCGAGCTACCGCAGGTGATGCGTCTGAGCCCCCAGTCTGGTTTCCGCCCGACGCTCCGCCGGTTATCGTCCTGTTCGCAAACGACAAAGCCCAGATGGGGGACGTCTTCTACAACAGCGTTGGCAGCCGCGCCGACCAGGTGATCGCGGCCTACCTCAGACAGACCGATGGAGGCGACGATGACTAGCCGGACCAAACGCACGGGATTTGTCGGGCCTGACGCCGCGGAAGCGCGGATCGCCAAGCTACGGGCGCGGCCCGGAGCCGCCGACCGCGTCGACGAGATTCGCACCGAGATGGCGGAAACGGACCGCGTCTATGCCGACAACCTCGCCGCGGTACGCAGGGCGGCAGACCTCACCCAGGTCGAGCTAGCCAAGGCGATGGGCGTGGCACAGTCCGAGATCAGCCGCATCGAAAGCCGCCCCGACATGCTGCTCTCCACGCTCGCCAGCTATCTCGCCGCGGCCGGCGACCGCCCGCGCGTCGTCGTCACCATCGCCGGATATGACGTCGAAATCGACCTCACGCCATTGATCAAGCGCTGACCCACCCTCTGTGGGGCTAGCAGGACCCGATGCGCCTCCCCGAGCGGTGACCGGCTGGATACGCTAGAGCGTTGTCGACGGGTCTGGGAGGCGGCATGGTGGGGCGGCCCACGATGGCCGATGTCGCGAAACGGGCCGGGGTGTCGCGGGTCGCCGTCTCCTACGCGCTCAACGGACGGGCCGGTGTCTCCGCCGAGGTGCGTGGCCGGATCCTGCGGATCGCCGACGAGATCGGGTTTGCCGTCAACGGCGCGGCGCGGGCCCTTCGCAGTGACGTGCCGCTCGTCGCCGGGCTCACCCTGCGCAGGCCTGCCGGTGCCGCCTCCGTCGAGGTCTTCCGGCGTGAGCTGATCAGCGGTGTGCAGGTTGCCCTCGGCGCGCGCGGGTTCGCCCTCGCGCTCCAGTTCGTCGCCGACCGCGACGACGAGCTTTCCGTCTTCCAGCGATGGGCCGCCGAGCGGCGGGTCAGCGGCGTCTTCGTGCTCGATCTCGAGCGTGACGACCCGCGGGTCCCCGCGCTGGCCCGCCTCGGGCTGCCGGCCGTCGTCGTCGGTGGGCCCGTCGACGGGGCGGTCTGCATCTGGGGCGACGACGCGGCGCCGATGGCCGCGGCGGTCCACCACCTCGCCGGGCTCGGGCATCGGCGGGTCGCCCGGGTCAGCGGGCCGCCGGCCCTCCACCACACCGCCGTCCGCGACGCGGCCTTCACGCGCGCCTGTGACGACCACGGGGCCACCGGGACCGTCGTGGCCGCCGACTGCACCGGTGAGGACGGCGCCCGGGTCACCCGGCGGCTGCTGGCCTCCACCGACCGGCCCACCGCGCTGGTCTACGACAACGACATCATGGCCGTCGCCGGCCTCGGCGTCGCTGCCGAGATGGGGCTCGCCGTGCCCGCCGCCCTCGCGATCGTCGCGTTGGAAGACTCGGCGCTCTGCCAGGTCGTGCGGCCGGCCCTGACGGTCCTCAAGAGAGACATCACCGGGTACGGGACGCGCGCCGCCGAGATGCTCCTCGCCCTCGTCGACGGCGACGACCGGGCGAGCGTCTGTGACCACACCGCCACGCTCGTCAAGCGGGGGACGACCTAGGCGCGGCCGTGCTGCCGCGCGGCGTCAGGTGGGCCGGCTCGTCGTGGGTGCTGGTGACCTCGCGGCCGTCGATCGCCGCCAGTAGAAGGCGCGCCGCGTGGGTGCCGTAGGCGGAGATGTCGCGGGAGAGCGCCGTGAGCGGCGGGTGGACCAGGCGGCAGATCGGCGAGTCGTCCCAGGCCACGATCGACAGGTCGGCGGGGACGGCGAGGCCCATCTCGGCGGCGACCGCGAGGCCCGCGACCGCCATGATGTCGTTGTCGTAGATCAAGGCGGTGGGGCGCTCGGGGGAGGCCAGCAGACGCCGAGTGGCGCGGGCGCCGTCTTCGCCCGTGTAGTCGGTCGAGACGGTGACCGCGGCGTCGAGCCCGAGGCGGTCGCAGACCGACGCGAACGCCGCCGTGCGGATGGTGGTGTGGGCCAGGTCGGGTAGGCCGCCGATCCGGCCGATGCGCCGGTGGCCGAGCGCCGCCAGGTATTCGACGGCCTCGACCAGCGACACGCCGTCGTCGGACCAGATGCTGGCCAAGGTGCCGCTCGCGCTCGGCGGGCCGATGACCACCGCGGGCAGCCCCAACGCCGACAGCGCGCCGATCCGCTCGTCGCCGTCGCGTACGTCGCAGACCAGCACCCCGTCGACGCTGCGCTCGCTCCACCAGCGGCGGTGGACCGCGATCTCCTGGCCGTCGTCGGCGACCATCTGCAGCAGCAGCGCGTAGGACTGCTGCGAAAGCTCCGCCTCGAGGCCGCTGATCAGCTCCATGTAGAACGGCTCGACGCCGAGGGTGCGGGCCGGGCGGTGGAGGGTCAGCCCGACCGCCTTCGCGGACGCGCCGGCCAGGGCGCGGGCCGCGCTGTTGGCGCGGAAGCCGAGCGCCTCGGCGGTGTCGAGGATCCGCTGGCGGGTCGCGGCGGAGACGCCGGGCTGTCCGTTGAGCGCGTAGGAGACCGCGCCCTTCGAGACGCCGGCGGCGCGTGCGACGTCAGCGATGGTGGGTCGTTTCACCGGGCCGTCCCAGGTCGAGGTGCTTTAACGGTTCATCAACCGTACCCAACCAGGCGCGAGCGCGGAAGATACGCCGTTGACATCAAAGAAACACGGCCGTAAAGTCTGGCCACTTACACGGTTCAGCAAAGCTCCCTTCATTGACAGCGATCATCGGAGACGGAGATGTTGACATGAGACGTAAGGCGCTGATCGGCGCGCTCGCCGCGCTGACTCTCGCGGTCGCGGGCTGCGGCGGCGACGACGATCCGGGGGGATCCACCGAGGCGTTGTCGCCGGCCGACCCGGCCGCCGTCCAGGGCGAGATCACCGTCCTGACCAACCGGACCGACCTGGTCACCGACGGCACGATGAAGCGATACGCCGACGAGTTCACCAAGGTCTATCCCGGCGTGACGGTGAAGTTCGAGGCCATCACCGACTACGAGGGCGAAGTCAAGATCCGCATGAACACCGACAACTACGGCGACGTGCTGCTGATCCCCAACACGATCGCGGTCGGCGACTATCCGAAGTTCTTCGCCGGACTGGGCAGTGCGGCCGACGTCAGCGGCAAATACCTGTTCACCTCGAAGACGACCGTCGACTACAAGGTCTACGGCGTCGCGAGCTTCGCCGCCTCCAACGGCTTCGTCTACAACAAAGACGTCTGGGCGCGGGCCGGCGTCACCGACTGGCCGACGACGCCCGACGAGTTCCTGGCCGACCTCGCCGCCGTCAAGGCGAAGACCGACGCCACGCCCTACTACACCAACTACAAAGACGGCTGGCCGCTGACCGCGTGGTCCAATGTGGTCGGCTCGGTCACCTGTGACGCCGGCGCCAACGACAAGCTGGCGTCGGCCTCCGACCCGTGGGCGTCCGGCAGCGACCTCGGCGTCGGCGACCGCCTGCTCTACGACATCGTCGACCGCGACCTGGCCGAGCCCGACCCGTCGACCACCAACTGGGAAGACTCCAAGGGGCTGCTCGCCACCGGCAAGATCGCCACGATGTGGCTGGGATCGTGGGCGGTCACGCAGATGCGCGACGCGGCGGAGAAGGCCGGCACGTCGCCGGACTCGATCGGCTTCATGCCGTTCCCGACCCAGGTCGGCGGGAAATACTGCGCGGTCCTCGCGCCCGACTACTTCTACGCCGTCAACGTCCACTCGGCCAAGAAGGCCGCCGCGCGGGCCTGGGTCGACTGGGTGCTCGACACGTCCGGGTTCGCCGACGACAACGAGGCGGTGTCGAGCCTCAAGGGCGCGCCGATGCCCGCACCGCTCACGCCGTTCACCGACGCGGGTGTCAGCTTCATCGAGCTGTCCCAGGCGAAGACCGCCACCGTCAACGAGATCGACAACGCGTCGGAGGTCGGCCTGACCACGCCCGACTACCGCCAGCGGCTGGTCGACGTCGCCCGCGGCGCGGCACCCGGCGACGCCGACTCCGTCCTCGCCGAGCTCGCCGGCAAGTGGAGCGAGGCGGCCAAGCTGGCCGGCTCCTGAGAAGCAGGACAATGAAACCGACGACGCGGTACGGCCGGTTGGCCTGGCTGACTCCCTGGCTCTACCTGGCCGTGCCGCTCGCCCTCCTCGTGACGTTCACCTACGTGCCGGTGGGCGCCATGCTCTCCTACAGCCTCACCGACTGGGACGGCGTCAGCCCCGACCGCGAGTTCGTCGGCGTCGACAACTACGTCGCCCTGTTCACCCGGCCCGAGCTGTTCAAGGTCTTCGTGGTCAGCCTCTACTACCTCGTCGCCTCGGTGGTGCAGATCGGCGTGGCGCTCTACTTCGCCGCGGTCCTCACCTTCCGCACCCGGTTCCGCAACCTCTTCAAGGGCATCCTCTTCTTCCCGTACCTCGTCAACGGGGTGGCTGTCGCCTTCGTCTTTCTCTACTTCTTCCGGCGGGGCGGCACGCTCGACACGGTGCTCGGGCTCTTCGGCGTCGCCGACGGGCCGTTCTGGCTCGGTGATCGCGACATCGTCAACATCTCGCTCAGCGGCGTCTCGGTCTGGCGGTTCGCCGGCCTCAACTTCGTGTTGTTCCTCGGCGCGATGCAGTCGATCCCGCAGGAGCTCCACGAGGCGGCCGAGCTCGACGGCGCCGGCCGCTGGCAGGTGTTCCGCCACATCATCGCGCCCGGCATCCGGCCCGTGATCGGGCTGTCGGTGATCCTCGCCGTGTCGGGATCGCTGTCGGTGTTCGAGATCCCCTACATCATGACGGGCGGCGCGGGCGGCAGCCTGACGTTCGTCATCCAGACGGTGAAGCTCGCGTTCCAGTTCAACAAGACCGGCCTCGCCTCGGCCGCGGCCGTCGTGCTGCTCGCTCTCATCCTCCTGATCACCTGGGCGCAGCGGCGGCTGGTCCCCGACGAACGGCGGAGCGCGGCGTGAGAGCCCTGGCCACCACCCTCAAATACCTGTCGCTCGTCGGCGCGTCGATCGTCGTTCTGCTGCCGCTGGTGACGATCTTCCTGACCTCGCTGCGGACGCCCGAGGAGATGGCCGGCGGCGACCCGCTGGGGCTGCCCGGCAACTGGCTCAACCTGGCCAACTACCGCACCGCCTTCACCAACGGCGACATGCTCGTCGCGTTCGGCAACACGGCGTTCATCCTGCTCTTCTCGATCACCGGCGCCGTCCTCATCGGATCGACGGCGGCGTACGCGATCGACCGTTTCCGGTTCCGTCTCAAGAAGCTCGTGGTCGCCGCGTTCCTCTTCGCCACGCTCGTGCCGGGCGTGACCACCCAGGTCGCGACGTTTCAGGTGGTCGACGCGTTCGGTCTCTTCAACACCCGGTGGGCGCCGATCCTGCTCTACCTCGGCACCGACATCGTCGCGATCTACATCTTCCTGCAGTTCATCCGGAGCGTGCCGGTGGCGCTCGACGAGGCGGCGCGGCTCGACGGCGCCAACTCGTTCACCATCTACCGCAAGGTGATCCTGCCGCTGCTCAAACCGGCTATCGCGACCGTCGTGATCATCAAGGGCATCACGGTCTACAACGACTTCTACATTCCGTTCCTCTACATGCCCGCCGAGGACCTGGGCGTCATCTCGACCTCGCTGTTCCGCTTCAAGGGCCCGTTCGGCGCCCACTGGGAGGTCATCTCGGCCGGCGCGGTGCTCGTGATCGTGCCTACGCTCGTCATCTTCCTGCTGCTGCAACGCTTCATCTACAACGGCTTCACGGCCGGCGCCACCAAATGACGAAGGAGCGACCGAGTGACCTATCGAGCCATCCACGACGGCTGGACGCTGAGCGCAGAAGGAGGCCGTAACGTCGCAGACGTCCCGGCCACGGTGCCCGGCTGCGTCCACACCGACCTCCTGGCGGCCCGTCTGATCGAGGATCCCTACCTCGACGACAACGAGACGCGGCTCGGGTGGATCGGCCGCACCGACTGGGTCTACCGCACCGTGGTCGACGGGCGGCCCGACGGCGAGCGGGTCGACCTGGTCTGCGACGGGCTCGACACGGTCGCCACCGTCACGGTCAACGGCGAGCCGGTGCTGGCGACGGCCAACATGCACCGGTCCTACCGGGCCGGCGTCGGCGACCTGCTCCACGCCGGCGCCAACACGGTCGAGGTCGCGTTCCGGGCGCCGTACTCCTACGCCGAAGAGCTCCAGGCCAGCCTCGGCCCGCGACCCGGCCCCTATCCCGAGCCCTACCCGTTCATCCGCAAGATGGCCTGCAACTTCGGCTGGGACTGGGGCCCGACGCTGGTGACCTCGGGCATCTGGCGACCGATCGGGCTGCACGGCTGGTCGGTGGCCCGGCTCGCCACCGTCCGTCCACTGGTGACGGTCGACGGCGACACCGGCCACGTCGAGGTCCACGTGACGCTGGAGCGCGCCGCCGCGGTGCCCGTGACCGTGCGGGCCGCGATCGGGGAGACCTCCGTCGCGGTCGAGGTCGCGCCCGACGAGACCACCGCGGTCCTTCACCTGACCCTTCCCCGGGTACGGAGGTGGTGGCCCCGCGGCCACGGCGACCAGCCGCTGTACGAGCTGACCGTGACCGCCGCCGACGACAGCTGGACCCGCCGGATCGGCTTCCGCACGGTCGAGTTGGAGCCCGAGGCGTTCCGGATCGTCGTCAACGGCCGGCCGGTCTTCGTGCGCGGCTTCAACTGGATCCCCGACGACTGCTTCCCCCACCGCGTCACGCCCGAGCGGCTGGGGGAGCGGGTCGGCAAGGCCGTCGACGCCGGGGCCAACACCTTGCGCGTCTGGGGCGGTGGGCTCTACGAGTCCGACGCGTTCTACGACCTCGCCGACGAACTGGGCCTGCTCGTCTGGCAGGACTTCCCGTTCGCCTGCGCCGCCTACCCGGAAGAGGAGCCGCTGCGCGGCGAGGTCGAGGCCGAGGCGCGCGACAACGTCACGCGGCTCGCCAGCCACCCGAGCCTCGTGCTCTGGTGCGGCAACAACGAGAACATCGAGGGCCACCAACACTGGGGCTGGCCCGACGAGCTCGACGGCCGCAGCTGGGGAGCGGGCTTTTACCACGACCTGCTGCCGCGCGTCGTCGCCGAGCTCGACCCGACGCGGCCCTACTGGCCCGGCTCGCCCTACTCGGGGACGCCCGACGCCGACGTGCACGATCCCGAGCGCGGCACGATCCACATCTGGACCGTCTGGAACTCGCACGACTATCTCCACTACGCCGACTACACGCCGCGTTTCGTAGCCGAGTTCGGCTTCCAGGGCCCGCCCGCCTACGCGACCCTGCGCCGGGCGGTCGCCGACGAGCCGCTCACGCCCGACTCGCCCGGCGTGCTCCACCACCAGAAGGCCGACGGCGGCCAGGCGCGGCTCCTGCGCGGGCTCGGCGACCACCTCCCGGCGCCGGCCACGTTCGACGACTGGCACTACTACACCCAGCTCAACCAGGCGCGGGCGATGGCGTTCGGCGTCGAACGGTTCCGGGCGTTGATGCCGTACACGATGGGCACGATCGTCTGGCAGCTCAACGACTGCTGGCCGGTCACCTCGTGGGCGGCGGTCGACGGCGACGGGCGTCGAAAGCCGCTCTGGTACGCGCTCCGCCGCGCCTACGCCGACCGCCTCCTCACGTTCCAGGGCGACGCGGTCGCGCTCGTCAACGACACCGGCATCCCGTGGGAGGGTGAGCTGACCGTGACCCGGGTCGCGGTGACCGGCGAGCCGCTCGCCAAGGAGACGTTCCCGGTGGCGGTCGCGCCGCGCGACGTCGCCCGGGTGGCGCTGCCCGCCGCGCTGGCGACCGCCGGCGACCCGACCCGCGAGCTCTGGGTCGCGACGATCGACGGCCACCGCGCGCTCCGGACGGGCGCCGAGGACCCGGCGATGGCCTATCCACCGGCGGCGTTCGACGCGACCGTGGAGCCGACCGACGACGGTGTCGCGCTCCACGTCACCGCCCACACGATCCTGCGCGAGCTGGCCGTCTTCCCCGACCGGCTCGACCCGGCGGCGACCGTCGACGACCACCTCGTCACGCTGCTGCCCGGCGAGACGACCACCATCCGGGTACGCGGCCCCCGCCCCCTCGACGCCGCGGCCCTGCTCGCCCCTCCCGTGCTCCGGTGCGTCAACGAGCGCCCGGTGTCCCGTACCCCCGCATAGAAAGGATCTCCCCTCGTGTCCTCTCCACGGACCCGCACGGTCGCGGTGTTCCTCGCCGCCCTCGTGGTCGCCGCGCTCACGGCGACCACCCCGGCCCAGGCGTTCCCGGCGACCAGCCGCACGGCGCTGCTCGGCTACCTGTCCGGGATCTCCGGGCAACACACGCTCTCCGGCCAACACAACCGGGAGCCCAACTCCGACCCGACCCGTTACACCCGCACGGCCCAGGCGATCACCGGCCAGACGCCGGGCCTGTGGGGCGGCGACTTCCTGTTCCTGCCGGCCGACGTCGCGGCCCGGCAGACGATGGTCGACGAGGCCGTCCGCCAGTGGCAGGGCGGCTCCGTCGTCGCGCTCACCTGGCACATGTGTCCGCCGACCGGCGGCCCGACGTGCGGCTGGGACAGCGGCGGCGTGCTCAGCCACCTCTCCGATCCACAGTGGAACGAGCTGGTCGCCGACGGCACACCGCTCAACAACGCCTTCAAGCGCCGCCTCGACGAGGCCGTACCCTATCTCCGCCAACTCCAGAACGCCGGCGTGCCGGTGTTGTGGCGGCCGATCCACGAGATGAACGAGGGCTGGTCGTGGTGGGGCGGCCGGCCGGGCGCCAACGGCAGCCGCAAGCTCTACCAGATCACCCACGACTATCTTGCCGGCGCCCAGGGCCTGACCAACCTTGTCTGGGTGTGGAACGTCAAAGACGTGAACATGGGCGGCATCGGCTCGTACTGGCCGGGCGGGTCCGCCGTGGACGTGGCGTCGCTCGACGTCTGGGTCAACATGGAGCCGAGCGCCTCCGACTACCAGGCGATGCTCGCCGTGGCCGGCGGCAAGCCGATCGCGCTCGCCGAGGTCGGCCGGGTGCCGAGCCCGTCGCTGATGAACGCGCAGCCGCGCTGGGCGTGGTGGATGGTCTGGGCGGAGTGGTTGACCGACCCGGCCTACAACACCAACGCCGCGGTGCAGGCGAGCTACTTCAGCCCGCGCGTCCTCAACCGCGGCGAGATCGACCTGGGCTCCGCAGGCGGTCGCACCGGGAAGATCCGGGGCGTGGCGAGCGGCAAGTGCGTCGACGTGCGCGCGGCGAGCCCGGCCAACGGCACGGTGGTCCAGCTCTACACGTGTGACACCAACGGCTCGGCCCAGTCGTGGACGGTCGGCGACGACGGGACGGTCCGTGCCCTCGGCAAGTGCCTCGACGTCAACGGCGGCATCAACGCCAACGGCACGAAGGTGCAGATCTGGGACTGCGTCGCGGGCAACACCCATCAGCGGTGGCAGTACGACGCGGGTACGCAGGCGCTCGTCAACCCGGAGACGGGCCGCTGCCTAGACGCGACCGGCCAGTCGACGGCCGACAGCACCCCGCTCCAACTCTGGACCTGCACAGGCAACGGCAACCAGCGCTGGACCCTGCCCTAGCGGACAGTGGGGCGTCGCAGGTAGGTGCCGCCGGGGGCGCCGGTGATGGTGCCGTCGGCGAGGATCTGGTTGCCGCGTAGGAAGGTGTGGACCACGCGGGCGTCCATGTCCATGCCTTCGAACGGGGCGTATTCCTGGGTGGACAGTGAGTCGGCGGCCCGCACGGTCCACGGGTCGTCGAGACGGACCAGGGCGAGGTCGGCGTCGTAGCCGACGCCGATCGAGCCTTTCACGCCGCCGAGGCCGAAGCGTTCGGCCGGCGTCTTCCCGATCAGGTCGGCCATCCGGGTCAGGGACAGGCCGCGTTTGCGGCCTTCCGTGATGAGGCCGGGCAGCAGGTATTCGGCGCCGCCGAAGCCAGAGTAGCCCTTGAAGACGTCGTCGCGGGGCTCCCCGAACTTGCGCTCGTCGCGGCAGCAGGCGTGGTCGCTGGCGACCCAGCTCACGTGGCCCGCGAGCAGGTGTTGCCACAGCGCGTCGACGTCGGCGCGGGAGCGCAGCGGCGGGTTGACCTTGCCGCCGACGTCGATGCCGTCCTCGTAGCTGGCGACGAGGTGCCCGATGGTCACCTCTCGCCGGAAGTCGACGTGGGGGAACGTCTCGGCCATCAGCATGGCGGCGTCGAGCGCCTTGGCCGACGACAGGTGGAGCAGGTTGATGGTGGGCAGCCCGGTCTCGTGGGCGAGGTAGGACGCGATGGTGACCGCGAGCCCCTCGCTGTGTGGCGGGCGGGAGGCGCTGTAGGCGGCGAGGCCCGTGAGGTCGCCGTCCTGCTCGACGAGCTTGGTGTAGGCGGACATGATCTCGGCGGTCTCGCAGTGGAGCGAGAGCGAGATGGCGTCGGCGAGGTCGGGGCGGGCCGCGCGGGCCGCCTGGACTCCCCGCATGACGAACTCGAAGTGTGCCAGGTCGTAGCGTTGCCCGGGCGGTGTCATGAGGAACGACGACTGGTCGTTGGAGCGGCCGTGGAGGCCGTGGCTCCCGTAGAACATGAAGATCTTGAAGGAGCTGACGCCGAACTCGTCGATGATCCGGGGGATCTCGTCGATGTGTTCGCTCATCATGGGCGCGAGGTGGTAGGCGTAGTCGATGAAGGCGCGGCCTTCGCTGCGCGCGAGGACCTCGGGAAAGATGTCCTGGTACGGCCCGGACTTG
>Ga0164243_10010476_pt1 | contig 13322 bp, 11 predicted proteins | sample OricompcompostOP_FD_108781 | JGI IMG/M metagenome (GOLD analysis project Ga0164243, IMG submission 108781) | Organic Plus compost microbial communities from Emeryville, California, USA - Original compost - Organic plus compost (OP) | ecosystem: Engineered > Solid waste > Mixed feedstock >... | reverse complement strand
TGCAAGGACCGGCACCGCGCAGTCCCGTGCTGCGGCAGGTGCAGGACGCCGTCAACGCGGACCCCACCGCCGATCACAGCCTCAACGCGCTCGCCCGGCGCGCCAACGTGAGCCCGCGGCATCTCACCCGGCTGTTCCGCGAGGAGCTCGACACCACGCCGGCCAAGTATGTCGAGTTGATCAGGTTCGACATCGCCAAAGCACTGCTCGACGCCGGCCACACCGTGACCCAGGCGGCGCTGCTCGCGGGATTCTCGAGCTACGAGAGCCTGCGCCGCGCCTTCATCCGCCATCTCTCCATCCCGCCCACCAGATACCAGGGCCGCTTCACCAGCTCGGGCACGGGCTGATCCGATCGACTCCGCCTGCCATCGCCTCTATGCTGAGACGACGACGTCCACTGCGACAGCGTGACCGCGCGGACCTGGAGGAGATCGTGGCCGAGTCGTTCGCGACCATCGACGATTACATCGCGTCGTTCGGTGACGATGTGCGTCCGATCCTCGAGAGGGTGCGTGAGGCGATCCATGCGGGCGCGCCGGGCGGCGAGGAGAGGATCAAGTACGGCATGCCCGCGATCGCGTACGAGGGGCGTCACACCGTGTACTTCGCGGGCTGGAAGAACCACGTCGCGGTCTACCCGCTGTACCACACGGAGGACGAGGAGCTCGAACGGCAGTTCGCACCGTTCCGGGCCGCGAAGGACGCACTGCACTTCCCGTACACCAAGCCGGTCCCGTATGACCTGATCGAGCGCGCCGCCGCCATCATCGCCGGATGACGGCATCCACGACACCGGGACCGGTGCATCCGGTCCCCCGTTCGACATATGTCGCGTGAGCGCCGCCGATGTTCCGGCATTCGTGCCGTGACCGCGTCATGGGGCCGGCAGTAGGGTGCACACACCCGTGCGCATGCACGGCGCTCGAACGTTCCGGATGCCAGGGACAGGCATCCGCCCGACGCACCATCCGAAGAAGCATGAGGAGTCTCGTGAAACGACTGAGCACGACAAGACCGAGCACGACGAGAGGGAGGCGGACGGCGTCACGCGTCGGCGCCGTCGCACTGGCGACAGCGCTCGTCGTCGGCGGCTTCGCCACGAGCGGCATCGCCGCCGCCGCAGCCGAGGGCGACAGATCGGACGCGTTCCAGCTTCCGCCGATCGACGCTCAGAACTGGGAGAACCAGGCCGACATGACCTGGGACGACTGGACGGACATCCCCAACACCCAGTGGAACGACCCCACGGCGAAGCCCGCGACGGAAGCGCTCAACATCGCGCTCGTCGCCGTCGACTTCCCCGATCAGAAGTTCGTGATCACTCAGCCGAAGGGCAGCGACCTGTTCGGCAATCCGCAGATCGACCCGATCCCGCGGGAAGACGTCCCCGAGTTCTACCGCGACTTCTACATGAAGCCGAGCGAGCTCAACCACGGTCGCACCGTCCAGGAGTACTGGATGGAGATGAGCCGCGGTCAGTACGGCATCGACTTCATGGACGCGTACGGCCCGTACCAGCTCGACCGCAACCTCTTCGAGTACGGCCTCAACGAGTGGGGACAGAACGGCTCGTGTCCGTCGGACTTCACGTGTGACGGCAAGATGGACGGCGACGTGGTCACCAAGTGGAAGGCCGAGATGGCTGCTCAGGCAGGCATGACTCCCGAGGAGTGGTGCGCGCAGAAGACCGCGGAGCTCGGCGGCTCGTCGCGCAATTGCGGCTACGACGTGATCCTGCGCATCTACGCCGGCTACGACGAGACCAGCATCTGGCAGGAGTTCGGCCCGATGATGTTCCCGGACAAGGAGTCGATCCCCGAGGAGTGGGGCCCGCCGGCGTCCGTCGACCCGGACAACGAGATGCCCAACTGGGCGCCCACGCGCTACGTGGAGTGGACCTCGTGGCAGGCCGCAGCGCAGCAGTGGGGACTCTCGTCGATCCGCCAAGCGGAGAGCTCCGGCACCATCACACACGAGATGGGGCACTTCTTCTTCAGCATCGGCGACAACAACAACAACCCGTTCTCGCAGGGCATGAACCCGCCGTCGCCGTACCACCGCGTCGGTGCCGCACCGTGGGACATGTTCGACCGCGGGTCGTTCAACGGCCCGGGCGGCCACCACATGCGCTGGGTCGTGCCTGCGAACATGGGCGGCTGGAGCCCGGCAGGTCTGCTGCTCCGCAACAAGATCGACATGGGCATCGTCCCCGACGAGAACGTGGTGACCCTGAACAGCAACGATCTCGCTCAGAGCGGGGTTGTCGTCCAGACGGTCACCGCCCGCGAGGTGGACCCAGGCGCGGGCGGCACCTCCGGCATCCGGATCCTGCTCGGCGGGGGCGTCAACGCGGGCGGCGGAGACCAGACGCCGATGTGCGACATCAACACAGACCCGCTCTGCGACGGCAACGACCCCTCCAGTACCGACCCTCGCAAGCGATGGAACGACTACACCCTGGAGGTCGTCGACCGGATGGGCTTCGACTCGTTCACGCCGGACTCCGGAGTCATCATCACCAAGAACAAGGAGGTGCAGTCTGAGGGCAATTCCTGCGGCTACAACTGCTTCAACTGGGTGATCGACGCCAACCCAGAGGACATCGGCATCGTCGACTACTACAAGCCGACCGAGCCTGGGAAGTGGGCGGAGGGCGGCGAGCCGGTCATGGCGACCATCGCCGACCACCGTCAGCTGAACGACGCCGCCTTCAAGGCCGGAACGAACTCCGGCTCGAAGTTCGAGTGGGTCGACGAGGCCAACCGTCTGCAGTTCTACGTCGTGGACACGCAGCGTGACGAGGACGGCGTGCTCTCGTACCAGCTGGCCGTTCGCTCGCTCGACGGTGCCGGCCCTCTGGCCCGGGGCGTGTCCACCGAGGACACCGAGCCCGAGCTCGTCTCCGAGGGCCAGGCGGCGGTCTGCGAGTTCCCGGTGACCAACACTGGCGCCGCTGCGGCCGACCCGGCGCAGCCGTCCGACGTGTTCCGCCTCTCCGCCGAGACCGGCGCAGAAGGATGGAGCGCCGAACTTCAGAACCAGCTCACCACTGCTCAGGCGGGGCAGTCCGTGACCGTGCCCGTGTACGCGGTGCGCTCAGGGGGCGAGGCGGCGGACGAGGCGACCATCACGCTCACGGCCACGAGCGAGAGCGACCCGACGAAGACCGCGACAGCGGACTGCGTCGTCACTGCCGCGCTCCTCGATGGCCCGACCACGCCGACCCCGACCGACGACCCGGGAACGACCGAGCCGGTCGTCACCGTGGACCCCGCGACGGTCGCCGCAGGCGGAGAGGTCACGATCAGCGGTTCGGGGCTCGACGCGGGGGCGTCGTACACGATCGAACTCCACAGTGCGCCCGTCGTGCTGACCTCCGTCGTCGCCGACGACGAGGGGACGTTCAGCACAGTCGCCAGGATCCCGGCGTCGACGTCCGCGGGCGCTCACGAGGTCGTGCTGCTGCAGGACGGGGACACGGTCGCGGCCACGCCGCTCACCGTCACGGCCGCGGGACCCGATGCCGGGTCCGGCGGGAACGAGCCGGGCGGCCTGGCCGAGACCGGCTTCGGCGGGGGAGCATGGGCCTGGATGGGGGCGACGCTCGTGATCGCCGGTGGCGCGGCGCTCGCGCTCGGCATGATCCGGCGACGCCGGCAGGCGTGATGGTCGGTTCCATCGCCATGCGCAAGGGCGGCGGTCTCGCGACCGCCGCCCTTGCGGCGGTTCTGGTTCTCGGCGGATGTGCGGGCCCCGGCGCAGAAGGTCAGCGGATGCGTCTCGAGATCCGCGACGGCGCCCTCCGCGTCGCCGGTTCCGAGTGCGGAGGAGCCGGATCGTTTCGCTTCATCCATCCAACGGCCGATTACGAGATCGTCGATGCAGATGGCACCGTCCTCGCTCATGGGCAACTGCCCCAGGGCACCGCTCAGAAGAGCTTCACGCCCGACTTCGGCGACCTGGCCGAGCCGACGAGCTGCAGGATGGAGTTCACCGTCGACGGCGTCGACGACCTCACCGACCTCTCGATCCAATTCGAGGGGCATCCGGCCATCGCGATCCTCCGCGACGAGGGAAGCGACGACCTGCCGACGGCGGTCGTCCCATGACGCGCCTGAGGAGGGAGGGGAGTCTGCGACGATCAGTGGTGGCCGCTGGGCTCGCCGTCGCGCTCACGGTCCTCACCGCATGCTCTTCGCCGCTCGATCGACCGACCGCTGAACAGCTCCCCGGACCCGTGCCGGACGGCGTGATCTTCCGCGACATCCCCGCCACCGCACCTCCGGCACCGGACGGTGACCTCACTCTGCTCAACGGTGACGCCGTGTCGCTCAGCTCCCTCGCGAGCGACCGCCCCGTCGTGCTGCTCTTCTTCGAGGCGTGGTGCGAGCAGTGCGCGGCTGGTCAGGACGAGCTGAACGCGGCGGCGAACGCCTACGGCGACGCGGTCACGTTCGTCTCGGTCGCGGGTGAGAGCACGGTCGACGAGGCGAAGACGTACGCGACCGACCACGACATCCCGTACCTCGTCGCGCTCGATCCGAGCGGCGACCTCTGGGAGTCTTACGCGGTGGAGGAGGCTCCGTTCACCGTGTTCATCGGGCCCGGGGGCGCTCTGGTGCGGGGCTGGCCTGGCTACATCGACGGCATCCAGGACGCGATAGCGGCGATCCTCGTGACCTCCATGCCCGATGACGACGGCTGACCGGCCGGCGACCGACGCGGGCGGCGATATGCGAGCCGTCTTCTGATGCGCTGCGTCAGGAGACGGCGATCTCGGCGTGCTGATGCGATCGCGGCCGGTACTCGCCCCTGATCCGCGCGACTTTGATCGACAGGTGAACGGCCAGGCGATCCACTCCGTCCTTGAGGTCCACACCGGCGAGCCGCTCGATCCGGCGCAGCCGGTGATAGAGGGACGTACGGTGAAGGTTCAGCCGCTGCGCGGCGGTCTGCACGTTTCCGGCCACGTCGAGGTACACCTCGAGCGTCTCCAGGAGAGCAAGGCTCTCGGCGTCGTCGGCGAGCGCCGCAAGGCCCGGATGGAGGCGCGGGGCGGGATCTGACGCGAGCCGGACGGGCAGCTCGAACGTGCCGAGGCGTTCCCAGTGACCGATCGGCCGGAGCTCGCCGAAGACCTCGAGCGCACGCAGCACGGTCACAGCCTCGTGGAACGCGGACGCCGCCTCGCGCAGCGCGATCCGCGCAGCGCCCACCCCCGCGACCACCTCCGTATCCGGCCGCCCCTGCCGAAGGCTCCTCTGGGTGAGGCGGATCAGATCGTCCAAGAGATCCATCGTGCGGACGCCGGGGCCGCCGGGGAGCATCGCGACGCACCGGCCATCGTGGACGGCGTGCACCACGCGCCTTCCTGCGTCGATCACGCGGGCGTCGCGGACCGCCGCAGCAAGGGCGCGGCGTACGGTCGTCGCCGGTGCGCTCTCGCCCACGGTGCCGATGACCGCGATGGCATACGGCAGGTCTCCGTGACGCCCCTGCAAGCCGGAACCGAGGGCGTCTGCTCGCTCCGGCTCGGCAAGCAATGCGGCCAGTGCGACACTCGGGTCGGCGGCCCGAGCCTCATGGGCGTGCGCGACGCTGTCGGCCACACTCGCCGCAAGCTCGGAGCAGCGCCGCACCTGTTCAGGCGTGATGGCCTCATCCGGATCGACGAACCACACGTACCCGACGGGGCGACGGTCGCGCACGATCGGCACGCACAGCCGCGCCGCCATGGAGAGCGGCTCGTGCGCCGGAACCCGCAGCGGCTCGACGGCATCCCGCACGAACCGCATGAGGTACGACCGCACCTCGGGGGAGGCCTCGCGTCGGAGGATGGACGCCCCGCGCACGAGGTCGGTGGCCTCCGTGTGGGTGCTGAAGGCGATCAGCTGCAGCTGGGTGTCTTCGAGCACCGCCGGCCGCCCTGCGCACGCGGCGATCTCGTCGATCACGACTTGCACGGACTCGTCCACGGTGTGCTCCTCTCCGCCTCACGATGGACCGGTGCGCATCAGGCTACCCCGAACAGCGGGGTGCCATGTGAGATGGTACTCAAGTGAGGCGCGACGCGGAACGATCAGGCGCCCGCTGCACGAAAAGGAGGCGCCCTCATCGCAACGTCGAGTACGATACGACGGTATCGTGACCATTGATCGCATCGAGCCCGGCCTCAGCCTGCGCGACCGCGTCGAGCAGTCGTTGTCCGCTGCCATCATCTCGGGGGAGATGCCACCGGGCGAGCTCTACTCGGCGCCGACTCTCGCCTCGAGATTCAACGTCTCGCCCACACCGGTGCGAGAGGCGATGCTCAACCTCGAGAAACGCGGCTTCGTCGAGGCCGTGCGCAACAAGGGGTTCCGCGTCACCACCGTGAACGATCGCGACCTGCGCGAGATCGTGGCGGTCCGTCAGATGCTCGAGGCCCCGCCGATGCACGACGTGGCCGCGCACTTCCCGGTCGATCGGATGGAGTACTTCCGCGGGCTCGCCGACGACATTCGGCGCGGCGTCGAGGAGGGCGACCTCGGCACGTATCTCGCCGCGGACCACACCTTCCACCTCGCCCTTCTCGAGATCACAGGCAATCGTAGCCTCGTCGCGCTCGTCGCCGACCTCCGGTCGCGCACCCGGCTCACCGGGCTGGCCTCGATGCTCGGCAGCACCACGCTCGGCGAGTCCGCCGCAGAGCACCACGAGCTCCTCGATCTGCTCGCGGCCGGAGACGGCGAGGGCGCCGCTCGCCTCATGACCAGGCACATCGGGCACATCGCCGGCTGGTGGGCCGGGCGGGGTGAAGAGTCCGATGAGGCATCCGAGCAGCCGAAGGGCTGATCCGAGTCTTCCGAGATTTCTTCCGCGCCAAGCTGCGCTTTCAAGGAATGTGTGACATATTACTAACGAGAGGAGGTGCGGATGCCCGCCGACGTCGTAATCGTGGGTGCCGGGATCGTGGGCGCCGCATGTGCGCGCGCGCTCGCGCAGAGCGGCCTCAGCGTCACGATCGTGGATCGCGGTGCCGCTTCCAGTGGCACCAGCGCACACGGAGAAGGCAACCTCCTCGTGTCGGACAAGGGCCCCGGTCCTGAGCTCGATCTCGCTCGATACGCCTCCACGCTGTGGCCGACGTGTGCCGAGGAGCTGGCGGACGAGCTCGGCCCCGAATTCCCCTCCATCGAGTACGAGCGCAAGGGCGGGATCGTCGCCGCAACCCTCCCGGAGGGCGCCGAGCCGCTCCTCTCGTTCGCCGAATCGCAGCGTGATGCCGGCGTGGACGCCCGCCCGATCGGCATCGACGATGCGCTCGAGCTCGAACCAGACCTCAACCCCGCGCTCACCGCCGTCGTGCACTACCCGGAGGACGCCCAGGTCCAGCCGGTGATCGCGACCGATGCCCTCCTCGCGTCGGCGAGGAGGCACGGGGCCACTGTCCGTCTCGGCGAGGAGGTCGTCGGCGCCCTGCGCGGCGCGGACGGGCGGCTCACGGGCGTCCGCACCACCCGAGGCGACGTCGCGGCCGGAGCCGTGCTCGTCGCCGCAGGTCCCTGGACAGGCGACGTGACGCGCGCGCTCGGCACGCCGCTGCCCGTCCTCCCTCGCCGAGGGATGGTGCTCGTCACCACTCGGATGCCCCATCGGATCCGGCACAAGGTCTACGACGGCGACTACTTCGCCGCCACGCAGTCCGCGGATGCCGCATTGCAGACCTCTGCGGTCGTCGAGTCGACCGCAGGTGGCACGGTGCTCATCGGCTCCAGCCGCGAGCAGGTCGGGTTCGACGCCCGGCTGCGGGTGGACGTACTCCGCGAGGTGGCCGGGAAGGCGCTGCGGCTGTTCCCCTTCCTCACCGGCATGAGCGTCATGCGCAGCTACGCCGGATTCCGCCCGTACATGCCGGACCACCTCCCGGTGATCGGGCCCGATCATCGCGACCCCGGACTCTGGCATGCGAGCGGACACGAGGGCGCCGGGATCGGGCTCTCGCTCGCCACGGCACGGTTCATCGCCGACCGGATGCTCGGCACCCCGCTCGCGATGGACGACGCCCCGTTCCTGACCACCCGCGACTCTCTTCGCCCGTACCTGGAGGTGGCCCGATGACTGCCAGGCTCCTGCCGCCGGACGACGATCCCATCCGTCCGGCCGCACCGCGCGCCATCCGGATCGCCATCGACGGCGAGCCCGCCGAGGGCGTCGCGGGCCAGACGATCGCCGGAGTGGTCCTCGGTTCCGGCCGCCTGAACTGGCGACGCACCTCTGTCGCCGGTTCGCCCCGCGGACTCTTCTGCGGGATCGGGGTCTGCTTCGACTGCATCGTCACCGTTAACGGAGAGCGCGACGTGCGCGCCTGCCAGCGCCGGGCGACCGACGGAGATGTCGTCGAGACCCAGCATGACGTGCTTCCGGAGGTCGCGGAGTGACCGTCCTCGTGATCGGCGGAGGCCCCGCCGGACTCGCGGCAGCCGTCTCGGCCCGTCGCCGGGGCGTGCCGGTCGTGCTCGTCGACTCGTCCGACCAGCTCGGGGGCCAGTTCTGGCGGCACCTTCCCGACGAGCGACCGGCCGCCCATCCCGAGAGGATGCAGCATGGCTGGTCCCGCTATGAGCGCCTGACCGGTGAGCTGACCGCGGATGACGGATGCGAGATCCTCACCGAGACACAGGTGTGGGCGATCGAGCGGTTCGACGAGGGGCGGAGCACGATCGCCGCCCACCTCGTCACCGGGCCCGCCGACGGAACCGACCGGCCGAAACGCACGATCCGCGCAGACGCCCTCGTGCTCGCGCCAGGCGCACACGACAGGACACTGCCGTTCCCCGGATGGGACCTCCCCGGGGTCTTCACCGCCGGCGCCGCCCAGGCGTTCGCGAAGGCGGAACGGGTGGCCCTCGGCGAGCGCGTCGTGATCGCCGGCGCCGGGCCCTTCCTGCTGCCCGTCGCGGCATCCGTGGCGAAGACGGGATCGCGTGTGCTCGCCGTCTACGAGGCATCCCGTGTCCGTTCCCTCGCTGCGGGGTGGCTCCCCAAGCCCTGGCGGCTCGTCGGCGCGGCGGGTAAGGCGGCCGAGCTGGCCGAGTACGCGGCGGGCCACGTGCGTCACCGGATCCCGTACCGCACCGGCCACGCGGTGATCGCCGCTCAGGGAGACGGGCGCGTGGAAGCGGTAACGATCGCACGGCTCGCCGCCGATTGGTCGCCAATCGCAGGCACGGAGCGGACCATCGAGGCGGACGCGGTCTGCGTCAGCCACGGTTTCACGCCCCGGCTCGAGCTTCCGATCGCTGCGCGATGCGAGATTGGCGCCGACCGTTTCGTCGTGACCGATGCCGGCCAGCGCACGAGCGTCCCCGGCGTCTTCGCGGCCGGCGAGATCACCGGGATCGGCGGCGTGGACGCCGCGCTCGCCGAGGGCGCCATCGCCGGGCACTGCGCCGCGGGAGGAGAGGCGGGCGACGCTGAGATACGGGCGGCCGTCCGCTCCCGCCGCGTCTTCGACGACTTCACCGGCCGCATCGAGGCCGCTCACGGCATCCGCCCGGGCTGGACCGGCTGGCTCACCGACGACACCGTCGTCTGCCGGTGCGAGGAGGTGCCGTACGGGCGGCTCCGTTCTGTGGCATCCGCATCGTCCTCCGCTTCGCTCCGCGCTCTCACCCTCGGCACACGTGCCGGGCTCGGCATCTGCCAGGCACGCATCTGCGGCCGCACCGTCGAAGACCTCGCCCAGCGCGCGTCCGGGTGCGCTCTCGACGGCACGACGCTCGACCGGCGACCCATCGCCTCCCCGATCCGACTCGGCGAGCTGGCCGCGGACGACGCGCCGCGCGGAGCGCGCACCGACCTCCCGCCCACGGGCGCACATCAAGACGCCCACGGGCGCGCTGAACAAGAAGGTGCCCACGGGCGTACTGAACAAGAAGGCGCCCACGGGCGTACTGAACAAGAAGGCGCCCAGTGGCGCACAGAACAGAAAGGTGCCCACGGGTGCACTGAACAAGAAGACGCCCACGGGCGTACTGAACAAGAAGGTGCCCACGGGCGTACTGAACACGAAGGTGCCCGCGGGCGTACTGAACAAGAAGGTGCCCACGGGTGCACAGAAAGAAAGGACGACAACACATGACCGGACGCAGGTTCGATCTCGGCGGAGTCGTGGTCGCCACCACGCTTGCCTTCAAGGAGGACTCCTCCGCGCCCGCCGGCCTGGCGGTCGACTACGACCGCTTCGCCGAGCACTGCGACTTCCTCATCTCCAACGGATGCCGGGGGGTCGGGCCCAACGGGTCGCTCGGCGAATACTCGTCACTGACCGACGAGGAGCGCCGCACCGTGGTGAAGGTCGCGGTGGAGGCCGTCGGAGGCCGCGGACTCGTCGTCGCCGGAGTGCACGGCGTCGGCTGGCACCAGGCGGTCCGCTGGGCTGAGGAGGCGAAGGAGGCCGGCGCCGACGGCGTCCTGCTCCTCCCGCCGATCATCTACCGCGCGAACCGCAGCGAGATCATCGAGCACTACGCCCGGGTCAACGAGGTCGGCATCCCGATCATGTTGTACAACAACCCGATCGACACGAAGGTCGACCTGACGCCGGAGATCGTGGCGGAACTGGCCCAGCTCGAGAACGTCGTGGCCATCAAGGAGTTCTCCGGCGACATCCGTCGTGTCCTCGAGATCACCGAGCTGTGCGACATCGACGTCATCGCCGGTGCGGACGACCTGCTCTTCGAGTCGCTCGTCGTCGGCGCGGTCGGGTGGTTCGCCGGTTACCCGAACGCGTTCCCGAAGGAGGCGGTGGAGATCTACGACCTCGTGCAGCGCGGCGAGATCGCGGCGGCACGCGAGATCTACGAGCAGCTGATCCCTGTCTTCCGCTGGGACTCGCGCACCGAGTTCGTGCAGGCGATCAAGCTGTCTATGGATGTCGCGGGCAACACCTATGGTGGCCCCACCCGTCCTCCGCGCGGACCTCTCACCGCCGAGCAGGCGGAAATCGTCCGCCGCGACACCCGGCGGGCGCTCGACTACCTGGCCACTCGCTGACCAGGGGCGTATGATCCGCCAGGCGGGTCGATCGGCTCAGCGCCCGACCCGCCGGCGAGATCCTCGTCGGATGAAGACAGCACGAAAGGCTCGACAACCCATGACACTCCGGACGAACGACACCACCGACCGCAGCGATCAGGTCGACCAGCTCGACCGGATCGCAGAACTCGCGCACGAGGCATCCACGGTCCTTCCGCTCATCGAGCCCGGCGAGCGGGCACGAGCGCTCGTCGCAGCAGCCGACGCGCTCACCGAGAACGCCGACGAGCTCGTGGCCATCGCCATGCGTGAGACCGGGCTCGGCGAGCCGCGCCTGCGGGGTGAGCTCACGCGCACGAGCGTGCAGCTCCGGCTCTTCGCCGACGTCGTGGTCGACGGCGGATACCTCGACGCCCGCCTCGACGAGGCGGACCCCGAATTCGCCCTCGGCCCGCGGCCCGACCTGCGGCGAGTGCTGTGGCCGGTCGGTCCCGTGCTCAACTTCTCCGCGAGCAACTTCCCGTTCGCGTTCTCGGTCGCCGGCGGCGACACCGCCTCGGCGCTCGCCGCTGGATGCCCGGTGATCGTCAAGGCGCACTCCGGGCACCCCGAGCTCTCACGGCGCACAGCCGAGATCGTCGCCGGCGCCCTGGAGGGCGCGGGGATGCCGCCAGGAACCCTCCAGCTGATCGAGGGGCAGCAGACCGGTGTCGACATGCTGAAGCACCCGCTGATCAAGGCGGCGTCGTTCACGGGCTCACTGCACGCCGGCCGGCTGCTCGCCGACATCGCTGCCGCCCGGCCGGACCCCATCCCGTTCTACGGTGAGCTCGGAAGCGTCAACCCGGTCTTCGCGACCCCTGCCGGCATCGCCGCTCAGGGCGAGGACATCGCGCGCGGATACGTGGCGAGCGTGTCGGGCTCGGCCGGGCAGCTGTGCACCAAGCCCGGCTTCTTCTTCCTTCCCGCCGGGCACGGGCTCGACTCGATCATCGCCGAGACCGCCGCCGAGGTCGCCGAGCACCGGATGCTCAACCCGCGTATCGCCAGCTCGTACCGTGACCGCGCCGACGAGATCGTGCAGACCCCCGGCGTCCGTGTGGTGGCCGAGGGGGGCATCCGCTTCGACGGCGACGGCCAGGGCTGGGTGACCCCCACCGTCGTCGCCGTGCCGCTCGAGGTGCTGCGCGAGCAGCGCGACCGGCTGCTCGACGAGTGCTTCGGACCGTTCTCGATCCTGGTCGAGTACCCGGAGGGCACACCACTCGACGCGGTCGCCCGGGAGTTCTTCGAGGGGAACCTCACCACCACGCTGTATCTGGGCACGGGGGAGGCGACCCCGGAGGTCGTCGCTCTTGTCGCTGCTGCCTCGGCGACGTCCGGGCGCGTGCTGTTCGGCGGCTGGCCGACCGGCGTCGCCGTCACACCCGCGATGCAGCACGGCGGGCCGTGGCCCGCGACCACGAGTGGCGGGACCTCCGTCGGAACGGCCGCCATCGTGCGCTTCCTCCGCGGGATCGCGTTCCAGAACGCGCCGGACGAGCTGCTGCCCGCCGCTCTTCAGCGGTCGAATCCTCTGCGGGTGCCCCAGCGCGTCGCGCCGAGCGGCGAATCGGTGACCTGGGGCTCTGGCTTTCGGAGCGCGTAGGAATCGCGGATGCGGCGTAGGGGAACGCGCCCGTCACCGGTCCCACGAGCTCTCGTGACCACCGACAGGAACGTCTGCATACGCCGTCGGCTGCGAGGCCTCCGCGCGATGTGGTTCCCGTCGTCGCATGACCTGGGGCTCTCGCGCCTGAGTGCGGCCGGGGGTGCGGCTGCGCCCATCAGCCGGGCGGCGTAGAGTCGTGCTGTGGATCAGGCGACCGGCGCGACCGCTTCGGCGCTGCGCGTCGCCTACGTCCCCGGGGTCACCCTCGGCAAATGGGCGCGGGTGTGGGCGCAGCGGATGCCGCACGTCGCGCTCGAGGCCACGATGGTCGACGAGGCGAGCCAGATCTCGGTGCTCGGCGCCGCTGTTGACGATGCCGGGCCGAGCGCTCATGCCGGCGGGGACGAGGCGGACGCCATGCCCGCTGACCCGGCCCTGGCATCCGCCGACGTGGTGTTCGCGCGATCGCACGAGCCACGCGAAGGGCTGCACGCGATCCCGTTGTACCGGGAGAAGCCGGTCGTCGTGGTGCCCGCCGAGCATCCGATCGCGCTGTTCGACGAGGTGTCGGCCGCCGACCTCGACGGGGAATCGATGCTCGTCGAGACGGATGCCTGGTCGAGCATCGACGGGGATCTCGCGATGGCGG
>Ga0164243_10010475_pt1 | contig 13323 bp, 7 predicted proteins | sample OricompcompostOP_FD_108781 | JGI IMG/M metagenome (GOLD analysis project Ga0164243, IMG submission 108781) | Organic Plus compost microbial communities from Emeryville, California, USA - Original compost - Organic plus compost (OP) | ecosystem: Engineered > Solid waste > Mixed feedstock >... | reverse complement strand
TCCGCCTTGACCACGCCCAGCAGCGGATCGAGCACCGTCACGTTGGTGATGACCAGGTCGAGCGAGCCGTTCTCACTGGTCAGCTCGTTGTCCAGCCCCATGCCGTCCCGCAGGGTCTTGCCGCCGCCGTAGATCACCTCGTCGCCGAGTACCCGAAGGTCCTTTTCGATCTCGATATAGAGATCGGTGTCGCCGAGGCGGATCTTGTCGCCGGTGGTCGGCCCGTAAAGGTCGGCATACTGGCTGCGAGAGATCGTGCTCATCGCACTCCTTGTCGTGTCGCGGCAAAACTGCCGTACGCTCGCGGCAATGCCGCCGTCAACTGGCGCTGTTCCTGGCAGCGCGTGTCTTGAATCCGCGCGACGAGGCGCGCTGGGCCGCGGCGGCACGCTCGGGCTGGTAGCCCGGTGTCGGCCCGGTCCCCGTCCAGCCGTCGACCAGTCCGTTGAAGCCGCGCACCCGCTGCCGCCCACCGAACGGGACCAGGTCCACGGTCTTCTTGTCGCCGGGCTCGAACCGCACCGCCGTGGTCGCCGGGATGTCCAGCCGCTTGCCGAACGCGGCCTCCCGATCGAACTCGAGGAGGCGGTTCACCTCGTAGAAGTGAAAGTGCGAGCCGACCTGAATGGGCCGGTCCCCTGTGTTGTAGACCTCGATGCTGGTGGTCGGCCGCCCGGCGTTGAGTTCCACCGGCTGGTCGGAGAGCACGTAACCGCCGATGGGCCGGATCGCCTTGTGCCTCGTGTCCTGGTGCGCGGTCACGACTGCCTCCCTGCGCTTGCTCGGTCGCTGCGGACTGTTCGCTACTGGATCGACGCGCTACTGGATCGACGCGCTACTGGATCGACGCGCTACTGGATCGACGCGCTACTGGATTGGCGCGCTACTGGATCGACGCGCTATTGGATCGGTGCGCTACTGGATCGGCGTGTGCACCGTGACCAGGCGGCTGCCGTCGGTGAAGACGGCCTCCACCTGGACGAACGGGATCAGGTCGGCCACGCCGTCCATCACGTCGTCCTTGGTCAGCACCGTGCGCGCGGCCTTCATGACGTCTTCCACCGAATGTCCCTCGCGGGCGCCCTCCAGGGCCGCGGCGCAGATCATCGCCACCGCTTCCGGATGGTTGAGCTTGAGACCCTTGGCCTTGCGTGCCGCGGCGATCTGCGCCAGCGACAACAGCAGAAGCTTGTCTTGTTCACGCGGAGTCAACTTCATTGCGATTCCTCTATGGCTACTCGGGCGCCGAGTCGCTCTCCTGCCGGACAGTGCTCGTGGGCGATCGCTTTCGCTGGCCAACCATGACCGACGCTAGGCACCTGTCGTTCGCGGCCGTGGAGTTATCGGTCAAAGACTTGCGAAACACACCAACGGCTTACAGGTGACACGGTCCAGTGAGCTTGCCCCGACCACGGTCGGCCCCACCCTGGCCTGCGATAGACCCGACCCAGGGGTGACGCGACCAGGGAGTGTGCCGTGATGCGGGAAATGGTGAACGAGGTCGACGTCGCGGCATTGGAGGCGGACCTGCGGGCCGCCGTGGACGGCGAGGTGCGGTTCGACGCCGGCTCCCGGGCGGCCTACTCCACCGACGCCTCCAACTACCGCCAGACGCCCATCGGCGTGGTGGTGCCCCGCTCGGTCGAGGCGGCGGCGGTGGCGGTCGAGGTGTGCCGCCGCCACGGCGCGCCCATCACGTCGCGGGGTGGCGGGACGAGCCTGGCCGGACAGTGCGTCAACGCCACCGTCATCATCGACTGGTCCAAATATTGCAACAAGCTCATCGAGGTCGACGCGGACGCGCGGACCTGTGTGGTCGAGCCGGGCATCGTCCGCGACCGGCTCAACGACCAGTTGCGCCCGTACGGCTTGGAGTTCGGGCCGTCGCCGAGCACCCACGACCACTGCACGCTCGGCGGGATGATCGGCAACAACTCGTGCGGCGCCACCGCCCAACGAGCCGGCAAGGCGGTCGACAACGTCGTCGCGCTGGAGATCCTCTGTTACGACGGCACCCGCATGTGGGTGGGTCCCACGTCAGACGGGGAGTACGAGCGCATTCTCGCCGCCGGCGGACGACCGGCCGAGATCTACCGCGCCCTGCGGAGCCTGCGCGACGAGTACGGCGACGAGATCCGCCGGCGCTACCCCGACATCCCCCGCCGCGTCTCCGGCTACAACCTGGACGATCTGTTGCCGGAGAAGGGGTTCAACCTGGCGCGGGCGCTGGTGGGCAGCGAGGGCACCTGCGTCACGGTGCTGCGCGCCCGCCTGCGCCTGCTGCCGGTGGTCCGGTCGCAGACACTCGCGCTGGTCGGCTTCGACGACATCGCCACGGCTGCCGACGCCGTACCGGCGATCCTGCCCCACCAGCCCCTGGCGTTGGAGGGCGTGGACCATCGGCTGGTGGCCGACGAGCGGGCCAAGCACCTCAACACGTCCGCGCTCAACGAACTCCCGCAGGGCACGGCCTTCCTGATGGTGCAGCTGGGCGGTGACACGAAAGAGGAGGCCGACGACGCGGCCCGGCGGGTGCTGGCCGACCTGGGTCTCGCCCCGGACAGCCCGAACGTGCGGCTCTTCGACGATCCCGAGGGCGAGCGCCTGCAGTGGGACGTCCGCGAGTCGGGGCTCGGTGCGACCGCCCGCGCCACGGGTCAGCCGGACACGTGGCCCGGCTGGGAGGACTCCGCCGTCGACCCCCTGCGGCTCGGTGACTACCTGCGCGACCTGCGCGCCCTGCTGGCCGAGTACGGCTTCGACGAGGCGCCACTCTACGGGCACTTCGGCCAGGGCTGTGTGCACACCCGCATCCCGTTCGACCTCGTCACCGCCGACGGCGTCGCGTGGTTCCGCTCGTTCGTGCAGGAGGCGGCCGACCTGGTGACGCGCTACCACGGGTCGCTGTCGGGAGAGCACGGGGATGGGCAGGCTCGGGGCGAGTTGCTCGTCCGGATGTTCGGTCCAGACCTCATCGAGGCGTTCCGCCGGTTCAAGGCGGTCTTCGATCCCGACAACCGCATGAACCCCGGGAAGATCGTCGACGCGAACCCGGTCGACGGGCAACTGCGCCTCGGCGTGGACCTGCACCACGGGCCGGTCGCCACCCACTTCAGCTACACCGACGACGCGGGCTCGTTCGGCCGGGCGGTGCTGCGCTGCGTCGGCGTCGGCAAGTGCCGCCACGACAGCGGTGGCGTGATGTGTCCGTCCTATATGGTCACTCGCGAGGAGGAGCACTCGACCCGTGGCCGGGCGCGGCTGCTGTTCGAGATGCTCGACGGCCCGGCCCGTGGCGGCGCCATCACCGACGGCTGGCGATCCGAGGCCGTCCGCGACGCCCTCGACCTGTGCCTGGCCTGCAAGGGCTGCAAGTCCGACTGCCCCATGAACGTGGACATGGCCACCTACAAGGCCGAGTTCCTGTCGCACCACTACGAGGGCCGGCTACGCCCGCGCAGCCACTACTCCATGGGCTGGCTGCCGCTGGTGGCCGCCACGGTCAGCGGCACGAGTCCGCGCCTGGTCAACCTGCTCGCCCGTACGCCCGGGTTGGACCGCCTCGCCAAGCAGGTGGCCGGGGTCGATCCCCGCCGCACCCTGCCCAGCTTCGCCCCGCAGAGTTTCCAGGCCTGGTTCCGTCGCCACCACGTGCCCCGCCGACCCACCCGGGGCGACGTGGTGCTGTGGCCGGACACGTTCACCAACCGCTTCCACCCCGAGGTCGCCCGGGCGGCGGTGGCTGTGCTGGAGGAAGCGGGCTGGCGGGTGCTGGTGCCACCCCAGGTCGTCTGCTGTGGACTGACGTGGGTCTCCACCGGCCAGCTCGACATCGCCAAGCGGGTGCTGGCCCGCACCGTCGCGGTGCTGCGACCGTACCTGCGGGCCGGTGTCCTGGTCGTCGGTCTCGAACCGAGCTGCACCGCGGTGTTCCGTTCCGACGCCGCCGACCTGCTCCCGTACGACGAGGACGTGATCCGGCTGCGCCGCCAGACGGTGACCCTGGCGGAGCTGCTGCACCGCTACAGCCCCGGCTGGCGGCCGGCGCCGGTGCACCGCTCGGCGATCGTGCAGACCCACTGCCACCAGCACGCGATCATGGGATTCGACGCCGATCGGGCCATCCTGGAGGCCGCGGGCGTGCGGGCCGACGTGCTCGACTCCGGCTGCTGCGGGCTCGCCGGCAACTTCGGCTTCGAGGCCGGGCACTACGAGGTCTCCACCGCCTGTGCCGAACGGGTGCTGCTGCCGGCCGTGCGGGCGGCCGCTCCGGGCACGGCGGTGCTGGCCGACGGGTTCAGTTGCCGCACCCAGCTCGCCCAGAGCGACACCGGCGGCCGCACCGCCGTCCACCTGGCCCAGCTGCTCGCCGAGGGCCTGTCGGCACGGCCCCAGCGACCCGCCTCGACCTCGACGCGGTCCCGGCGCACCGAGACGGTGGGCGCCACCTGGGCGGGGCTCGCCGCCTCCTTCGTCCACAGTCGACACCGATGAGCGTGGGCATCGAGGTCCGCGCCGAGGCCTACACCATCCCCACCGACGCGCCGGAGGCCGACGGCACGCTCGCCTGGTCGCGGACGACGCTCGTCGTGGTCTGGGCGAGCGCGGACGGCACGACGGGCCTGGGCTACACGTACGGACCGGCGGCGATCGTGGCGTTCGTCGGCGAGGTGCTCGCCCCGCCGCTGTCCACCGTGGACCCCGACGACGTACCGGCGGCGTGGCTGGCGATGCAGCGGGCGCTGCGCAACAGTGGCCGCCCGGGCGTGGCCGGCATGGCACTGTCGGCTGTGGACTGTGCGCTGTGGGATCTCAAGGCCCGCCGGCACGGCCTGCCACTGGCCGCGCTGCTCGGCGCGGCTCGTGCGGCGGTGCCGGTCTACGGCAGCGGAGGATTCACCACCTACGACGCCCAGCGCCAGCACGCGCAGCTGTCGCACTGGGTGTACGAGGACGGCATCCCGCGGGTGAAAATCAAGATCGGCGAGTCGGACGGGACGGCGGTCGACCGCGACGTGGCACGGATCCGGTCGGCGCGGCAGACCATCGGCACCGCCGAGCTCTACGTGGACGCCAACGGCGCCTACACCCGCAAACAGGCCGTACGGGTGCTCCGGTCGGTCGAGGACGCGGAGGTGCGCTGGTTCGAGGAGCCCGTCTCCTCCGACGACCTCGCCGGGCTGGCCCAGGTGCGGGCGGCGGTGACCGCCGACGTGGCGGCCGGCGAGTACGGCTACGACCTGGCCTCATTCGCGCGCATGGTCCCTGCCGTCGACTGCCTGCAGATCGACGTCACCCGGTGCGGTGGGATCACGGAGTTCCAGCGAGCGGCCGCGGTCGCCGCCGGCGCCGGGTTGGAGGTCTCCACGCACTGCGCCCCGCACCAGCACCTCGCGGTCGCGCTGGCCACCCCCAACCTGCGTCACGCGGAGTGGTTCCACGATCACGTTCGGATCGAGAGCATGCTCTTCGACGGCGCCCGCCCCGCCACCGGTGGGCAGCTACGCCCCGACCGGTCGGCGCCCGGCAACGGCCTGACCTTCAGACACACCGACGCCCAGCGCTGGCGCACGGCCTGACTGCTTGTTGCAAGCAAGGTGCCCTTCTTAACCGTGAGGCGCTAACAAGGTGCCCTTGCTTACACGAGACCGTCGAACCACCCATCCAGCCGCAATACGTGCGAACCGGCACTTCTGCCGGCTCCCCGGGGTTTCGCCGGTCGCGGGCATCCACTACTCTGCGCGACAATCGTGCGTGATCCGGCGCGAGGCTGGCGGATCGCGTTCACCATCGATCTACGGAGATGGATCGTGGCGAAGTTCCACGCGGTCCTCGTCGGGCTCGGCGTGCTGCTCATCCTGCTCGCCGGCGCCCTGAGCGTGAACCTGCTCGTCTCGGGCGGGAAGGACGACGACGAGATCACGACGACACCCACCAGCACACCGCGCCCGAGCGGCGTCCCCACCGGACGGCCCACGATCACCCTCCCGGGCCCGACGACGCCCACCTCCCTGGTGCCGGTCAGCGTCTCGGCGCCGCCGCCCAAGAGCAGTTCGTCGGCGGCCAACCCCTCGACCGCGCCGACGTGGAACATGGTCTGGTCCGACACCTTCAGCGGCGGGACCCTCGAATCGGCCTGGTCCAAGGCCGACAACCAGGCCAGCGGCCAGTCCTGCTTCGTCACGGCCAACATCAGCTTCGACCCGGACGGCATCGTCCTCACCGGCGACCAGCCCGCCGCCCCCTACGCGTGTGGCGCCGCCACGACCCCCTACACCGGAGCCCACGTCTACACCAACGCCACGTGGCGCTACGGCGCGGTCGAGGTGCGGGCCCGTACGACGGGCATCCTCGGCCCCGGTCTCTGGCCGGGGATCTGGCTCAGCGCGAACAACGGCACGGGCCTGGACATCGCCATGTTCTACGGCGCCGGCGGGGCCACGCACGCGATCCACCCCGGCGGGTCCTCGACCAGCGGGGCGACCAGCACCGACTGGCACATCTACCGGATCGAGTGGGAGGCGAACCAGGTCCGCTGGTACGTCGACGGAACCCAGCGATGGACGCAGACGCCGGGCAGCACGGTCTGCGACGGCGGCTGCAACGTGCATCTCGCCTTCAACGTGGGCGGTACGGCGGCGGGCGCGGTCACGGAAGACACCCCCTTCCCGTCCCACCTCAAGGTCGACTACGTCCGCGTCTACCAGCGCTGACCACAACGCCAGCCGACCGCCAACCAACGCGCCAAGCGCCACGGTGGAACAAGGATTCAGCTCCTCACGCGGGCGTTGGTCGGGTCGTAGAGGGGGCGCAGGGACGCCCGGGCCGGGTGGCGGGTGCCCGCGATGTCGACCGTCCACTCGCCACTGTCCACCCAGGACGCGGTGACCCGACCGTCGCCACCCGCGCCGGCGACGGACGCCTCGACCATCGCCAGACCGACCGCGCCGCCCAGCGTGTGCCCGTACGAGGCGGCCCGCACGTAGCCCACGGCCACACCGTCGCGGTAGACCACCTCGCCGTGGTGCAGCAGCGGGTTCGGATCGGTGACCAGCACCTGCACCAGCCGGCGTCGCGGCGCCCCCTGGGCCCGCACGGCCGCCAGCGCCTCGCGGCCGAGGAAGGGCTTGTCCCAGTCGACGGCGAAGCCCAGCCCCGCCTCCAGCACGTTGTCGGTGTTGTCGATGTCGTGGCCGTAGTCGCGGTACCCCTTCTCCATCCGCAGGCTCGCGAGCGCCTTGAGACCCGCGTGGCGCAAGCCGTACGGCTGACCGGCCTCGACCACGCGGTCGTAGACGTGGACCGCCTGCTCGGTGGGGATGTAGAGCTCGTACCCCAACTCGCCCAGGTAGGTGATCCGTACACAGAGCACCTGGGCGAAGCCGATGTCGACGAAGCGCGCGGCCCGGTAGGGGAAGGCCGCGTCCGACATGTCCACTGTGGTCAGTGCGGCGAGCAGGTCGCGCGAGCGGGGGCCCTGCACGTTGAGCTGGGCCCAACCGGAGGTGACGTCGGTGACGAAGGCGTGGTCGTCGTCGGTCAGGTGCCGACGCAGCCAGGTGAGGACGTGCCGGTGGGCGGTGTCCGAGGCGACCACCCAGAACGTACGGTCGTCGAGCTTCGTCACGGTGAGGTCGGCTTCGATGGTGCCCGCCGCGTTGCACCACTGGGTGTAGGTGAGCCGCCCGGCCTCGCCGTCGATCCGGTTGGCGGACAGCCATTCCAGCACCCGGCCCGCGTCGCGCCCCTGCACCAGGAACTTGGACATGAACGACATGTCCATGACGATCACGCCCTCGCGGGTGGCCCGGTGCTCGGCGGCCCACCGGTCGAACCACTGTGGACGGTCCCAGGTCAGCGGCCCCGGATCGGGCTCGACGCCGGGGCCGGCGTACCAGTCGGGCGACTCCCAGCCGCTCACGTCGCGGAAGTAGGCGCCCTGCGCGGCGAGTCGGTCGTGCCAGGGCGAGCGCTTCGCGTCCCGGGCGGTGCGCATCGCCCGGCCGGGGAAGTGCGTGGCGTAGACCAGTCCCAGCGACTCGACGACCCGGCTCGCCCGGTAGGCCGGGGTGGTCTGGTAGGGCTCCAGCCGATCGATGTTCATGCCGGTGACGTCGATGTCGGGGCGGCCGTCCACGATCCACTGGGCCAGGGCGCGGCCGATCCCGCCTCCGGTGAGGATGCCGATGGAGTTCAGGCCGGCCGCCACGAAGTAATTGCGCAGTTCGGGCGCCTCGCCGAAGACCGGCGCCAGGTCGGGGGTGAAGCTCTCCGGGCCGCAGAAGAACAGCTTGACCCCGGCCTCCAACGTCACCGGGATCCGTTCCATCGCCTTGCGCAGATAGGGCGACATCCGGTCCCAGTCGGGGGGCAGCGTCAGGAACGACGCGTCGGCGGGGATCTCGTCGACGTGCCACGGCGCCGCCTGCCCCTCGAAGAGGCCGAGCATGAGCCCGCCGCCCTCCTCGCGGAAGTAGCCGTACGCGCCGGGGTCCTCGAGCACGGGCAGGTCCGCGTGCACGCCCGCCAGCGGCTCGGTCAGCAGGTAGTAGTGCTCGGCCGCCTGCAACGGCACGCTGACGCCGGACCGCTCACCCAGTTGCCGCGCCCACATGCCGGCGGCGTTGACCACCACCTCGGCCTCGATCTCCCCGTACGGCGTGCGCACCCCGGTGACCGCCCCAGCCCGGCTGGTCACCGCCGTCACGGGGCACTCCTCGATCACGCGCACGCCGAGCTGCCGGGCGCCCCGGGCGAGCGACATCGTGACATCGACCGGGTTGACCCGCCCGTCGCCGGGCACGTAGAACCCGGCCAGCAGATCATCGGTGCGCGCCAGCGGAAAGAGTTCGCCCACCTCGGCCGGCGAGATCTCGTGTACCTCGACGCCGAGGTGCCGGTTGAAGGCGGCCACCCGGCGGTACTCCTGCAGCCGGCCCTCGTCGGCCGCCACCTCGATGAAGCCGACCGGCCGGAATCCGGTGGCCAGCCCGGTCTCGGCCTCCAGCCGGGTGTAGAGGTCGCGGGTGTACTGCCGCATCCGGGTGGAGGTCTCCGACATCGACCCGAAGGTGACCATGAGGCCGGCGGCGTGCCAGGTGGTGCCGGAGGTCAGCTTGTCCCGTTCGAGCAGGACGACGTCTGTCACGCCCAGGTGGGCCAGGTGGTAGGCCACCGAGGTGCCGATGACCCCACCGCCGACGACGATCACGCGGGCACGCGAAGGCAGTTGCACCCGCAGACCCTAACCCGCCCGGACGCGGACAAGGACGCCGTGCCAACACCCGCGGTGCCGGTACGGCGTCCGTGCCGACAGGGGTTACTGGCGGGTGGCCTCGACGTCGAGTTCCACCTTCAGCTTGCGGCTGACGACGACACCGCCGGTCTCCAGGGCGGTGTTCCAGGTCATGCCGAACTCCTCGCGGTCCAGCTCGTAGCTGGCCGAGAAGCCGACCACCTCGGTGCCCCACGGCGACTTGGAGACGCCGAGGTACTCCACCGGCAGCTCGATCTCCTTGGTGGTGCCGCGGATGGTCAGGTCACCGACCACGACGAACTCGCTGCCGTCGAACTTCGTGATCGACTTACTCACGAAGGTCAGCTCCGGGTGGTTCTCCACGTCGAGGAAGTCAGGGCTGCGCAGGTGGTTGTCGCGGTCGGCCACGCCGGTGTCGATGCTGGCGGCCTTGATGTGCACCTCGACCTTGCTGTCCAGCGGGTCCTCGCCGATCACGATGGTGCCGCTGACCTCCCGGAACTGGCCGCGAACCTTGGTCACCATCAGGTGGCGGGCGGTCGCGCCGACGACGGTGTGGCCGGGGTCGATGACGTAGGTGCCGGCGTCAGGAATCTCGGCGCCCTCGTAGGTGCGGGTCATGGGTTCCCCCTGGTATATGAAGGTTCAACTGTTACGCCGACAACCATACGCCTGATAGTTGCGCTGTCAACTTCTCCGGGTGTGTGTCGCGGTACACGCCCGGTCGCGGCCCGCCGGGCGGCGCTTGTTGGCGTTTGCCGGCGGTCGGTATGTTCTGCGAGTGACCGTGCCGCCCGGGGTTGTCTGGCCGTCGGCCGCCGACGAGCTGGACCGTTGGGTCTCGATCGTCGCCCGGCATCCACTGTGGGAACGCGCCCTCGGCGACCCCGGCCTGGCCGAGCAGCGGCGATCCGTGGCCGAATTGATGGCTCACCTGACCATCCTGCGGCGCGAAGGTCTGTTCTCGCTCGCGGATGACCCATGGCAGGACCTCGAACTGGCCCGGCGGATGACGGACCGGTTGCACGGCCTGGTCGACCTGCTGCCGACGCAGGTACGCCTGAGCGCGGCCGAGGTGGGGCTGCTGCTGACGGTGCCCTACCTCTACGACACGCTGTGGTCGACCCTGGCCGCCCAGGCCCGGGTGGTGCGCCCGCACGACCTGACCCCCTCACAGGACGCGACCAGCGACCGGGCCGCGTTCGAGCGGTTCGCGCAGAGCTATGCGCAGCCCTACCGGCGGGCGGTGGCGGCGGTCGCGCGGGGCCAGCTCGACGCCGCCGAGGAGATCGGCTGGTGGCTGCTGCGCCGCTGGATCGCCCGCCAGCCCCACGCGTACCGGCCCGAGTCGCTCGCCGACCTGCTCGCCCCCCTGCGGGGAGCGAGCTCGGATGACCAGCCCGTACGGGCGGAAGAGACCGTACGGGTGCCGGACGCGAGCGGGCCTGAGCAGAGCGAGCGGGCACCCGGGCTGGCCTTCGCGCCGGAGCGGGTGGCCGGGCTGCTGTGGGCCATGCGCGCCGACCCCGGGTTCCTGGCCCGCACGGACCGGCCCGACGCACTGGCGTCGCTGGCCCCCGACGGGGTGCGCGAGCGGCTGCTGGGCTACCTGCTGGTGGTGGCGCGTGGGCTGGCGATGGAGCCGGCCACCCTGCCCGAGGTGGTCGGCGAGCACCTGGGCATCGTCGACCCGGTCACGGCGGCCGGCCTGCGCGCGACCGTGCACGCCGCCCGGTGGCAGCCGCGCGGCACCGCCCTCGTGCTGGAGGCGGTCTGCGACCACCCGGCCGTCGAAGTAGCATTGCGTTCACATATCGACATTCTTAATCAGCTGCTGACCGAGGTGCAGCGCGCGGCGGTCTCCGACGAGGCGCTCTCCGCCCTGCGCGCCCTGCCCACCCACGTCACCACCGACGGCCTGCAACCGTCCGTTGTGGACGGTGCCCGCGCCTACCAGTCCGCGGGCGTCCGGTTCCGTCTCGCCGAGGACCGCGTGCAGGAGCTGCTCATGGGCGAGCAGCTCTACGGCGACCCGGCGCTGGCGATCCGGGAGCTGTACCAGAACGCGCTCGACGCCTGCCGCTACCGGCAGGCCCGTAACGAGTACCTGCGCCGCACCGCCGCCTTCGACGACGGCTGGACGGGCGCGATCCGCTTCGAACAGGGCGTGGACGAGGGCGGGCGGCCCTACCTGGACTGCACCGACAACGGCATCGGCATGGGCGTCCGGGAACTCAGCGAGGTCTTCGCCCAGGCCGGCGTCCGGCTGGGTGACCTGCCGGAGTTCATCGAGGAGCAGGCCGAGTGGGCCAGGCTCGACCCACCCGTGCAACTGTTCCCCAACAGCCGCTTCGGCATCGGCGTGCTGAGCTACTTCATGCTGGCCGACGAGATCACCGTCGACACCTGCCGCATGGGGCGCGACGGCACGCCGGGGCAGCGCCTGCGGGTCTCCATCGCCGGGCCGGGCAGCCTGTTCCGCATCCGTACGCTCGGGCCGGGCCAGGAGTGTGGCACCACGATCCGGCTGCACCTGCGCAGCGGCATCTCGGTGTCCTGTGTGGACACCCTGCGCCAGGTGCTGTGGGTGGCCGACTTCGCCACGACCGCGACCCAGGGCACCGAACACCACACCTGGCAGCCCGGCGAGCTCTCCGCGGCGACCCCGCCCATGCAGGCCGCGAGCAAGTCCGGCCAGGAGTCGACGTCCGGTGCGGCGGTCGTCGCCGATCCGGCCGCCGGCGTCTGGTGGTGCACCGGGGAAGGCGCGATCCTCGCCGACGGGCTCTGGGCGGGCCACGAGCTGTCCGGCGCGGTGGTCAACCTCAGCCGGGAACTCGCCCCCCGCCTCTCCGTCGACCGCACCAAGATCCTCGCCTACCGCGAGGAGGACGTGGAGCGCCTGCTGTGGCAGGCCGTCGACGCGCTGACCGCGGCCGGCCCGGCGGTGCTCACGTACGAATGGCTGTACAGCTTCGCGCACAGCCGCCCGTTGATCGCCGACGTCATCTTCGACCGCGCCCTCGCCGGTGGCTACCGGCAGTGGACGCTCGCGGGCGAGAACGTGGACGCGAGCATCGCCGGTTGCTTCCTGCCGGACAGCAGCGGACCCACCGGCCCCGACCAGGTCGTCGAGTGGCGGCTCACCGCACTCGCCGCTGCCGGGCGCTACCCCAAGCTGCTCACCCCCGGGGAGGACTGGGGCAAGGTGGTGCGGGCCCGGCCGTCGGACGCACTGATCCTGTCGGTCGACATCGACGGCTCCTCCCCCTGGCTGGACCCGGTCGAGATCGTGCCGCTGGCGCATCTCGTCCGTGCCTCGCGGCGCATCGGCCGACACCCCAGCGAGATCGCGGCGCGGCTGGAGGAACTCGGCTACACCGCCGCGGTGGGGCACGAGTCGATCGGCAGCGACCCCGACGACGCGCTGTTCATGAGCCGCGACGCGGACAGCACGCGGCCGTGGCTGGACCCGGCCAACCCGGTGGTGCTCCCGCACCTGCTCAAGGCCGCGCACCGCAGTGGCCGGCCGTTGCGGGAGGTCACCGCGCGGATGACCCAGCTCGGCTACACCTTCGTGACCGACCCGCAGACCCTGCCGCTGGACGGCCTCGACCCGGCCGACCTGGTGCTCGCCAGCCGCGACCTCGACGCCGCGTTCCCCTGGCTCGACCCGGCCGAGCCGGTCAAGCTGCTGCACCTGATCCGTGTGGCGCACAAGGTGAACCGCGAGGTCAGTGATGTCGCCGCCCGGCTGGCGGTGCTCGGCTACACGCTGCCCCCGGGCTGTGAGGGCCTGCAGCGCACGCCCCACGATCTGGTGCTGATCAGCCGCGACCTGGACAAGGCCTCGCCGTGGCTCGAACCGAACGAGGCGGTCACCCCACTGCACCTGCTGCGCTGCGTGAAGCAGACGGGGCTGCCGGTGGCCGAGGTGGCGGCCCGGCTGACCGCCCTGGGCTTCACCGTCGGGGTGGACCCGGCGGTGCTGGCCGACGTCGAGCTGGAACCCGACGACATCACCCTGCTCAGCCGCGACCTCAACGGCTCGCCGCCGTGGCTCGACG